>Ga0207691_10007318_pt1 | contig 10648 bp, 12 predicted proteins | sample KBSM13metaG_FD_184327 | JGI IMG/M metagenome (GOLD analysis project Ga0207691, IMG submission 184327) | Miscanthus rhizosphere microbial communities from Kellogg Biological Station, Michigan, USA - KBS M1-3 metaG (SPAdes) (version 2) | ecosystem: Host-associated > Plants > Roots > Rhizosphere >... | reverse complement strand
CGATGCGAACTGGCACTTGCATCGCAGGACCTTCCGATTGTGCCGGCGAAATTGCGAGCGCCATCGCAGACAGGTGGTTTTTGACCCCGGCACGGGCGAAGCCATTCGCGGGACTGGCCCGCACGCTCGATTTCGCATTGCGAGGCGCGCGAGACCAGCCGGCGCGAGACGAAACGCAAATGGCAGGAAGATCCCGAAGCCAGCGAAATTTTTGCCAATGCACGCCCTCGGTTGCCGTGCGATCGCAATGAGTGATCGATTGACAAATCGCCAAACTCGTCTATATAAAACGTGGCTCGTTACACCGAGTCGTCGTTAGAAGTTCGCGCGCACTAAGGGCTAGCGCGCCGGGGTATTCCGAATCTGAAGTAGAAGCTGCGCTCCTGCGGCTTTCGGCATCGAGAATGGCTGCTCCACCCGAAAGGTCGGCAACATCGGAGCAACGCTGGAACACCATGAAGCTATTTTACACAGTCATATTTTTATTGTCGTTGGCATCGGCCGCTTTCGCGCGCGAGGAATCGGTCCTGGCCCGGGTCACCAGTTACTGGGCAAACGAGGGAACTTCCGGCGAATACGCTAGTACGGGCGGGCGTTTGCGCCCCGGCCATTGCGCTGTCGATCCGAACCGAATTCCGTACGGGAGCAAAGTTGTTTTTCCCGATGGCGTCTGCACTGCCGTCGACACCGGACCGGCAGTGGTTAATCGCAAAGCCGCTCGTCTATGCGGACGAACGGGGAGCCAACTCAAGGCCATCGTGGTCGACCGGTTTTTTGAAACGAAGCTAGAGGCCATGGCCTGGACGAACGCGCATCCGGAGTTCATGACCCTTCAAATTGTTCGCCCGGATCTGACCGAGAACTGAGCGAGCCGTAGCCGACAATGCGGCCGAGTTTCCCATCTCGTCAACGCTCTCGGCTTGCCCGTCCATGAAGGGGGGCAGTCTGTGAATCTTGCAGGTCAATCGCCTTTAGTAAGCACCTTACACCACTATTCCCTCGCGATTCTACACGTGTGGAAATCGAATCTTGAGTTTGTAACAAACAAATAGCACCAGGATCGCACCCAACGTGGAGAAAATAAGACCGGCCGGATGAAAACGCTGGTCGCGCGGAGGCACAAACATATGAGTAACGGCGCCTCCAATGATGGAACCGATGATTCCCAGTACAATTGTCCAGAAGATGGTGAGATGAGCGTGCATGATCGACTTGGCAATGATGCCCGCGATCAGCCCAACGAGAATATACCAAATGAGGTGTAACATGCTGACTCCTTTCGACGTGCGGCAACATTGATGCTTCGAATGCGGAAAGGGGGAAAGCTGTATCCGAAACCGTCGGCTAGCCCGTCAGGGCGCCGCCAGAAGTCAGTTAGCGTCGAAAGCGCGTGGTCTCCATCGACTATTTCCTTTTCGCCGCATGAGGTTAATTTGCTGAAATAAACAGCGCGATCTGCGGGTTTATTTTTATTCCATTCACAAAACAAGAGGAGGAAATCATTTATGGCGACACGAACGAGTTCAGCTACCTGGGAAGGCAATCTCAAGGAAGGAAAAGGGACAATGAAAGTGGGGCGCGGGGCTTATGAAGGCCCGTTTTCCTTTGCCTCGCGCTTTGAGAATGGCGCCGGAACAAATCCGGAGGAATTGATTGGCGCAGCGGAAGCGGGTTGTTTTTCGATGGCCCTTTCGGCGAATTTGTCGAAAGCGGGTCATCAACCAAAAAGTGTCCACACCATCGCAAAAGTGAACCTGGAAATGATCGGTGGCGGACCGAAGATCACCTCCATCGATCTTGATTGCGAAGGCGATGTTCCGGGAATCGACAATGCAAAATTTAAGGAACTGGCGGAGCAGACGAAGAAGACCTGTCCGGTCTCGGTCGCGCTGGCGGGGACGGAGATTAAGCTGAACGCGCGATTGAAGAGCTAATTGTAGCTGCCGCCGTCACTGGCGGCAGAGTCAATAGATTCCTGCCGCTGAGGACAGCGGCAGCTACAGCAATTCCTGTGGATGACACCTTCACGTCCTTCATCGGGATCCCTCGACTCACGCTCCGGATAACGACGACCGCGGCTACAATTTCGCGTAAACGCCGATCAATGGACGATGCGAAGGCGTGGGTGAGCGGAAATCGCTCACAAAACCGTCCTTTGTCCGGATCTCGACGTGACCGACACTGCGGCTGGTCCCATAAACCAGCACTGAACCGATCGGCGCGGCAAAGGGATCGCGCACGGATAATTTTTTAAAGCCGTAATTGCTGACCAGATCCTGCGCGGCATCCCTGGCATACTCGCTTTTCGGTCGTGAATCGATCACCCCGGAGGCGAGCAAGGCTTCCTTGACGGCATGCCAGCACATCGAGCGCGAGTGCGCATGGGCGCGTTCCTGCGCGATGGTCGCGGCCCGCGTTAGTTTCGGATCGAGATGTCTATCTGTCGTGGCGAGTGGGCGGACGATTTGATTCGGATAATAGTGCGTGATGACGGGCACTGATTCCTCTCTGCCATCCGGAGTCTTGAAATTGTAGCGAGCAATCGGCCGGACTGGTTCGAATGTTCTTGCCTTGCTCGCGACTTGCGAATTTGGCTTGGTGATCGCCGCCGCCACTTGCTTCTTAGCCACTGGCGGGGCCGGTCTGGTGATCACTTCCGCGATTTGCTTCTTAGCGACTGGCTGGTTGGTAATCACTTCCGGGGTTTGTTTGATGGCGGCCGCCGGTTTCTCCTTCGCGATAACCTGGGGCGGCGTTTCCTTCGTGATCACCTCCGGTGTTTCCCGGGTGATCACCTGAATCGGATCCTTCTTTGCCGACTGTTCACGTCCGGCTACGGAGAGCTTGGAAGGCGCGAAGGTCTGGGCGCGGCCGGTATTAGAAATGATCAGAAGCGTTATAACTGCTACGCTTAAACAAACCAGCCTCCGCACAAGTGCGAGCTATGCCGCGAATCCACACTCTCGGCAAGAAATTTTTTTCACTTTTGAAGGACCTCGCGGAAGAAAAGCCTTCTTCCGAAATGCGACACGCGTTAGATCGACCGCATGAAGGGAGCGACAACAGATCGTCGACTAGCGACCAGCATTGTCGCCGGTGTCGCACTTGTCGCTCTAATCGTCCACCTCCTGACGATTCACCGCTATGGCTACTTTCGCGATGAGCTTTATTACATTGCCTGCGCCCGCCATCTCGATTTCGGCTACGTCGATCTCGCACCGCTGAGTGCGTTTTTGTTGCGAATCGAACTGATTTTGTTCGGCAGCTCATTGTTCGCGTTGCGGATTGTTCCTGCCATGGCAAGCGCGCTTACCATCGTTTTCACGGGAATTCTCACGCGGGAGCTGGGCGGCCGTGCGTGGGCGATTGCTCTCGCATGCACGAGCATGCTCGGGAGCCTGTTTTTCCTCGCCGTCGGCAACTTTTATTCGCCCAATGTTTATGAGCCTTTGTTTTGGGCGGGCGCGATTTATCTACTCTGCCGAATTATTAACGGCGCACCATCTCGCACCTGGCTCTGGTTTGGTGGCGTCATCGGCTTCGGAATCCAAAACAAGCACTCCATGGTTTTTTTCGGCGTGGCAATCGTGCTTGCGATTCTGTTAACGCCGCAGCGCCGTCAATTTGCGCAAAAGTGGATTTGGCTCGGCGGTTTGATTGCCCTTGTCATCGCGCTCCCGAACATCCTCTGGCAAATAGAACGCGGCTGGCCCACCTGGGTGTTGTTGCACGGTATCGCAAAGAGCAACAAAAACGTCGTTCTCAGCCCCTGGGAATTTTTCTCCCAACAGATCACCTTGATGAATCCGGCGACCTTTCCGCTGTGGTTCGGCGGGTTGATCTGGCTGCTCGTCTCCCACGAAGGCCGGCACTATCGCGTCATCGCTTTCACTTACCTAATCGCTTTCACCGAATTCGTCGTCATGCACGGGAAGAATTATTACCTCGCCCCGGCTTATCCGATGTTATTTGCCGCGGGTGGCGTTGCTTTCGAGAGGATTTTCGCGCTGCGCATGCGTTGGCTCAAACCGGCGATTGCGTTTCTCGTCGTCGTGTCAGCGGTCATCTTCGCACCGGTCGTTCTCCCCATTTTATCACCGGAGAAATTGCTCGCCTATATGCGCGCGATTCATTTCGAGGTCCCACGAACGGAAACGTCGCATGCTGCGGCATTACCCCAACTCTATGCCGACCAATTCGGCTGGGAGGAGATGGTGCGCTCAGTTGCGCGGGTCTACGCCAGCTTGCCTGCGAATGAACAGCAGCATGCCGCAATTTTTTGCCAGAATTATGGCGAGGCCGGCGCGATTGATTTCTTCGGCCCGAAATATGGATTACCGCCAGCGCTTTCCGGACATCAAAATTATTTTTACTGGGGACCGGGCAATTACACTGGCGCGATAATGATTGTCCTAGATGACGACGCGACCGACGAACGCGAGCAATTTCGCTCGGTCGAAGATCGTGGGATGGTCGAAAGCAGTCCCTGGGCGATGCCTTGGGAACAGCGATTGCACATTTTCGTTTGTCGCGACTTGAAGATTCCGTTGCGCGAACTCTGGCCGAAAGTGCGGGTTTGGTTGTGAAGCGTGCGGAAGCGGCCCTCATCCTCGCCTTCTCCCCGAGGGAGAAGGAAGAGACGAGCGCGGGCCAATCAAGGAGCGGCGTTCTCCAAACCGCCGTTTTACAAATCGGCGGTTAGAAACCGCCGCTCCTTGTTTGCTGACGCCTACAATTTTGCCAGGGCTTCGATCATGCGCTGACGCAGTTTTGCGTCGGGCAATCGGCCGACGCCGCCACGCATATTGTCTTCGAGATGTTGAACATTGTTCGTCGCCGGAATGGCGCAGGTCACCGCCGGATGGGCGACGATCCATTTTAGAAGAAATTGCGCCCAGGAAGTGCAGTTAAATTCCCCCGCGAAATCGGGCAACGGCTTCCCGCGCACGCGATGAAACAGATCGCCGGCGCTAAACGGACGATTCACTATCACGGCTACGCCGCGGTCCTGCGCCAGCGGTAAAATTTTTTCCTCGGCTTCGCGTTCCATGATCGAATAGTTGATCTGAACGAAATCGAGTTTCTCGCGCGCGAGGATTTTCGCCACCTCGGCAAAGGCGCCTGCTTCGTAATGCGTGACGCCGAGATACCGGAATCTTCCTTGCGCCTTCCATTCCCGCATTGTCTGGAGCTGTGTCTGGCCATCGACCAGGTTATGCACCTGCATCAAATCGATCGTCTTGGTTTGCAGACGCGCGAACGAACGCTCCATTGAATCGATCCCGGCCTGTTTGCCACGGGTCCAGACCTTGGTGGCAAGAAAAAGGGAATCGCGCAGTTTAAGTTTCGTTAGAAGATCGCCGATGACTTGCTCGGCGCGGCCATACATCGGCGACGAATCAACAACGCGGCCGCCGAGTTTCACGAACGTTCGCAGAACTTCAGCCAAGGGTGCGGACTGCGCCGGATCAACGTCGAATGTTTGCCATGTGCCCAACCCGATTACCGGCAGTTTTTCTCCGGAGGAAGGAATTGGACGCATGATCGGGTTGTCGGAGGGTTGCTGCGCCTTTGCCATTGTTCGCGAGAAACATAACGCCGCCGCTGTGCCGCCGAGCAAGCGGGCGGCTTCGCGGCGAGTCAGGCCACCAAGCGGATCCACGAATGAAATTGTAGGACGTTTCCGCGAAACGCCAATTGTAGCCGGCGTCGCTGACGCCCGGCCGCGGCCACCGACGCGGCTACAACTTGAGTAGCAATCAGAGATGTCTTGGCTACGCTCGACATCACAAAGGAACAGAATGAACACCACTCGCCGTCATTTCATCAAAGTCTCGGCCGCCGCTACTGCGGTCATGAGCACCCAGGATATATTCGCTGAGGAAAAGGTGAAACCATTGCGAATTCTTATCCTCGGCGGTACCGGATTCACCGGCCCGTTTCAGGTAAAATACGCCCTAAGCCGCGGACATAAGGTGACGGTTTTTAATCGTGGCAAAACGCATCCCGGCGAATTGCCCAAGGAAGTTGAGCAACTGACGGGGGATCGCAATGGTCAGCTCGAGGCGTTGAAAGGAAAACAATGGGACGTTTGTATCGATAACCCAACCACGCTGCCGGCCTGGGTCCGAGATGCCGCGCAGATTCTGAAAGGAAACGTCGAGCGTTACATTTTTATTTCGACCATTTCGGTCTATGCCGACACCAGTACGGGGCCAGATGAAAACACGCTGCTGGCGAAATACGAAGGCGCTGACCCGTTCAAGGAAACGCTCGAAGCGATGAAGGCGTCGGGTTACAAAACTTACGGACCGCTTAAGGCGTTAAGCGAGCAGGAAACAGAAAAGTGGTTTCCGGGCAAATCACTTATTATTCGCCCGGGTCTGATTGTTGGGCCACGCGACGAAACCGACCGTTTCACTTACTGGCCGGTGCGGATTGACCGCGGAGGCGAATTACTGGCGCCAGGTAATCCGAGCGATCCGGTGCAATTCATTGACGGGCGTGATCTGGCGGAATGGACCATTCGCATGGCGGAAAATCGGGAGACTGGAATCTACAACGCCACCGGACCGGCCAAGGAATTGGGGATCGGTGGCATGCTCGATGGAATAAAAACCGCGCTGAATTCGAACGCGACCTTCGCCTGGGCCGATGCCGAATTCCTCAAGCAACAGAAAGTCGAAGCGTGGTCAGACATGCCGGTGTGGGCCGGCGACGAATTAGGAATGTCGCGCGCCAATATCAGCCGCGCGTTGGCGAAAGGTTTAACGTTTCGTCCCTTAGGCGATACCGCGCGCGATGCGCTGGCGTGGTTCAAAGCGCAGAAGCCCGAACGGCAGGCCAAAATGCGGGCAGGACTGACACCGGAGCGCGAAGCAGAAGTTCTGGTCGCCTTGCACAAACAAGACGGAACGACGAAGCACGAATGACGAATGACGAAGCGCGACGAGTCTTGCGTCATTTGGGCGGTCGAACTCTCGTCGCAAAACGAACACACTTGGGTACGAAGCAAAAACGCCGTCATTCCGAGCCGCAGACGGCGAGGAACCTCACAATGTTCGGCAATGTTTTCGACCTAAGAGGGGCCCCTCGCTCACGCTCGGGATGACAAAAGTTGTGGTATGAAGCGCCTGCTACAGAAGATCGTCGATGTGCGCGCCAACGAACTTCACGCCCTCGGTCTTGCCTTCGTTTTCAATTTCGTCGTCCTCGGCAGCTATTACGTGGTGCGCCCGATTCGCGACGACATTGCTGCCACGGGCGGCATCGAAACTCTGCCGTGGATGTACACCGGCACGCTGGTGACGATGCTAGTCGCGAATGCTCTCTTCTCCGCCATCGTCGCGCGCATGTCGCGGCGGCGGTTCATCCCGATCGCCTATCGTTTTTTCATGGCGAACCTCGTCATCTTCTACGTCCTAATGCATACCTTAACACCCGCGCAAAACGTTTGGGTCGGGCGCGCCTTCTACGTTTGGGTCAGCGTTTTCAATCTTTTTGTCGTCACGCTTTTTTGGGCCTTCATGACGGACGTGTTTAACAGCGAGCAGGCCAAACGGCTGTTCGCATTTATTAGTGTAGGCGGATCGATCGGCGCCATTGTTGGTCCTATCATCACTGTGACGCTGGTGCACAAACTGGGCGCCGCGAATTTAATTCTCGTTACGGCAGCGATGCTCGAAGCGGCTCCCTGGTGCGTGAAGTTTTTTCCCACTGAATTTGCTCGGGATCCTGAGCGTCAGCCACGAAATCCCGTCGAGGCGACCTCAAAGCTCGCACCACCGCATCCCTCGACTGCACTTCGCTCTGCTCGGGATGACAGAACTGCGGAGCAGCCAATCGGCGGTGGAATTCTTGCCGGAATCACACATGTTATCCGCTCGCCTTATTTGCTCGGCATTTGCGGATTTGTGCTTCTTTACACCGTTACGACGACGTTTTCTTACTTTCAGCAAACCGAGATCACCGGACATCAATTTCAAGACCGGAATGCGCGCACCGCGTTTTTTGCGCAACTCGATCTGGTGGTAAACACCCTCACCCTCGTTCTGCAATTGTTCATCACGGGGCACCTGATGAAGCGACTCGGCGTCGGAATCACCCTGGTTACGATGCCACTGCTAAGCATGGTTGGATTCCTGGCTTTGGGCTTTGCGCCGACGCTCGGTCTCCTGGCAGTTTTCCAAGTCGCGCGCCGGGCGACCAATTTCGGCTTCACCCGGCCGGCGCGCGAAGTCCTATTCACGGTCTTGCGGCGAGAGGACAAATATAAAGCCAAAAGTCTTATCGACACCTTTGTCTATCGCACGGGCGATCAAATCGGCGCCTGGTCTTACAGTGGCTTGCGCGCGCTCGGCCTTCAACTGACCGGAATCAGTTTCGTTGCCGTGCCGCTGACGGCCCTTTGGTGCGGGTTGTGTTTCTGGCTCGGGAAAAAACAGAGCGAACTTGCTCTAGTTCAGCGCCAGGAAACGCACAAATCCGTGGTTAGGATTTAACGAAAACCCCGAGCAACGGACGGTGAGATGGCGTTTTAGAGCGAAAATCGCTGACGAACCCATCTTTCGTCCGGATCTCGACATGGCCGGCTGCGCGATTGGCATTGTAGACCAGGACCGAACCCACCGGCGCTTGATACGGATCGTTCACCGGCAGCTTGCGGAAGCCATAGTTATTGACTAATTCTTGACCCGCCTGTTTCGCGTATTCTGTCTTCGGACGGGAACTGATCACGCCTGATGCAAGGAGGGCCTCCTTCACTGCGTGCCAGCATTGCCGGCGCGAATGGGCATGGGCTCGTTCCTCCGCAATGGTAGCTGCACGCATCAATTTTGGATCGAGTTGACGATCGCTTTTCGCGCCTGTCGCGAAAGGCCGCCCGATTTTGGTTGGCTGGTAACTTTGGATGACATCGACCGAGGTGGCTTTGCCGGAAGCGTCTCTAAATACGAACTTGGAGGGTTGCGGGTTTGCCCGGGGTGGCGGCGACATCGAGAGAGCTGAAGCGGTGACCGTATTCCCGACTCCGGTCGTGAGGTTAAACAGCGCATCCGTGCCCTCAGCGGTGTTGTTGTTGGGATAGCCTCCATCGGTTGCTGGGCTAACCGCTGGAATACTGGAGCAAAGGCCACAGGACGCCACCACAATCGCAACCTTGATCATAAGACGGGCACGGCACGGAGGGAGGAGAGATTCAAGTGATAGGGATAATAGATTCATAGGAAAACTGCTTTTTCTCCCGGCGTTATTGGTTTCAACGCTGCAAACAGCAAACTAGGCCAGATGCTTCCGGGAGCAGAACAGCCGCTCTAGTTTTTATATTTAAGTTGGCCTTCGGTGACTTCTCGTCATTGAGAACTCAGTTCCGGGGGGGCCGCTTTATTGCACGCGCCCTTTATACGTGGATATAGCGCATGTCAAGAAACAATTTTACAACCACGCTTTTTAGGCGTATAAATGGTTTATTTCAGCGCTGCGTGATCGCCTATGAAGAGGAAAAAACTGCGAATGCCAAAATTCAAGAAGAACAAGAACAAAGGGAAGCTCAACCTGACGGTGCGTGAGGAGCAACGAAACAAACTGGAACAAATGGCATCTTTGGAGAAGCGTTCCGTCTCCAATCTGATCGAGGTGATGGCCGATGAACGCTGGGAGCGATTGGTCGAGCAGCAGGGCGTTGCTTACGCTAACACCATCGCGGGGGCGATGAACCTTAAACTCGACATGGACAATCCAGTAGACCGCGAGAAATTGCGCCGAGCAGTTCTCGATCTTGTGGCCGGGAGAAAAATGCCAAAGCAAAAAGGGTATGGTTGAAATTCCTTCACGGTCGTTGCGATCGGAAGGCGTCGTAACAGGCGCAAGCAAGGCGCGTCGCAGAGTGCGGCTGCTAATCGGCCCTTTTTCTCGCTTTAATCCGCTTCGGAGAGGTTCGCCCCTGCCCGTTCGGGCGAATCGACCCGCACAGTCATAAAATGTGGATGCGACGCTGCCCAGGACTGCGCCTCACGTCTGCTCTCAAAATAACGATCGACGACGATGGCTTTACGTTGTGCGGCCGTGCGACCTGAACGAAGCGCGGCGGTGCGCTGGACAACAGCGGGACCGGTATCGACCGCGATCAGTTGGTCATCCGGCAGCACGATCTTGCTGCCGTAAGGGATCTTCTTCGGATCGACCGCGCAATGACCGTCGTGAAGAAGCGGGCCGGAAGCAGCGATTCGTTCTTTTGATCCGGGACTGTGCCAATACACGGTTACGCGGGCGAGGAAAGCCTGCTCACGCGCGGGAGCTGCGTGGACAAACAACAGCAAAAGTACAAGTGAATACAGTCTGTGCATAACTCTCTTCTCCAGCGTTGGAGGATTTCTTTAAACCGCGCGGCTAACGAAACCTCGAAGAGTAGAGTCTATTATTCAATCGAAGAAGCTGCGAGGATCGGCTGTGTCTGTGTTGTTGTTATTGCGACAGCGGAAATAGCAAGATCGATCCGGTGGTGTTCCCAGCCCCCCGAATGGAGTCTCGATCTACTGTGGACGCAATGCTGTGCCGTCCCGGGAACGAACATGCTTTTACTCTCGACCACTGTCTCGCCCCAGCAACTCGAACACGGATCATCTCTCAACCCTCAACTATCTCGCCAGGG
>Ga0207691_10007316_pt1 | contig 10650 bp, 11 predicted proteins | sample KBSM13metaG_FD_184327 | JGI IMG/M metagenome (GOLD analysis project Ga0207691, IMG submission 184327) | Miscanthus rhizosphere microbial communities from Kellogg Biological Station, Michigan, USA - KBS M1-3 metaG (SPAdes) (version 2) | ecosystem: Host-associated > Plants > Roots > Rhizosphere >... | reverse complement strand
CAGCCCGTTCGCGACGACAGAGCCCGCACCGACGATCGACCCGCTCAGGTAGCCGCTGATCGTCAGGGCCTGGCCGTTCAGGTCGATCACGTTGCCGAAGTTGGAAGCCTCCATCGTCGCGGGAGCTCCGAGGAGCGTCGGGACGTTCCAGTAGGGAAAGTTCAGGCTGCCCGTCAGGATGACCGTCTCGCCACCGACCGTGAAGTCGTTGCCCCCGGATGCGGTGACGGAGGCGAGCGTCAGGCCCGGGACGTCGTTCCACATGTTGTGGCTGAAGGAACCGAAGTACGGAAAGAAGAGCGAGTCACCGTCTACGGGAGGAACGCCCTCCAGCCAGTTGGCCGGCACCGACCAGAGGGCGCTCGTGGCGCCGAGCCAGCGCTTCGGTCCGTTCCACGCCTCGGCGGTCAGGACGACGTCGTTGCCGGTCCCGCCCGAATAGGTGATTCGGAACGACGTGTCCCCGACCGCGAACACCGCTCCCTCCGGCAATCCCGCGAAGGTGCCCGAGACCGGGTCCGTCCCATCGTTGTCGATCAGCACGAAGGAGTCGCCCGTCACGGGCGGATTCCAGGGAACGGATACGTCGAGCGCCGGGTTCGCGAGCGTCACCGTGCCGACCGTGACGAGCTGCGTCTGACTGTCCTGTCCCGGGCTCAGAGAGATTCGGAACATGACCGTCCCGCCCTGCACGCTCAGGTTCCCCGTCGTGAGCACGGTGTCCGGCACGAGCGTCGCGTTGGTCAACGTCGCCGCCGTCATCGTCCCGCTTCCGGAAAGGAAGCCGTTCGCGCCCACCGTGACCAGCGGCACCGAGATCGATCCCGAGACCGTCAAATACGCCGAGGAAGAAACCGTGAAGGGGGAGGCGTTCGAGAGAGTGCCGGCGACCCAGAGGTTCGTTCCCGACGTCACGGTCAGGGGCCCCGTAAAGCTCGACGTCGCACCCTCGAGCAGCGAGACCTGATACTCCGTCGTCACCGAGCCTGTCCCGACGATCGAGCCGGTGACGTTCGACCAGAGAGTCAGGTCATGGCCGTTCAAGTCCACGACGTTCCCGATGTGCGCGTTGATCCTCACCGAGGCTCCCAGGATGGTCGGCACGTTCCAGCTCTGGAAAGAGAGGTCCCCCGTGAGGGTGACGGTCTCGCCACCCACCACGAAGTCGGTGTAGGCGGTCGCGGTGACGGATCCGAGCGTCAGCCCCGGAATGTCGTTCCACATGTTGTGGCTGAACGAGCCGTAGTAGGGAAACAGGAGCGAATCGCCGTCGACGGGGATCTGGCCGCCGACCCAGTTTCCCGGATCCGACCAGAGACCGCTGACGACACCCGACCAGCTCTTCGTCTGAGCAAAGGCGATCTGTCGGTCCATGAACAGCGTCAACAGGGCGACGAGCCAGCCCAGTCGAACCGCGAGACGCTTTTTTCCAGAGGTGCCGGTGGTGGGCAGCCGCATGTCGCCCTCCCGGAATGGTGGCGTCAATATGTCATTACAGCATAGGCGCGTCAAGCCAGGTTTTCAGGCACTCCGGGCCGAAACCGACCGTTCCGAGTCAGGCGCCGCCGGGTCGCGACCGCGCGTCGTCGCTCCGCTCGCCCAGGAGGGAGCGGACTTCGCCGTCGTTGTCCGCGAGGTATCGGAGCAGGGCGTAGATGAAAACGATCACTCCCGCCATCTCGCAGCTCTCTTCGACCGTCGCGATCATCCCGTAGGGCAGGTCTTCCTTCCCGCTCGAGCGGACTCCGCGCCCGCCTCGCCTCCCCTCTCAAACCTCCTCACACAACCGCCATCGTATATGCCTTGACACGCATATGCGCTTCTGCGTATATATAGCCATGGAATCTGCTTTCGCGATCATCGCGGAGCCGAACCGGCGGGCGATTCTCGGCCTGCTGGTGTCATCGGAGCGATCCGTCGGCGAGATCGAGCGGCGGCTGCGGATGCCTCAAACGTCGGTGTCCAAGCACCTCCGCGTACTGCGCGAGGCCGGTTTCGTGGAGTCGCGCGTCGAGGCCCAGCGGCGCGTCTATCGGATCCGGCCCGAGCCGCTCAAAGAGCTCGATGCCTGGCTCGCTCCGTTCCGGCGCCTGTGGACGGTGCACATGGATGCGCTCGAACGCCATCTCGATCGGCTGGCGCATGCCCAGGCACCAAGGAAAGGTAAGAACCGATGACCGAGCGTGAGAAGTACGCGCCCGGCCCCGCGGCCGGAGCGTCCGTCGACAAGGCTGTCCACGAGGATGGCGAGAAGTGGGCGCTCGTTGTCGTCCGAGAGCTCCGCCATCCGCCGGAAATGGTGTGGCAGGCGTTGACCGATCCTGCGCAACTGTCCGAATGGGCGCCGTTCGACGCCGATCGGAACCTGGCCGCTGTCGGGCCGGTGAAGCTCTCGACGGTCGGGACGCCGACGCCGCAGGTCTCGGAATCGACCGTGACGCGCGCGGAGGCGCCCAGGCGGCTCGAGCACAGCTGGGCTGGCAACGAGCTCCGCTGGGAGCTCGAAGCGCTCAACAGAGGAGGCGGCACGCGCCTCAGGCTGTGGATCGCCATCGATCGCCGCTTCATCGCCTGGGGCGCCGCCGGCTGGCACATCTGCTTCGACGTCCTCGAGCGCCTCCTCGCCGATGAGCCGATGGGGCGCATCGCCGGGCCGGAGGCCATGAAGATCGATGGCTGGCAGCGATTGACCGCCGAGTACGCAAAGCAGTTCGCCGCGGAGACCTCCGGCGGGGCGTCGAACGATGCGAACTCGAGCGTTGAAACGTAGGAGGAACAACGTCATGGAATCAACCCTGCGGAAGCCAGCCCTCGCGGCCACCAGACCCAATCCCAGAGCTACGACCATCGTCTATTGGATCGTCACCGCGTTCTTCTGCCTGCAGATGGGCTTCACCGCGTACGCGCAGCTGCGGCTGCCGCAGGTGGCGGAGATGTTCACCCACCTCGGCTTCCCCGCCTACTTCCGCGTGGAGCTCTCGTGGGTCAAGCTCCTCGGCGTGGTGCTGCTGCTTGCCCCCGTGCCAGCGCGGCTCAAGGAGTGGGCCTACGCCGGCTTCGCCATCACTCTCGCCTCGGCGCTCATCGCCCATTTCTCGCTGGGCGATGGGCCGGAGATGTGGGGCTGGGCGGCGGTCACGAGCGTGCTCTGGGGACTCTCGTACTTCTTCTGGCGCCGCCTGCCGGCCACGCCGGCGAGCGCCTGAGCGCGCCGCGGCCGTCCCCGGCTCGAGGTCACATCGAAACGGGCGCCACCTCCGACGATTGGACTCGAGCCAGGCAGAGGTCGAATTGCTCGCGGGAGAAGCGCGCTCCGCCTCTGGCCAGAGCGTTCGCGGTACCCGCGGCGACCCCCCAGCGCAGGGCCTCCCGCAGGTCTCGCCCGAAGGTCGACGCCGCCACGAGACCGGCGAGGAACGAATCTCCGCTCGCCACGGCGCTGTCGCTCTGGACGGGCGGCGCCGCCGCGTGCCAGCATCCCGCGGCGTCGGCGAGCACGGCCCCTTCGGCCCCGAGCGTGATCACGATCGTGAGCGGACCGCGCTCCAGGAGCCGCCGCGAAGCCGCGACACAAGCGGACACGCTGTCCAGGCGGAGACCGAGGACTTCCTGGGCTTCCTCGCGATTGATCTTCAGACGCACGCCACGTGCCGACAGCACGGCGGAGAGAGGCGGACCGCTCGTATCCACCCACGGGGCGTGGCCGGACGCGACGAGAGAGCGGCAGAGCTCCGCCAGCCCTTCGGAGGGAACGCCCGGGGGCAGGCTTCCGCTCAGGCAGATTGTCCCGGCCACGTCGGCTCGGGCCAGGACGTCCTGACAGGTTCGCTTCCAGTCGTCCGCAGGAACTCGCGGCCCAGCCTCGTTGACCACCGTCGCCTGCCCCGCCACGGAGTCGACGAGGATCAGGCAGCTGCGCGTCTCGACGTTGCACCACGTCCAGGAGGCGGCGAGCCCCTCGGCCGAGGCGAGCTCCGCGAGCATCCGTCCGCTCGGCCCCCCGAGCGGACCCATGCAGAGCGAACGGGCCCCGAGCACCGAAAGAGCGCGCGCGACATTGACGCCCTTTCCTCCCGCCGCGACGCGCCCGGCCTCGGCCCGCGCCGTCTCCCCCGCCCGAAACCCCGGCACCTCCAGCGTCCGGTCGAGCGCGGGATTGGGCGTCACGCAGAGGATCTCGCCGCTCGCCGTGGGATTCATGGGATGTCGCGGCTCCGCGCCCTCAATAGCGCGAGAACCACCCCGTGTCGATCTTCGGAGCCGAGTACAGCTCCGACCACGGGCGCGCCCGCTCCGCGCAGCACGCGGTGACGGCCGCCATTCGCCGGCGCGCTTCCCCGCGCAGAAAGGCGGCGCGGCTCTCGCCGGTGAGGCGCGGCGCCTCGCTCCAGACCGCTCGTCCCACGGCGACGCCCGAAGCGCCGGCGCGGCAGGCCAGCTCGGTCTGGCGCAGAAAGGTCTCGAAGTCGACCGCGGCGGAAAGGAGGATCCAGGGAGCGCGGCTCGCGGCGGAGAGCTCCTGGCACGCGGCCAGCCACTCCGTTTCGTTCGCGGGGTCGGCCGGGAACTCCGACTTGAGAAGGTCGACGCCGGAAGCCGCGAGCCGGCGCGCAGTCTCGAGAATCGCGTGCCGGCGGGCGGAGGGCGTCAGGCGCTCCGAGCCGGGGTCGGGGTTGTAGACCAGCGGCTCGAGCACGAGCAAGAGGTCCTCTCGGACGCACTCTTCGGACACCTGCCGGACCAGGTCCTCGATTCCCCTCGCGGTGGCCGAGTCCGGATGGTAGTAGACGAGCAGCTTCGCCGCGCTCGCACCCATGCGCCGGACTTTGGCGGGACCCCAGCCTTCCAGCAGGCGGCTCTCCCGAGCGTGCGACGGCCCCGCATATCCCGTCTGCTCGACGGCGACGATGAGGCCCCGGTCGCCGGGCATCGCTCCGTTCGCGATCGTCTGCGCCGCTCCGAACTCGGGGTCGAGCAGCACCGCCGTGGCCTCGGGGACGAGCGCCGCCACCGCTTCGCTCTTGAACGCCGTGAGCTCCGCGTCGCTGACCTCGGAGGGGGCCTCCGGCCGGAGCACCTTGCGCAGATTGTTGCGGTGATCGAGGGCGAGCAGCGACAGGGTGCCTCCGCTCGCCGAGCATTCGCGCAGCCCGCGCAGCTTGCCCACCGTCAGCGCGCGCACGGTCCCCTCATGCCATCAGGAAGAACGCGATCGCCGCGAGCACCATGCCGATGGCGACGATCCGGTTCGGAATGGTGCGATAGAGGATCAGGGAGAGCAGGACGGTGATCGCGGGCGCGACCGCATTGATGAGGGGACTGACGACGATCGCCTTGCCGTAGCGAAACGCGTAGACCATCGTCAGGGCCCCGATCGAATTCAGGGACTGGATGGCGGCGGCGAGCCACGGGCCGCGGAGTCCCCAGTGGATCGGCTTGCGAAAATCGGTCATCCACAGCGCGACCGGCGCGAGCAGGAGTCCGGTGAGCGTCATGTAGGCGAAGATGCTCTCGCTCCGCATGAGCTGGTTCGCGAAGCGCAGCACGTAAGCCTGAACGCCCCAGGCGAGGCATACGGCCAGCGCCAACCCGAGCCACAGGCGCCCCCGCGTCGTCGTCGTGGCGCTCGGCGCCTGATAGGAGAGCAGAGGGACGGCGACGAGCGCCAGAACGATCCCCGTCCACACGCGCGGAGTCGTCGACTCGCCGAGCAACGCGACCGCCATGACGACGCTGATCGCCGGCGAGAGCGACACGATGGGAAAGACGAGATATGCCGGACCCCGTCTCAGGGCCTCGAACAGGGCGAGCTGGCCTCCGGCGCCGAGAAGCCCGGCCGCCGCGCCGAGCATGACCGCCTTCGGACTCGCTTCCACCTTCCAGCCGACGAGGGACAGCGCGACCAGGGCGCATGGGATCATCGTGAGCGACCAGACGACGTAACCGAGCGTCGCCGGAAATCCGCGTTTCTCGGGCACCTCGATGAAGGCGCCCCAGACCCCCCAGAAGAGGGTCGTGATGACCGCGTACGTCAGCCAGTGTTCCACCGAGTCGCTCTCCGTTCGCGCGGCCCTGGCCGCCTGTGGCCGTCGCTCGACTGCTTCAAATCAGACCAGGATCACTTCGACGCCCCGGGCTCGCAGCGCCGCGACCACGTCGGGGCTCGCTGCGTCATCGGTGATGAGCTTGTGGATCTTCTCGACCCCGGCAATGACCGAGAGGCTCCGGCGGTGGAACTTGGACGCGTCCGCGACGGCCACGACCTCCTGGGACACCTCGATCATCAGGGCGTTGAGCTGAGCCTCCAGAACGTCGGGCGTCATCAGCCCGATTTCGGGATCGAGGCTGTCGACGCCGAGAAACAGCCGGTCGGCGTGCAGCCCGCGCAGCACCTGTTCCGCCTGCGGTCCGACGAGCGAGGACGAGACAGGACGCAGAAGCCCCCCGATCATGATCAGGCGGATGCCCTCGAGGTCGGCGAGGGCGGTGGCGATGTTCAGCGCATTCGTGATCACGGTCAGGGGGCGCAGGCGCAGGCGGCGAATCTCACCGGCGATCCTCGCCGTCGTCGTGCCGGAATCGAGGATGATCGTCTCGCCCTCGCGGATCAGCCGCGCCGCGGCCTGCGCGACGCGCGTCTTCTCGGCCCGGTGGAGCCGCTGTTTGAGCAGGAGCGGGACGTCCTCGGCCTCCTCCCGGCGAAGCGCCCCTCCATGCGAGCGGATCACGCCGCCGGCGCTGGCGAGCGCATCGAGATCGCCCCGGATCGTCACGACCGAGACTCCGAAGCGCCGGGCGAGCTCGCGGACCGTGGCTCGCTCGCGGCTTTCGATGAGCTCGTTGATTCGCGACCGCCGCTCCTCGAGGAAGAGCGGGGACTTCGAGCGGGTCACGCCGGCCCTCAAGGTTCCCCGGCGAGGGGGTTTTCGTTTGATTTCGTACGGTTGTGCATGCTTTCCTTATATTTTAGACTTCGCCAGCGATCCTTGTCGAGAAGGTCCGGTCGAGCGGGGGAATTCTGAAAGACGCTCATCACGACGGCCGGCGCGGCCCGGCGGACGGCGCGGAGCAGAAGGATTCCGGCGATTCCCGGGCCTGGTTCGCCCGACTCGCTTCCGTCGCCGCTTACGCCCCGCTCTTCGGCGTTCCCTGGACCGAGCAGCGCGAGCGCGGATACGGCCTCACGCTCCGCGAGATCTGCCAGCAGCCGCTGACGTGGCCTCGGACCGCGTCTACGATGGCGGCGGAGGCGAATCGGCTCCGGAGCGTCCTGGGTGCGAGCGGCATTTCGGACGGCGCCGGGAGCCTGATCCTGACCGGCTCGGGGAGCTCCTTTTACGCCTGCGAGTGCGCCGCCGGGCCGCTCCAGGAGTCGCTCGGGGTGACGGCGAGCGCCCTGCCGGCCGGCCTCATCCTCACGCACCCGCGGGGGTCGCTGCCTCCGTCCGGAAAGTTTCTCCTGGTCTCGCTGGCGCGCTCCGGCGACAGCCCCGAGAGCGGCGCCGTCGTGGAGCGCCTCCTCGACGAGCAGCGTGTCACGCAGCTCCTGATCACCTGCAATCGGGACGGCGCGCTGGCCGTGCGCTTCGGCTCGAAGCCGCGCGTCGCGTCGATCGTGCTGCCGCCGGAGACGAACGATCAGAGCCTGGTCATGACCAGCAGCTTCACCAATCTCGTTCTGGCGGCGCACGCGCTCGCCGGACAGGACGAGCGATATCTCGACGACGCGGCGAGGCTTTCCGCCGCGGCCCGCACTCTTCTCGAGGAGCGCGCCGGAGACCTGGCGACCCTGGCGCGCCGCCCATACTCCGCGGTCGTTTACCTGGGGAGCGGCCACCGGCTGGGCGCCGCTCACGAATCGGCGCTCAAGATGCTGGAATCCAACGGCGGCCGTGTGCCCACGATGGCCGAATCCTTCCTCGGGCTGCGCCACGGTCCCATGGCCGCGGTCAGCGAGGACAGCCTCATCGTCGCGTTTCTCTCATCCGACCCGGTCGTCCGCGCATACGAGCGGGACGTCCTGGCGGAACTCCAGCGCAAGAATCTCGGCCGCTGGCGCCTCGTCGTCGGCGAGCGCATTCCTCCGGATCTCGCCGGGGAATCCGAGGACGTCCGGATCGACGTGAGCGGCGGGCGCCGGCCCCTCGACGAGGGCCGACCCCTCGACGACGGACAGCTGAGCCTTCTGGACGTTGTGGCGGGCCAGCTCCTCGCCTTCTTCCGCTGCCTTGATGGCGGCGGCCGGCCGGACCGGCCCTCTACGGGCGTCATCCAGCGGGTCGTCGAAGGCTTCGCGATTCATGGATAGAGCCCCCAAGCGCGTCCTGGTCGTCGGGGAGATCAACATCGACTTGATCTGTCAGGGGTATCACGCCTTTCCGTCTCCCGGGCGCGAGGTCCTCGTCGACGACTTCCGGATGGTGCTCGGAAGCGCCTCGGCCATCTGCGCGATGGGCCTCGCGCGGCTCGGCACGCCCGTCGCGTTCTTCGGCAAGGTCGGCGACGACCCCTCGGGTCATTTCTGCCTGGACGCCATGCGCGCGCGAGGGATCGACCTCGAGGCGGTCGTCGTGGATCCCGGACTGAAAACGGGCGTGACGGTCGCGATCACCTCCACGGTCGATCGCGCGCTCGTCTCGTTCCTGGGATCGATCGCGTCGATGAGCGAGCGCGACGTGCCGCGCGCGCTCTTCTCGCACGCCGATCACGTGCACGTCTCTTCTTTCTATCTGCAGGAGGCGCTGCGGCCGGGAGTGGAGAAGCTTTTCCGGGACGCTCGGGCCGCCGGGCTGACGACGTCGCTCGATCCGGGCTTCGATCCGAGCGAGCGGTGGGACCCCGATCTGATCGAGACGCTGCGCTCCGTGGACGTCTTCTTCCCCAACGAGGTCGAGCTGCGAGGGCTCACCGGATCCGACGATCCGGAGGAGGCGGTGCGGCGGCTCCAGAAGGGCTCGTCCCGCGTGCTCGTCGTCGCGAAGCTCGGCGCGCGGGGAGCCATGGCGATCGACGCCGGCGGCCGGACGGTCCACGTTCCGGCCCCGCGCGTCGACGTGGTCGATACGACCGGCGCCGGCGATTCCTTCGACGCCGGTTTTCTCCATGCCTGGCTCGGCGGCGCGGAGCTGACGGACTGCCTGCGGCTGGGCGCCGCGTGCGGAGGACTTTCGACGCGAGGGCTCGGAGGCACGGCGACGCAGGCGGATCTCGCCGAGGCGCGGGCACTCATGGGGCGCACATGACGGCATTTCTCCTCGCCTGCTTCCTGGCCGCGTCGTCGGCAGTCCCGCCTCCTCGGCTTTCCCCGACGCCCTCGATCCCGCCGCCGTCCGCCGGCGCCGATGAAGATGCCGAACCCGGACCACAGGATCTGCCAGAACGGGACTGCTTCTCCCCGGGGCAGGCCGAGAGCCGGCTCGTGGTCCCTCGCACGAAGATCGAGCGCTTCCTCGTCCCCGTCGTCGACGTGCACAGCCACGCCTACGCGGAGACGCCGGAGCAGATCGCCGCGTGGGTCGCGCTCATGGACCGGATCGGCGTCCGCCAGACGCTGATCCTGACCGGCGAGACCGGCGCAAAGTTCCGGGAGCTGTCGGCCCGCTACGCCGGGGGCCACCCCGGGCGATTCCTCATGGGCGCCGGAATGGTCAAGGACGGCGTCGAGGCCGCCGACTACGGCGAGCGCCTGCGTCGCGCGGTCCGGGACGACGTCGCGGCCGGGGCGGTTGCTCTCGGAGAGCTGACCGACAAGGGCCAGGGCTTCGTTCGCGCCGGCGAGCGCGCCTTCTTCATCGACGATCCGCGCTTCGATCCGCTCTGGGACGAAGCGGGACGCGTCGGAGTCCCGGTGTTCGTGCACATCGCCGAGCCCGCGGCGTTCTACGACGCCGCCGACGGTAAGAACGAGCTGCGGCGTTCGGGCAACTGGTCGCTCTACCAGAAGGGAACACCGGGCTTCGCCGCCCTGCTCGAGAAGTTCGAGCGCGTGCTCTCGCGATTCCCGAAGACCCGATTCGTGGCCGTCCATGCCTTCAATCTCGCCAACGACCTCGGGCAGGTCGGCCAGCTTCTCGATCGCCATCCGAACGTTCAGGTCGACTTTGCGGCCCGGATGTGGGAGCTCGCGAGGCAGCCGTTCTCGGCACGAAGATTCTTCGACGCGTACGCCGGCCGGATTCTCTTCGGCACGGACAACGATCCGACGTTCGGCATGTACGCGGCGCACGTCCGGCAGCTCGAGACGGAGGACGAGTGGTTCTGGCCCGCCGACGCCGAGTGGTGGCGCGGCTATGGCATGCACCTTTCGCCGGCCACGCTGCGGCGCGTCTACGTCGAGAACGCCGACGAGCTGTTGCGGCCGAGGCCGGCGCCATGAACCGCCGGCGGCTTCTCCAGCTCGCCGCCGCAGCCGCGGGCGCGGCGTCCGCTCCGCGCGCCGCTTCGGGATTCGTTCCGGCCCACCGCTGGGACGGTTACGACTGGGGCACCGCGCCGGAGGTCCCTGACCGACTCAACCAGGGCCCGTTCCCGCAATACGCGCCCGAGGAAGTCCTCCCCGGCTCGGAAGTCGTCATGGCCACGACGCCCTCGCGCGAGATCGTGCCCGGGTACGGCATGGGCCTCGTCACTTACATCACCGGAGATTTCGGC
>Ga0207691_10007312_pt1 | contig 10654 bp, 10 predicted proteins | sample KBSM13metaG_FD_184327 | JGI IMG/M metagenome (GOLD analysis project Ga0207691, IMG submission 184327) | Miscanthus rhizosphere microbial communities from Kellogg Biological Station, Michigan, USA - KBS M1-3 metaG (SPAdes) (version 2) | ecosystem: Host-associated > Plants > Roots > Rhizosphere >... | reverse complement strand
TCTGGAGGTGTCCGCGGCTGAACGCGACGAGTACGACCGCAAGGCGCAGAACGACCACGGAGTGACGATCATCACGCCGCCGATGAAGCCGTGGCTCGATGTCGCCAAGACCGTGTTCGAGCGCTTCGAGAACGAGAACATCCTGCCGAAGGGTCTGGTCGGCCAGGTTCAGGCGATCAAATAGTCGGAGGGAGCAGCGGTGTAGCGCGCCGATGCATGGCTTTCGCAAGCTTCTGGCGGCGATCGGCTTCGTCGAGCTGTGGGTCGCGATAGCGGCATTCGTGTTCGTCGTCGGCCTGACGATGACGCAAGTGCTCTATCGCTACCTGCTCGCCGGATCAATCTGGTGGGCGCAGGAGATCGCGCAGCTCGCCATGCTGATCGCCTACTTCTTCGGCATCGCCTACGTCTACAAGGCCAAGCAGGACATCATCGTCGGATTTCTGGTGAGCCGGCTTTCGCGCGGCGTCCAGGTCGCGCTGACGATCTTCACGCAAGTTCTGATCGTGATGTTCTGCCTCTTCCTCGTGGTGACCGGGCTGGAACTCGCGCCGGCGCAACTGGTGTTCTTCACCTACATCCTCAACATACCGCGCTTCTATTCCACGCTGCCGTTGATCGTGGCATCCGCCTCGATGGCGATCACGGCGGTCTATTACGCCATCGTGGCCTGGCAATCGCGCAAGCTGTCTCCAGAGGCCGCCGAACAGGCCGAGCGGGACTCTCTCGTCGTCGCCGCGTCCGAGGTCGTGATCTGACCATGGGCACACTCGCGATGATCGTCGTCATGCTGCTGCTCATGACGCTCGGCGTGCCGGTCAGCATCGCGATCGGTGTCGCGGCGCTCGCCGGCGTCGTTGTGACCGGCACGCCGTTCGACGTCGTGCCGCGCATGATGATCGAGAGCGTCGACAGTTTCGCGCTGCTCGCCGTACCGTTCTTCGTGCTCGCCGGCAATCTCCTCAACATCAGCGGCATCACGGAGCGCATCTTCAACTTCGCGCGCGACATGTTCGGCTGGATGCGCGGCGGCCTCGCGCAAGTCACCATCGCGGCGGAGATGATATTTTCCGGCATCTCCGGCGCCGCGCTTGCCGATCTTGCCGGGCTTGGCGTCGTCGTCATCAAGGCGATGCGCGACCAGCGTTATCCGGTCCCTTTTGCGGCGGCCGTGATGCTCGCCGCCTGCGTTCTCGGACCGATTATCCCGCCGAGCATCGTGTTCGTGATCTACGGCCTCGCCACCGATACCTCCGTCGGGCGGCTCTTTCTCGCGGGTATCATTCCCGGAGTGGTCATCGGCATCCTGCTGATGATCCACATCTCGATCTACATGCGCATCAAGAAGCCGGACTGGGGCAAACCCGAGCCCTTTGCGGGCCGCAAGGCGTGGGGTTCTTTCAAGAAAGGGGCCTTTGCGCTTCTGTCGCCGTTCGTGATTATCGGCGCAATTCTCGCCGGCGTCGCGACGCCATCGGAAATCGGCGCGATCGCGGCGGGCTACGCGCTGCTCGTGGGCTTCGCGTATGGTGGACTGAGCGTGCGCGGTCTGATCGATTGCGTGAAGGAGTCGGTGATCGTCACGGCGGTCATCATGTATCTGATCGCGGTCTCGTCCGTGATGGGCTGGATCGTGACGACCGAACGCATCGCGCACGACGCCGCCCAATTCATCGCAGCCAACGTTCACAGTCCGGTTCTCGGACTCATCGTCATCAACATCCTGCTGCTGGTCGTCGGGACGTTCCTCGAAACCGTTCCGGCGTTGCTGATCCTGTCGCCCATCCTGCTTCCGGTGGTCAAAGGCCTCGGCGTCGATCCGGTCCACTTCGGCGTGATCATCTCCTACAACCTGATCCTCGGCATCATTCATCCACCCCTGGGGATTGGGCTGTTCGTCGCGGCACGCGTCGCGCGGATTACACCCGAGCAGGTTCTGAGCGCGACCTGGCCATTCTTCATCCCGCTGTTTGGAGGGCTGCTGATTATTTCCGCGGTGCCGGAACTCAGTCTCTGGCTTCCGAACACCGTCTATGCGTGGCTCGGATTGAGGTAAGCGAGGGTCGATGCGTTGTCTGATTGTCGGCGCCGGCATCGTGGGCATTTGCTCTGCCCTGCACTTGCAGCGTGAAGGCCACGAGGTCGTCGTGATCGACCGCAACGGGCCGGCCGAAGGAGCCTCGCAGGGCAACGCCGGGATATTCGCGATCGGCCATGTGGTGCCGATGGGCACGCCCGCGATCCTGAAGCGCGTCCCCGCGATGCTGCTCGACTCGACTTCGCCGTTGACGATCCGGCGATCCTATCTGGCTCGCATCGCACCGTGGCTGATCCGGATGCTGGCCGCGAGCACGCCGCGCCGGGTCGAGGCGATCTCGCAAGCGCTTGGCGCGATCCTCGCGCCGGCGTTGGAGAGCTATCGGCCGCTGCTTAAGAGTGCCGGCGCGACCGACATAGTGCAGCGGCGCGGCTGGTTGATCCTCTATGAATCCGAGGCGAGCCGTCGCGCGGCCGAGCCCGATGTCGTGCTGCGCCGCAGGCGCGGCATCAGGGTGGAGGAACTCGATGAGGGCACCATCCGCCAGCTGGTGCCCGGCCTGCGCCCGGGTCCGGTGTGGGGTGTCATGCTTCCCGACTGCGAACACACGCTCGATCCCTATCGGCTCACTGTCGCGCTGGCGGAGGATTTTGTCGCGCAGGGAGGGACGATCCAGCGCGGCGACGTGCGAACGGGCGTCGGACCGAACGGCAGGGCCGAGGTGACGACCGACGCGGGCCCGCTCGCATTCGACACGCTGGTGATTGCGGCCGGGTCGTGGTCGCGCAAGCTCATGCGCGGATTTGGCGACGACGCGCCCCTCGATACCGAGCGCGGGTATCACGTGATGATGGAGAACAGCATCGACCTGCGCCTTCCGCTGCTGTTCGCGGATCACAAGTTCTCGGTGACGCCGATGGCCGACGGCATTCGGCTCGGCGGCACCGTGGAGTTCGCCGGACTTGAGGCGCCGCCAAATCCACAGCGCTGGGACATCATGGCGCAGCGTTCTCGCGCCGTCCTGCCGGGATTGAAGCCCGAGATGCGTTCGACCTGGATGGGATTCCGGCCGTCGATGCCGGACTCGCTCCCGGTGATCGGTCCGTCGCCGCGCCACGCGAACGTCTACTACGCGTTCGGTCACGGGCATTTGGGCCTCACGCTCGGCGCCGTGACGGGGCGGATGATCGCGGATCTGGTCGCCGGCCGGCCGCCGGCCGTGGAACCGACGCCCTACCGGATCACGCGCTTCTAGCCGCTATCGCACACCGGCCCGGCCGGGCTCCGGAAGCAGCAGATTCGGCAGCCACAAGGTGATTTCCGGCACGAAGGTGAGCACCCCAAGCGCGACCAGCAACGCGAGCACGAACGGCACCGCCGCCCAGGCAAGCTCGCCGAACTTCAGGTTGGAGATAGACATTATGATGAACAGGCCGATGCCGATCGGCGGGTGCATGAAGCCGATGAGCAGGTTGAAGATCACGACGACCCCGAAGTGAACGAGATCGACCCCGAGCGCTTTCGCGGTTGGCACAAGCAGCGGCACGGCGATCAGCATCGCCGGCAGCGTCTCGATGAAGCAGCCGAGGATGAACAGCAGAAGATTGGAGATGATCAGAAAGGAGACCGTTCCGACGCTCAGGCTCGCGAGGATTTGCGAGAGCTGGGCGGCGGTGCCCTCGGAGACAAACACATAGGACAGTGCCGAAGAGGCCGCGATGATGAACAGGATGAGAGCAGACGACTCGGCGGTCTCGACCAGCGAGCCCACGATCCCGCGGATCGTGATCGTGCGCTCCAGCATTCCGACGAGCAACGCGTAAGCGCATGCCAACACGCCCGCTTCGGTCGGCGTGACCCAGCCGCTCGCCATGCCGCGCAGGATGACGACCGGCGCCAGCAGCGCCAGCGCGGCCGACCACGTCGTCTTGAGAAGCTTGCGAGCGGAAAACTTCGTCGGCTCGGGCGCGGGCGTGAACCTGAAGCCGGTCAGCACCGCAATCGTCACCGATATGACCACAGCGATGAACAGGCCGGGCAGGATGCCGGCCACAAAGAGCCGCGCGATCGAGACATCGGCCGTGATGGCGTAGACCACCATCATGATGCTGGGCGGAATGATCGGCCCGAGCGTCGACACCGCCATGACGACGGCTCCGGCGAACGGGGGCGCATAGCCGAGCCTCGGCATCTCTTTCATCGAGATCGATCCGAGCGCCGCCGCGTCGGCCACGGCCGCCCCGGATATGCCGGAGAAGATCACGCCCGCGACGACGTTTGCGTGCGCGAGGCCGCCGCGCATCCATCCGACCGCGGCTTCGGCGACGTCGAAAATCCGCCGTGTCATGCCGAGCGCCGTCATGAGATTGGCGGCGAGAATGAAGAACGGGATGGCGAGCAGCTCAAGACTGCCGACGCTTGCCCCCATTTGCTGCGGCAGCAGGATCAGATTATAGCCGCCCGCCACCATGCAGAGGATCGTGGCGAGCACCAGCGCGGCGGAAACCGGCACGCCGATGAACATCAGTACGATGAACAGCGTGATCGACAGGAGCGAGATCATTGCGCGAGCCCGCCGACGCCGTGCGCAGCCGCGGGTCCATTCGCGACGAGCTTGTTGAGCAGCACAACGATGAGGCCCGCGAGCCCGAGCAGAAGAGGCGCCGTGAACGCCGCATTGGGCAACCCCGAGCCCGGCGTGCGAAACGGGAGCTGCAGCTCGATCAGTTCCCAGGCGAACCATGCGGTAATTGCAAAAGTGACCGTGCAGATAACGTGAATTCCGCGATCGAACATGGCCTGTTTATTTCGCGGGAGGAGCAGTCTCAGGCCGACGACCGAAACATCGCCGTTGCGTGCGTACACCGGAACGATGCCGAGAAAATACGTCCACGCGGCGAGCAGCAGATTGGTTTCGTAGATCCACGCATACGAGACGTGGAAGAAGGTTCGCGAAAAGATTTCGAGAACATTGATCAGCACGATCGCAGCGAGCGCGGCGACCGAGATGACGAGGGTCCCGCGGACGACGATCCGGTCCGTTATGCGCAGCAGACCGGCGATCCGGGTCATCGGTCGGCTAGCGTGACAGCGCGTTCACGGCGTCGAACAGCTCCTTCGACAGGGCCTTCTCCTTGATGAGATCGGCATAGAGCGGCTGGAGCTTCGCGCGCATGGCCTCCGTATTGAGCTTGATCACGACCGCGTTGTTATCGCGGATCATTGCCGCAACATCCGTCTCGGCGCGATCCATGGTGGTCTTGGCGTAGACCGTGCCCGCCTCGTTTGCGGCGCGGACGAGAAGCTGCTGTTCGTCGGCCGACAGCTTCTTCCAAGTGCGGTCGCTTATCGTGATCGGCCATGTCTGCGGGTATTCGCGGATCTCCACAATGAAGGGCGCGACTTCGGTAAATTTCATCGAGCGCACGAGGCTGAGCGGCGCCGTTACGGCATTCACGACGCCCTGCCGGATACCGAGATAGGTTTCGGTCCATGCGAGCTGGATCGGCACCGTCTCGAGCTGCTTCCACGAGCGGACATAGACCTCGTTCGGGAACATCCGCACCTTCAGCCCCTTGAGATCGTCGGCATTCAGGACGGGCTTGGCCGAAACCAGCACGCGATACGGGCCGCGGTCCGCGTTCCACTCGGTCGAGAGCACGCGGATGCCGCGCGCGAGCAGCTTCTCCTCGGCCTTCTTGAAGGCGGGACTCTTCAGATACGCGCGCAGGTGATCGTGACTCGTCACCAAATAGGGCAGCGAGATCGCGTTGATCTCTTCGCCGACGATCGGGGCGTAGTACTCCAGCGCGCCGGAATAGAGATCGAGCGCCCCAATGGTCAGGCTCTCCAGCGCCTGCGTCGGCTTGCCCAGGGCGTCCTGAAGGTGAATTGCGATCTTCACCTCACCCTTGGAGCCTTCCTCGACCAGTTTCTTGAAATGCAGGAGAGCAAGCTCCTCGGGGCTGCCGGGGCCGAGCGATTCATTGATCTTGAGAAGCTTTTCGGCTTGAGCCGGGAAGGAGAGGAGAGCGAGGATCGCGCCGGTCAGCGCCGCGCGTCGCAACATCGTGGTCATGGCCAACTCTCCAGATAGCCGCATCGCTCGCATGGCCGAGCGAGAGGGCTAAAGCAGGGTAGGCGGCAGCCATCGCGGTTTGCAATCGCTATTGTGGGATTGTCTGCTTTCCGGTCGGTGATATGCGAAGCAGGAGCTGCACGCGCCGAACGATCAGCCTGGTCGCGGTCGCAATTGCAACGTGCAAGCCGAGAAATCGGACGTAGGACTCGACGTCAATCCGGCGGCGTCGTACCTCAGGGTGGTCCCTGACAGTGGGAATGCGATTACGGCAGCGCACAAGAAGCAAGGGAGTCGGTCGTGGCGTGGAACGTCCTGTTTCGAACGCTTGCAGCGTTGGTCGCCCTGATCTCCACTGGACTATCGAGCCAAGCGCAATACCCGGACAGGCCGCTGAAAATCATCGTCGCCTGGCCGCCGGGGGGCGTGGTTGATACGACCGCTCGCCTCGTCGGGGAGCAGTTGGCGATGCGACTCGGGCAACCGGTTGTCGTTGAGAATCGGGTCGGCGCGAACGGGAACATTGGCACGACGTCGGTCGCCCGGTCGCCTGCCGATGGCTACACCCTGCAGGCGGTTACGGCCGAGACCCACGCGATCAATCCAAATCTCTACAAGACGATCACATACGATGTGTTTCGCGACTTCGATCCGGTTGCGTTGCTCGCTCGTTCGAATTTTGTGCTCGCCACAAGGGGAGGCCTTGCCGTCGAAAGAGTGCAGGATCTGATTGCGCAGGCCAAAGCCTCTCCCGGAAAGCTCACGATGGCGACGTATGGTATCGGAAGCACGTCGCACGTCACGATGGTCTCCTTCGAGGACGCGACAAAGACGAGCTTCCTGCATGTGCCCTATCGCGGGGTCGGCCCCGTGGTGAACGCGCTTCTGACCGGGGAGGTCGACGCCGCGTTCGCGACGCCGCACATTGTCTTTGAGCTGCGGAACGCCGGAAAGCTGAAGATCCTCGGGGCGGCGTCGCTGCAGCGGATGGACATCGTTCCCGATGTGCCGACGTTCACCGAACAGGGCATCGACGGGTTTGTCGGCGGCAATTGGTACGGCGTTGTGGCGCCGCGCGGGATTCCGGAAGCCGAGAAGATGCGCCTTGCAAAAGAGCTACAACAGATTGCCGCCTCGCCGGTATTTCTGGCGCTTGCCAAATCGCTTGGTGTCGACGCCGAGTATCTCGACGCGGTCGGTTTTGCGGCGTTCCTGAGGAAGGAGAACCAGCGCTGGGGAACGCTGATCAAGGCCAGAAACATCGAGGTGCCCTGACCGTGCCTGACATGAGCGCACAAGCTTCGGTTCTCGGTGCCGTGCAAAGCGCCGCCGCTTCGCTCGAAGCAGCCGTGCGCGACGGGCTGCCCGCCCGCGCCGTGTTTGAGCGCTTGCGTGACACTCTGGCAAATGTCGTTGCGTTCAAGGTGCTCACGGTTCTGAAGCTCGATCCCACAACGCTGCGTTCGGTTCGTCTCTACAGCAGCGAGCCAAGTTATCCGGTCGGAGGCATGAAGCAGCATGTGCGTAGCGCCTGGAGCGAGGCAATTCTTGACCGGCAGTCAGTGTTCGTCGCGCAAGACCTCGCTGCGTTGCGTGCGACGTTTCCCGACAGTGCGGCGATCGAGGCGACCGGGTGCGGCTCCATCGTTGCGGCTCCGATCGTCCACAATGGCACCGTCATAGGCACGATTAACCTGTGGCATCGCGACGGATATTACGACGACGGGAAGGCATCACTCACGATCCCGTTCGCGCATGCGATTGCACGTATCGTGCGCGACAGCGGTCCGGTGAGCTAGTTCGATCAGGGGTGTTGGCATGCTGAGACGGTCTCTCCTGAAGGGTCTTGTCGCCACGCTAGCGCCTTTCGCAAGCCCGGTTTGCGCACAAGAGCCTTGGCCGAGTCGATCGGTCAGAACGCTTGTCGGCTTCGCTCCCGGGGGTACCGCGGATATCCTTGCCCGCAAGCTGCAAACGCCAATGTCCGGTCGTCTTGGGCAGCCGATCATTGTTGAAAATCGGACGGGGGCGAGCGGCATGACCGCAGCCCTCGAAGTGGCTCGCTCCACGCCCGACGGTTACACGCTCGGGCTGGTGGTCAGCACGCATGCGTCGCTCGCCGCAATCAACAAGAAGCTGCCCTACGATACGGAGAAAGATTTCACGCCGGTGGTCTTCGTGGGCAGCATTCCACTGGTGCTGCTTGTCAGCCAGAAATCGTCATTCAAGACTCTGCCCGAACTGCTGGCTGCCGCAAAAGCCAAGCCGGGTTCGCTGAATTATGCGTTCCCGGGGATCGGGCTCTCGCATCACTTCGCCGGCGAACTCCTCAAGCAGCGCGCGAACGTCGACATTCAGGCGGTCTCCTATCGCGGGACGGCGCCGGCGCTGAATGATGTCATCGGGGGCGCAGTCGAGATGACGTTCGGCACACTGCCGGCCGTGATGGGCTCAATCGGCGGCGGGATTGTTCGTCCGCTTGCGATCACGGCGCCGCAACGGGCCGAAAGCCTGCCGGATGTCCCGACTGTAACCGAACTGGGTTTCCCGGGTTTCGACGTCAGCGAATGGTTCGGTATCGTGGTGCCCGCCAACACGCCAAGCGCCGTTGTCTCTCGCTTGAACGCAGACACGAATGCTGTTCTGCTCGATCCCGAGCTCCAGCTTTGGTTAAAACAGAACAATGTCATCCGCGGCACGACCACGGCGGACGGGTTCCGGACGTTCATCTCCGAAGAAATCAAGAAGCTCTCCTCGATCGCCGCGAAGGCCGGCATCAGCGTGGACTAGGAAGGAACACCAGCAGTGCCTGCAGAAGTGAAGCAACCGACCGAAAGCACGATCGCGCTTCATCGCGCAGCGATCGTCATCGATACACATGTTGACACGATTCAACGTGCTGTCGACCTCGGCCATGACCTCGTTCATGCGAACCCGAGCGGGTTCATGGACCTGGAGCGCATGAGAATCGGCAACATGACCTGCGCGTTCTTTGCGGTCTGTGTCGACTACAACAGCATCCGGCGCGGCATAGGACGACAGCGCCAGGACACGCTGTTGCATGCGGTGCTCGACCTCTGCTGCAACAATCCGGACAAGATCGGGCTGGCGAAAACCGCTGCGGACGTGCGCAGGCTTGCGAGTGAAGGAAAGCTGGCCGCCATCCTCTCGGTCGAAGGCGCACAGGCGATCGAAGAGCGCCTCGATCTCTTGCAGGAGCTATGGGACCAGGGCGTCCGCTCGATCGCACCCGCGCACTTCACATCGAACGGATGGGCGGATTCGTCGGCGGACCAGCCGCGCCACGGTGGCCTGTCGGCGCTGGGCCGTCGAGCGATTAACGAGATCAACCGCCTCGGCATGATCATCGATGTGTCGCATATCTCGGATCAGGGTTTCTGGCAGGTCCTGGAGGCCTCAACCGCCCCGATCTTCGCGTCACATTCCTCGGCACGTGCGCTGCATGATCATCCGCGCAACCTGACCGACGACATGATCAGGGCGATCGGACAGAAGGACGGCATTGTCGGGATCACCTGGTTCCCGGAATATTGCTCCATCCAGCATCAGCGTGCGCTTGAGGAGAAGGCGCGTTCGATCGACCTGAAGGCACTTGGATTTGAAACGGGCGGGCCCGGAATGCCCGCGATCGCCACGTTGATGCGAAGCTGCGGCGCCGACATGCACGCCAAGTATGATGTCATGATGGCGGCGGGCCTTCCAATGCCGACAGTCGACACGATCGTCGAGCATGTTGCCTATGTCGCGAATTTGATCGGCGCCGATCGTGTTTGTCTCGGCAGCGATCACGGTGCCGTTCGGTTCGACATTCCGGGCTTTGAGGACTGCACCAAGTGGGCCGTCGTGACGCAGGCACTGAAGGATCATGGCTTCTCCGACACCAACGTTCGGAACATCCTAGGTGAAAATGTTCTGCGATTGATGGAGCGAGTAGTCGAAATGTAGTCCGGGGCAAGGGACTTGCTCTTGGGGCGGCGGGTTGCCTGTTCGAGTTTGCTCCATAGAAACTCCCGGCCTTCACGCGCTTCCATCATTCCATAATGCGTTATTATGCGAACGGGCGACCAACTGGATCCGTAGCGGCCGACAACTCGAGATGAAAATGATACTTTTGTATCGAGTTATCACGCGCAGTTCGCGTAATGACAGGTTGCGGAATGTCAACGAGCAGGCGCTGGACGCCTAGGCGGGCGCGCCGAACGCTCTAGCTAGTTGGGCGGAAATGGACATCATCCTTCCGCGAAACTCCACGTCCCCGAGTAACCGTGGCTTGACGTTCAGGGTTTTACACGCCGCCGCCATCGGCGAAGCTGGCTCTCCACGAGTCCGGCAAGCCCGGCCGGGTAGGATCGCATCACCACGATCACGACGGTTGCGAAAATGACGAGGCTCCACTCGCCGAAGGCCTGCAGGTAGGTCGACAGAAAATTGATCGGCGGCGCGGCGAGGACCGGCCCGATGAAGGATCCGAGCCCGCCGATGACGACGATGATGATGATCCTTGCCATTTCGCTGAA
>Ga0207691_10007311_pt1 | contig 10659 bp, 12 predicted proteins | sample KBSM13metaG_FD_184327 | JGI IMG/M metagenome (GOLD analysis project Ga0207691, IMG submission 184327) | Miscanthus rhizosphere microbial communities from Kellogg Biological Station, Michigan, USA - KBS M1-3 metaG (SPAdes) (version 2) | ecosystem: Host-associated > Plants > Roots > Rhizosphere >... | reverse complement strand
AAGGCGCGCGGCATCCTGGTGTTCCCGAAAATCTACGCGGCCGGTCTGGGCTTCGGCGGCGAATACGGCGAAGGCGCATTGAAGGTCAACGGCGCCTCGGTCGGCTACTACAGGACGAGTTCGGTGACCTGGGGCTTCCAGGCCGGTGCACAGTCCAAGGCCCTGATCATGATGTTCATGACGCAGGAAGCGCTGGACAAGTTCCGCAACAGCAGCAGCGGCTGGACGGCCGGCGCGGACGCCAGCGTGGCGGTCATCAAGACCGGTGCACAAGGCACGGTCGACCTCGCGAGTGCCACTGCTGCGGTGAATGCCTTCGCGCTCACCAATGCCGGACTCATGGCCGGGGTGACCATCGACGGCACCAAGGTCACGAAGCTCGACCTCTGAGCGCCGCCCACCCGATGCTTTCCTGGAATTGCTAGAGATCCAGCCAGTGCGTCGCATCCAGGTCAGAAGTCCATGGATGGTCCTCGAAGCTTTCTGGTCCGCCCCTCGGATGTGCGCTTCGGATCATGATCGCTGGCTCCTGTTCCTTCAGGCCCGATACAAGAGTACGTGCCACGACCGGCGACCACGGTGCGAAGAAAATATGCCAACTTGTCCACCAATCCAGGGGCCAACTTTGTGTGTAAGGCAGCTGCTGAAGCGGCAAACCGTTTGCTGGTTGGGCCCGGGGACGATGCACCGCGTGCGAGCAGCGAAGGCAGCCTGCGCTCAGAAATCCTTGACAGGGTCGTCGTAACCCGCCAGTGCATAACTGAAGAGGTGTGACCGGAAAACTGCCCGCCTCGAGGTGCGACCCCGGCGTTGAGGCGGAGCCGCCCGCTTGGAAACGAATGCAATTCGGAACGGCAGCGTGACATAGACTTGTCAGAGGATGCCTATCTGGTGTCAATTAAGTCGCCAGGCTGAGCGTGCAACCCAATGACAGCCGGGCCGATGCGCGCACCGACGATGCCTCTGCGAAGATTTTTGTCAGAGCGTTCGTAGGACGTGCATGGCTCTCTCGAGCAAGGTCCATTTCAAGGAAATTCAATGAAGACCGTTCCCAGTCTTAAGGCGTTGGTTACTGTCATTTTGGCGGTTGGCTTCGTTGGCGGCTGCAGCACTCCTTATTTCGGCTCGTCAGGCTCGTCCCTCACCTACACGTACGAACCCCGATTCAACTTCACGCAAGTAAAGACCTACCGATGGGTAGACGCGAAGAGGTACGACGGGGATTCGCTGCTGGAATCCAATGTGCGCTTTCTGACTGAGCAGGCCCTGGGGGCCAAAGGCTTCACCTCCAACGTGGACAAGCCTGACATGCTCCTTTCGATGCGATATGAGTACCGATACGGCAGCGGGCTCCGTGTGCTGACCCTCAACATTTCCCGGGCCGACAACAATGACGCGATCTGGCGGGGGACGGCCACGGGGGAGATCAAGACCGACGCAGCCTACAGCGAGCTCAAGAGCGCAATCGAGGGAATGCTGGTCTACTTTCCGCCAAAATAGTTTCACGTCGATGACGGCGCGTCGAGTTGTGGAGGCGCCAGGCGCCTGGTCTTGACGTGAGCGAGCAAGACGGCGGCGAGACGCGCGGCACCGTCTCGGTATTCGATCGCAAACCGCTTCATGTCCTCCAACGGGCACTCGTCGGGGTGTTCCGTCAACGCCCTGTCCAGCTTCGCGAGCCGGTTGTCGGTGAACAGCCGTGTGAAGGGCTCCATCGTATTCAAGACATTCCACCACCCAAGGCGATCGAGGCGGGCGGCCTGTGCGTTCTCGTCGGCGGGCTTCTGAGCCTCTGATGGAGCACTCTCGCCGGCGGTAGCGTACTCCGCATCGGCCCGCCGCAACGGCATCACCGTTCCGCTTGCCGCCGCGATAGTCCTTGACCGGTCTGCAGCACGCGTTGGCTGTTGGCGAAGCGATGCGCGTCGGCGGGTTGACAGGCTGGTAGTCATTTCCGATCGTCCCTTCGGTGAGAGTTGAACGAGGTGACGATTCTGCAAAGCGACCGACGACATCGCAAGGAGGCGCACCTCGCGATTTCAAGGCGTTGCGAAACCACAAAAAGCAACAATGGAGATTGAGGAAACGAAGCTTGAGGAAGCGTTCACCGCCAACGCTGGCCATCGCTTTCGCAGGTCGGTGGCAGGTCGAGTCTGCTGTTGTCCTTCAGCAGCACACGTTTGACAACTCATTCGGGCGCGACAATGTTCCCGCTGAACAAGTCACGGCCATCGAACGCCTTCCTCCGATTCCAGCATGAATTACCAACTCTTCCAGTCGCCCACATTCAGTAGAACGGTCTTCGCAGCTGCGATGGCGGTTGCCTGCTCGAACGCCTCGGCGTTGACAACGCTGCCCGAGTTCACCTGGAATCCCGCGGCCGTCGGGCTCGCCGGGACGTCATTCACTGCGGACAACATCATCGTCTCCGATTTCGCGACGGCGACATTTACACCAGACAACACATTCCATGAGGACGGCTACCTGCCGGTCTCGGGCTTCCAGCTGGACGGCAAGGACATCGTTGCGGGTGGTCTGAACAGCACCTACAGGCTGTACTTTCATTTCACCGGGGACGGCGTCGTCGATGGACCGATTTCGGTGTTGACTTATGAGCTATTCGGGACGAACTCGGTACCCGCATTCGGTCCGGGCGGAACGATCTCCGGCGCAGTCGCTCCGATGCAACTGGCAGCGGGTAGCCTGATCTCCGGCAGCACCGGAACCATCAACGGTCAGCAAGGTGCGGGCGTGTCGGTCACCTTCAATGCGTCAAGCACCCCCTTCTTCGCTGCGCTCTCGGCACCCAGCTTCTACAGCGTCGCACTGTCGTCCTTCATTCACGCCGAAGGTACGGTCACACCGACCGCCACGGGTTCATGATCGACAACGGCGGCGGCTCCTTGCACTTCGCGACGCCGATTCCCGAGCCACATACCTATGGGCTGATGTTGGCTGGGCTTGGGGTCTTCGGCTTCGTGGCGCGGCGGCGAAGACAAGGTTGATGCGTTCGTCCGTTTGGCGCCTTAACTCGCGCGTGCGTAGCATAAGCTGAAGCGGACGATGAATGCCTGGCTGGTTTCTGTCGGTGTGGCGTCCCCTGATGCCCCGGCGTCGACATCCCGACAGACTGCAGCGGCCTCCATCGCCATCAACGCGCTGCCCATTCCTTAAGCCTGACCTTGGCTGCTGTGAGCACGGCTTGTTGGCACTCACAGCACGACGACGGTGACAACTCCTTGAAAGTGGCTCCTTGACCTGGGCTCGAGCTAGGCACTGACACATTGTTGGGATGTGACGCGTGCGAAGGAAGTCGTTTCTGCAAGTATGTCCGTGGCTCGGGTGGATTTGCCGAGGGTTGTTCTGCACGGTTGCCGCCATCGGCCTTCAACAGGCCGCTCGGGCCGATCCGCTGAAGATCTTGTTCGTCGGCGACTCGATCACCGTCGGCGGAAATCGCGATCGAGACGAGTCGACCTATCGGGTGCCCCTGCAGACGCTGATCCACACGACCGGCGTCGCGGTCGACTATGTCGGCACGCGCGAGGAAGGTCTGCATAGAGAGGCGCGCTGGCCGCTCGGCTTCGACCCCCATCACGAGGCGTACTACGGGGCGAACACCGGCTATGTGCGCGACCAGTTGCGCGCGCACCTCGGTAGCTTTGCGGCCCCGGATATCGCGCTCGTCCATCTCCGCACCAACGACCGCGACAGCAGCGACCTGATCGCGCCCCTCGAAGACATCATCCGCCTGCTGCGCGCACGAAATCCGCAGGTCGTCGTGCTTGTCGGGCAACTCACGTTGCACGACGGGAAGGCACCGTGGCGGCGCTTTCGCGTCAACCGGATGGTCGATCGCCTAAATGCGCCCGAGTCGCCCGTCGTCGCAGTCAAGCACTTCGAAGATTGGGTCGAAGACCCGCGCCGTGCGGAGGCCAACACCTACGATCGGATTCATCCGAACCCGCGCGGGCAGGCGCGCATGGCGCTCGCGTGGTTCTCGGCCCTGCGCCCTTTTCTGAAAGGCACATCGGCCAGCGTTTGAGCTGGAGGCGAGTCAGCTTCACTTCATACGGCGTGGCGTCATGGCAATCTGTGTGTCTTTTTTCCACCGTTTCGGTGGACAACATTGTGACTAACTGGGTCTGTCAGTCGGTAGCTGGCGGATTGCCTAGCGTTCTTTTGCGTTGCTCTCCATTGGAGCATTGCGATCCACCCGGAATCAGCCCTTGACTGATGAAACTGGGGACAAGTCAAGTCAGGTAACTAATAGTTGCAATTGAGCGAGGCCAAGCCCAGCAAGCTCCTACATACCAATAGGGTCAAACTCGACATCGGCCACGTGCTGGGCTACTTTTCCCATAGTAAGCGGACATCGAACTTGGGTGAGCGTTTCGGATGGCTCAACGTCGTTGATGCGTTCGCATGGCCAACTCTTCACCAAGGAAGAAGACATGAATGGCAAGCTTCGAGCATGCATAGCCGCGACCGCGCTGGCGACCTGTGGATCGGTCGGGGCGGTGACGGTCATTCTGCAACCCAGCGCCGAGGGTCAGTTCACGGGCAGTTTCCAGGGCGCTCACTCAGCGGCAGGCAACCTCGTCGACAGGTACGAATTTGTCTCACCCCTGAGCGGGTTCCTCTCGTTCACGCTGGACTCGGCCACCCCAACCGGCACCGCTGGTGTCGCCTTCCTGGGCTATGGATTGAGCAGCGGCCCCGGGCTTGTCTTGTTCAGCAGCTCAGCCCCGCACGTCCAAGTCGGTCCGCTCGCCATTCCGGCAGGAGAAGTGCAACTCTCCATCGGCTTCAATGCTGCCCCGGCGCTAAATCCCGATGCCCCGGCCTCGACAAGCTACAGCGGCAACTTGACGGTCAGCGCCCTGGCGATCCCGGAGCCTGAAACATGGCTGCTGATGAGCGCTGGCCTCCTGGCCGCGATGGGAGTTCGGCGTGTCAAGGCCAGCACTGCTTGAGCGGCCCGACAGCGAAGACCGGAACGGGAGACAACTGATTCGCGCGCCGTGATCTTGGCCGATGCTGCACTGGCTTCCCTCTCTCGTGATGTTTGCTGAGCACACTCCGCTTGGTTGTCTTGGCGACCGAGACGCTCATTTCCGCAACTGGCGAGGTTGTAGCAGGTGCGATGGGGACTGGCGGCATCCCCCGTGCCGATACGGGCGTAACCCAAGGCGTCGACTGCACACGCGGCCGCACTGAACATGGCCGATGTGGCCGCCGCCAACACCTTCAAGAGCTGACCGACGTGTGCTTACGGCCACGGGTCGGGGGATCAGCCGGCGTCGGCGATGCACTTCTTGACGAAGCTGTCCTTCGCAGCACCGGCGAGCTTCTTGTCGGCGGCCTGGCTGTCGCAGGTCTCCTTGGCGCTCTTGCTCGCTGGCGTTGAATCGGCCACGCACTTCTTCAGAAAGCTCGTCTTCGCCGCCCCCGCGAGCTTCTTCTCGGACGACTGCGCTTCGCAAGCCTTTGTCGCGGTATCTGTTTCGCACTTCTTCAGGAAACTGGTCTTTGCAGCACCGGCCAGCTTCTTGTCGGTTGCTTGAGCTTCACAGCTGGCGTCGGCCGCATACGCGGAGATGGACAACGACCCAACGAGCACGGCACAAAGGCTCAGAATCCGGTTCATGATGACTTTCATGAGGATGTGGTGGAGCGCATTGAATCATTCCGGCACTCGGAGAGCAACGGATCTAGGTGCATTGAAACTTTTATGCAACGCGTGACGCCACGTCGATTGGTCTCGTGCCGACCACCGGCTCGAGGGGCAGATGCGTTGATGAATTGGCTCGCGGGGTAAAGGAGATCGGGAAGGACTGCCCCCTGAATTCCGTCTACCTTTTGAGGTGATCGTGAGAAGAAGAAAGTTCCATCACCTGTTGTCGGTGATTCCGATGGCCGTGGCACTCAGCGCAGGAGCGCAATTGAGGCCGTCCCTGCGAGCGCAAGGAACCGCCATCACATAACTACGCGGCTTTCTCTCCGGCATGCGGGAACTTGGCTACAGCGAGGGACGCAACCTGCACATAGACAGTTGGTGGGGCGCAGGCTCACGCGACCGGCTGGAGCAGTTGGTGCCTGAGATGCTGAGAGCGCAACCGGATTTGTTGCTAGCAGCTGGCGGTCTGGCTCTGGGTGCGCTGATCCGTACCGGCGTCAAGCTGCCGATTGTGTTCAGCGTCAGCGCCGATCCGGTTGAAGCTGGATTCGTACAGAGTTTCGCGCGTCCGGGCGGGCACATGACCGGCATCAGCTTGTTCACGCTAGCCCTGGTCGGCAAAAGGTTGGAACTGCTAAAGGAAATGCGGCCAGGGGTCAAGAAGATGGGAAGATGGCGCTGATCGCCAACCCGCAGCATCCGGGCGAGACCCAGGAACTCGATGCGGCCAGGGGGGCGGCGGCCAAGCTCGGGATGGTGGTAAGTTATTTTCCGGTGAACGGTGAAGTCGAGCTCGATGCCGCCTTCGGGGAGATTGCCCGAAGCCGGGACGATGCAATCCTGGCCTTTGCCGACGGTTTCACGATGAGTTTTGCCTCGCGCATCGCCGCCTTTTCGCTACGGCAGCGGATTGGCCACGGAGCAAGACCGGGTGACCTTCCTGTGGAACTGCCGACAAAGCTCGAGCTTGTTGTCAATGTAAAAGTCAGGACGACCGAACGAGTTCGTCGTTTCTGCCGCCCCTACTGCCCCTACCCCCACAGCGTCACTGCGACGCTCCGCTCGGTCGCGGCATTCCGCGGGATGTCGTCGCAATCCATGTCGTCCGTCCGTCTCAGTGCAGCTTCGTGGCGCAACAGTGCTTGTACTTGCGCCCGCTGCCGCAAGGGCATGCGTCGTTGCGCCCGATCTTTGGCCCGCTGCGATGCACCGGCATCAATTGCGGCATGCGCGAGTTCAGCCTGCGCACCGGCTCGAAGTGACGGTGGATCCTCGTCAAGCCGGCGATCATCTGCGCGACGATCTCTTCCCGGCTGTCCTCCAAGATCGGCGGCGGCCGCATCGCGGGATCCGGGTCATCCTCGTGCGCGAGCATCATCATCGGGAACACCGAGCCGCCGTGCTCGTCGCTGTTGAGCAACTCAGTCCAACTGCCCGGCCGTGCCTGCACGCCTCGCATGAACCCCTTGGCCCATTCGTTGCCCTTGACGATGCCCTGGTCGTCCTCGAGCAGCAGCGGCAGGTATACATGCTCCTCGGCAATGCTGCGCTGCAACTCCGAGGCGATGGTGTTCCAGTGCCGCATCAGTAGTCCGACGACCTCGCCGGCCTCGTCCTCGGTGTCGAAGACCACGTCCTCACCGAGGATCTCGTTCAGAGCCTCAGAGGGCATCACGAACTCGGGGCCGCAGATCAGCGCAGCGAAGTAGCCGTCGACCCACTCGAGGTTGCGGCCACTGGCGGTCTTGTCGATGAAGCCGCCTAGCCGCTCGAACTCCTCATCGGTCAGGGCCTGGTGGTCGGCAAGGCTGGGCATCGCCGAATTGTGGCGTGTGCAGAGCTCTATGTTCGCGTATGTAGGCATTTGGGCCGTCTTACCGACGTTCCGTGGTGGCGCGGATAGCAACGGCCCGTCCTGGCGGTGCAGGACCAGGTTCGAATCATCACCAGAGGAGCACCAAGGTGGCGAACTCGTGAGGGGGGAGGGGACCGCAAAAGGAAGGACCCCCGTTCACCAGCAGCTTCGCCCTTGCCTCTATGGACCCCACCCCCTGAAGTAAAACCCACATTTCCCACTTCAACTCATCGGTGGGGGAGGGGGTACCAAGGCCAAAGGGGGCACCGGCAGTACAGCCGAGAGAAGTCTGCTTTTCTGCCACCCCACCCCCACCAAGGGATGAGCGCTGATGTTCGCCCTCATGCTCGACCGGCTGGCAAGAGGGCCGCGGGTCATGCAATCAAAGTGCCACCGGCACACGCAGCGTCTGGCGGGTCTCAGACACAACGCTCCGTTGCGCATTGCTGCCGCCCAAACGCACGGCGGTGGCTTGGCAGTAATCGAGGTGTTCACGTGCCGACTCGCTGTCTCCATCCAGAAGCTTGATGAGGGCTTCAGTCCACCGCATCGCCACTGCCGCACCCTCATGGCCCTTTTCGCTCGTTGTTCGGAGTCGTTCGAATGCCGCCACGAGCGCCCCTCTCTCGCTGCATGCTGCGGCCACCATCGTCAGGTGCAACTCGCCGAAGACGTTGGATCCGTTCGGAAAGTGGCGCTCGGCGTGGTCCTGGGCAGTCGTCCATGGAAGAACTGGCACGTTCCGGAGACCCAAGCGCCACAGCAGTGAGGCGACGTCCGCGAGGCCCATAAAAGGGGTGCCGCACGGCAGGTATTCCATGATCGGCCCGACCAGTCGAGCCACTGCGGCATCCGTTTGCTGCAACTCGAGTTCTGCAAGCGCCGCGTGCCAGTGCAAGTGCCCCCACAGCAAGGCATCGCCTGGGTAGGAGGGAAGCCAGTCCTCGACAAACGCCAGGCAGGCGCTGGGCTCGCCTGCTTCGTACAAGCCATGCAGGAGGATGTGGGCGTTGTGCCCGTTGGCCGGGCGAAGTGAGATGGCGTGGCGGGCCATTGCCAGACCCTCGTCCACCCGGCCCGCCTCGATCCGAGCCCAGCCGCGATAGGCCAGCAGCCACGGAAAGTCCTCGGGATAGTGGGGTGCCAACGCCTCGGTGAACGCCAGCCGCGCAGCGTCGTGGTCGGCTCGTCCGCTGAAGGCAAACAGCCCGTAGGCCCCCAGCGCTGTAGATGCCGTGAGCGCGTCGGTGGGGTGCAGGCGGGCGTGCTCGATGACTTGCACAAGCGCGTCCCGCGGTCGACCTCCGACGATCGACGTCATGACGCCAACGTGACTGCTCACCACAGATGGTGCTGTGGTGGAGCAAGCCTGGGCGCTTGTAATCGCGTGTTGAGCTTGCGAGCGTTGCCCACGGCCGAAATGCGTCAGCGCCGTGAGTGCATGAGGTAACGCAAAGTCTGGCGCTGCCGCGATCGCCGCGTCGAGGGCCTCGAGTACCCCCGGCCAGGCATGCAGATGAGCGTCAACTGCACGGTCGTAGTGGCCGACAGCTTCGCTCGACGTTGTGCCGGTTGCGTTGCCGAACCTGTCATTCATTTCGATCTTGCCGCTCATGGGCATCCAGCGGTGTCACTGTCATGGCTCGATAGGGCCAGGACTCAGAATATCAGTCCAGGGGCGCGGTCGGCTGGGCGCCCAAGATTGACGTTGAAGCTTAAGCACTCGCCTCAGCTTGTTGAGGCCCCAAGAATCTCCTTGATCAACTCTGAAGGACTGTTGTGTTTGATGGCGCCGCAGGGCGTCTCGGCCAAGCGCATCGAGAGCGCCAGCAAGTCGGTGGTACCCATGCCCTGGCGGTAGACCTCGGCAAGGAACGCAAACTCGTTCATCGTGCCGACCACGCTACGGTTGGCTGTTTTTGCGACCGAGACTTCGCTCATCCCCGCAACTTCGGTGGCAATGAACGCCTGATTCCCTCCGTGTCTGGCCAGCAGGGTGGCCAATTCAGATGGAAACCTTTCGATGACTGTCGAGGCGGGCGCGAGTGGCATCAACAACGGCAGCAACGTCCGCTCGTTGACGATTAGCGCAACCTGTGGCTTCCAGAGGAGCGCCGTCGCGTACCAGTTGCCGAGGACTGTGGTTGGTGGTTGAGCTGCCGACATCGCCGGGACTTTGACGCGATCGAGCAGCTTCTTGGTGCAGTGCACGGTGTACATGAGTCGGTTCCTTGAGCCGAGCGGCTCCGCGACAAGTCTGAGGGGGTGGGAGTGCGAGCGCGCCGGAGACTCCCCCGCCGCTTGATCCAAACTCATTGTTCGGAATTCGAGATGCAATGTCGGTACGGCGAGTTCAGTGGCCCCGCGGGTAGCTCGTCGGTGCTGGTCCATCTTGACCGGTCGAGCCGACGGTTGCACGATGAGAACTGCTGCCATCCGGTGGCGTTCAAGAATGAAGGCAAATCCCCATGAGCACTCAAAGCAATGTAGAGGTGGTCAAGGCCGCCTACGCTGCGTTCGGCGCGGGCGATATCCAGAAGCTTCTTTCCCTGATGACGTCCGACATCGTCTGGGAATTTCCGGCGTCGAAGGTCATTCCCTGGGCCGGCACGTTCAAGGGTCCGGCGGAAGTCGGCCGATTTTTTGCGGCGTTGATGGAGCACGGCGAGCCTGAGGCATTCGAGCCGCTGAGTTTTGTGGCCTCGGACGATCGCGTAGTCGTACTCGGACGCGAGCGTTTCCGTGTCAAGTCGACCGGGCTGTCCTGAGCATGCGAGTGGGCACACGCGTTCACTTTGCGTGACGAGAAGATTGCCGGCTTTCGCGAATACACCGACACGGCAGCAATGGAACGTGCGTTCGTCAGAAGGTGAACGCTGAAACTACCTAAAGGAGATTCGAAATGGCCACGAAGGGAACTGACTCCGGCGTCTACCGCGTCACCGAAATCATCGGCACCAGCAATGTGTCCTGGGAGGACGCAGCGAAGACCGCTGTCGAGACTGCTGCCAAGTCGCTGCGAGATCTGCGTGTCGCTGAAGTGACCAAGCTCGACATGAAGATTGAGGGCGGCAAGGTTGTCGCCTTCCGCGCGAAGGTTTCGTTGTCCTTCAAGTACGAAGTC
>Ga0207691_10007310_pt1 | contig 10660 bp, 9 predicted proteins | sample KBSM13metaG_FD_184327 | JGI IMG/M metagenome (GOLD analysis project Ga0207691, IMG submission 184327) | Miscanthus rhizosphere microbial communities from Kellogg Biological Station, Michigan, USA - KBS M1-3 metaG (SPAdes) (version 2) | ecosystem: Host-associated > Plants > Roots > Rhizosphere >... | reverse complement strand
CAATGATGTTTCCTTCGGGACTAATCTCTGCGCTAATCCCGCTATTAGTAACTCGCAAGAGTGGTCGTCCGTTTTCAACAGCTCGAAAAACTGCGTTCGCAAGATGCTGTCTCATCACTGCCGTCCGACCGAGGTATCCATCGTTCGAAATGTTTATAAGAAAGTCGGCGCCTTCATTCGTCAGGTTTTGAGCAATGGATGGATAAGCAGACTCAATACAAATGAAGACTCCAGCGCGATGGTTAGCAATAGGCATTAACGTGTACTTATTGCCTGCGGTGAAGTCTCCTACGAGTCCAGATATCAAAGAACCTCCCAACCAGTATGGGAGCGGAACATATTCGCCGAACGGCAGCAGCCGAATCTTATCATATTGAGAGATCTGTCGACCGTCTTCATTTATCAGTACAGCTGAGTTGAATCCGCCATCGTTTGGTGCCGGTTCGAGTGAATTCAACAACAGCGAAGTGTGGTTCTCTTTCACAAACTTCTGGACGACTTGTTGAAGCGTGGAGTCCGAACTGTATGTGAAGTTCATTGGTGACTCTGGCCACACAACAAGACGCGGTAGCTGGTCACCTTGAAAGTGCGTCAGGCCGCTTGCGCTCAGTCCAGGTGAGCAGCAGCGAGCCGGCGAGCGCTGCGGTGACCGCAGCGATCTGTGTCGCCCAGCCCGCCAGCTCGTGACCAAAGGTGTGCGCCGCGATCACCCCGAGCGCCGCCACCTGCGCGATCGCGAGATCGATGAACACGATTCCGCGCTTCAGGACCTGCTGTCCGAGCGCCACGTGCGACAGCACGACCAGGAGGCCGGCGACGAGCGCCGGCCACAGGATGCTCAGATCGACCGCGAAGTTGTTCACTTCGGCACCGCCAGCAGTAGCTTGATGGAATCATCGAAGAGCCCGTACAGATCCTTGGCACCCGGTGTGCCCCCGACCGAAAACGGCAGGGTCACGACCGGGGCATGCACGCGCTCCGAAAGCCAGTTGGCTGCTTTCGGATCGTTGTAGGCGTTGCGCAGGATCATCCGCGGCGGCGCGGACGAGAGCGTCGTGACGAGTTCCGCAAGGTACCCGGCGCTGGGTGGCACACCGGGTTTGGGCTCGATTGCGGCAAGCTGCTTTAGACCGAGCCAGCGGCAGAGATACGACTGGTCCTTGTGCATTACCACGACCGGCACGCCCTTGAGCGGCGCCGCCTCCGCCTCCCAGCGGGTGATCGCCGCCTGCCATTTGGCCTGAAACTCCGAGTCGCGGCCCTCGTAGTAGCCGGCGTTCGCCGGATCGATCGCAGCGAGCCGCGCAGTGAGCGCCTTCGCGACGATCGCAAAGTTGCGCGGATCAAGCTGCACGTGCGGGTTGCCTTGCGGATGTATGTCGCCCATCGAGCGGTCGAAGGCCGTCGGCACTTCGATCAGCTTCAGCTGCGCTGTCGCCTCGAAATAACCCGGCGTTCCGGGCCGAACCTTCGGATTGCCTGATTCCTGCAGCAGCACCGGCAACCAGCCAACTTCGAGCTCGGCGCCGTTGGCTACCACCAGGTTGGCGTTGCGCGCGCGCGCAACGAGGCTGGGCTTGGCATCGACGCGATGCACGTCCTGCAGCGCATTGGTGGCGGTGTAGACGTCGACCTTGTCGCCGCCAAGCTCGGCGGCGAGCGCACCCCAGTCGGCGGTGGTTGCAAGAATCCTGACGGCCGCGTGAGCGGACCCGGTGATGGCAAGTGCCGCCATCAGGCAAAACGTACGAATGATCATGGCTGGATCCCCTAGAACTTGTGGGCGCCGTGCACGCCCAGCGAGTAGATGTACTGCAGGAAGAACTGCTCGTCGGTCGCCGCGTTGCGGGCGTCGTCCCAGGAGATCTGCGCGCGCAGGCGCGAGAACTCGCTCGGGTTCCAGTCGACCATCAACGAGGTCCGGCTTGGGGTGGCTTGTGACAGCAGCGCGAAGTCCTCTGCGGTCAGTGCTCCCGACTCGACCAGCCCGATCTCCGGCGTACCGGAATCAAGCGCGTCGTAGCGCGCCCCGGCACGCCAGCGTGGCCGGAACTGGTACACGCCCTGCACGTACCAGCCGTCCTGCTCGCTGCGATACCGGTCGGTAAGCGAGGCGCCCGTCGTATCGAACGCCAGGTCACCGTCCTCGGTGCGGCTCATGTACTCGCCCTGCAGCTTGAGGCTGCGGCGCAGCGGGTCGGCCGGGCGGGTCCATTTGAAGGTCGCGTCCACGATCCATGTGCGCGAGTCGCCGGTAAACGCGTTCTCGATCGCGTTGCCAAGGGCGTCGACGTCCTCGTAGGCGCGTTCCTCGGCGCGCAGGTCGACCCAGGAGGCGCCCGCACGCCAGCTCGCCGACTCTCCGACGTCGCCGCCGAAGTGCGCGAAGAGCGTCGTGCCGTTCAGGCCGTTGGCGGCGCGCCGCGTACCCGGAAAGACATCGCCGTTGCCGGATTCCGCGCCGAGTTCGAGAAAGAGATCCGTCGGTGCGAGCCACTTGAGCTGCACTCCGTCCTGTGCACGCTGGCCGCCGAAGAATGCCTGGTACACGAGCGGCTGATCGACGAAGTCCCACGCGTGCGCGTGAAACTCGTTCAGATAGCCGAACCCGGAGAAGAAGCGTCCGCCCTTTAGCGTGAAGCCCGAAGGCAGAGCGAGCGTCCGGAAGAAAGCTTCTTCGACCTCGATCTCGTCCTCTGGGGTCATCGCGAACGTCAGGCTTCCCATGAAGTACGGATCGATGTTTGCGGAGAGCGTGAGCTCGGACTCGCCCAGGTTGAAACTGCGATCGCCGGGCCCGACCTCGTCACCCGCCGGCAGAAATCCCGAGATCCGGTAGGTTGCGGGGTCCTCGGACAGGTTCGCGTAGCTGCCGCCCAGGATCGCGGACATCGCGGGGTTGAAGGCGGTCGCCGTCGAACCTTGCGCAGCCGGGGCAGCCTCGATGTCCGGCGGCACGTCGGACACCGCCGGCGCCGGGGCCGCAGCTACAGCGGCGGATTCGAGTTGACCGATACGTGCTTCCAATGCGGCGACGCGCGCATCGTATTCGGACTTCAGCGCGTCGAGCTCGGCCCGGAGCGCGGCGGTGTCATCGGCCGCGGATCCGGCGGCCGGGTACGTCACGCACGCAAGCGCGGCGACGGCAAACAATGCAAGCGACCCTTTCATGGGAGCCTCCTCTCAAAGCCAACTGCAGCAGGCCGCGGTCAGCGGCCGAAACCCATCGACTGGGTGCTACTGGCGGGGAGGCGCTCGGGACCGGAACGCGCGTGGTACGGCTCGCTCGATGAGCGAGACGATCGCGCTGACGACGAGGAACGCGACGACGGCCGGCGGAAGCACGGACATCGCGCCCGGACCGCCCGCCATCGAAAAGATCGTCGAGAACGACACGCAGTCGCCGCAGAGCTGCGAATGCAGACCGGGGTGGTCCTGCAATGTGCCGAGATGGCTGGTCGAATGCTGCAACGCGCCGACCTGCGCCAGGAACAGCGCCAGGCCCAGCGCAATGCAGGGGAACGGTCGCGGCGTGCGTCGAAACAGCGTCGTGATGTCCTGAGAAAACGTCAGGATTGTCGGCCGATTCGGGCGCACCGGCAAGTCTGGGGACGATTCTGGCTTGAAGAAGCCATCATCGAGGGCGCGCCGAGGCGCATGCGATCCTGATAATTTTAGTCTTGGCGAGCCCGGGCTGCCCAAGTTCGGCGTCCGCCGGCTCGGAACCAAGTGATCGTGCGCAAATGGTGTTGATAGAGCGTCTGCGTCAGCCCGGTGTACATGCTGCACTGGGCGCGGCCGTACTGTTCGGAGCGGCCACACCGCTCGCGAAACGGTTGTTGCAGACGATCGATCCGTGGCTGCTGGCCGGATTGCTGTATCTGGGCTCCGGGCTGGGCCTGATACTTTATCGTCAGCTGGTTCGCGTCGGTCGCGTGCGGTTGGCGAGATCACAGATCTTGTGGCTCGCCGGCGCCATAGTGGCAGGCGGTGTCGCAGGCCCGGTGCTGCTGATGCTCGGGCTGACGAGCATGCCCGCTTCCGGCGCCTCCCTGCTGTTGAATGCGGAAGGTGCATTCACGGCGCTGTTGGCGTGGTTCGTGTTTAGAGAGAACTTCGATCGCCGTATCGCGCTGGGAATGGCCGCCATCGTGGCGGGGGCTGTGATCCTCGCGTGGCCGGGCGATGTGCGATTCGCGCGGGTCTGGCCAGCGGTGGCAATACTCGGCGCGTGCCTGGCTTGGGGCATCGACAACAATCTCACGCGCAAGGTCTCGCTCACAGATGCGACCTGGATTGCTTCTATCAAAGGACTGACTGCCGGATCGGTCAATCTGACGCTCGCGATAGGTCTGGGTGCACAGACGCCTCGGATACCCGACGTCGCGAGCGCAATGATCCTTGGGCTGTTCGCCTACGGTGTCAGTCTGGCGCTGTTCGTGGTCGCGCTGCGCCATCTGGGCACCGCCCGCACCGGTGCCTACTTCTCGGTGGCGCCCTTCCTGGGTGCGGCGCTCGCGGTACTACTCGGCGATGCCGTTACACCGCAATTGCTGACTGCTGGAGCGCTGATGGCGTTCGGCGTGTGGCTCCATCTAACGGAGCGGCACGAGCACGAGCATTTTCACGAAACATTCGAACACGAGCACGAACATGTGCACGGCGCTGATCCTCACCACGAGCATCAGCATGATCCGCCTGTCGCCCCGGGGACCCGACACACTCACCCCCACCGGCACGAACCGCTTAGGCATGCACACGCGCACTTTCCGGACGCACATCATCGGCACCGTCATTGAACTCGAGGTGATCCGTGTGACCCGCGGGTGACAGGGCTGACCCATGACCTCGGAGGAATGAACTGCGGCGTCATGCTTGACAGTTCGAGTCGGACGCGCATCCTGCACGCGTCATGAGGAAGGTGCGATCGCATGCTTCGTTTCCTGGCCGAGCTCAAGCGACGCAAAGTGATCCAGACGGCGGTGCTCTATGCCGTCGCGTCCTGGGCGCTTCTGCAGGTCGCCGCGCTGCTGCTCGACATGCTCGAAGTGCCGCCCTGGGGGCTGAAGCTGGTATTCGTGCTCTTATTGATCGGCTTCCCGCTCGCGCTGCTCCTCTCCTGGATGCACCAGGTAACGCCCGAAGGAATCCGGCGCGAAGCGGCGGCGCCCGAGGCACCACGCAGGTTACCGCCCGCCGGTGCGTTCTCGTCTCATGCTGCCGACGCGCCGGCGGCGGCGATGTTGCCGCAGGAACCTGCGGCCGACGAGCGATCGATAGCCGTTCTGCCATTCGCCAATCTGAGCGAGGACAAGGCCAACGAGTATTTTGCAGACGGGTTGTCCGATGAATTGCTCAACCTCCTGTCCCGCGTGGCGGGGCTGCGTGTCGTCGCGCGCACCTCATCCTTCTCCTTCAAGGGGCGGACGGCGAGCGCCGCCGAGATCGCACGCGAGCTCAAGGTCACGCATCTGCTCGAAGGCAGCGTACGGCGTTCCGGGTCGCGGGTACGCATCACGGCGCAGCTCATCCGCGCAAGCGACAGCTCGCACGTCTGGTCGCAGAGCTTCGATCGCGACCTGAGCGATATCTTTGCGGTACAGGACGAGATCGCGGCCGCCGTGGCACGCGGACTCGAGCTCAAACTGTTCGGCGGCCCTGCGCCGAAGGCACAGCCCACCGATCCGCGCGCGTACGCGCTCTATCTGCAAGGCCGGCATTTCTTCTCGCTCTACTCTGCGACCGGATACGCGCAGGCGATCCCCGCGCTCGAGGGCGCACTCGCGATTGATCCCGGGTTCGCACCGGCGTGGGGCATCCTGGGCGCGTTGTACTGGGGCCAGGCCAACAATTCGCTCATCCCCTATGGTGAGGGCGCGCGCAAGGCGCGCCTCGCATCCGATAAGGCGCTGGCGCTCGATCCCGAGCAGGCGGAGCCGATGTCATTGCTGGGTCTGCTCGATGTGATCGAGCACCGCGACGTCGCCCGCGGCCTGCAGCGGATCCATCGGGCGCTCGAGCTCGAACCGCACAATCAGCGCGTGTTGTCGCGTGCCGCGAACGTTGCGAGGCAGCGCGGACGGACCGAAGAGGCCATCGGCTACGCCGAGCAGGCGCTCAACGCCGATCCGCTGAGCCCGAACGCGCACGCGGTGCTCGGCCTGACGTACTACTACGCAGGTCGCCTGGACGACGCCGAAGCGATGCGCCGCAGGCTGCTCGCGCTCAGCCCCGGGTGGCTGAGCGGCTACTACTATCTCGGGCGCATCCTGCTCGAGCGCGGTGACGCGCGAGCCGCGTTGGCGGCGATGGAGCAGGAGCCGAGCCCGATGTGGCGCCTGACGGGGCTGGCGCTGGTGCACCACGCACTCGGGAGCCACGTCGCGTCGGACGCGGCCCTCGAGGAGCTGCGGAAGGAGGACCCGGTCGGCATCGCTTACCAGTTCGCCGAAATCCACGCGTACCGCGGCGAAATAGACCTCGCGTTCGAGTGGCTCGAACGTGCGGAGGCGACGAATGACAGCGGGCTCACGGACGCGATCACCAACCCGCTGATGCGCAGTCTGCACACCGACCCGCGGTGGGCGGCATTAGTCGCGCGGCTCAGGTTGGATTGACGCCCTGGGGCAGCGCTGTCGGCAGATCGAGATCCCCCGTCGTTTCGAAACGCACCGAGCTGAAGGTCGGACCGTTCAGCTTTCCGGTGAGCGAATAGCTGATCTTCTCGAGCTTCTTTCCGCCCATCATCCCGAACGCCTGGCCGACCATGCGCATCGCAGACGCGGTCACTGGCACGCTGATCACCGACTCGCCAAATCGAGGCACGCTGCCGCTCTCGTCGCTGACGCCGGTGGCAAAGGTCTTACCCTGCACGTCGATCTTGACTGACACACCGTTGTAGTCGATCGCTGCGTCGTTCGGGTTCTGGACGCGGAGCTTGACCAGCATCCGCAGCTCCATGCCCTGCCCTTGCATCGGCTCGATGCCGGCCACGGTGACCTGGAGCGGGTCGGTGCGCTGCAGCGCCGCGCATGCACTGAGCAGGATGGCGACCACGACATACACGACGCGCCGGAATTGACGTGAGCCTGTCATTGGAACCTCCCTGGACGACGGCACGAGATCGACGGAGCCGGTGACCGGAATCGAACCCACGTTAGCAGCTTGGGAATTGGAGTGTCCAACACCGCACAATTCCTCACGACAGGACAATCAAGCGCATCGAAACTCGGCGATAATCGCCCGGCCCTGGGGGTTCGCATCGCGCCACCTGTTACGAGAGAAGGTTCATGAAAACACGGCTTGCCCTGCTCCTGCACGTACCGGCCCTGGCTGCCACCCTTGCAGCGGCCGGCTGCGGCGACCGCGCTCGCGATGACGACACGCTTCGCATCGGCGCGATCGTCGAAATGACCGGCGAGATGCCGGCGGTGGGCGCCTCGTCGCGCAACGCGGCCGAACTCGCGGTCGACGTACTGAATGCGGCGGGCGGCATCACCGTCGCCGGCAAGGTCTACAAGGTCGAGCTCCTTGTCGAGGACAACGCCGCCAAGCCCGATCAGTCGGCAGCAGCCGCCAACAAGCTCATTACCCAGGACAACGTGCTCGCGATCGTCGGGCCGAATGCGAGCCTCGGAGCCATTCCCGCCTCGGAGATCGCCGAGGCCAGCCAGACGCTGCTGATCACGCCCTGGTCGACCAATCCAAAGACGACGCTCGACAATCGTACCGGATTGCCCAAGAAGTACGTGTTCCGCGCCTGCTTCACCGACCCTTTCCAGGGACAAGTGCTGGCTCGCTTCATCATGGAGAAGCTCGGCGCGAAGACCGCGGGAGTCCTCTATGACGTCGCCTCGGAGGCTCCGAAGAGCCAGGCGGAGCTCTTCCGCACGACTTTCGAGGAACTCGGTGGAAGCGTCGTTGCCTTCGAGACCTACACGACCGGCGACCGCGATTTTTCCGCGCAGCTCACCAAGATCAAGAGCGTCAACCCGGACGTGGTGTTCCTGCCGGCCTATTACAACGACGTCGGTCTGATCGCGCAGCAGGCACGCCGCCAGGGCATCGACCAGCCGCTGGTGGGGTCGGATGCCTGGAGCAGCCCCGAGCTAATCAAGCTTTCCGAAGGTGCTGTCGAAGGCGCTTATTTCGCCAACCATTACGCCGCCGACATCGCCACGCCCACGGCGAAGAAATTCATCGGTGCATACCAGGAGAAGTACGGCAATCCGCCGGACGACGTAGCGGCCCTGACGTATGACTCGTTCGGGCTGCTGTTTGAGGCGCTGCGCAGTGCGTCGGCACCGGAACGGCAGGCGGTGCGCGACGCCATGGCCAGCGTTTCCGGCTACACCGGGGTCACGGGCGAGATCCGGTTCAGCCCGGGCTCGGGCGACCCGGTGAAGAGCGCGGTGATCATGCAGGTGAAGGGCGACCGCTTCACCTGGGTGATGAACGCGTCTCCCTGATCGGTAAGGTCGCGACCGTGCAGCACGTGCACGCGGGAGTCCTGCCAGCTTGAACCCGCAGACCGCCTACTGGCTGCAGCAGGCACTCAACGCCCTGCAGCTCGGCAGCATCTACGCGCTGATCGCGCTCGGTTACAGCATGGTCTACGGCACGCTCTCCATGATCAACTTCGCCCACGGCGACGTGTTCATGGTGGGCGCCTTCCTGTGTTTTCTCGCGGGTACGGCACTTGGCCTGCCGTTTGTCCCCACGCTGCTGCTCGCAATGTGCGGCGCGGCACTGCTGGGTGTTGCGATCGAGCGACTGGCGTACAAGCCGCTGCGCAATGCGCCGCGGGTGTCCGCCATCATCACGGCGCTCGGCGTGGGTCTCTTCCTCGAGAACCTGATGCTGGCCTTCTATCCCTATCCGCAGAACGTTCCGAGGCTGCTCGAGAACGTCACCTTGCATCTGGGAGGCGTGTCCCTCTCCTCGCTGCAGGTGGTGATCATCGGTCTCTCCCTGGCGCTGATGCTGGTGCTCGACCATGTCGTGCATCGCACCCCGGTCGGCATGGCGATGCGGGCGATCTCCTGGGACAAGTCGTATGTCCCGCTGATGGGCATCTCCGTCAACCTGATCATCTCGATCACCTTCGCCATCGGCGCCGGGCTGGCTGGGGCCGCCGGCACGATGTACGGCCTCGCCTACCCGGTCATCGACCCCTACATGGGCGTCCTCATAGGCTGGAAGGCGTTCATCGCCGCCGTGGTTGGCGGCATCGGAAACATCCGTGGTGCGATGATCGGCGCCTTCATCCTTGGCGGCGTGGAAATCATGGTGGTCGCGCTGCTTCCCTCCACCTACCGGGACTTGGTCGTATTCAGCCTGTTGCTCGCGCTGATCATCGTGCGCCCGCACGGCATCCTCGGTCAGCCCAGGGTGCAGAAGGTTTGATTCGCGTCCTGCAACGACACTTGCAGCGGCTGATTGACCAGCCGTGGCTGATGCCGCTGCTGCTGATCGGTGGCATGACACTGGCGCTCGCCATTCCGCGATTCAACCTGTTCAACGACTACGTCCAGATGCTGCTGATGTACGTGGGCATCAACATCATCCTTGCCACGAGCCTCAACCTGGTGAATGGATACATGGGCGAATTCTCTCTCGCTCACGCCGGGTTCATGGCGGTGGGTGCCTACACCTCGGCCCTGCTCACCATGCACGTGCTGCCGCCGGAAACACACGCCGCACTCTTTCCACTGGCGGTGCTGGCCGGAGGCGCAGTCACTTCGTTGCTGGGGCTCGCGGTGGCTGTTCCGTCGTTCAAGGTGCGCGGCGACTACCTGGCCATCATCACGCTTGCGTTCCTGATGATCGTCAAGTCAGCGCTCGAGAACATCGATGCGATCGGCGGCCCTCGAGGCATCCCCGGAATTCCGCGCCTGACCTCCGTTCCGTGGGTATTTGCCTGGACGGTGGCGCTCGTCTGGCTGATCCGGAATTTCGTCTATTCGCGCTACGGGCGCGGCGTGCAGGCGATCCGCGAGGATGAGATCGCGAGCGACCTCATGAGCGTCGACACCCGCCGGGTAAAGATTCTCGCCTTCATGCTTTCGTCGTTCTGCGCCGGCATCGCAGGCGCGCTGTTCGCCCATCTGCTCCAGTTCATCAGCCCCCGTGTGTTCGATGTCGTCAAGACCACTGAAGTCCTCATCATGGTCTACCTCGGTGGCATCGCATCGATCGGCGGCTCCATCCTCGGCGCCGCTACCTACACGCTGCTGCTCGAAATCCTGCGACCGTCGACCGTGGCGTCATTGCTGTCATGGCTGCCGACCGGCCTGTTCGATCCCCTCAACAAGTACGTTATCAGCCATCTTGGCGTCCTGCGCATGATCATCATGCCTCTGCTGCTCGTGCTGGTGATGATCTTCTGGCCCCGGGGCATGATGGGTAAGCGCGAGTTCCGCATGTTCATCCCGAGCCGGGACAGGAAAGCCCATCGGCCGGATTCAAGCGTCGGGGGCATGAGCAATCATGGCGTTGCTGACAGCCCGTAACATCAGGCACAACTTCGGCGGCCTGCGCGCGATCGACGACTTCAACCTGGACCTGCACCAGGGTGAACTGATGGGCCTGATCGGGCCAAACGGCGCGGGCAAGACAACAGTGTTCAACCTCATCACCGGCGTCTACCGGGCGAGCGAAG
>Ga0207691_10007309_pt1 | contig 10660 bp, 12 predicted proteins | sample KBSM13metaG_FD_184327 | JGI IMG/M metagenome (GOLD analysis project Ga0207691, IMG submission 184327) | Miscanthus rhizosphere microbial communities from Kellogg Biological Station, Michigan, USA - KBS M1-3 metaG (SPAdes) (version 2) | ecosystem: Host-associated > Plants > Roots > Rhizosphere >... | reverse complement strand
AGCAGCCTCTCGGCCACGGGCCGCAATGCACTGCCGGAAATCCTCCAGTCGCACCCGGTCACCACCAACCGCATCGCCGAATCGCGCGAGCGTGCCGCGCAGTTCAAGGATGTCAGGCAGGTTGCCGAGACCGTGAGCTATTCGCTGACGCGCGAACGGCTGCGCGTCCTGAGCGCGTCGCCGCAAGACAACGTGCGTCGCTACTATTCCGACCGGCGCGAGCAGCAGCCGCAGACGGTGGGAGAGCGTTATGGCGAAGCGCTGGCTAACTACCAGGCCGGCAACTCGTCCGCGGCGCTCGATTCGCTCACCGAGCTGGCGCGCGCACATCCGCAGGTGCCGATGCTGCAATCCACCCTTGGACAGGCGCTCATGAGCGCCGGCGCGACCGATGAAGCCCTCGACACCTTCCGGCGCGCGCTCACACTTTCGCCGCGCAACATTCCCCTGACCATGCGTTACGCGGAAGCGCTGCTCAAGGCCGGCCAGGCGAAGACCGCGCACGCCGTGCTGCTCGACCTGTTCAACAATGTCGCACCGACTCCGGCGCAGATCCGCTTCACCGCGCTGGCCGCGAGCACCGCCGGCGACTCGGCCGACGCGGCGTACTACATGAGCGAATACCATATATCTACCGGCAACCTGCCGTTGTCCGTGAGCCAGCTCGAAACGGCGCTGGCGGTACCGAACATCACCGCCGTACAGCGCAGCCGTTTCCAGGCGCGCCTCGATGAGGTGCGTGAAGCGCTGTTCGCCGACCGCAAGCACCGGCCGCCTCCCCAGCAACAGCAGCCCAAGGAACCGCAGCGCTCGGTTCAGGAACTGACTGGTACAATCTCGCGATGAAATTCCTGGCGATACTACTCGCCGGTCTGACGCTGACCGGCTGCGCGACGCTGCCCACGGGCAAACCTGATCCGCGTGATCCGTGGGAGCGGATGAACCGCAGGACGCACGCGTTCAATGACGCCATCGACAGGGGCATCGGCAAACCCGTTGCCAAGGCATACGTCAAGGTGGTGCCGCGCTTCATGCGCACCGGTGTCAGCAATGTGTTCAACAACCTCAACACGCTGAACACCGTCGTCAATGATGTCCTGCAGGGCAAGATGCGGCAGGCCGCCGACGACTCCGCCCGCTTCGTCCTCAACTCGACGTTAGGTATTGGCGGGCTGTTCGACCCGGCGTCGAAAGCCGGCCTCGAGTTCAACGACGAGGACTTCGGCCAGACCTTCGGCAGATGGGGCATGAAGCCAGGGCCGTACCTGGTGCTGCCCTTCCTCGGCCCATCTACCACACGCGACACTTTCGGAAAACTCGTGGACCAGTTCACCTACCCGGTAACCTACCTCGAGGACGACAGCACGCGCATCATCATCCGCGCCGTCAGCCTGGTCGACACGCGCGCTGAACTGCTCGACCTGGATGAACAGATCGACCGCAGTTACGACCGCTATGCCTTCATCCGCAACGCCTGGCTGCAACGCCGCGAATTCCAGGTCACCGACGGCAATGTCGACGACCAGTCCCTCGAGCTCGAACAGGACATGGAGACCGAGCCGGCGCCCGAAGGGGCAACACCCGAGCCGCCGCCGCAGGATGCGGCGCCCGTGGAGCCGGCGAATCCGGAGGCCGCGCCCGAAGCCACCACGCCGCCAGCCGCGCCGTCCGACAGCCCGGCTGCGCCGTCGCCGCCACCACCGCCGGATGAGCCTGCCGCCGCGCCGCCGCGTAGCTAGAATGCACTCCCGGGGGACTATCGAATGACTGGAAACGGATCCGGGAGTGGCAAGCTGCCGCCATTGCTGCTGCTGCATCCCGACGACAACATCCTGGTAGCACGACGCAACATCGCCGCCGGCGAGCGCGTGGAACTCGATGGCGAGAGCTTCCTGATCCCGGCAGCGGTCGAGCTCGGACACAAGCTCGCGCGACGCGCGCTCACGGCGGATACTCGGGTTCTCAAATACGGCGCCCCGATTGGCTCCATGAAGATCGCGGTGGCGCGCGGTGAACACGTGCACCTGCACAACCTGCGCAGCGACTACATCGAGTCGACCTCGCGCGACGGCGGTACGGACGGACATTGATGAACGCTTCGCTCCCGGGCACCCCTTCCATGAAAGGTTTCCTGCGCAAGGATGGCCGCAAGGGCATCCGTAACGTCGTGGCGGTGGCCTATCTCGTGGAATGCGCGCACCACGTTTCGCGGCTCATCGTGCAGCGCTCGGGCGCCGACGATGTGCACCTCATCGGCTTTCCCGGTTGCTACCCCAACAAGTATTCGCTCGAAATGATGCAGCGGCTGTGCACGCATCCGAACGTGGGCGCCGTGCTGCTGGTCTCGCTGGGCTGTGAAGGATTCAACCGCGAACAGCTCCGCAAGTACATCGCCGCCAGCGGCCGGCAGGTGGACCTGCTGGTCATCCAGCAGTCGGGCGGCACCACGCGCACGCTGAACGCCGGACTCGACATCGTGCGCCGCATGCGCGCCGGGCTCGCGCAGCAGACGCCGGTGCCGATGGCACTCAACGAGCTCATCGTCGGCACAGTGTGCGGTGGCTCGGATGGCACCAGCGGCATCACAGCGAACCCGGCCGTCGGCCGCTGCTTCGACTGGCTGATCGAGAACGACGCGGCCTGCATCTTCGAGGAGACCGGCGAGCTGATTGGCTGCGAGCGCATCATGGCCTCGCGCGCCATCACGCCCGGGCTCGGTCGCGAAATCGAGGCCTGCGTCGACAAGGCCGCCAACTACTATCGGATCATGGGATACGGCAGCTTCGCACCCGGCAATGCCGAGGGCGGGCTCACCACGCTCGAAGAAAAGTCGATGGGCGCGTATTCCAAATCGGGTTCTTCGCCCATCAGCGGTTTGATTAAGCCCGGCGACGTGCCGCCGCGCAGCGGCCTGTACCTGCTCGACGTGGTGCCCGATGGCGAACCGCGCTTCGGTTTTCCCAACATTTCCGACAATGCGGAAATCGTCGAGCTCATCGCCTGTGGTTCGCACCTCATTCTCTTCACCACCGGCCGCGGCTCGGTGGTGGGCTCGGCCATCTCGCCGGTCATCAAGGTCTGCGCCAATCCCGACACCTACGAACGCATGGCCGATGACATGGACGTGAACGCCGGCCGCATCCTGCACGGCGCGGAGCTCGACGAAGTCGGCCGCGAGATCTTCGAGATGGTGCAGCGAGTCGCATCCGGCGAGCTGTCCAAGTCGGAAGCGCTCGGCCACCAGGAATTCATCCTCACTTACAAACAATTCGAACCGATCGGACCCGCCTGCCTGCCGGCGGCCTGATCGCAAGGGAGCCAGCGTGAAACTCGTGCGTTTTGGTGCCGCGGGCGCGGAGCGCCCCGGCGTGGTGATCGCCGATGGCAGCATCGCGGACCTGTCGGGCGTGATCCCCGATGTCACGGGTGCGGCGTTGGCGCCGGAAGTGCTGAAGAAACTCGCCGCCGTCGACGCGACCAGACTGTCCAGGGCTCCCGCCGGCGCGCGACTCGGTGCCTGCGTCGCGGGCGTGGGCAAGTTCATCGCCATCGGTCTCAATTACGCGGACCATGCCGCCGAGACCGGCGCGAAGATCCCGAGCGAGCCCATCGTCTTCATGAAGGCCACCAGCTGCATCGCCGGTCCGAACGATACGGTGCTGAAGCCGCGCGGCTCGACCAAGATGGACTGGGAAGTCGAGCTTGGCGTGGTCATCGGCAGCGTCACGCGTTACGTGAGCGAAACGGACGCACCCCGACACATCGCGGGCTACTGTGTCGTGAATGATCTGTCCGAGCGTTCCTTCCAGCTCGAGCGCGGCGGCCAGTGGGACAAGGGCAAGGGATGCGACACCTTCGGCCCGCTCGGTCCGTGGCTGGTCACCCCCGACGAAGTCGGCGACCCGGCGAATCTTTCCATGTGGCTCGAGGTCAATGGCACGCGCCGCCAGACCGGCTCGACGCGCACCATGATCTTCAAGCCCGCCTTCCTCGTGAGCTACCTGAGCCAGTTCATGAGCCTGCATCCAGGAGACGTGATCACCACCGGCACTCCGCCCGGGGTGGGCATGGGGATCAAGCCGAATCCCATTTTCCTGAATGTGGGCGATGTCATCGAGCTGGGCATCGAGAAGCTGGGAAGCCAGCGCCAGGTCGTGGCCGCCGCCTAGTGAAAATGGGGACATTCCTATTTTTCTGACGCCATGAGTTCAGCTGGAGCGACTTGTCAGAAAAATAGGAATGTCCCCATTTTCACAAGCTAATAGCATCGCGGACTTGCGCGCCCTCGCGCAGCGGCGCCTGCCGCGTGCGCTGTTCGAATACATCGATCGCGGCTCCTACGACGAGCTGACGTGGACCCGCAATCGCGACGATTTTCGCGCGCTCATCCTGCGCCAGCGCGTCATGGTCGACGTCTCACACCTCGACACTTCGACGACCGTGCTGGGTGAGTCATGGAAAATGCCGCTGGCACCCGCACCTACCGGCCTCACGGGTTTGTTCTGGCGCGACGGGGAAATCCGGGCGGCGCGCGCCGCGCAGGCGGCCGGCGTGCCGTACTGCCTGAGCACGATGTCGATCTGTTCGATCGAAGACGTGCGCGCGGGCTTCACGGGAACGCTGTGGTTCCAGCTCTACGTCATGCGCGACCGCGCGTTCAATGAAATGCTGATCGCGCGCGCGCTCGAAGCCCGTTGCCCGGCTCTCGTCGTCACGCTCGATCTGCCGCTGCAGGCGCTGCGCCGGCGCGACCCCAAGAACGGCCTCGCCGTGCCACCGCGTCTCACCTTTGCGAGCGCGCGCGATTTCGCGCGTCGTCCGCGCTGGGTATTCGGCGTCTTGCGCAGCCGGCGCCGCACCTTCGGCAACCTCGCGACCTTTTTCCCCGACAAGGGCACGGCGGCCCTGTCCGAATGGATGGGCAGCCAGCTCGGTTCGCTCACTGTGAACGACCTGACCTGGGTGCGCGAACGCTGGCCCGGCAAGTTGATCCTCAAGGGCATCCTGGATGCCGACGATGTGCGCCTCGCGCTCGCGGCCGGCGCCGATGCGGTGGTCGTTTCGAACCACGGTGGCCGGCAACTCGACGGCGCGACCTCGACCATCTCTGCACTGCCCCGCATCGTCGATGCAGTACAGGGGCGTTGCGAAGTGCTGCTGGACGGCGGCATCGGCAGCGGCCAGGACGTGCTCAAGGCCATCGCTTGCGGGGCTCGCGCCTGCCTGATCGGCAAGAGCTATCTGTATGGTCTTGCGGCGGGCGGAGAGTCCGGCGTGGCGCGGGCACTCGACATCCTGCGCCGCGAGTTCGAGATATCGATGGCGTTGACCGGGTTCAACGCCGTGCGCAACGTAAATCGCGCAGCACTGGTCGCGTGACGCTTCAGCCGGACGCGCTCAGCAATTCGTCGACTTCGGAGATGCGCGCGATCGCAAGCAGCGACGCCGGCAGATTCTGCAGCGAGACGCTGCGCGAGCGGCGCCGACCCCACGCCAGCCAGTCGAGCAGCACCGCGAGGCCCGCGCTGTCGGCGCGCGTGACACCAGCGCAGTCCACGACGAAGCGCTCGGCGCGCGAGCCCTCGAGCACCAGTACGCCGAGCTGACGGGCATTGCGGGCGGTGGCAAACGTGAGCTCGCCGTTGACCACGAGGCGGCCGGGAGTGGCCTCGCTGATCTCGACGCGCTGGGTGTTGGCCGCCTCCCGGGTCATGCGCTCAGCCTGGTTTCACTTTCGCGGCCCTGGCGCTGGCGGCCTTGGCTTCGAGGCGCGCGATCACGGCATCGAGGCCCTTCTGCTGGACCTCGGCGCCATAGTCTTCCCGGTAACTCTTCACGTAGCTGATCCCATCGATGACCACGTCCCAGGCCTTCCATTCGCTGCTGACCTTGCGCATGGTGTAGTTGACCGCAACCTTGGTGCCGTTCGAGCGCTTGACCTCGGTGCGCACGGTTGCCCTGGTCTCCTCGGGTGCAACTTTCGTCGGATACACCTTGAGGCGATCCGCGGTGAAATCGATCATGGCGTCGCCGTAGGTATAGAGCAGCGACTTGTAGAACGCATCGACGAAGCGCTTGCGCTGTTCGGGGGTGGCGGTGCGCCAGTGCTGGCCGAGCACCAGTTGTGCGGCATACGGCGTGTCGAAGTGCGGCAGCAAGGTGTTCTCGACCAGCTCATACAGGCCGGTCGGGTCCTTGCGGAATTCCGCACGGCGCGCATCGATGCCACCGAGAATGACGTTCGCCGAACTTTCGATCAGTTGCGAGGGTCCGCTGGCGTCCACGGCGGTCGGCACAGGCTTGCCATTGGTGGTGGCCGGGGCGGGATCGGCCGCGAAGGCGCTGCCCGCGACTAACAAACTCGCGATGAACCCAACCTGAACGAATGTCTTCACTGACTGCATCATTTCTTCTCCTGTGAGGCCTCCGCCTTCGGGGCATCGCTCTTCGGCTCGTCCGATCCCTTGCTCGCCATGTTGGCGAAGAATTTGTTAACCAGACTTTCCAGCACGATGGCCGACTGCGTGAACTCGATTTGACCGCCGTCCTTGAGGAAGGTTTCAGACCCTCCGGGCCCGATGCCGATGTATTTGCCGCCCAGCAGGCCGGCGGTCTGGATACTGGCGTCGCTGTCCTCGGGTATCTCCGAGTATTGATTCTCGATACGCAGCACCACCGCCGCCTTGTAGTCCTTCGGATCGAAGCGAATCGACTCGACGCGGCCGATCGTGACACCCGCCATGGTCACCGGGGAACCTGTCTTGAGGTCGCCGATATTGTCGAACTTCGCCGTTACGGCGTAACCCACCGGGCCACTGCCGAGCTTGAGCGAGGTTCCCGGCAGCTGGGTGGTGAGGAACGCGAGCGCCGCGAAGCCGAGCAGTACGAACAGGCCCGTACCTATTTCGAGAGAGCGTGTGTTTTTCATACTTTACCGATCACTTCGTTGTTAGGAACGCGGCCGTCAGCAGATAGTTCAACACCAGCACGAGCACCGAGGAAATCACCACGGTGCGCGTGGTCGCGAGGCCCACGCCCTCGGGGGTGGGCTCGGAGTGATAACCCTCGTAGACCGCCACCAGGCTCACGGCCACGCCGAACACCAGGCTCTTGACCACGCCTTCCCAGACGTCGTGCAGGTGCACCGCGTTCTGCGTCTGCGACCAGTAGGCGCCGGAATCCACGCCCATCTGCTGCACGCCGATAAGCTGGGCGCCGAACAGCGCGATCATCGTGAAGGTTGCCGTCAGCAGCGGCATGGCGATGAAACCCCCGAGGAAGCGCGGCACTACCACGTAGCGCACCGGGTCCACCGCCATCATCTGCATGGCGGTGAGCTGTTCGGTGGATTTCATGAGGCCGATTTCGGACGTCAGCGACGTGCCCGCGCGCCCGGCAAACAGCAATGCCGTCAACACCGGACCCAGCACCTTGAGATTACCCAGCGCCGCAAGCACCCCGACGTAGTCCTCGGAGCCGAATCGCTGGAAGACATCGAAGCCCAGCAGGCCGAGGACCATGCCGACGAACATGCCGGACAATATGATGATGACCAGCGAGCGCGCGCCGGCATTGTAGATCTGCCGCACGATCAGGCCGGGACGCGCCAGCGCCGGGCCGATACGCGCCAACACCTGCCCCAGGAACAGCGTGGTCGCGCCGACGCGGCGCACGGCACCCAGCAGCAGTGCGTCGCTCGCGCCGTTCATGGCAATGCCTCGTCGCTGTCCAGCAACTCGGAACGATAGTCGCTCGCCGGAAAGTGGAACGGCACAGGTCCATCGGCAAGTCCGCCCATGAACTGGCGCACCGCGGGAATCTCGCTGTGATTGAGCTCATCGGGAGTACCGGAGGCCACCACCCTGCCCTCCGACAGCAGGTAGCTGTCGTGCGCAATGGTGGCGAGTTCATGCACGTCGTGCGAAACGACAATGCTGGTGATGCCGAGCGCCTCGTTCATCTGCTTGATCAGGCGGCAGATCACGCCCATCGATATCGGATCGAGACCGACGAACGGTTCGTCGTAGATCAGGATGTCGGGATCCATGACGATGGCCCGCGCCAGGGCCACCCGCCGCGCCATGCCGCCCGAGAGTTCGGCAGGCATGAGTCGCGCAGCGCCGCGCAGACCCACCGAGTGCAGTTTGGTCAGCACCAGGTGCCGCACCAGTGATTCGGGCAGGTCGGTGTGCGCGCGCAGCGGAAATGCCACATTCTCGTAGACATCGAGATCGGTGAGCAGGGCGCCGTTCTGGAACAGCATGCCCATGCGCCGCCGCATGGCGAACAGCTCCTTGAGCGACAGCGTCGCAACTTCGGCGCCGAACACGCGGACGCTGCCGCGTTCGGCATACACCTGGCCGGTGATGAGCCTCAGCAGCGTCGTCTTGCCGGTGCCCGACGGCCCCATGAACGCCGTGATGCGGCCACGGCGCGCGGTGACATCGAGGCCATCGAAGATGGCGCGACCGCCGATGGCATAGCGCACATCGCGGACCTCAATAACGGCATCGCCGGCTTGCGCCGGCGATCCATTTCCCAATTGTGTAGGCGTTTCGCTCAACCAGAATGTCCGGTAGGCCAGAAGGCCGCGAAGAATAGCAAAAGGCGCCCCCGACGGCTTTCTGCCGAATTGAATCCGTACTAAACTGGTCCCACTTCAAGCGAGGCCCGAAACAAGGGACAAGCACCATGCTGCGGATCGGAAAACTGACGGACTACGCGACACTCATCCTGGCCACCCTGGCGGCGGACCGTTCACGCCCCCTGAACGCCGGGACGCTGTCCGGGCGCACCCACATCGCGGCGCCCACGGTCTCCAAATTGCTCAAGCAGCTGCATCACGCCGGCCTGGTGATTTCGACGCGCGGCACGCACGGCGGCTACCAGCTGGCGCGCGACCCGGAAAACATCAGCGCAGCGGCAATCCTGGATGCCCTGGAAGGACCAATTGCGCTCACCGAGTGTTCGGCCGGCAACGGGCACTGCGGCATCGAGCACACCTGCTCCGTCGGTCGCACCTGGCAGCGGGTCAGCGTCGCCATCCGCCGCGCACTCGGTGAAGTGACGCTCGCGCAGTTGGCCGGCCTGGACAATCGTGCGCCCGCCATGCAGTTCGAACGCGAGCTCAAGTACATGGGCCGCGCCAAGGCGGCGTCATGAGCAGTGACCCCATTGACGCGCTGCTGGCGAAAACCTATCGCCACGGCTTCGTCACCGATATCGATTCCGACACCTTGCCCCCGGGGCTGGATGAAGACGTCGTGCGCTTCATCTCGCGCAAGAAGAACGAGCCGGAGTTCCTCACGAACTGGCGCCTGAAGGCGTTTCGTCACTGGCTGACCATGAGGGAGCCGCATTGGGCGCACCTGCGCGTGAATCCGATCGACTACCAGGCGATCTCGTATTTCTCCGCGCCGAAGCGCGATCCGAATGCGCCGAAGAGTCTCGACGAGGTGGACCCCAAGCTGCTCGCCACCTACGAGAAGCTCGGCGTGCCGCTGCACGAGCGCGCGCGTCTCGCCGGTGTGGCGGTGGACGCGGTATTCGACAGCGTGTCGGTTGCCACCACGTTCAAGGAGCGCCTGGCCGAAGCCGGCGTGATTTTCTGCTCGTTCTCGGACGCGGTGCACAACCACCCTGCCCTCATCGAGCAATACCTCGGCACCGTCGTGCCGCACACGGACAATTTCTTCGCCGGACTCAATTCGGCGGTGTTCTCCGACGGCTCGTTCGTGTACGTGCCCAAGGGCGTCCGCTGTCCGATGGAGCTCTCCACCTACTTCCGCATCAATGCCAAGAACACCGGACAGTTCGAGCGCACGCTCATCATCGCCGCACCCGGATCGCACGTGAGTTACCTCGAAGGCTGCACCGCGCCCATGCGCGATGAGAACCAGCTGCATGCCGCGGTGGTCGAACTCATCGCCGAGGACGATGCCGAGATCAAGTACTCGACGGTGCAGAACTGGTACCCGGGCGATGAAAAAGGTGTCGGTGGCATCTACAATTTCGTGACCAAGCGCGGCGAGTGTCGCGGCCGCAATTCGAAGATTTCCTGGACGCAGGTGGAAACCGGTTCCGCCATCACCTGGAAATACCCTTCCTGCGTACTCAAGGGCGAGAACTCCATCGGCGAGTTCTACTCGGTGGCCACGGCCAACAACTACCAGCAGGCCGATACCGGCACCAAGATGATTCACATCGGCGCCAACACCCGCAGCACCATCGTCTCGAAGGGAATCTCCGCCGGTCACGGACAGAACAGCTACCGCGGACTCGTGAAGATTCTCCCGGGCGCGCATGGCGCGAGAAACTTCACGCAGTGCGACTCGTTGCTGATTGGCGGCAAATGCGGTGCGCACACCTTCCCGTACATCGAGGCGCGCAACCCCAGCGCCACGGTGGAACACGAAGCCTCGACTTCGAAGATCAGCGAGGACCAGTTGTTCTATTGCCTGCAGCGCGGCATCGACGAAGAGGACGCCGTGAACATGATCGTGAGCGGCTTCTGCAAGACCGTTCTCAAGGAATTACCCATGGAGTTCGCCGTGGAGGCGCAGAACCTGTTGGCCGTGAGCCTGGAAGGTGCGGTCGGATGAATACGTTGCTGAAGATCGAAAATCTCTCCGCCACGGTGGGCGGCAAGAAAGTCCTCAAT
>Ga0207691_10007307_pt1 | contig 10661 bp, 8 predicted proteins | sample KBSM13metaG_FD_184327 | JGI IMG/M metagenome (GOLD analysis project Ga0207691, IMG submission 184327) | Miscanthus rhizosphere microbial communities from Kellogg Biological Station, Michigan, USA - KBS M1-3 metaG (SPAdes) (version 2) | ecosystem: Host-associated > Plants > Roots > Rhizosphere >... | reverse complement strand
GAGGTGGAGGCAGGAGAGACGCTCGCGCTCGTCGGCGAGTCTGGATGCGGCAAGTCGACGACAGGTCGCGCAGTGCTGCGACTCATCGAGCCCACGAGCGGCAGCGTGCAATTCGACGGCAGCGACGTGCTCGCTCTGGGCGCGGGTGACTTGCGTCGCCTTCGTCGCAAGATGCAGATCGTGTTTCAGGATCCCTTCTCGTCGCTGAATCCGCGCATGTCCATCGGCGCCATCGTGCGCGAGGGACTCACGATTCACAACCTCGCCGAAGGTTCAGCGGCTGACGCGCGCGTGAAGCAGCTACTCGAAGAAGTCGGGCTGCGTCCCGAGTATGCGAGCCGCTATCCGCACGAGTTCTCCGGTGGGCAGCGTCAGCGTGTCGGCATCGCGCGCGCGCTGTCGGTGGAGCCTCGCTTCATCGTCTGCGACGAGCCGGTGAGCGCGCTCGACGTGAGCGTGCAGGCGCAGGTCGTGAACCTGCTCCAGGATCTACAGAAGGAGCGCGGACTCGCCTACCTCTTTATCGCGCATGACCTGTCGGTCGTCGAGCACATCGCGGATCGCGTGGCCGTGATGTATCTCGGCCACATCGTCGAGATGGCCGACGTCGACGCGCTCTACAGCACGCCGATCATGCCGTACACGCAGGCGCTGTTGTCGGCGGTGCCCGCGCCCGACCCCGGCGTCAAGCGCGAGCGCATTCTTCTAGCAGGCGACGTCCCTTCTCCGGCGAATCCTCCGTCTGGTTGCGTCTTTCATCCGCGCTGCCAGCATCCCGCGCGCGATGCGTCGTGCGCGGTCATCGTTCCGCCGCTCGAGGAAAAGGCGCCGGGCCACTGGGCGGCGTGCATCAAGCAACCGCCGACCACGGTGACGTGGGAATCGCAGCAGGCAGTCGGCGGAACCAACCCTCCCGATTTCTTCCTGCCGCGCGCAGCGCTGCATCGCAGTATCGATACGACCTCCGCGCATTGATCTCTCCTCGCTGACCACGCAATGGCAGACAAGAACGTATTCGACCAGCCAGAGGCTGCGACGCTGACGCACGACGAGCCGCCTTCGGCCATCGCGCATCTGACGAGCGACCGCAGCTTCTTCGGTCATCCGAAGGGTCTCCGCACGCTCTTCTTCACCGAGGTGTGGGAGCGGTTCTCCTTCTACGGCATTCGTCCGCTGCTCGTCCTCTTCATGACGGCAGCGCTGGCGAATGGCGGCTTCGCGTTCTCGCGCACGACGGCGTCGGCGATCGTCGGCATCTACGCGTCGTCGGTCTATCTCGCGTCGCTGCCGGGCGGATGGATTGCCGACCGCTGGCTCGGACTACGCCGCGCGATCTTCTGGGGCGGCGTGCTCATCGCGCTCGGGCATCTGTCCATCGCGCTGTCTGCCATCTTCGCGCACCAGGCATTCTTCCTCGGCCTCATCCTCATCGTGATGGGCACCGGGTTGCTCAAGCCCAATGTGTCGGCGCTGGTTGGTCCGCTGTATCCCGAGGGCGGCCCGCGTCGCGAGAGCGGGTTTGCCATTTTCTACATGGGCATCAACCTCGGGGCGTTCGTTGCGCCGCTGCTCACCGGTCCACTCAGCGAACAGTGGGGCTGGCACTGGGGCTTTGGCGCGGCCGGTGTGGGCATGCTCATCGGTCTCATCACTTACCGCAGGAATTCTCCGAAAACCCTCGGCCCACTTGGCCTGAATCCGTCGGTGGGTCCGGATCAGCAGCGTACGGTGCGCAATGCGACGATCGCTGGCCTCGCCATCCTGGCGATCATCGTCACCATGGCAATGGTCGGCGTGATTCCCGTGAACCCGGTGGCCATCGCGCAGAAGATGACGATCGTCATCGGTGTGCTCGCGCTGGCGTACTTCACCTACCTGTTCTTCTTCGCGGGCCTCTCGCGCGATGAACTGAAGCGCGCGGTCGTCATCCTCGTGCTCTTCCTTTTTTCCTCGACGTTCTGGTCCGCGTACGAGCAGGCGCCGACATCGCTCAACCTGTTCGGCCGCGACTTCACCGACCGCTCCATCCTCGGCTGGCAGATGCCGACGCTGTGGCTCCAGTCGGTGACGCCATTCTTCGTCATCACGCTGTCGCCGGTGTTCGCGGCGATCTGGCTCGCGCTCGGCAAGCGCAACATCGACCTCTCGAGCCCGACGAAGTTCGCCTTCGCGCTATTCGCCGCGGGCCTGTCGTACATGGTGATGGTGTCAGCGACGAACCACGTCATCTCGGGCGGTGGAGTTGGCGTCCGCGTATCGGTGTTGTGGCTGATCCTCACCTACTTCCTCCAGGTCGTCGGCGAGTTGTGTCTCAGTCCTGTGGGCTTGAGCTCTGTGACAGCACTCGCGCCGAAGCGATTTATCGGGCAGATGATGGGCGTGTGGTTCATGTCCATCTCGCTCGGCAATCTCGTCGCGGGATTACTGGGCGGAAACGTGGACCCCGAGAAGCTCAACGAGATGCCACTGCTCTTTCAGCGTACGGCGTTCACGCTGTTCGCGGCCGCGGCGATTCTCGCGATGCTGATAGTGCCTATTCGTAAAATGATGGCGAGCCGGGATTCGCTGGAACATCAGTAAGGCAGATCCCTCGCTTCGCTCGGGACGACACCTTGGTTGTCGTCCCGACAGGAGCGCAGCGACCGAGGGACCTGCTCTCTCAGCTAGGGCCAGGCAAATATCGACGACGGCACCGTCAGCTCGCGACCAACGAAAACATCGCGCGCTTCGCGGAAGACGAACTGCGTACGATCGATGTTCGAGACCTTCACCGTCCATCGCGAGTTCGCGCCGCTGCTGAGTGGCAGCGCGAAATCCACGCGCCACATGCGCGCGGAGTGAATCGGCGCTGCTCCCAGGATGCTGAAGCCGATCGACGTCTTGAACGGTGTATCGGTGCCGAAGGGCACGTCGCCCTGCCACATGCGGCCCGCGTCCATGAAGAACGCGATGCCGGCATCTGCGAGGCCATTCACCGTTCCCAGCCTGAAGCGCTCGTCGAGACGCGCGACGAGCCGCTGACCGCCAGCGAGGCGTGACTCCTCGTATCCTCGCACGCCGCCTTCCGGTACTCCGATCAGCAACTGAAATGGCGTACGCTGGCGATAGCCGCCGCTCCATTCCAGCGTCGCCGTGTTGAGATGCCACGGCGAGAACTTGAGGTAGTGCGTCACGCGCCCCGTCGTGAGCACGCCATCCCACAGTGACGTCCCCGCCCCGCGACGCCCCTCGCCCTGTGCCTGCACGCGAAGCGTCGCAATTCCCTTCGTTGCGCCGAGATATAAATCGCCGGCCATGAAGACGTCGGCCTCCCTCGCGCCGAGCGCCGCTACACTGCGGCCGAACAGCGTGCCGAGTTGGAACCCAACCGGCACGTCCTGCGTCGCGTTGAGCGCATCGAGTCCCTCGGCGCGCACGAAGCGGATGTCGCGCACACCGAGCAGGAGATTCGCGCGGGCGATCTTGTGCGACGGATAGATTCGCGGCGATCGGCCGAGGTCCACCAGCACGCCATTTTCCGGCAACAGCAGACGATCACCGGTCTCTTCATCGTCGCCGGTGAGCGAGGCGCCAATGAGGCTCAAACGGCCCGGCGGCCCAATGCGCGCGATGCCGCCGATGTCGAAGTACGTGCGCTGCGACGCGAGCGTCGGCGTGTCCTCTCCCGGCATTCGCATCTCGACGAATCCCTTCGTCATGCCCGTTCTGACGCGCCACGCCACTCGCTGCAGATCGGTGAGGAAGGGCTGGCTTCCCTCGATGCGATACGAGCCGCCGAGCGTCGCGCGCTCGAACTCCGACGAGAAGACCCACGGCCGGCCGAGGAACTGGTGGTCCTCGAGACGCAGCGTGAACGCGTCGCGGAGGTCGAGTCCGTCGCGCCATGCGCCAGACACGAAGAGTCCCTGTCCCGCCAGGTTCGCATTGCCGAGCAGCAGAAACGACAGGTTCGGCGACTGTGCCCGAACACTTCCACCGAGCACCATCGACACTTCGTCGCTCGTGTGCACCTCGAGCTCCACGCCGCCGTGATCGTTCGGAATGACGAAGACGTCAGCATCCGCGATGAATGGCTGCGCGCGCAGGATGCGCTCGGACTCCGCGCGACGCAATTCGTCGCAGGGCTGCGTTTCGTCGAGCAGCAGGAAGCGACGAACCAGCTCAGTCCGTGTCGTCGCGTGCATCGATCGCGCGATGCGAGCGATCAGCGGCACACGCTGGAGATTTGCCACCGAGGGCGCCTCGGAGTACACGACGATGTCGTCGATGCGCTGGCCGTTGCATGCCGTCGTCAGGCGCCCTGAAGGCGCCACCGGCGGTCGCAGTTGTTCCTGAGCGCGCAGCGAGGCGAGCGGGATGACCGCGAGCGCCAGAACTCGCGGTGCAATACGGCGAATCACTGCTCCCTACTTCCCCATGCGACGCTTCAACTCGGCGAGTTGTCGTTCGGCATCTGCCTCACGCGCGGAGCGTGCCCCCGCGCGTCCCAGAGCGTCGATTTCCGACGCGACCTTGCTGCCATCGTCGAGAATGGCATCAGCCTCGGCGCGTGCACTTTCGTCGACACCTATCGTGCCAGCTCCCGGGATTCCCGACACAGCTCGCTTCAGCTCCGTGGTCATCTCCGATACTTCTCGCTCGACGAGCATCAATTCTGCTTCCTGCGCTTCGAGCTTCCGACGCAATACGCCGGAGCGCTCCTCGTGGATCGACTCGTATTTCTCAGCGAGGCCCGCCGTCTCGGCGTCGTTGATGCCAGCCGCGGCGCCCTTCCGACGACGCATGGTCTCGAGTTCACGCAACTCCACTTCGAGCCGCTGGCGCGTGACGACCACCCCCTGTCGCAGATCCTCGAGACCCATCTTGGCCTGCACCAGCGTCTGCTTCATGCGCGCCAAACCGGCGCGGCGCTCTTCTGGCGGCGTCGCGCGGTCCATGAGATCCGAGAGCGATTGGCGGAAGGATTCGAACATGCGTTGTCTCGCGTGGTGCAACAGGCGGGGACGTCGGCCGCTGGAGTAGCAGAAGAGCTACGCTTAGGATACAGATTCCGCTCTCACCCTCGCAACCCGACACACAGTGACGAGTCTCCCGGCTATTGCCATCACCGCCACCACCGAGGCGATCCGGGGTGTCGTGCGAGTGCGGGCGAACGCTTCATACACCAGTGCGGTGCGTTCGGTCGGCCTGCGCCCATTCATTCTTCCGGTGCTGGATCCGAGCGATGCCGACGCCATGCTTGACGGCATGCAGGGCCTCCTGCTCACGGGCGGCGAAGACGTCGACCCTCGCCATTTCGACACCCCGCCGCATCCCGCCCTGGGCGATGTTCACGCCGAGCGCGACGCCTTCGAGCTGGCGTTGGTGCGGGCCGCGCGCGATCGCGGCCTTCCGACGCTCGCGATCTGCCGCGGCATTCAGGTCGCCAACGTCGCGCTCGGTGGGACGCTCGTACAGGACATCGCCAGCGAGTGTCCCGACACCCTCGCGCACGAGAGCGGACGTCCGCGCAACGAACGCGTGCACGACGTCCGCATCGAGCCCGGCTCGCGCCTCGCTCGAGCCATCGGCGCTGATGTACTGCAGGTGAACTCGATGCACCATCAGTCGATCAAGCGAGCGGCCGACGGCCTGGCGATCGTCGCATACGCGCCGGACGGCATCGTCGAAGGCGCCGAATGGACCGGCGACGACTGGTGGATGGTGGGCGCGCAATGGCATCCCGAGGAGCTCACGGCCACACCGGAACCGTGGGACCGCGCGTTGTTCCAGACCTTCGCGGAGATGTCGTCCCGAACGAAGTGAGGCACCTGCTCTTCCGTTGGTCCGCTGTTCAGTTCAGCCGACGCCACCGCGCCTCACTGGTCACCTGGCGCATCAACCGCTCTGGCGAGTACCGATCGGGGAACAGCAGCGCGTCGCTCACGTCGTTCAACGCGGCGCGCAGCAGTCCGAAGCGCTCCGCCGCCGTCGCGTACAGCGTCGCGAGACCGTTGTCCTCCGCGAGCCGATGATCCGCCGCGAGACGAAAGCCTCGCCGCCCCATCTCCTCGTAGTAGTCGAGGTCCGGACCTCCACGACGCCAGCGCCGGTGTTCGATGTAGTCGGGGTACAGCCCGCTCAGCCACAGCGCATAGTTGCCGAGGTGCGCGCGTACGAGAAAGCTGCGGCGGCCATCCGGGTCGTACACGTCTCCCGCCAGTTCGGCGAGTGTGTCGTACAGCTGATCGTCCGCCGGACCGACGCGTTGCGCGCGGTCGCGCAGTCCGAAGTGCAGGAATAGGCTCGCGACGTAGTCGGCGAGGTGGCGATCCTCTTCGCCAACTCGCTTCAGCGCGTGTCGCACCATGACGTACGCGAAGAGCGGCAGCGATGCACAGGCGCCCTGACTCGCTCGAAGCAGCGCCGCGGCGAGACGAGGATCGTCGAGCAAAGCGTCGATGCCGTGATCAGTGAGTTGCTGATCGACGACCTCGCGTTCGCTATCGGAGTCTCGAGCGATGAGTCGCGCCGCGAGTTCCGCATCGGCGCGCGTGAGATGATGTCGCGTGTCGGCGAGAATCATGTTCTCCTCCCTCGCATGGTGTACACCACAGCTCCATGAGAGTGACGATTGAACCTCGCGCGCCGCACATTCTTGGCACTCGTGTGCGGGGACTGCTAGCAAGAAGACAGGAGGACAGGAAGACAGGAAGACAGGAAGACAGGAAGACAGGAAGACAGGACTACTGCACTTCCTGTCCTCCTGTCAGCGTGGGCGCTTGTCGCTGTTCCCCACTGCGAGTCCGACGTCGAGCATCAGGCGTGCAACGCGCGCCATCTTCGCATAGTCGATCTTCGACGGATCGTCGCTCGGCGCGTGATAGTCCTCATGCATGCCCGTCGTGAAGAACACGATCGGGATGCCCTTTCTGGCGTAGTTGAAGTGATCGCTGCGCTCGTAGATGTGTTCGACGTGCGTCGCCGAATCCCAGCTGTGATCGATCTTGAACGGCGGCTGCTGCGCGGCATTCACGCTGTCCACAATCGCACCGAGCCTGCGGCTCTGGCCGTTCGGTGCCGCGCGCGGACCAACCGTGTACAGCAGCGACGGCGCGTTGCGGCCGATCATGTCGGCGTTCAACTGCGCGACGATCGAGTCGATGGGCACCGTCGGATGATCGACGAACCAGCTCGAGCCAAGCAGTCCCTTCTCCTCGCCGATGTGCCACACGAATAGCGTGGAACGCTTGGGCTTCACAGGCGCCTGCTGGAGCGCGCGCGCGATCGCGAGCAACGACATCGAGCCCGAACCGTCGTCGTCAGCCCCATTCGCGATGGAGTCGCCTCGCACCGGTGTCACGATGCCGATGTGATCGTAGTGCGCCCCGTACGCCACGAACGTGTTGCGCAGTGTGGGATCACTTCCGCGCACGACGGCAATGACGTTGTACCCCGTGAACGTCGCGCGACGCTGCTCGACCTTCGCGATCAGTCGGCCGTTCATCGCTTGCGGGCGGTCGTCCGCTGGCCAACCGGCAGGCAGCAGCGGAGACCCCTCGCGCGGTACGCCGAGCATGATCAGCGGAAGCGGGCGCTCGTATTCGGGAATGTCTTCGAGGTTGGTCTGGAGCGACACCGAGTTGCTCACTTGACCGACGAGCTGTTGATAGCCGTCCGCACCCTTGCCCATCATCAGCACGATGACGGCTGCAGGCCGCTGCGGCAGGATGCGACCGAGCCGCTCCGACACCGCCGTCTCCGCCTCCGCGGCCGCGCGAGTGGCGCTGTCCGCTCCGTGCGGCGCGCCGTTGACTACCACCACCACCTTGCCGGCGAGATCGAGGCCGTCCAGGTCGTCGCGACGGTTCTTCGTTGCCGGCGCAGCATATCCGACGAAGACCAACAGCCCGTCGGCGCTGCGCTTGGTCGGCGGAACGCCCTGGCCAAGGTTGATGAGCGGAACCACGTCCGTGCCGATCTTCAGCGAGGTCGTCCCCCCAACGTCCTGCACCACCACGCGTGACGACGGATTGAACGCCTCCCGCTGCATTGGGACGCGCTGGACGTAGAGGCTGTCTCCCGCCGGTTCGAGGCCCAGCCGCTGCACGCGCGCAACGAGGAACCTGGCCGCGCGGTCCGCGTCCTCCGTTCCGGTTTCGCGGCCCCGCATGGAGTCGGCGGCAAAGGCAGTGAGGTCGCGACGCAATTCGTCCGCACTGATGTCACCTTCTGCCGCCGCGGTCACCGGTACGGGTGGAGGAGCGACGCTGGGCGCCCCGCCGCATGCGGCAAGCAGAAGAAGCGAGCAGACGGTCAAGTGACGGTTCACGGAACTCCGTAGTTCGGCCATGGATAGCAGTCTCGGCATCGTCGTTTGGACGCGTGAGGCACACAACACGCCACGGGAGTGGACTGCGCCCTTCGTCCGACCGAACGCTAGTGCCGCTCGTGGGTATCATTCACAGTATCCCACTGGCACGTCCGCAAGGGTGGCGAGCGCCGAACCGCCCCGCCTACCTTACACGGACGTCGATTTCTCGTGTTCGTAAGGAATTCGTGCTCTACTTCTGCATTCCGGCTTACAACGAAGCGCCCACCGTCGGGCTACTGCTGTGGCGCCTCCGCAAGGTGTTTCAGGAGCAGCCGCGCGAGTACGAGGTGCTGGTCTACGACGACGGAAGCACTGACGCAACGGCAGAGACCCTCGAGCCATACCGCAAGGTGATGCCGCTCACGGTGCTCGGCGGAAAGCGCGTCGGTTACGCCGGCGCCGTGGATGCGCTATGCCGTGAAGCGTCCAGACGCACACGCTACCCGCGTCGCGACGCCATCGTCCTCCTGCAGGCCGACTTCACCGACCAGCCGGAGCATCTGCCGGAGCTGATCAAGCGGTTCGACGGCGGTGCCGATGTCGTAGTCGCCGAGCGTCCTGCGGACGCCCAGACCGTGCCCCAGCCCGTCCGGACGCTGCGCAGGATGGCGCCATGGGTCGTGCGTCCGTTCGTGTCGGTGGTTGGGGTACGCGATCCGTTCGCCACGCTGCGACTCTTCCGCGTGTCCGTCATCCGCGACCTCATCAAGCAGCGCGGTGACCAGCCACTCCTCGTCGGCGATGGGTGGAGCGCGAACGTTGATCTGCTACTGCGGGCCGCTCCGCTCGCACGCCGTATGGAGACCGTGGAGCTCGCGCCTCGTTACGACGTTCGCGCTCGCGAGACGCGGGTGCGCGCGTGGAGCGACGCGATGAGCCTTCTTCGATTCGCCCGCAGCGCCCGCGGTCGGAGCGTCCGCGCCACCCGCGCATGAGTGCTCCGCTCGTCCACGTCAGGAACGCCATTGTTGCCCTGGTTGTCCTTCTCGTCGCGCTGCCGGTTCGCGCGCAGGAGCCGCATCCAGAGCGGCTCAGCGTTCCCTGGGGTGTCGGCGAGCGGCTCGAATACGATCTGAAATTCGGCAAGGTCAGAGTCGGCTCCGGTTCGATGGAGGTTGCCGACGTCCAGGACATGCGCGGACGCGAAGTGTGGCACACCAAGTTCGAGGTCAGCGGCGGGATGTTCGTCTATCGCGTCAACGACACGTACGAGAGCTGGTTCGACACCCACACCGGCAACTCGCTGCGCTTCCGCCAGGATTTGAACGAAGGCAGCCGCGACGTCGAGCGCATCTTCAACATGTATCCGGAGCGCGGCGTGTTCACCGAGAACGCCGACACCACCGCGATGCCGAGCGTGCAGAATCCGCTCGATGACGGATCCTTTCTCTACTTCATTCGCACGATACCACTCACGGTCGGCGAGACGTACAGCTTTGACCGCTATTTTCGTCCCGATCGCAACCCGGTGACGATCAAGGTGCTGCGCAAGGAGCACATCAAGGTGCCCGCCGGTGAGTTCGACGCGATCGTCGTCCAGCCGATCATCAAGGCGAAGGGCATCTTCTCGGAGAACGGCCACGCCGAGGTCTGGCTTTCGGACGACCATAACCGCATCATGCTGCAGATGAAGTCGGGTCTGTCATTCGGGTCCATCAACCTGTATCTCAAATCGTACCGTCCAGCTCGAGCGGGAGCGACGACCAAGGCGCCGTAGCGCCTGAGACCCGCACCATCGGCGAAGCAAATCTCGCCGACGTGCGCACTGTGCCCGTCGCGGTTCGCCCCAACAAGGTCAGCGCGAGCGACTTCGCGCATCCGCCGCGAGACGACCTGTCCTTCGGTGCGTTTCTCGACGCCCTGCCACACGTGCTCGTCGCCCGCGATTTCCGCGCGGTCGTTTCCGCCATCGCCGATGCCGCGCGTCGCGAACGAGGCGTCGTCATCATGCTCGGCGGACACATCGTGAAGACCGGCCTCGCGCCCGTGCTGATCGAACTGATGCGCCGTCGTATCGTCACACACGTCGCCATGAACGGCTCGGCGGCGATTCACGACTACGAGGTCGCGCGCTTCGGTGCGACGTCCGAGGATGTCGCTGCGGGTCTCGAACACGGCACGTTCGGCATGGCCGATGAAACGGGCCGCGAGATGAACGAGGCGTTCGTACGCGGCATGGCGGAACAGCGCGGCATGGGTGAGATCCTCGGCGCGGTACTCGAGGAGAATCAATCGTTGGCCAACCCTGAGCTCTCGCTGCTGCTCAACGCGCGAAAGTTCGGAGTGCCGCTGACGGTGCATGCTGCGT
>Ga0207691_10007305_pt1 | contig 10664 bp, 8 predicted proteins | sample KBSM13metaG_FD_184327 | JGI IMG/M metagenome (GOLD analysis project Ga0207691, IMG submission 184327) | Miscanthus rhizosphere microbial communities from Kellogg Biological Station, Michigan, USA - KBS M1-3 metaG (SPAdes) (version 2) | ecosystem: Host-associated > Plants > Roots > Rhizosphere >... | reverse complement strand
CTTTCGATCGCGAACCCGCCGATACGCTGTTCGAGCGCGGCGCGCAGCGACGGATGCAGAGCCTCGTCGCGCGCATCGGCCGCCACAATCGCGGACGCGAGACCAAATCCGGCGAGCGACAGCACCCACGCGAAGCTGAGGAACCGACGCCGCCAGGCCATCGCTGCGCCGACGCAGAGCGCTGGCAGCAGTGGGATCGCGATGCGCAACGAGCAGTCGAGGGATGTGCCGGCGACGGCGCCCACGATCAGGGCCAGGGCCGGAAACAGCGCCGGAGGCACCATCGCTGCGTTGCAAGCGACGGTTCGGCGCCTGGTGACGCCGGATCAACGATTTAGCGCGACTGGTCGCAGAAAGTGAACGCCGCATTGCGATCGGCGTACGCAATTTCTGATCGGTTGTCCTCCCGGTCTTCGCACTCTTCGCGTCCTTCGCGGTTAGGCCGCCGCGATCATCGGCGTGCGCTCGGTGAATTGCGGGCGCTCGATCTCGGCAAGCATGAAGGCCGCGACATCCGCCCGTGCGATGTTGGTGGTGACGGGAAAATCGCGGGTGATCCGCGGCTTCCCCGTTCCCGCTCCACCGGTCAGCCGGGTCGCGCGCACCGCCTGCCAGTCGAGTCCTGACGTGCGAAGCACGTCCTCCATCCGGGCGAGATCGGCGTAGCCGACGCCGACATTGCTGGTGGCAACGAGGAAGCGGATCACGACATTGAGGGCCGGCCTCGAGTCCGCAACGCCGGCGGCGCTGATCGCATTCACCCGGCGGAGCCCGGCGGCTTTCATGCCGGCGACGATGTGTGCCGTGGAGCGCGAGATGAAGTCGTCTGGCGATTCGCGCTGCGCCCAGGGATGCTTGTAGCGAATGCCCAGGCAACTCATCACCGCGTCATGACCGTGTATGGCGCGAGCGACGAACGGCGCGTCGAGCACGTCACCGCGCACGACCGCCGCGCCATCGGGCGCCGCGTACGCCGTCGCGGGCCGCACGACGGCAGTGACCTCATGCCCGCGGGCGACTGCCTGTCGAACGAGGTGAGAACCGCAGCCTCCGGACGCGCCAAACACGATCAGCCGCACGAGCGGAATCGTATCGCGTCCCGCAACCCTCCGTGGTCTTCGTCGTTCAGACCCGTGAAAGCAGCTAGCGGGTTTTCGCTGAGAAGCTGACGGACACGCCGCCTGAAATCGCGAGGCTGGTCTTGTTCGCGTCGTCCGGGCTCGAGAGAGTCCGGCCGACACCCGCGTACACCGACGTCGCAGCGTTGAGCGAGTGTCCAACCGCGACGCTGAAGTCGGAGCGACCGCCGGTCACTCCGGTCGTGTCTTCAGCAGTCGGGACCGTATGCGTCAGGCTGAAGGTGAGCGACGTGCCTGCGGGCGACGTCCATTCCACCGCGCCCGCGCCGAACAACGCCCCGCGCGAGAAGTACCCGGTCGAGCCGTAGACACGAACTGGCGAGGCGCGGAACTCGGCGCTCACCGGCAACGCCCAGTGCACGCGATCGTCGAAGAAGCCTGGACTGAGCACTTCGAGCACCGGAATCACGGCGACGCCGAAGCGCGCGTCCTTCAGCGCGGGATCGATCAGCACGATCTTGCCGCTGAAGTACATGTCATCGACGCCGCGCAACGTCGCGCCCGCGTTCTCGGTACGGTAGAACGGCACGCTCATCCCAAACTGAAAGCGATCGGTGACGGCGTAGGAACCGTCCACCATCGGCATGTCGACGAGCGAGGCGCCGGCGCTGCGCCAGTAACCGATCCCGAAGCCGACGTTGCCGCCGCCTTTCGCCCGCGTCGTCGCATCGTCGAGCCAGACGCCAAACTGCCGGAACTGGGATGTGGAAACCGAGGTCGACCCCGTACCGGTGCTAGTGTCGGACGACGCCTGCGGATTCTTGGGCCGTCCCTGACCCTGGCCCTGCGCCTCCGCGAAATGCGGAAGCGCAGTCAGGGCGAGAAGTATCGTCAGAGTCTGCAGGCGTCGCACGAATCGCTACTCTACGGAGTTGTCGGAGTCGTGGGCGTCGTCGTGGTCGCAGTCGTCGTTGTCGTTGTCGGCGTCGGCGCCGGCTTCAGAAACGCCACTGCTGCATCACGACTCTTGCCGTTCGTGATGATCTCCGTGTACAGCGACGCAAACGACAGGTCGTTGTTCTTCGCCGCATTCATCGCCGCGACGAGCTGACCCTGGTTCTTCCAGCCGGTCGTTGCCTGGTCGTAGGTCAAGGTGCTGCCCACAAGCAGAGCGTCGAGACGAGCCTTCAGCGTCCCGTTCAGCGCGATCTTCTCGCCAAGCGGAAGCTGGCCGCGACCCTTCGCCTCGGAGTCTTCGGTGGTGGTGGTCGTGGTCGTAGTCTCGGGCGTTCCCGTGACGTTCTTCGCGTGATCGCCGCTCTTGCCGTGATCAGCGCTGGCGCCTTTCACCAGCGTCCCGGCCTTCGCGTCGGCGCTCTTGCCCTTGGTCGGGGCTCCCTTGACAGCTGTCGTGGTGGGCTTGCCAACCCCTGCCGGCTTGCCGAGGGCCTTGCCCTGCGCCGCGGCCGGAAGAGCCGGCAGAGCGAGCGCGCCAATCAACATAAGAGTCCTGGACAACCTCATGTGTGGATTTCCTCCAGGGCCAGACGACTCCAAGACATATGCCACGGCTGAACTGGCGATCTCCGGCCAGAAATATGGCCTCTTCACACCCGTGCATGGGCCAGGAATGCACGGTTTCGACGCTTCAGCTACACGATCGAACGCGTAAAAACGCGTTCCGGCTGACGCCGGACACTACGCTTTCAATTCAACAGCGGAATAGTAGTCCTGCAGCGACCTGACGGTGAGTGCCTGCTGCCGCAGGGCGCGGATTGCCTGCACGACGGCTGACGCGCCGGTGAGCGTCGTGATGCACGGCACCTGCGCCATCGTGGCCGTTCGGCGCACGGCCCGATCGTCGAAGAACGAATCGCGGCCGAGCGGCGTGTTGATCACCAGGCTGATCTCGCGGTTCACGATGTGGTCGGACACGTTCGGACGGCCTTCGTTCACCTTGAACATCACCTCGACGTCGAGACCGTGCGCCCGCAGAAACGCCGCGGTGCCGCGGGTGGCGGCGAGCGTAAAGCCAAGTTGCTGCAGGTCGCGCGCGATCGGCAGCACCGTCGGCTTGTCGCTGTTGTTCACGCTGATGAACACACAGCCTTCGACCGGCAGCTTCTGCCCGGCGCTCATCATGGCCTTCGCAAACGCCGACCCGAAGTTGTCCGAGCCGCCCATCACCTCGCCCGTCGATTTCATCTCGGGGCCGAGGATGGTATCGACGCCCGGGAAACGAACGAACGGGAACACGGGACTCTTGACGAAGACGCCCGCTGCCTGCAGATCGTCCACGAGGCCGAGATCGGCCAGCGTCCGTCCCGCGGCGACGCGCGCCGCGATCCTGGCCATCGGCACGCCCGACGCCTTCGAAATGTATGGCACCGTCCGCGACGATCGCGGGTTGACCTCGAGCACATACACGACGTCGTCCTTGATGGCGTACTGAACGTTCATCAGGCCGACGACCTTCAGCGCGCGCGCAATCCGTCGTGTGTAGTCGCGGATCGTGCCGAGATGCTTCTCCTTGACCATGAACGGTGGCACCACACAGGAGCTGTCGCCGGAGTGAATGCCCGCCTCTTCGATGTGCTCCATGATGCCGCCGATGACGACCGCACCCGTCGCATCGGCAACAGCATCGACGTCGAACTCGAACGCATCTTCGAGGAAGCGATCGATCAGCACCGGTCGATCGTGCGACACATCGACAGCGCCCGCCATGTAGCGATCGAGGGCGCCCTCATCGAACACGATCGCCATCCCGCGGCCGCCGAGCACGTACGACGGCCGGACGACAACCGGATATCCGACACGGTCAGCTACGTCGCGCGCCTGATCGCGTGATACGGCAGTTCCGCTCTCTGGCTGATCGATTGCGAGGTCCCGCAGCAACTGCGAGAACCGTTCGCGGTCTTCGGCAAGGTCGATTGAGTCGGGAGACGTACCGAGGATGGTCACGCCGGCCTCGAGCAGCGGCAATGCCAGCTTGAGCGGCGTCTGGCCACCGAACTGCACCACACACGCCACCTCGCCACCGGCGCTGCGCTCGCACTCGATCACCGCCATCACATCTTCGAACGTGAGTGGCTCGAAGTAGAGGCGATCCGCCGTGTCGTAGTCGGTCGAGACGGTCTCGGGGTTGCAATTGACCATCACCGTCTCGAAGCCCTCTTCGCGGAAGCCGAAGACGGCATGCACACAGCAGTAGTCGAACTCGATGCCCTGGCCGATCCGGTTCGGGCCGCTACCCAGGATCACGACCTTCTTCTTCTTCGTCGGCTCGGCTTCGTCCTGTCGTTCGAACGTGCCGTACATGTACGGCGTAAACGACTCGAATTCTGCGGCGCACGTATCGATCCGCTTGTAGGCAGGCCGCAACCCTTCTTCCAGCCGCCGCTGCCGCACCACCTCTTCGCCGATCCCATACACGGCGGCAATGTCAGCGTCGCTGAACCCGCTCCGCTTCAGCGTTCGCAGCAGGTCTCCCGACATCTGCCTGAATTCGCCCAGCGCCGCCATCTTGCGCAGCTCGACGATGTCGGAGAACTGCTGGAGGAACCAGGGGTCGATCTTCGTGAGGTCGTGCAGCGTCTCGAGCGACCACCCGAGCCGAAGCGCGCGGAAGAGTGCCCACATCCGCCGGTCGTTCGGTACCACCAGCCGCTTCCGCAAAGACGTCTCGTCTTCGTCTTCGTCGCCCGTGTCATCCGGTCCCGAGGGGAAGAGGCTGGCGCTGCTGCGCGAGAGCTCGAGCGAGCGGACCGCTTTCAGGAACGCTTCCTTGAATGTGCGACCGATCGCCATCGCCTCGCCCACCGACTTCATCTGCGTCGTCAGGGTGCGATCCGCCTGCGGAAACTTCTCGAAGTTCCAGCGCGGGAACTTGACGACGATGTAGTCGATCGTCGGCTCGAAAGAGGCCGGCGTCAGGCGCGTGATGTCGTTCTTGATCTCATCGAGATGGTAGCCAAGGGCGAGTTTGGCGGCAATCTTTGCGATCGGGAATCCGGTGGCCTTCGACGCCAGCGCCGACGACCGCGACACCCGCGGGTTCATCTCGATGGCCACGATGCGACCGTCCGTCGGGTTGACGGCGAACTGAATGTTCGAACCGCCGGTCTCGACGTTGACGCGGCGGATGATGCGACGGCCCATGTCGCGCATCCGCTGGTATTCCTTGTCGGTCAGCGTCAGCGCGGGCGCCACAGTGATCGAGTCGCCCGTGTGCACGCCCATCGGATCGATGTTCTCGATCGAGCAGATGACGACGAAGTTGTCCGCGCCGTCGCGCATCACTTCGAGCTCGAACTCTTTCCAGCCGATGACGGACTCCTCGACCAGGATCTCGTGGACGGGGCTCAGGTCGAGACCGCGGCCTGCCAGCTCGCGGAATTCTTCGATGTTGTACGCGATACCGCCACCGACTCCGCCCATCGTGAAGGACGGACGGATGATCGCTGGAAAGCCGGTGCTCTCCACGAGGTCGAGGGCTTCGTCGAGCGACCTCGCGACGCCGCTGCGCGGCACCAGGACGCCGATCTCCTCCATCGCGTTGCGAAACAGGAGGCGATCTTCGGCGACCTTGATCGCGTCGATCTGTGCGCCAATCAGCTTGACGTTGTACTTCTCGAGAATGCCGTTCTCATGAAGCGCCACCGCGAGGTTCAGCGCCGTCTGCCCCCCCACGGTCGGCAGCAGCGCGTCGGGCTTCTCCTTGGCAATGATTTTTTCGACGATCTCCCACGTCAGCGGCTCGATATACGTCGCGTCCGAGAACTCCGGGTCGGTCATGATGGTCGCCGGATTGCTGTTGACCAGCACCACCTCGAGCCCTTCGCTGCGCAGGGCCTTGCACGCCTGCGTGCCTGAATAGTCGAACTCGGCCGCCTGGCCGATGACGATCGGACCCGAACCGATGACGAGGACGCGTTTGATGTCAGTACGTTTTGGCATCAGGGGTTAACGCTTTTCCATCGTTTCGATAAATTGCCGGAACAGATAGTCCGCGTCGTGCGGCCCGGGCGACGCCTCGGGATGGTACTGCACCGAGAAGATCGGCTTCGTCAGGTGGCGGAAGCCTTCCACCGTGCCGTCATACAGGTTCGTGTGCGTGACGGTCACGTCCGAGGGAAGCGAATCGGGATCCACCGCGAAGCCGTGATTCTGCGAGGTGATCTCCACCTTCCCGGACTGTAGCTCCTTCACCGGGTGATTCGCCCCGCGATGCCCGAACTTGAGCTTGTAGGTCTTGCCGCCGACGGCGAGGCCAAGAATCTGGTGGCCCAGGCAGATGCCGAACATCGGCAGGTCGGTCTGCACCAGCTCGCGCACGTTGTCGATTGCATACGGCAGCGCGGCGGGGTCACCCGGACCGTTACTGAGAAAGATGCCATCCGGTTCGATCTTGCGGAGTTCCGCCGCCGGCGCCGACGCCGGGAAGACATGCACATCGCAGCCATAAGCGTCGAGCCGTCGCATGATGTTGTATTTCACGCCGAAGTCGTACGCGGCGACGCGCAGCCGGCGCTTCGCACGCGCTTCGGGCGGAATACCGAACTCCGCATGATCCGCGTCGCCCACCCGGCCGGCAAACTGCCGCCATTCGAAGGCGTTGTCGCAGGTGACACCCTGCACCAGGTCGGCACCTTCCATCTTCGGAATCGCGCGCGCCTTCTCCACGAGCTCCGCCGGATCCACCTGGCCGGTCGCGATGACACCGCGCATCACGCCCGCGTTGCGCAACACCCGCGTCAGCGCGCGCGTATCGATATCCGCGATCGCGACGATGTGATGGCGGGTGAGGTAGTCGCGGAGCGTGCCGTCCGCGCGCCAGTTGCTGGCGAGCGGTGACGCTTCGCGCATCACGAAACCGGCCACACGCGGGGTCTGCGACTCGGCATCTCCAGACGTCACGCCGTAGTTGCCAATCTGCGGCGCGGTCATCGTCACGATCTGACCGGCATAGGAGGGATCGGTGAGCACCTCCTGATAGCCGGTCATGCTCGTGTTGAACACCACTTCGCCCGAGGTCTCGCCGCTGGCGCCGGCCGCGACGCCTTGGTACCACGTTCCGTCTTCCAGAGCCAAAACAGCGTTCATCACTGCTCCAGCGACGCGGCCACTCGCGTCGCACTGCCAGCCTTCACGTCCGCCGTCGTCGCCCAGCTCTTGAACCCCGGCAGTTCGAGCCGGATGCTGTGCTCACCGACCGTCACCTCCGGAATCGTCATCGGCGTCCTGCCGATCGAGCGGTCGTCCATGACGACTTGCGCGCCTGCCGGCCGCGACACGACCAGCAGCGTTCCCCGCTCGCTGGCCGGTAATGTCTTGAGTGCCGGCGTGTCCGCCGTGACGGCTTGAGTCTGCGGCGGAACCCGCCGCACAGCAGGGGGGGCCTTCGGTGGTTGCGGTTGTGGGGCAGGTTGGGCGGCGGGCTCAGGCGCGGCAACAACCGGCTCCGGGTCCAGTTTCACCGGTTCCGAAACAGACGATTCGCTGAACGTGTGACCGGCACCGGATGTCGAGGCCGGCTTCTCAATCCCGCCAACCGTTACGGATGACCCAGTTCGGGCGGCACGATATCCACTGGCGAAGCCCAGGCCGATCCCGAAGACGAGTGCGGCCGCCGCGGCGAGCCAGATGCCGATACTGCTTCGATGGCGTGGGGCATCGCCCGAAAGTGCAAACAATGGTGGCTCGGGCGTCGGTTCCGGACCTGGTTCGGCGACGCCAGGACTCGTCTCGTCGAAGCGCTCCTGGCGCCTGGGCGAAACCGAGGAAGGCGACACGTCCGTCTCCCGGAACGGAAAATCAACGAGCGGATCGTCTGGAGAAGAATCTGACCCCTGCAGTGGAGGACCTTTCAGGTATAGCCTCGCGATCCTAACATGTGAATTTGACACTGCGCCTGAGGCTCTGCGAGAGTACCCGCGGTGCTCCCACAGTCTGGCGTATCAGCCTCGGCACCGGTGCGCCCGGCTGCCCGCCGGAGCGACGACAACACCACCGTGCGACTCCCTATCGACATTCGACGGTTTCCCTGGATCCGGAAGCTCGCGGCCGATTACGCGTACGACTATGGGCGTGTGGCCGAGTTCTTCGCCGGTAGCCCCGCGGATCCATCTGCGTGGCGCGCCGCGATCGGCCGCGCGCAGCAGCATCCGCGCCAGCGTGACGCCATTGCCGCGGTTCTCGAGGCGCAGCAGCGCCGGCGTGGTGCTCCACAGGCGGCGCGTGACGCGGCTGCCCAGCTCCGTGACCCGCGGTCCGTCGCGATCGTCACCGGCCAGCAGGCGGCGCTGTTCGGCGGCCCGATGTTCACGCTGCTCAAGGCGATCACGACCGTCCAGCTTGCCGCGCACGTTCGGGACCAGTTTGATGTCCCGGCGGTGCCGATCTTCTGGATCGAAGGCGAAGACCACGACTGGGACGAAGTGAAGAAATGCGGTGTCCTGGACGCCGAGCAGTGCCTCCGGCACATCGAAATCGGGGATCCGCCCGGAGCACGCCAGTCGGCCGTGGCGCGCGTTCAGCTGGATGAATCCGCATCGGCGGCAATCACAGCGCTTGAAGCCGCGCTGCCGAAGACTGAGTTCTCCACTTCCCTGCTTGACGCAATTCGGGAGGCCTATCAACCCGGCGCCGGCATGGCGGACGCCTTCGGCCGCTGGCTGGAGACAACCCTGGGATCGAGGGGCCTGGTGCTGTACGACGCCTCGGATCCCGCGTCGAAGCCGCTGGCCGCCGACCTCTTTGCGCGCGAACTCGAGAGAGCCGGGACAACGGCCCGTATCGTCACGGCGGCGGGCGAAAGCCTTCAGGCCCGGGGCTACCACGCACAGGCGATCGCGCACGACGACACAGTGGCACTCTTCTCCCTGAACGGCGGCCGCAATGCGATCAAGCGCACGAACGACGGTTTCGCCGTGGGCGACCACATTGAGCCGAGTGAACGTCTAATCGACCAGGCACGACAGCATCCGGAACTGTTCAGCCCGAATGTGCTGCTCCGTCCGCTTGTGCAAGACACGATATTTCCGACGGCGTGCTATGTCGCAGGACCGAACGAACTCGGCTATCTCGGCCAGTTGAAGGGCGTCTACGAGGCATTCGGCGTACCCATGCCGCTCATCCAGCAGCGCGCGACGGCAACGGTGGTTGACGCCAACACCATGAAGTTTCTCTCGCGTCACGAGTTTCCATTCGAGGCGCTGCGCGCGCAAGACGAGGGCGCGCTCAATGAACTGCTCGAGTCGCAGTTGCCGGTCTCCGTTGAAGCCTCGCTGCAGGACGCGGCCCGCGCACTCGACGACCACATCGGACGACTGGCGCACGAGGTCGCGCAGGTCGATTCCACACTGGAAGGCGCCGCCCGTTCGACGCTGACGCGCATGCAGGACGATCTGAAAAAGCTGCACGGCAAGGTGATTCAGGCCGCCAAGCGCAAGGACGACACCCTGCGACGCCAGTATCACCATGCCCGGGGACTCGCCTTTCCGGGCGGACACCCGCAGGAACGTGAGATCGGCTTCGTGTCCTTTCTGAACAAGTACGGCCCCAGCCTCGTCGACCGTTTGAGCGAAGAGATCCCGCTCGACATGGGCTCGCATTGGGTGATCCAGGTCTGAAAAAGAAACCGCGCGTCATCCTGAAGCTGCGCGGGCTTGCCAGCAAGCGCTGGGTCCGGTACCTGCTGTACGCAGCCGGTGTCTTCACCGTTGTCTTCGGCGCGGCCTTCTTCTACTTCTTCTTCTCGTACGCGGACGTCATCGAGCAGCGCCTGCACGGAGAGCGTGAGCGCACGCTCCCGCGTGTGTACGGCCGCGCTGTCGGCCTGCGCAAAGGCCAGATGCTGTCGGTCGAGGACCTGGTCTCCCGCCTGAACGATCTCGGCTACGCGCAGCGCCAGCAGATCGATGGCGCCGGGCAATTCACCGTCGTAAAGAACGCCGTCACCCTTGCCCCGCGTGAGGGGCCGCTGGCCGATCGCTCCGTGCGCATCGTCTTCCCCACCCCACGCCCGGTGAAAACGGGGCGCGGCGCGGCGCCTCCAGGGTCGCCTCGGGGCATTCAACAGATCGAGGTTCGCGGCCGTGGCACCGTGCAATCGGTGGAGCTCGACCCGCCGCTGCTGACGGCCCTGATGGCCGACGGCGCGCGCGAGAAGCGGCGTCACGTGCCACTGTCGACCATCCCGGCCCGGATGCGTCAGGCCGTGCTCGCGATTGAAGACCAGCAGTTCTACTCGCATTCCGGCGTCAATCCCGTCCGGCTGGTTGCCGCCGCGATCCGCAATGCGACCAACAAGGGCAGTTCGGTCGGCTACAGCACGATCACCCAGCAGTTGGCGCGCATGTTCTTCCTCGCGGATGAATTCAACGCCGAGTTGCAGACCGGCGAGCGTGGCCGCACGTGGGGGTCGTACTTGCGCAAGGCGCGCGAGATCATGATGTCGCTGGCGCTCGAGCGGCGGGCATCGAAGGACGAGATCCTCGAGATGTACCTGAACGACGTCTATCTGGGTCAGCGCGGATCGTTTGCGATCCACGGCGTGGCTGAGGCGTCCCGCATCTTCTTCGG
>Ga0207691_10007303_pt1 | contig 10664 bp, 11 predicted proteins | sample KBSM13metaG_FD_184327 | JGI IMG/M metagenome (GOLD analysis project Ga0207691, IMG submission 184327) | Miscanthus rhizosphere microbial communities from Kellogg Biological Station, Michigan, USA - KBS M1-3 metaG (SPAdes) (version 2) | ecosystem: Host-associated > Plants > Roots > Rhizosphere >... | reverse complement strand
ACAGGCGCCGGTCCAGTTGCGCACCGCCGCACCCCGCAGATCCCTCCGCTTTCGCCCGTTTCGCTCCATTCGCGTTCCACCGGACGGTTTCATCCGCCGTTTCGGCCGATTCGTCGCTTCCTCGTTTCGCGCCGTGCGGCGGTTGCCTAGAGTTCAACCAACACGACGCACAAACAACCTTCGACACACCACAGGAGAACGACGATGAACGCCTACAACCCGACCAGCTGGAAGAAGAAGATCGTCCTCGCAGCCGCGACGCTCGCCGTCTCCGCCGGCGTGCTCGAAGTGGTGACGAGCTCGATGATGTATCCGAACCCCGAGGCGATGGCCGTGCGCGAGCGCGTGCTCGCATCCCAAAGCGAGCGCGCGCAGCAGTTGCGCGAGATGCAGCGCGGCGAAGTCCGCATCGCCGGCTCGATCACGCAGGGCCGCATCTGACGCAAACGACACGGCCCGCCGCTCGCGCACGCGGGCACGATTGACCCTCCCCCCGCTGCGGCGGGGTTCTTTTTTGTGCGGGACGTCAGGGCAATGGACGGAGCTGCGTCGCGAGGACGTACTCGCCGAGTTGCTTGCCCATGGCGGCGCCCACCTCGGCCGAATTGCGAAAGTGGATGCCACTGTACACGCGCGCATTCACGATGTCGGCGGCCACTTCGGAGGCGCTGGCGAACTCGCGCCGGGCGTTGTCCGCGCCGCGGATCGCGACCCGTCGGCCAGGACCGACCAAGCCTGCGAGCACGGTCGCGAACGCCGTCCCGGTGTTGCAGTGCGCGCACGGATACTCGGGATGCGGCGGCGACTCGACCAGCGACGTCCATCCGGCGTCGGGGTCCGTCGCGGGATTGCCGTCGAGGTCGCCGTTGCGTATCGCGGTGATGGGGCGCCAGAAGTTGTACGTGTACTTGGAGTCGAAGTGGGCGATTGCTGCGTCGACGAGGATGGCGTACAGCAGCGCGTGATACCGGGCGCTCCCGGCGACCGACGTCGGCGCGGGCGCGTTTTCCACGATCGACGCGACGAACTGGGTGAACGACGGCGGCGCATAGAACTGCGCGGTCGCCGTCTGCTCCGGCGTTCGCGTCGTGCTCGCGCGCGATCCTGCCGCCTTGACCTCGTTGTAGTCGCGCGTCCACGTGTCGCTCGTGAGCGCTGGTGGAGGAACCGACCTGAATTGCGACGGTGACGTCATCATGATCGGCTTCGCCTGCACCAGCTCCCAACCAACCGGAAGGGTCGTAGGCACGTACGTGCCGGCGGTGGTAAACGGCCGGTAGCGATTCGCCGCCGTGAGGCCGGCGTCGCTGCGCGCTGCCACGAGCGCAGCGGCCACCCCCTCGCCGAAGCGCCTCGCGTCGTCGCTGTACGCGCCTGCCGGCAATCGCGCCGACAGGCCCTCGCACGCTGTCGAGACAGCGGCGCTTTGCGCAGGCACGAGGGCGGTCAGCGCCGCGCATCCCGCTGCCAGCGCGGCTGCATCGGCTCGCACGCCGGCGGGCGGCGACGCCACGGGGCGATACGCCACGAATCGCTTCTCGATCGCGTTCGCCGCGTCGAACATCGCGAGGTTGGTGAGAGCGAGGACGTTGGCGGTGGTCACCGCGGGAGGCGGGCCGGCGACCTTGGTCGCGGCTTCGTTCACGTCCGTCACGATGTCGGCATGACACATGGCGCTCGCCGTTGCGGCGACCACGAGCAGGGCCATCTTGCGCACGGTGTTCTCCCCCTTGTTGTTGGTGCAAAGATTCTAGCCGCGGAACGGCGGGGATTCGCCCCGCGCTTTGCCGGTCCTGTCCATCGATTTTCCGATTTCGTCGCCGGCCTGTTTGCCAGACGTCTCGCGGCAGGGGCATGATGGTTCCGTTCGCGAACGCCGCCTCATGACATCCGCCACGCTCACTGCCTCAAGCGCTTCGCCCGCGCTCGCCCTGCCCACAGGATCCATCCTGTCGGCCCTGGGGACTTTCCGCTGGCGGCTCGCGTTCGTCGCCGCTTTTTGTGCGGTGGTGGCGACCGAGGTGCTGGCGCAGCCCGAGGTCTACGAATACTGGACGCTCGCCGCGCTGGCGAGCGGATTCTTTGATCTGTATGTGCAGTCGCTGGGCTACGGCGTCATGATCTTGCTCGCACTGACCGCGGCCGAAGCCCTCCTTCCACGGGTGCCGGCAGTCGTTCGTCCTGTGCTCGTGGGAATCGCCATCCTCGCCGGCGCCATCGCGGGCGGCGTCGTCGACATCGTCGTGGAGGACCTGGGCGCAGCCTATGTGCGAACGTTCCGCTTCGCCGGCGACACGTTGCGGTGGGCCGCCACGGGCGCGGTGGTGACGGCCATCTATCTGGTACAGCGGCGCGCCGCAGCCGCGGCGAGCCGCGTGCACGAAGCGGCGCTCGAGCGCGTCGCACTCGACCGCCAGATGCTCGAGGCGCGCCTGCAGGTCATGCGCGCGCAGATCGAGCCGCACTTCCTGTTCAACACGCTCGCCAACGTCAAGCGGCTGTGCCAGCGCGACATGTCGCGCGGCATCGCCATGCTGGACAACGTCGTCAGCTACCTGCGCGCCGCGCTGCCGCAGCTTCGCGGTGGGGCCACGACGCTCGGGCAGGAGGCCGATCTCGTCCGCGCCTATCTGGACGTGCTGCAGATCCGCATGGGCGAGTACCTCGCATTCTCGGTCGACGTGCCACCTGAGCTGCGCGACTATCCGTTTCCTCCGATGATGCTGCTCACGCTCGCCGAGAATGCGATCAAGCACGGACTCGCGCCGTCTCCCGACGCTGGGCGGATCGACGTCACGGCGCGGCTCGACGGGCGCGAGCTCGTCATTGCCGTCGCCGACACGGGCGTCGGCTTCGGCGTGGCGAAGACCAGCGGCACGGGCATCGGGCTCGCCAATACGCGCGCGCGCCTCGCGGCGCTGTACGGCCTCGAAGCCCAGCTCGCGCTTCGCACGCACGAGCCGCGCGGCGTCGTTGCCGAGATTCGCATTCCGCTGGACCGCGCATGACCACGGCCATCATCGCCGAGGACGAGCCGCTTCTGGCCGACGAGCTCGCCGATGCGCTGGCGCGCCTGTGGCCCGAGCTCGAGATCGTGGGCCGGGCGCGCGACGGCATCGAAGCGGTGCGCATGGTGGAGGCGCACAATCCCGACGTCGTATTCCTGGACATCCAGATGCCCGGCATGACCGGCCTCGACGTCGCCAAGCAGCTCGGCGCGCGTGCGCACATCGTGTTCGTGACGGCGTTCGACCAGCACGCGATCGCCGCGTTCGAGCACGGCGCCATCGACTACGTGCTGAAGCCGGTCGCAGTGCCGCGCCTTGCGACCGCCGTCGCCCGCGTCAAGGAGCGGCTCGGGCGGGCGCCGGCCGACCTGTCGGGCGTGCTCCGCGACCTCGCGGCCAACCGCAACGACGGCCGGACGTTCCTGCGCTGGGTCAACGCCTCGATGGGGCAGACGATCAAGCTCATCACCGTCGAGGAGATCTGCTACTTCAAGGCGGACAGCAAGTACACGCTGGTCGTGACGCCGGCCGGCGAGTCGCTGATCAAGAAGCCGATCAAGGAGCTGTGCGACGAGCTCGACCCGTCGCAGTTCTGGCAGATTCACCGCTCGACGCTCGTCAACGTGAACTTCGTCGCCGGCGTCGCGCGCGACTTTCGCGGGCATCTTCAGCTCAAGCTCAAGCAGCGCAACGAATCACTGCCGGTGTCGGAGAGCTACACGCACCTGTTCCGGCAGATGTGATGAACTCAACGAGGAGGCTGCACATGCAGGACAACTCCATCAATCGCCGCGACCTCATGCGCATGCTGGCGGGCCTCGGACTTGCCGTCGGCGCCGGCGAAGCGCTCGCGCAGGACGCGACCAAGGTCGACCCGCGCGGCTACAAGGTGCTGGTCGACAACGACCAGGTGCGCGTGCTCGAGTACATCGGCAAGCCGCGGCTCGGCGTGTGCGGCCAGGGGATGCACTCGCACCCCGACCACGTCACCGTCGTCCAGTCCCCGGCGAAGGTGAAGGTGACGCTGCCGGACGGCAAGTCATTCGTCGCGGAGAACAAGCCGGGCGACGTGTTCTTCGAGCCGGCCGGCACGCATTCCGTCGAGAACATCGGCAGCCGCGAGACGCGCTCCTTGCTGATCGAGATCAAGAAGAAGGCGTAGGCCCCGGGCGCGAGGCGGCATGCACCGCAGGTACGCCGCGGCGGCCTGGGCGCTGCTGCGCCGTCGCGGCAGTCACATCCTGTTCATCGGCGCGGCCAGTCTCGTCATCGACTTCCTGCGAATATGGCCGCAAGTGCCCGACGGCGTGGACGTCACGCCGTGGCTCCTCTGGGAATTTCCCGGCACTGAGTTCGGCTTCGCTGCATTGGTCGTCGTCGCCGTGACGCTCGGACAGGCGGCGCCGGCGGAAGGCTGGAAACGCTTTGCGCTCATGTGCGCGGCGGGGTTCACGGCGGTCGCGCTTGGCGCCGTTTGGCGAGCCTTCATGCACGAGTACTTCGAGTGGGACTTCATCGTTCGCCTGAACGTCGTCACTTCACTGACGAGTCACCTGACCACGGTCGCATGGACGTGGTGTGCAATCACGGTCGGGCTCACCCTGTTCTACGTCACGCAGGAGCGCGAGGCGCTGCTCGCGCGCCGCGCGCGCGAAGCGGAGCTCGAGCGCGTGGAGGCGCAGCGCAGCGTGATGGCGTCGCGCCTGGACGTGATGCGCGCGCGCGTCGAGCCGGAGTTCCTGTTCGGCGCGCTGGCCGACGTTCGCGAGCTCTACGGCAAGGACCGCGCGGTTGCCGAAGCGATGGTGGACGCGCTCATCACCTACCTGCGCGCCGCGCTTCCGCAGATGCGCGGCCAGGGCTCGACCGTACGCCGCGAGATCGAACTGGCGACCGCGTACGCGGCGGTGCTGCAAGTGCCGCGCGGCGAGGCGCTGACGGTCTCGCAGCACATCGCCGAAGGCCTCGACGACATCGTTCTCTCGCCGATGGTGCTGCTTCCGGTCACCCAGGCGGCCTTCGAAGGAGAGGGTGACGGCGTACGCACGCGCTATGCGATCGAGGCCGTGGTCGCTCGCGGCGGCATCGACATCACGCTCGTGGTGGAAGGCGGCACGCGACCGCCGGCATGGAACGAAAGCGGCCTCGATGCCGCGCGCCGCACGCTCGAGGCGTATTACGCGGACACGGCGCGCCTCGACTTCGGCAGCGAAGCCTCGCGCCACTGGGCGCGCCTTTCGCTCGCGCCGGCAGCGTTGCCGGCGGCGCCGCTCGCGACGGTCAGCGGCTGAGCAGCGACTCGATGCGCGCGACGAGCTCGCGCGATTGCGGCTCGACGTCGCTCACGTAACTCGCCACCGCGGTTCCGTTGCGGTCGACGAGGTACTTGTGGAAGTTCCACTTCGGGGTTTCGCCGGTCGCGCGCACGAGGTCGAGATACAGCGGGTTGCGCGCGAGCTCGGTGACGGTCGTCTTTTCGTACAGCGGGAATTCCACGCCGTACGTGGTGCGGCAGAACTCCGCGATCTGCTTGTTGGTGCCGGGTTCCTGGCCGCCGAAATCGTTGGACGGAAAGCCCACGACGACGAGCCCGCGATCCTTGTACTTGCGGTAGAGCGCCTCGAGGCCTTCGTACTGCGGCGTGTATCCGCACTTGCTCGCGGTGTTGACGATGAGCAGCACCTTGCCCTGGTACTGGCACAGCGACTGCGACTGACCGGTCTGCAGCTGGTTGAACGTGTGCCGCAGGAGCGGCGGGCAGTCGGCCGCCGCGGCATCCGGCGCGAACATTCCCATCGCCAGCAATGCGACGAACGCACGAGCAATTGTCTTGGACATCGTTTTGGCGGCTCGCTATGATGACGTTGAAGCGGATCGAAATTATCGCCAGTTCGTCCAAGACAAGTCAATGACCAAGGAAGCTCCCTTCAACATCAGCGCCGTCGAGCGCGACACCGGTTTTTCCAAGGACGTCCTGCGCATGTGGGAGCGCCGTTACGGCTTTCCCAAGCCCGGGCGCGACGACAACGGCGAGCGCCAGTACACGCCGGCGGACGTCGGCAAGCTGCGCGCCATGAAGCGCCTCATGGACGTGGGCCTGCGCCCCGGCAAGATCATCGGCCTCTCACTGCCGGAGCTCAATGCGATGGCGGATGCGCGCGCGCCGGCGCGGCGCGACGACCTCGCGCCGTCGCTCGAGCGCGACGTGCTTGCAATGCTCACCTCGCACGACGTCCCCGCGCTGCAGGGCCAGCTCGCGACGCTTCTCATGCGCCAGGGCCTGCAGCGCTTCGTGCTCGACACGGTGACCCCGCTCAACCACGCCATCGGCGACGCGTGGATGCGCGGCGAGCTGCAGGTGTTCGAGGAGCACCTGTACACGGAGCAGCTGCAGATCGCGCTGCGCGCAGCGATCAACGCCTTTCCGCGGCACACGGGATCGCCGCGCATGTTGCTGACGACGTTTCCTGCCGAGCAGCACGGCCTCGGCCTGCTGATGGTCGAGGCGCTCGTCGTTCCCGAAGGCGCGTTGTGCATCTCGCTCGGGCCGCAGACACCGCTCATGGACATTCGCCGCGCGGCGGTCGCGCACAAGGCGAACATCGTCGCGCTGTCGTTCTCGGCGTCGTTCCCCGTCCGCCAGGCGAGCGACGGCTTGTCCGCGTTGCGCCGCGATCTGCCGCCTCACGTCACGTTGTGGGCCGGCGGCGAGATGACGCGTCGCGTGCGCAAGACGCTTCCCGGCGTAGTCCTCATCCCCGACCTCGCGTCGACCATCGTGGCGTTGCGAAGCTGGCGCGCGCACCGCGTGACCGCGACGGCCTGAGTATCATTGGCGGCCATGTGGGTCGCCGTCAACTTCGCCATCGTGGTGCTGGTCGCCGTGGGCGCGTACGCTTGGCTTGCGCTGAACGCGATCGCCGACGGCGGCGAGGCATGGCGCTGGGTCGTCGCGTTCCCGTTCGTGTACGCGGCCGTGCCGCTGTTCTTCACGTGCGTCTGGATGTTCTTCGGATGGCTGTGGCGCGAGCCGGCGCCGCCGGAACTGCGCATGACCCTGGCCGAGCGCGTTCGCTTCTTCTTCGCCGAATACGCGAGCCTCTTCGCTGCACCCAAGATGATCGCGTACGCGCTCATCGCGCGCGACCCGCTGCCGGCGCCCGCCAGATGTCCCGTGCTGCTCCTCCATGGCATCGGCTGCAACGGCGGCGTGTGGACGGGGATGCGCGCGTTTCTCGAGCGCGAAGGCATCGGTCCCGTATACGCGATGTCGTACGGCCCGCCCTTCATTGCGATTCCGACCACCGCGCCGCAGATCGCCGCCAAGATCGCGCAGATCGAGCGCGACACGGGCGCCTCGCGGGTCGTCATCGTCGCGCACAGCATGGGTGGGCTCGTCGCGCGCTCCTACTTGCGCGCCCACGGCCCGTCGCACGTGAAGCGTCTCGTCACCATCGGCACGCCATACGCGGGCAGCATGCACGCGGGCCTGATGAGCGGCGCGTCGCTCGTCGACATGCGGCCCGGAAGCCCGTACCTTGCAGCCCTTGCGCAGCCGACCGACAGCGAACGCGCCGTGCCCACCGTGTCGATCTGGTCATGGCACGACACGATGGTGACGCCCCAGGGCTCGTCGCGGCTACCCTATGGCGAGAACGTCGTGCTCGCGAAGGTCGCGCACAACGCGCTGATCAGCGACCGGGGTGTGCAGCGCCTGGTCGCGGAGGAGATTCGCAAGGCTTGCGCGTAACCCTTACCAGTGGATGCCTTTGGTCAACTGCGCGAAGGCCATCTGCTCCGGTGACAGCTCCTGCGAAGGCGCACCTTCGCCCTTCTTGCCTTGCGCCGCGGCGGAATCGGGGAACATGTTGAACGCCGTGTTCAGCAGGATTTGGGTGAGGCGCGGCGCGATGGCGTGACTCACCGCGCCGAAGACGCCGAGCCGGGTGGCGATGCGGACCGACCTGTGCACGATCGCCTCGACCACGAGGTCGGCGGCCTCTTCCGGCGACAGCGTCGGCACGCTCTCGTACATCTTCGTGGGCGCGATCATCGGCGTGCGCACGAGCGGCATGTTGATGGTGGTGAAGTTGATGCCCTTGTCGAGGAACTCCGACGACGCGCAGGCCGAGAACGAGTCGAGCGCCGACTTCGACGCGACGTACGCCGAGAATCGCGGCGCGTTGGAGAGCACGCCGATCGACGAGATATTGATGACGTGGCCCTGCTTCTGCGCGAGCATCGCCGGGAGAAAGCCCATGATCAGCCGCAGCGCGCCGAAGTAATTGAGCTGCATCGTCCGCTCGAAGTCGTGGAAGCGGTCGAATGAATTGATGACGCCGCGCCGTATCGAGCGCCCCGCGTTGTTCACGAGGTAATGGCACGTGCCGTGCTCCTTCAGCACGCGCGCGACGAGCGCGTCGCACGAGGCGAGGTCGGATACGTCGGCCGTGTACATCCAGCACCTGCCGCCCGCCGACTCGATTTCCTGCTTCGTCTCGACGAGCTTCTCCTCGCCGCGCGCGACGAGGATCACCTTGGCGCCCGCGCCCGCGAGCTTGATTGCCGTCGCCTTGCCGATACCCGAAGAGGCGCCGGTGACGACGATCACCTTGTCCTGGATGCGCCCTGCGAGGCTGCGGTCGACGAAGAGGTCGGGGTCGAGGTTGCGTTCCCAGTAGTCCCATAGCTTGGCGGCATACGTCTCCACGTGCGGCACCGCGATGCCCGAGCCTTTGAGCGCCTTGGTCGCCTCGCGATTGTCGTAGCGCGTGGGCCAGTTGATGAACTGGAATACCTCTTTCGGAATGCCAAGGTCCGTCAGCACGGCGCGGACCATGCGCTTGACGGGGGCCAGCGAGCCGATGCCGTACAGCACCGGCGCCGGAATGAAGCCGAACATGCGCGCGTTGAGGCGCATGGTCATCTGCGGCGCGTGACCCGCGCGCGCGAAGATGTTGAGGACCTCTCCGATGCGGTGCGGCTCGGGATCGGTCAGGTGAAACGTCTTGCCGTCGAGCCCTTTCTTGTGGGCGATGTAGTCGAGCGCATCCGCGACGAAGTCGACCGGCACGATGTTGATGCGGCCGCCTTCGATGCCGACCATCGGGAACCAGGGTGGCACGAGGCCGCGCACCTTCTGCAGGAATTTGAAGAAGTAATACGGGCCGTCGATCTTGTCGATGTAGCCCGTCTTCGAGTCGCCGACGACGAATCCGGGCCGGTAGATGCGATACGGCCGCCTGCACTCGTCGCGCACCACAGCTTCGGAATCGTGCTTGGTCTTGAAGTACGGATGGTCGAGGTCCTCCGCTTCCTCGAACATGTCCTCGCGGAACACGCCGTCGTACAGGCCCGCCGCGGCGATCGAGCTCACGTGCTCGAAGCACCCGGCGTTGACGGCCTGCGCGAACTGGACCGCGTGGCGCGTGCCGCCGACGTTCGCCTCCTTCTGCGCCTCCGCCGTCGCCTTGAGGTCGTAGATCGCGGCGAGATGGAACATGTGGTCGATCTTGCCCTTGAGCTTGCGGATGTCGGCGTCGGACACGCCGAGCTTCGGCTTCGCCAGGTCGCCGGTCACGGGGATCACGAGGCCGGCGGCGTCGCCCCACGACTCGCGCAGCGCGTCGATCTTCTTCGCGGAGGTCCTGCGAACGAGCACGTAGATCGGTGCGCCTCGCTTCATGAGATTGCGGACGAGGAACTGTCCGATGAAGCCGGTGGCGCCGGTGACGAAGTAGGCCATCGCATCCTCCGCGAGCATTGCTGCGAGATTGTTGTTGCGCGCCGGCGTCGCACGACTGCCGGTCGGGGCTGGGCGATTGTACGCTTTAGTATGATTGCTCTATCGGCGCGCGCCTAGAATGGCCCGGCGCATCGAAGCGACTCCGGAGAAAACGCATGCTCAAGAAAGCCCGCGAATCAGCCGCTGAAGGCAAGGACGACACGAAGCCGGGGATGGACTCGTCGCGCAGCATCTGGCTCGCCGGGCTCGGTGCATTCTCGCGCGCGCAGGCCGAAGGCATGCGGATGTTCGAGAACCTCGTCAAGCAGGGCGAGGCGCTCGAGTCGAAGACACGGCAGGCTGCATCGGACACTGCGGCCGCCGCGCGCGGCGCCGCCAAGGCGAAGGTGACGGAAGTGAAGAACGGCGTCGGCGGAACGTGGGACAAGCTCGAGCAGGTGTTCGAGGCGCGGGTCGGGCGGGCGCTTTCGAAGCTGGGCGTGCATTCGCAAGCGGACGTCGAGCGTCTCGCGCAGCGCGTCGACGCGTTGTCCGAAGCCGTGAACGAGCTCATCAAGGCGTCGGGCTCGAGGCCGGCAGCGAAGGCGACGAAGGCGCAGGGCAAGACGAGGAAGGCGCCGGCCAGGCGGGCCGCGAAGAAATCCGCGAAGCGCGCAGCGCAGTAGCGTCTTTGCGGTTTCCAACAAAAAGCCCGCCGACGGCGGGCTTTTGTTTGCGACCTCCGCCGGGTTACTCGCGGTTGAGCTTGTCGACCTGCTTGATGTAATTGGTCATGGCCTCGTCCTTGTCCATGCCCTTGAGCTTGGACCATGCGTCGTACTTCGCGCCGCCGACGAAATCGAATGCGCCGGGACGATTCCCCTGCACGTCGCCGTCGGTGGCCTGCTTGTAGTACGAGTAGAGCTTGAGCA
>Ga0207691_10007301_pt1 | contig 10665 bp, 7 predicted proteins | sample KBSM13metaG_FD_184327 | JGI IMG/M metagenome (GOLD analysis project Ga0207691, IMG submission 184327) | Miscanthus rhizosphere microbial communities from Kellogg Biological Station, Michigan, USA - KBS M1-3 metaG (SPAdes) (version 2) | ecosystem: Host-associated > Plants > Roots > Rhizosphere >... | reverse complement strand
AAAAAAAAGCCCCGCGTCACCGCGGGGCTTTGGAGCTGGCTTGAAGCTATTGTTTAGTTCGTCTTGATCAGGATTTCGCCCTTGACTTCGACTTCCACGCGGCGATCCGGCGCGTAGCAGGCGATCTTTTCTTTCAGGTTCTTCTGGTCGCAGACCACACCCGGCAGCGGCTGGGTCTTGCCCATGCCCAGGGTTTCGATCTTGTCCTTGGGAACGCCCTTGCTCACCAGGTAGTTGCGCACGGCGTCGGCGCGACGCTCGGACAGCTTCTGGTTGTAGGCGTCGGTACCGACCGAGTCGGTGTGGCCGGCGACTTCGACCTTCAGCTCCGGATACTTCTTCAGCACTTCGATCGCCTGGTTCAGGATCTCGATCGCATCCGGACGCAGCTTGGACTTGTCGAAGTCGAAGTTGACGCCACGCAGATCGATCGTGACCGGGACCGGGCAGCCGTCCGGACCGACCGTCTGGCCAGCCGGCGAGTTCGGGCACTTGTCGTTGCAGTCGTTCACGCCGTCGCCGTCGGAATCCTTGTCGGCGCAGGTCGCGACCGGCGCGGGCATCGGGGCGGGCTCGACGGCCTTCATCGGCTCCGGGCCGAGGGCCACGGTCACGCCGACCGAAGCCATGAGGTCGAGGAAGTAATCCTTGCCCGGGGCCTGGACGCTGTTGTCGTCGCCGTCGTAGCGCGCACCGATTTCCGTGCGGATTCCGTAGCGGCCGTAGCGGGCTTCGAGGCCGGCGCCGACGTCGAAGGCGATGGAATTGTCCTTGCGGGTGAATGCCGAAAGCGTGCCGTTCGGGTTGACGGTGAAGAAGTCTTCCTTCTCCCGCTGCCAGCCGATCCCGAAGCGCATGTACGGATTCCAGTTACGGCCTTCCGTGCGGAAGTGGTACAGCGCATCGATTGCCAGGCCCTGCTGTTCCCAATGCCCGCCGATGTCCGGGGACTTCTCGCGCGGACGCTGGTAGTTGTAGTTCAGCTCGAACGACCAGTTCGGGTTGACCATCTTGCCGACGCCCAGGATGCCGAACGCCGAGTTGTAGTTGCCGCGGGCGTTGTCCTGGAAATTGAACCCGGTCGAACCGTCGATGTACCAGCGGTCGTCGAAATCCTGCGCCATAACGGCCTGGGCAGCGCCCATTGCACCGAGCAGGGCAAGGCAGAGCATTGTCTTCTTCATGTGGAACTCCTTGAAAGAGGCTAAGGCAACCCTGATCGGCGGCTTGGGAACCACATCCAGTACTTCCCCGGCCAACCGGACCAAACTATATGAACGGCATGGTGAAGATGGTGTTAACGCAAGCCTAACAAGTTCTTTTCGGGATCGCAACTATTGCCGATCACGTCACATATCCGTTCAGGAAGCGCCCAACCGAGGGGTGCGATGACTGCGCCAAGATGGATGCAAGGGGATGAATTTCATGATGTTTCCCTTGGTTTCAGCGATCACGCGCAGCTCCTTCCACTGAACGCCTCGAACCGGATATCCGAGGGCTCGTTGCAATTATTTCCGCGAGATGGCATCGCAGCCTCGGCCGACAACCGAGGCCTCTTCAGGTTTCATGATTCTTGCCGACCCACGGTCCCGGCGCGGGAGCCATGACTTTTGGCACCCTTGGCATCCCGGGATGCGTCGTCCTCGGATGCAGCGACCTCGTCTCGAGCACGAGACGCGCGAACCGCCAGCGCGCTCAGCGGCTTGCCGCAACGTCGGCGAGCACGTCGGCGGGAACACGCACGGCGCCTTCCATCAGCACGCGCGCGCTGCGGCTCATGACAGCCTTCGTGACCCGCCACGCCCCATCGATGAGCCGCGCCTGCGCTCCGACGCGCAAGCTGCCCGAAGGATGTCCGAAGCGCACATGGTCGCGTTCGCCGCCGCCTGCAGCGCGATTGACCAGCGTGCCGGGAATCGCCGCGGCGGTGCCGATAGCAACCGCGGCCGTGCCCATCATCGCGTGGTGCAGCTTGCCCATCGACATCGCGCGGACGTTGAGGTCGATGTCGGCGGCGCGGACCGGTTTCCCACTCGATGCGACGTAATCCGCGGGCGGCGCGACGATGGCGACCTTCGGCGTGTGCTGCTTCTGCGCGATCTGGCCGAGTTCGGAAATCAGCCCCATCTTCAGCGCGCCGTGCGCGCGGATCGTTTCGAACAGCGCCAGCGCCTTCGGATCGTCGTTGATCGCGGCCTGCAGCTCGGTCCCGGTGTAACCGAGCGCGGCCGCGTCGAGGAAGATCGTCGGGATGCCGGCGTTGATCAGCGTCGCCTGCAGCACGCCCACGCCCGGAACGTCGAGGTCGTCGACGAGACGGCCCGTCGGGAACATCGCGCCACCCTCGCCTTCGTCGGCCGGCTCGACGAATTCGAGCACGACCTCGGCTGCGGGGAACGTCACGCCGTCGAGTTCGAAGTCGCCGGTTTCCTGCACCTGCCCGTCGGTGACCGGAACATGCGCGATGATCGTCTTGCCGATGTTCGACTGCCAGATGCGAACCGTGCACGTGCCGTCGCGCGGCAAGCGAGCCGCGTCGACGAGTCCTGCACCGATCGCGAACGAGCCGACCGCGGCCGAAAGATTGCCGCAATTGCCTGACCAGTCGACGAAGGCCTTGTCGATCGCGACCTGGCCGAACAGGTAGTCGACGTCGTGGCCCTCGCGCGTTGCCGGCCCGACGATGACCGTCTTGCTCGTGCTGGAGGTCGCTCCGCCCATGCCGTCGATCTGCTTGCCGTATGGGTCCGGGCTGCCGATCACGCGCAGCATCAGCGCGTCGCGCGCAGCACCGGGAACCTGCGCCGCGGGGGGCAGATCCTGCAGGCGGAAGAACACGCCCTTGCTGGTGCCGCCGCGCATGTAGGTGGCCGGGATGCGGATCTGGGGACGATGGGTCATGGGTTCGGTCGTCTGGTAGCCCGGATGAAATCCGGGGCTGTCGTTCAAGCTCCCGGATGTCATCCGGGCTGCGGTGATCGCGTTCGCCTCAGGCCGCGCGCGCGGCTTCGAGGAAATCCTGCGCGAAGCGCTGCAGCACGCCGCCGGCCTCGTAGATAGCGACTTCCTCGGCGGTGTCCAGCCGGCAGGTTACGGGCACCTCGACGCGCTCGCCGTTGATGCGATGGATCACCAGAGTGAGATCGGCGCGCGGGGTGCGCTCGCCGAGCACGTCGTAGGTTTCGCTGCCGTCGAGCGCGAGCGTGGCGCGGTTCGTGCCCGGCTTGAACTCGAGCGGCAGCACGCCCATGCCGATCAGGTTCGTGCGGTGGATGCGCTCGAAGCCCTCGGCGACGATCGCTTCCACGCCCGCGAGCCGCACGCCCTTGGCGGCCCAGTCGCGCGAGCTGCCCTGCCCGTAGTCGGCGCCGGCGACGATGATCAGCGGCTGCTTGCGGTCCATGTAGGTTTCGATGGCCTCCCACATGCGCACGACCCTGCCTTCCGGTTCGATCCGCGCGAGCGAGCCCTGCCGCACCTGGCCTTCGACGATCGCCATCTCGTTGACGAGCTTCGGGTTGGCGAACGTGGCGCGCTGCGCGGTGAGATGGTCGCCGCGATGGGTCGCGTACGAGTTGAAGTCCTCCTCGGGCAGGCCCATGCGCGCGAGGTATTCGCCCGCCGCGCTGTCGGGGAGGATCGCGTTCGACGGCGACAGGTGGTCGGTCGTGATGTTGTCGCCGAGCAGCGCGAGCGGCCGCATGCCGCGCAGCGTGCGCTCGCCTGCGAGCGCTCCTTCCCAGTACGGCGGGCGCCGGATGTAGGTGCTCGCCTCGCGCCACGCGTACAGCGGGCTGATCGGTCCGCCCGTCCCCGCGACGCGCCGGAACATCGGATCGTAGACGCGGTGGAACTGCTCGGGCTTGACGTGGTCGCGCACGATCGCATCGATCTCGGCGTCGTCCGGCCAGAGGTCGGCCAGCCGCACGTCGCGGCCTTGTGCATCGACGCCGAGCACGTCCTTCTCGATGTCGAAGCGGATCGTGCCGGCGATCGCGTAGGCGACCACCAGCGGTGGCGACGCGAGGAAGGCCTGCTTCGCGAACGGGTGGATGCGGCCGTCGAAGTTGCGGTTGCCCGACAGGACGGCGGTCGCATACAGGTCGCGGTCGATGATCTCCTTTTGTATCGCCGGATCGAGCGCCCCGCTCATGCCGTTGCAGGTCGTGCACGCGAAGCCGACGATGCCGAAGCCGAGCTTCTCGAGCTCGGGCAGCAGCCCGGCCTCCTCGAGGTAGAGCTGCACGGCCTTCGATCCGGGCGCGAGCGAGGACTTCACCCAGGGCTTGCGCAGCAGGCCACGCCGGTTCGCGTTGCGCGCCAGCAGGCCCGCGGCGATCACGTTGCGCGGATTGGAGGTGTTCGTGCAGCTGGTGATCGCGGCGATGATCACCGCGCCATCGGGCATCAGGCCGTTCGCCTGCTCGGCCTGGCCGGCGCGCAGCTTGCCTTCGTCGGCGATGCCGCGCGCGGCGAGGTCGGCCGTGGCGACGCGCTTGTGCGGGTTCGACGGCCCGGCCATCGTGCGCACGACGGCCGAAAGGTCGAAGGAAAGCGTGCGGTCGTACTTTGCGCCGCGCAGCGTGTCGGACCAGAGCCCGGCCTGCTTCGCGTAGGCCTCGACGAGGCGCACCTGCTGCTCGTCGCGCCCGGTCAGTCGCAGGTAGGTCAGCGTCTGCGCGTCGATCGAGAACAGCGCGGCGGTGGCGCCGAATTCCGGCGTCATGTTCGAGATCGTCGCGCGGTCGCCGAGCGTGAGCGCGGCGGCGCCTTCGCCGAAGAACTCGATGTAGGCGCCGACGACCTTCGCGTTGCGCAGGAATTCGGTGATCGACAGGACGATGTCGGTTGCGGTGATGCCGGGCGCGGGCCGGCCCCGCAGCTCGACGCCGACGATCTCGGGCAGGCGCATCCACGACGCGCGCCCGAGCATCACGCTCTCGGCTTCCAGCCCGCCGACGCCGACCGCGATCACGCCGAGCGCATCGACGTGCGGCGTGTGGCTGTCGGTGCCGACGCAGGTGTCCGGGTACGCGACGCCATCCTGCACCCCCACCACCGGGCTCATCCGCTCCAGGTTGATCTGGTGCATGATCCCGTTGCCGGGCGGGATCACGTCGACATTGCGGAACGCCTTGCGCGTCCAGTCGATGAAGTGGAATCGGTCCTCGTTGCGGCGGTCCTCGATCGCACGGTTCTTCGCGAAGGCCTTGGGATCGGAGCCCCCCGCTTCGACCGCGAGCGAATGGTCCACGATCAACTGGGTCGGCACCACCGGATTGACCTGGGCCGGATCGCCGCCCATGTCGGCGATCGCGTCGCGCAGCCCGGCGAGGTCGACGAGGGCGGTCTGGCCGAGGATGTCGTGGCAGACCACGCGCGCGGGGAACCATGGGAAATCGAGGTCGCGCCTGCGTTCGATGAACTGCATCAGGTAGGCGTCGCGCTGCGCCGGATCCGCGCGCCGCACGATGTTCTCGGCGTGCACGCGCGAGGTGTAGGGCAGCGTGTCCCATGCACCCGGACGGAGCGCATCGACCGCGGCGCGCGCGTCGAAATAGTCCAGGCCGGTGCCCGGTAGCGGTTTGCGGAATTCGGTGTTCATGCGTGCGGTCTCTCGGGTGACGCCTTTCACCTTGCGGGAAGGGCTTGGGCTCAAAGCCCCTCTCCCTCCGGGAAAGGGGCTGGGGTGAGGGTCCGGTTCACCGATGCTGCCGGTATTTGCCCGGTCCGCTTCCTGCGGAAGCTCCTCCGCAGCGATCAGGCTCCTCTGCAGGAAACCGGACCCATCCGGCGATGCGCGCCACCCCGCCTTCGCGGGGGCAGGCTCCTCGACCCGGGGGAAGGAGGGCAGAGCGTCCTGCGATACCTCCTATTGTGCCAGATGGTCGGAATCGCCCTCACCACGCCAGACGTCGCAGACCCTCGTCGCCGCTTGTCCGCCGCCCCGATTCCGGGCATCTTCATACGCTCGTTTGAATCGCCCCGCAGGCCGCCCGTGCCCTACCCGCACCTGTTCGCCCCCCTCGACCTGGGCTTCTGCACCTTGCCCAACCGCGTGCTGATGGGTTCGATGCACACCGGGCTGGAGGACCGCTCGTCGGACTTCCCGAAGCTCGCCGCCTATTTCGCCGAGCGCGCGCGCGGCGGCGTGGGGCTGATGGTGACCGGCGGCGTGTCGCCGAACATGCTCGGCTGGCTCAAGCCCTTTTCCGGCAAGCTCAGCTGGAAGTGGGAGATCCACAAGCACCGCATCGTGACGAAGGCCGTTCGGGCCGAGGGCGGCCGCATCTGCCTGCAGTTGCTGCACGCGGGCCGTTATGCGGGACATCCCTTCGCGGTCGCGCCCTCGAAGGTGAAATCGCCGATCAGCCCGGTCACCCCGCGCGCGCTCTCGTCGCGCGCCGTCGAACGCCTGATCGGCGACTACGCGCATTCGGCGAAGCTCGCGCGCGAGGCGGGCTACGACGGCGTCGAGGTGATGGGCTCGGAGGGCTACCTCATCAACGAGTTCCTGTCGCCGCGCACGAACAAGCGCAACGACGCCTGGGGCGGCGACGCGGCGCGGCGCATGCGCTTCGCGGTCGAGATCGTGCGCCGCATGCGCGAGGCCTGCGGGCCGGACTTCATCCTGATCTACCGGCTGTCGATGCTCGAGCTCGTCGACGAAGGGTCGAGCTGGGACGAGACCGTGGCGCAGGCGAAGGCTGTGGAAGCGGCGGGCGCGACCATCCTCAACACCGGCATCGGCTGGCACGAGGCACGGGTGCCGACGATCGCGACCTCGGTGCCGCGCGCGGCGTTCGCGGACGTGACCGCGCGCATGAAGCCGCACGTCATGCTGCCGATCGTCGCCACCAACCGCATCAACATGCCCGACGTCGCCGAACGCATCCTCGCTTCGGGGGGCGCGGACATGGTGTCGATGGCGCGGCCGCTGCTGGCCGATCCGGAATGGTGCAACAAGGCCAGGGCCGACCGCGCGCACGCGATCAACACCTGCATCGCCTGCAACCAGGCCTGCCTGGACCACGTGTTCGTCATGAAGAAGGCCAGCTGCCTGGTCAACCCGCGCGCCTGCGCCGAGACCGAGCTCAACTACCTGCCTGCGAGATCGCCGCGGCGCATCGCCGTGGTCGGCGCCGGCCCGGCGGGCATGGCCTGCGCGTCGACCGCCGCGCAGCGCGGCCATCGCGTCACGCTGTTCGACGCGCATCCGGAGATCGGTGGGCAGTTCAACCTCGCCAAGCGCATCCCCGGCAAGGAGGAATTCCACGAGACCCTGCGCTATTTCGGGCACCGCCTCGACGAAGGACGCGTGCAGCTGCAACTGGGACGTGCCGCGACGCGCGAGGACCTCGAAGGCTTCGACGCGGTCGTGCTCGCGACCGGCGTCATGCCGCGCGCGGTGTCGTTCCCGGGCCACGAACATGCGAAGGTCGTCGGCTACCTCGACGTGCTCACCCGTCGCGTCGTGCCGGGCGCGCGCGTGGCCATCGTCGGCGCCGGCGGCATCGGCTTCGACGTCGCCGAATTCCTCGTGCAGGAAGGGCCGTCGCCGAGCCTCGATCCGCAGCGCTGGATGGCCGAATGGGGCGTCGACCTCGACCAGCACGCACGCGGCGGATTGAAGAAAGTCCACGTCGAGCCGCCCGCGCGCGAGGTCTGGCTGCTGCAGCGCAGCCCCGGCAAGCCCGGCGCGAAACTCGGCAAGACCACCGGCTGGATCCATCGCGCGACGCTCAAGGCCAAGGGCGTGAAGATGCTCGGCGGCGTCGAGTACCTCGGCGTCGACGAGGCGGGGTTCCGGATCCGCGTGGACGGCAGCGAACAGCTGCTCCCGGTCGACCACGTCGTCGTCTGTGCAGGCCAGGAACCGCTGCGCGAGCTGCTGCAGCCGCTGCGCGACGCGGGTCGCGAGGTGCACGTCATCGGCGGCGCCGACGTCGCGGCCGAGCTCGACGCCAAGCGTGCGATCGACCAGGGCTGCCGCCTCGCCGCGCGTCTGTAGCCCGGATGAAATCCGGTCCGCCGTCCCCGGATGACCCGCCTCCGGCTGTTGGCCTTCAACAGCCGGATGGCTGGTCAAACCAACCCGAGCTCCAGTTTCCTACCGCCGCCCCTTAACATTTTCTGCGACCGTACCGTGCTACGGTCCGCCCCCGACCTTCCGCGGGCCACCGACGCCCCGCACCAGAGACAGACCAGCGACCTCCATCGCGTTTCCCCATGACGCCATGCCTGCAGCGATCCGCGCGATCGCAGCGGGCCAACGAAGCAAGGAGCTGCCATGAAACTGGCAATGATTCTCTGGCTGGCGCACGTATTGCCCCAGCCCGTCGCCGATCCGATGTGCCTGGCGACCACCGTCTACCTCGAAGCGCGCGGCCAGCCCGAAATCGGCCAACGCGCGATCGCCGAAGTGGCCCTGCGCCGCCGCGACAGCGGCCAGTGGGGCGACTCCGTGTGCTCGGTCGTCACCGCGCGCGGCCAGTTCGCGATGTCCCTGCTGAGCCCGAACCAGCGCCTGCGCGAACCGGTCGCCGCGATGACCGCGATGCGCGTCGCATGGAACACGCTGGAGGACTGGTCCGCACCGCGCGCCCAGCGCCGCGAAGTCGTGCCGGGCGCCAACAGCTTCGGCCTGCGCTCCGATGCCGGGCATGCCCGCGTCGTGCGCGTGATCGGCGACCACGCGTTCTGGCGCTCGGGGTCGCTCGCGCAGCGTTGAGGCTCGTCGCTCCGGACACGTGCGACGAACGGCGGCACGCATCGTCTCATTCATGCCCCCTGTTGCACGCTTCGGGCGACCCAACGTGAAGGGTTCCCCACACAGGAGGTCCACCGCATGAAGCTCTACACGAAACCCGGCGCCTGCTCCCTTTCCGACCACATCGTGCTCGAATGGATCGGCAAGCCGTTCGAAGTGAAGGTCCTGACCGCCGCCGAGATGAAGGAACCGGCCTACCTCGCGATCAATCCGGCCGGCGCGGTCCCCGCGATCACCGAGGGCGACTGGGCGCTGACCCAGAACGCCGCGATCCTCAACTACCTTGCCGACTCGCATCCCGAAGCGAAGCTCGGCGGCGACGGCACCCCGAAGGGCCGTGCCGAAGTGAACCGCTGGCTCGCCTTCTTCAACGCCGACGTGCACCCGGCGTTCCATCCGATCTTCGGATCGACCGCGTTCCTCGAGGACGCGCAGGTCATCGAGAAAACCAAGGCCGCCGCGCGGAAGAAGCTACGCACCCTGTTCGAGCGCGCCAACGCCCAGCTCGAAAGGCACGACTGGATCGCCGGCAGCCGCTCAATCGCCGACGCCTACCTCTACGTCACCCTGCGCTGGGCCGAAAAGACCGGCGTCGACCTCTCGGGTCTCGACCGCCTGGCCGCGTTCAAGGCACGCATGGACGCCGATGCGGGCGTGCGGCGCGCGTTGAAGACCGAGGGCCTGCTCGACGACAAGCCCGCCACGCAAGCGGCAGCCTGACGCACCGAAAGAAGGACGGGGCGCCGCCGCAACGGCGGCGCCACCGTTCGACGAGGCCACGCTCGCCGGGACCGATGGCACGCAGCATGCGGGTTCGTCCGTATCATGTCGCGGACGCGGCGCCGCGCGCGCCGCCCGGCTTCCGGAGCCCGCCGCATGCGATCGACCGCCTGGCTCGCCCTCGCCTGCTTCCTCCTGCTGGAGGCCTGCGCCGCGCAGCAGCCGCTGCCGGCTGCCGCACCTGTCGCGTCGCCGCCGGTTTTCCGGATCACGCCGGTACGCCCTGTCGCCGACCTGTTGCGCGAGGCGCTGGCCGCAAAGCCACCCTTCGAGCCCGGACCGTTCCGCACGCCGGACCTGATCGAACCCTCGGTGCTCGATCCGGCGATCCGGCTCGACATTCGCTACGCGGGCCCCGACAACTTCCTCGGCACGCCGATCTACAGCCAGCCGCGCGCCTTCCTGCAGCGGCCGGCCGCGGAGGCGCTGGTGCGCGTCAGCCGCGCGCTGGCGAAGCAAGGCTACGGCCTGCTCGTGCACGACGCCTACCGGCCCTGGTACGTCACCCGCCTGTTCTGGGACGCCACCCCGGCCGAACAGCACCGCTTCGTCGCCGACCCGGCCCAAGGCTCGCGGCACAACCGCGGTTGCGCGGTGGATCTGACGCTGTACGAACTTCGCAGCGGCCGGCCCGTCGCGATGCCCAGCCTTTACGACGAGATGTCCGAGCGCGCCTATCCGGCGTACACCGGCGGCAGTGCGGAAGCGCGCGCGCACCGCGACCTGCTGCGCAAGGCGATGGAAGCCGAGGGCTTCAGCGTCTACGCGTTCGAGTGGTGGCACTTCGACTACAGGGACTGGACGTCCTATGCGATCGGCAACGCCCGCTTCGAGGAGATCGGCGCGGGTCGCTGAGCACCCTCCCCTCGACGCACGTCGGGCGAGGCGGGCCGTCCAGGCTGCGCGCCGGCGGCCACCGCACCCGCCCGGCTCAGGTCCTTTCGGCCAGCGGCACGAACTTCAGGTCTTCCGGCCCCGTGTAGTTCGCGCTCGGCCGGATGATCTTGCCGTCGATGCGCTGCTCGATCACGTGCGCGCTCCAGCCGCTGGTGCGCGAGATCACGAACAGCGGGGTGAACATCGCGGTCGGCACGCCCATCATGTGGTAGCTCACG
>Ga0207691_10007299_pt1 | contig 10666 bp, 12 predicted proteins | sample KBSM13metaG_FD_184327 | JGI IMG/M metagenome (GOLD analysis project Ga0207691, IMG submission 184327) | Miscanthus rhizosphere microbial communities from Kellogg Biological Station, Michigan, USA - KBS M1-3 metaG (SPAdes) (version 2) | ecosystem: Host-associated > Plants > Roots > Rhizosphere >... | reverse complement strand
GCCGAGGCGCTGCGGGCGTACACGCTGAACAACGCGTTCGCCTCGTTCTCGGAGCGAACGGCCGGCTCGCTCACGCCGGGGAAGTACGCCGACGTCGTGGTGCTGTCGAAGGACATCATGCGCGTGCCCGAGGCGGAGATCCCTGCCGCGCGCGTGGATTACACGATTGTGGGAGGGATGGTGCGGTACGCGCGCGAGTGAGTGAGTTGGTGGGATCGTGAGTTAGTGGGATCCCACCAACCCACGATCCCACCAACCCACTCACCGCCGTTCTGGCCTTGAAGCTGCATTGCTGGCCCCGCATGGAGATCGTTCTCAAAGGCATCCTCGCGGCGCTGCTCGGCGTCGCGATCATCCTCTCGGTGATCGGGCTGCAGTCGCTCACGCGGGGCACGACGATCGCGCGGCTCAAGACGCCGGGCGACGGGGACGGGCCGCCGGCTCCGCGTGATCCGCTGTTCTGCGACTCGCTGGCGCTGCTCACCAAGACGGCGATCCTGCCCGGCCACCGCGTGGAGATCTTCGCCTGCGGCGACGAGACGTATCCACGGCTCTGGGAGGACCTGCGCAGCGCGGAGCGGTCGATCACGCTCCAGATGTACTACTGCCAGCCCGGCCGGATGGCGGACGAGTTCAAGGAGATCCTGCTCGAGCGGGCGGCGGCGGGGGTGAAGGTCTTCTTCCTGCGCGACGCGTTCGGCTCGGCGCCGCTCAAGAAGGAGTACATCGAGGAGCTGGAGCGCGGCGGGATCCAGGTGGCCAGGTTCCGTCCGACCCGCTGGTACCAGCTGTTCAAGGTCTACCATCGCTCGCACATCCGCGTCGCCGTGATCGACGGGATGGTGGGCTACACGGGCGGCTACGGCATCGACGACAAGTGGTACGGCGACGGCCGGCACAAGGACCAGTGGCGCGACACGACGACTCGGTTCACGGGTCCCGCCGTGCTGCAGCTGCAGGCGACGTTCGCCGCGGGGTGGGCGGAAGCGACGGGGACGCTGCTGGCGGGGGATCTGTTCTTCCCGCCGGAGGGAATGGACACTCACGACGGCAACGTCTCCGGTGGGCTGCTGCACGCGTCGCCATCGGTGGGGAGCACGAGCGCGGAGCGGTACTACGCGCTGGCGATCGGGAGCGCGAAGCAGCGGCTGTGGATCTCGAACTCGTACTTCGTGCCGAGCGAGAACTTCTGCGAGCTGCTGGTGAGCGCGGTGAAGCGCGGCGTGGACGTGCGCGTGCTGACGTGCAACGAGGACGGCGACGTGAAGTCGACGTACTACGCGGGCCGCGCGAAGTACGCGACGCTGCTTGCGCAGGGCGTGCGCATCTTCGAGTATCAGCCGGCGATGATGCACGCGAAGTCGATCGTCGCCGACGGGCGGTTCGTGTCCGCGGGAACGGTGAATTTCGACAACCGGTCGATGTCGTTCAACGACGAGACGACGCTGCTGGCGGTGGACGACGACCTCGGGACGCGGATGGAGCGGCTGTTCGAGAGCGATCTCCGGTACTCGAACGAGATCACGACGGAGTCGCACGCGCGGCGGTCGTTCAAGGACAAGCTGCTCGAGCGCAGCTGGTCGCTGGTGGCGCGGGTGCTGTAGGCGCTGGCTCGTCGCGCCGGGCCTGGTCGGGCATTATCGCGCCCTGGGCCGAGAGCATTCCACTCGCGGCGCGGGGCGCTCCCCGCCCCTGCAGGCGAACGGGACCGCCGCCGCGTGCGTTATCAGAGCGGCTGGCATCCAAGATGTGGGTGGCTTGCCGAGTGAGCGGCGTGCCGCCCAAACTCATTTACCGACACCTCCACCACGGCCGTGACTATTCATCCGACTCCCCGAATCGGCGTGCGCTTCGGCATCATGGCGCTCGCTGCCTGCACTCTGGCCGCCGCCTGCGCGAGCCCGGGCACCAAGACCAACTCCAGCAGCGCGATCGGCGGGACGACGACGGCTGCCGCGTCGCCGGCCGCCGTCCCTGCCGCGCTCCCCGCGAATTGCACGCCGCTCGAGACGCGAGCCCCGAACGCCACGGGCCAGACGCCGGCGTTTCCCGGGCAGACGCGCATCTGCGGCGTGACGTCCGGCGTCGCATTCGACGTCGTCGTCGTCACGAACACGCTCGACCGGCCGTGGTCGGTCGAGCCGCTGCCCGACGGCCGGTTCCTCGTCACCGAGCGGCCGGGCGCGCTGCGGATCGTGTCGGCGTCGGGACAGGTCGGTGCGCCGATCGCGGGGGTGCCGGCGGTGGCGACGGGCGGCCAGGGCGGACTGCTCGACGTCGCGCTCGGCCCGACGTTCGCACAGGACCGGACGATCTTCTGGACGTTCTCCGAGCCGCGCGACGGAGGGAATGGAACGGCCATCGCGCGCGGCGTGCTCTCGGCCGACGGCACCCGGCTCGACGACGTGCGCGTCATCTTCCACGTCGTGCCGACGTACAACGGTCGGCAGCACTACGGCTCGCGCATCGCGTTCGGTCCGGACGGGATGCTGTACGCGTCGTTCGGCGAGCGATCGGACACGCCGATGCGCCCGAACGCACAGCGCCTCGACGGACATCTCGGAAAGGTGATCCGCATCCGCCCAGACGGCAGCGTCCCGCCGGACAATCCGTTCGTTGGCCGCGCCGACGCGAAGCCGGAGATCTGGGCGCTCGGGCACCGCAATCCGCAGGGCCTCGCGTTCGACACGCAGGGGCGGCTGTGGCAGGTGGAGCACGGCACGCGCGGCGGCGACGAGCTGAACCTGATCCAGAAGGGGAAGAACTACGGCTGGCCGCTGCAGGCGTACGGCATCGAGTACTCGGGGGCGCAGCCGATCACCAGCCCGATCGGCCCGTCGGCGACGGCCGTGACGGGGATGGAGCAGCCGACGTACTTCTGGGATCCGGTGATCGCGCCGTCGGGGCTGCAGTACTACTCGGGGAACGCGTTTCCGGCGTGGCGCGGCAACCTGTTCGTCGGCGGGCTCGCGGGCCAGCGGCTCGTCCGCCTCGTGCTCGACGGGAACCGCGTGGTCGGAGAGGAGCACTTTCTCACCGACCGCAAGTCGCGCATCCGCGACGTGCGGCAGGGACCGGACGGACTGCTCTATCTGGTGACGGACGCGGCCCCGGGGGAGTTGTTGAAGCTCGTGCCCAAAGGGCGGTGAGTGGGTGAGTTGGGTGGTGAGTTGGTGAGGCGCGAGCGCATGCCGACGGCTTCCGCATCCGCGCAGATGGCCTCCTTCATCGCGAAGTTCGACCGGACGAATGCGTCGCTCATTCGATCCTGTCGGTCGGCGATGCGGAAGCGGCTGCCGACGGCGCTCGAGCTGGTGTACGACAACTACAACTTCCTGGCGATCGGCTACTCGTCGACGGAGCGCGCGTCGGACTGTGTCGTGTCGCTCGCGTGCGGCGCGAACGGCGTGTCGCTCTCGTTCTACTACGGCGCGACGCTGCCCGATCCCGACGGCGTGCTGCTCGGCAGCGGCAACCAGAACCGGTTCGTGCGGCTGGAGAGCGCGAGGACGCTCGCCGAGCCGGCGGTGGAGCGCCTCCTCGCCGCCGCGCTGGCGCAGGCGAAGACGCCGATGCCGGAGAGCGGGAAGATCCGCACGATCGTGAAGTCGATCTCGGCGAAGCAGCGGCCGCGCCGCGCCGCACGATGAGGACGATCGCCCAGATCCTCGTCGCGGTCGTCGCGCTGCTGCACGCGTACTTCCTCGTGCTCGAGATGTTCCTGTGGACGAAGCCCGCCGGCCGCCGCGCGTTCGGCACGACGCAGGAACAGGCGGAGCAGTCGAAGGTGCTGGCGATGAACCAGGGCCTCTACAACGGCTTCCTCGCCGCGGGGCTGATCTGGGGCCTCACGCTCGGCGCAGCGGGACGCGGCGTCGTGATCTTCTTCCTGCTCTGCGTGATCGCCGCCGGCGTGTTCGGCGCGGCGACGGCGAGCATGAAGATTCTGTACGTGCAGGCACTGCCGGCGGTGGTGGCGCTGGTGGCGGTGCTGGTCCGGTAGTCCGGACCTCCGGACTACCGGACCTCCGGACTTCCGGACCCCCGCGCCATCTGCGACTTCGTCTGCCACACGCGCACCCAATCCACCTCGTAGCGCAGCGGCAGTTGGGTCTGCGCCGGGTCGCCGCCGTGCTGGCCGCCCATCGCCTGGTTGATCAGGATGTAGGCGGGGCCGTGGAATGGGTTCTCCATCGCCGGCGTCGCGCCGCCGAAGCCGCTGCGTGGCGCGTTGATCGTCGTGGCGAGGCTCTGCTCGTTCATCAGCGAGTCGTCGAGGAAGAGCCGGATCGCGCGCTCGTCCCAGTCCATCCGCCAGACGTGAAACTTCGTCGCCCAGTCGGCGGGGAAGCGATCGAGGCGCACCTTCTTCGAGTTCCATCTCGCGCCGTTCGCGCCGCCCCACGCGACGTTGAACAGCAGCGTGTCGTCGTAGAACTCCATGATGTCGATCTCGCCGTTGGCGGGCCACGGCCCGCGCGCGCCGAGCGTCCAGAACGCCGGCCACGAGCCGGTGCGGACGTCGATGCGGGCGCGGATCTCGAAGCGGCCGTAGACCCACGCGTGCTTGCCGCGCGTGTTGACGCTGGCCGAGGTGTAGTCGATGAACTCGCGGTTGGCCCAGCCGCGGCGCGCCGTATTCGCGCTGGATGCGGTAGCCGCCGACGGCGCGACGTAGCGCGGGTTCGGCTTGTGCTCGCGCCGTCCTTCGATGACGAGCATCCCGTTCACTCGCGCCGCGTTCTCGGGCTGGTACCACTGCAGCTCCTGATTGCGCACGAAGCCGTTCTCGAACGACCAGTGCGCGGGGTCGAGCGGACCGTCGCCGGTGAACTCGTCCGACCAGACGAGCGTGTACGGCTCGCCGTTCGGGCCCTTCGGAGCAGCGGCAGGGCGGGCGCAGGTCGATGCGACGAGGAGCGCTGCGGCGAGGAGAGATGCTGGTGGTCGCATCACGAGGTGTGGCGGGCGAGTGGTCGAATCGAGCATCGAGGGATGGCGTACGGGCTACGGACACCAGCTCCCGAGCGCTGACCATTGGCGGGGAATCCGCGCGTGCTGGCGTGAGAGCCTCGACTCGCCGCGCCGCCGGTGCTACTATCGCGCCGCTTCATTCCCCTGCCCCCCTCCGCGCGCGCCCATGTCTCCACTTCTCGCAGAGCTTCTCGGCACCGCCATCCTCGTCCTCCTTGGCGACGGCGTCGTCGCCAACGTCGTGCTGCAGCGCACGAAGGGCAACGACTCGGGCTGGATCATCATCACCACCGGCTGGGCGCTGGCCGTCACGATCGCGGTGTACTCCGTCGGCAGCGTCAGCGGCGCGCACCTCAACCCCGCCGTGACGATCGGCCTCGCCACCATCGGCACGTTCCCGTGGTCGAGCGTTCCCGGATACATCGCGGCGCAGGTCGCGGGCGGGTTCCTCGGCGCGGTCGTCGTCTGGCTGGCGTATCTGCCGCACTGGGAGGCGACGCCGGATCCCGCCGCGAAGCTCGCCGTGTTCTCGACCGCGCCGGCGATCCGCAAGCCGATGGCGAACCTCGTCACCGAGATCATCGGGACGTTCGTGCTCGTGCTGGGGATCCTCGCCGTGCTGTCGCCGGCGAATCTCACGCAGGGCTCCGACTGGTCGCGCGGACTCGGCCCGCTCCTCGTCGGCGCGATCGTATGGTCGATCGGCATCTCGCTCGGCGGCCCGACGGGCTACGCGATCAATCCCGCGCGCGACCTCGGTCCGCGCATCGCGCACGCGGTGCTGCCGCTTCCAGCGAAGGGTGGGTCCGACTGGAACTACGCGTGGGTGCCGATCGTGGGGCCGATCATCGGAGGGGTGCTCGGCGCGCTGTGCTACCAGTTGATCTGGAAGTAGCACGTGCGTCGCTCGCGTCGACCCAGGGGAGACCGCCCCGCTGGCACGCCATGACGGCGCCGATGAGCAGGAGCGCGACCCAGGTCGCGGCGACGAAGAGCCACTCGAGCAGGACGCCGGCGACGCGCGTCATCGTCCTGATCATGACCAGGCCGGTCCACAAGACGAGCTCGAGCAGGTCCTGCACGCCCATCCGCATCCCCTCCGCCGCAGCAGCCGAGCACCACGCACCCCGGATCCTCTACGCCGGTCACATACGGCGTGTTGGCGGCGCGAGACGTCAGCCGACCGTGATCGTGCCCGACGCCGCATCGTACGCCGTGGCGTAGCTGCGCAGGTTGCTCGTGCGCTCACCGCCGATCCAGGTGCCGTTGGCGCTGAAGCGCGCACCGTGGCCCGGGCAGAGGAAGGCGTTCCCCTCCTGGTTCACGATGTTCCCCTGGTGCGGACAGACGCGTGACAGCGCGACGAAGGAAGTGGCGCTCGTGCGCACGACGGCGAACGGCGAACCCGAGATGGTGACGAGCGCGATGCCGCCGACCGTGGTGAGCGCGGGGTAGTCGCTGACGCGCAGCGTGGTCGGCGAGACCGTCGTCGGCGCGGTCGCGATCTCGCTGCCACAGGCGGCGGCGAGCAGGGCGCCGGCGGCGAGGAGCGCGCTCTGCGCGAGAAAAGTGCGGCGGCCGATGCCGTCGGCTGCGACGTTCGAGTCGTGTGCGCCGGCGCAGCGTCCGCACGCGCCGTTCGTTGCTGACTCCATCTTCCATCCTCTCCGATTCGGGTTGCACTGAGACCACACGCGAGTGCGCGCATCCCCTATGTGCGCCGCGGCGGACGCGAACGTGTGGTCGGGTTCGATTGACTGTTGGGGCCGGCAGCCGTATATGAAGAGCACCCCCCACCTCGAGGCGCGCATGCGCTCTCCCCGACTGATCGACGCCGCCGCCGGCGTCGCGCTAGTGCTGTTTCCCCTCGCCGCTCGTGCGCACGAGGTGACGCGCGTCCGGCCCAACACACGGATCGAGTCGAACGACAATCGACATCCCGCCGGCACGCTGCGCGGCGGCGTGCTCACCGTGCGGATCGACGCGCGCGACGGCACCTGGATGCCGGATGGACCCAACGGACATCACTACTCCGTCGCCGCGTTCGCGGAAGCGGGAAAGACCGCGACGACACCGGGCCCGGTGCTTCGCGTTCCGCTCGGCGCGGAGGTTCGCGCGACGGTGCGCAACACGCTCGCGAAGACGCTCTGGATGTACGGGCTGGGCGCGAAGCGAGGGATCGCGAGCGACAGTGTCGCCATCGCACCGGGCGCGTCGCACGAGTTCCGATTCCGTCCGGATGCGCCGGGGCTCTTCTACTACGTGGGTCGCACGGTGGCGCCTGCCATCGCGGCTCGCAGTCTCGACGACAGCCAGCTCCAGGGCGTGCTCGTCGTGGACGGCGCGGGTGCGCCTCCCGACCGGATCTTCCTGATCTCCAACTGGTTCGTGTTTCCCGATACGACGCGGTTGAGCAGCGTCGGGCCGCACGTGCAGCTCTCCTTCAACGGGCTCGCGTGGCCCAACACCGAGCGGCTCGATCTCGTGCAGGGCGACACCGTGCACTGGCGCTTCCTCAACCTGAGCGCACTCGAGCATCCGCTGCACCTGCACGGCTTCTACTATCGCGTCGACTCACGCGGGGACGGCGCGCGAGACAGCATCACGGCGCCGGCCGATCGTCGGCTCACGGTGACGGAGCTGCTGGTTCCCGGCCAGACGATGTCGATGACGTGGGCGCCGACGCGCAGCGGGAACTGGATCTTCCACTGCCATTTCGCGAGCCACATCGCCACCGAGGAAGCGCTCGAGTCGGACCGCGTGATGCCGAAGCCGGGCACGATGAAGCACTCGGCGATGCCGGGATACGATCCCCACAAGCACATGAGTGGGCTCGTGCTGGGGATCCGCGTCGCGCCGCGCGGCGAGGTGCGACAGGCGTCGATGACGCCGGAGCGGCCGATCCGGCTCATCGTGCGGTCGCGCGCTTCGGTGTACGGCAACATGGCCGGCTACTCGTTCGTGCTGGGCGGCTCTCCGGCGGAAGCGGTCGCCGATTCGATGCCCGTACCGGGTCCCGTGCTGTCGCTCGTTCGGGGCGAGCCGGTCGCCGTGACGATCGTGAACCGCTCGCACGACGAGGCGGCGGTCCACTGGCATGGGATCGAGCTCGAGAGCTTTCCCGACGGTGTTCCGAACTGGAGTGGCGCGGGGCGTACCACGCTTCCGATGATCGCATCGCACGATTCGCTCACCGTGCGGTTCACGCCTCCGCGCGCCGGCACGTTCATCTACCACTCACACTCCAACGAGATGCAGCAGATCTCGTCCGGGTTGTACGGAGCGCTCGTCGTGACCGAGCCTGGTCAGCCACGAGATGCGGAGCGCGACAAGATCGTGCTGTTCAGCGATGCCGGTCCGTGGCTGAACTTCATCAAGCCGCCCCCACCGACGATGCTCAATGGGCGCGTCGACGCGGCGCCGATCGAGCTGAAGGCCGGCGTACCGACGCGGCTGCGGCTGATCAACATCCAGAGCGACTTCAATCTCGACCTGACGCTCCTCGACGGTGACGCGACGACGCAGTGGCGCGTGCTCGCCAAGGACGGAGCCGATCTCGCGGCGAATCAGACGACAGCGCGGCCGGCGACGCTTCTGATGACGGCCGGCCAGACGTACGACGTCGAGGTGACGGCGGCTGCCGGAACAGCGCTCCGACTCAAGTATCAGAAGAATGGCTTCCCCGAGAAGGCCGCGCCGCCGCAGTATCTGCCGATCACCGTGAAGTAGCCGGGAGCGAGCGGCCGTCGTCTCGCGACGACGGCCGCTCACCCAGCCGGTCAGAGCCTCATTCGCTCAGGCACGTGCACCGCGATCGCCGAGCCTTCGGCGAGAAAGGCGGAGTCGGGCGGGCGGCGCAGCACGTCGCCCAGCGCTGCGCCGTACAGGTCGGCCAGATCGCCCTGCACCGCGGCGGACGTCACCGTCCAGGTGCGCCAGCGCGGGTGCGTGACGTGGTATTCGACCGTGCCGCCGTCACGCTGGCGTGTGTAGCCCCAGTAGTGCTCGGTGATGAACTCGGCCTCCGAGCCTGACACGAGCGGCGTGGCAGTGCCGCTGGCCTCGACGACGAGCGCGCTCCATCCGGCGCGTCGTCGCCACTCGTAGCGTACCGCGCTCGGCGCCGCGTCCGTGTTCGTCTGTTCGCCGATCGAGTGCCGCATCGGCAGCGCGACGTACGGCTCGTCGTACGCGATGCGCGCCACGGCGGCGATCGCGCGGCGCGGGACGATCTCCTTGATGAACGTCACGCCGCGACGCAGCTCTCCACCCACCTCGCGAGAGACGTAGAAGCGCAGGTTCACCTCCTCGAAGTCGCGGTGCAGCGGCACGCGGACGCCGAGCACGCGCGTGTCGCGGAAGAGAAACCCGACGAGGCTGACGTAGGTCGCGCCCTGCCAGCGGTCGAGCGTCGTGCCGCAGGGCACCAGCGGCTCGAGCAGCGCGGGCTCGACCCGGTAGTTGAGCATCGCCAGGTAGCGCCACTCGCCGGTGAGGAAGGCGCGGGCGGTCACGGAGGACTCGCACCGCGCCGTGGCGGGGCCACGGTCGTTCCAGCGCGGCGGAGGTGGAGGAGTGTCAGCTGATCCACGTACCGAGCGCCGTGCCGAGCACCTTGAGCGCCGTGACGAGCGCGGCGCAGGTGCCGAGTACGATGCAGATGACGCGCACGGCTCGCAACACGGCGACCGACGAGCCGCTCCTCGCCGCACGCTCGCCGAGCTCGCGATCCGCGATTCCCCACCCGCCCACCGCCGCCGCGCACGTACCGATGCTCGCGATCACCACCCAGCCACTCGGCCGCCACACGGCCGCGCCGATCGCCGCCGCCAGGCCACCGATCACGGCGAGCACGAGCCGGCCATCCGACGTCGCTCGGGCGCGAGCCGCGAGGGCGTGGAACAGGTCGTCGCTCGAGTGCGGGGTCGTCGTCATGCCGACGCGCGCATGCGATCGCGGCGACGTCAGCGCTGCAATCGCGCGCCCGGCGGGAACTGGCCGGCGAGGAAGAGCGCGCCGAGGGCGATGACGAGCAGGATGACGAAGAGGATCCGCCGGCGCTGGCGGCGCAGCGCCTCCCAGGTGAGCAGGTCCAGGTAGTAGCGCCCCGCATCCGCTTCGCGAAGCACCGCGTGCTCGATCAGTCGCCGGCCGGCGACGCCACCGATGTCGACCGAGATGTCGCCGGGATGCACGGCGGACGTCGCGCTCGTCGCACCGGCGCGCGTGAAGGCTTCGACGAGCTGACGCTCCTTGATGAGCATGACGGCGACTGCGGCACCCATGATGACCTCGGCGAAGACTTGGCTGCGGCGAATCAGGAGCGGACGTCCGCCGTTCGCAAGGGTGTGCTCCGAGGTGAGCCGGTTGGCACCCTCAGCGACAGGCCCGGGGTCGCTCCCTGACGAGCAGCGCGCGAAAGCGTGGGTCGCCCGAGATGGGATCGAACGACGGATCGCAGCGCAGATGCAACTGGAAGTGAAGGTCGCCGGCCGGCGCGAAGCTCGCGAGCCAGTGCATGGCGCGATCGGTGTCTCCGAGCGCGGCGTACGCGTGGGCGACGTAGACTGCCGTATGCAGCGGCACCGGATGGAACGCGGACGCGAGGCTGTCCGCCAGGCGCATCGACGCACGGGCGCTCGCCGTCCGTCCCGCGCGCGCGTCGCCGGTAGCCGATCCGACCATGGCGTTG
>Ga0207691_10007295_pt1 | contig 10668 bp, 8 predicted proteins | sample KBSM13metaG_FD_184327 | JGI IMG/M metagenome (GOLD analysis project Ga0207691, IMG submission 184327) | Miscanthus rhizosphere microbial communities from Kellogg Biological Station, Michigan, USA - KBS M1-3 metaG (SPAdes) (version 2) | ecosystem: Host-associated > Plants > Roots > Rhizosphere >... | reverse complement strand
TGGCCTCGACGACCTGCTCCACCTGAGACTCGGTGATCCCGGAAAACATCGGCAGGCAGACATGGCGCGCGCAAACATCTTCCGAGATCGGCAGCGGCCGCGTCGCCAAGTCTTTGAACACCGGCTGGCGCTGGATCGGTTCCTCGTAAACCTCGCCGCCGCAAATCACGCCATAGGTTTCGCGTAGCTTCTGCTTCACCGCCGCGCGGTCGATCGCACGGCGCGGCATAACGATATACTTGTAATAGTTGCACACGCCGCCATCGGTGACGTGCAACGGTTCAATGAACGGCGAATTGGTGAAAGCTTTGTCGTAGAGGGCGGCTGCGCGTCGCCGTGACTCGAGCATCTCCGGCAGGCGCTCGAGGTGCCGCACGCCGATCACGGCGTGCGGCTCGGACAAGCGCCAGTTATAGCCGTGCCGCACATGAATGTTCTGGGTGAAGCTCGCCTTGCCCTGATCGCGGTAGATGCGCGCTTCTGAGGCGATCTTGTCGTCATTGGTGACGATCATGCCGCCCTCGCCGCTGGTCATGACTTTGGTCGGATAGAAGCTGAAGCCTCCAGCAACGCCAAATGTGCCCGCCGCCACGCCGTCATGGAACGAGCCATGAGCGTGGGCCGCATCCTCGACCAACCACAGACTGCGGGAGTCGAGGACTTCTTTCAGCTCTGCCATGCCGTGCGAGACGAGCCCGCCAATATGCACCACGACGGCGCCTGCGGTATTTGGCGTTATGCAGCGCTCGACTTCCTCCGGTGAGGTGCCAAGGGTCTCAGCATCCGTGTCCATAAGCACCGGGCGTCCGCCGGCATGAACCACGGCAGCCACCGTGGCGTAGTTGGTATTGGCCGGCACGAGAACATCACGGCCTTCGACGCCCAGAGTGCGGAAGATGATTTCGAGCGCCGAGGTGCCGCTGTTTACCGCTACGGCGTGCTTGGCGCCGACATATTCAGCGAAGCGCGTTTCGAATTGCTCACCGTAGGTGCCAAGCGTCAAACGGCCGCTGGCAAGAACCTCCTGGATGCGGTCGGCGATCCACTCGCGGTCCTCGGCGGTGAAGTCGACGCGTGCCGGCGGCACCACGCGAACTGACGAGCTCTTCACATCGTTCATCGCGGCCTTTGGTCCCTCCTCAGTCGCTGCGATTCTCTCTGGCAAGCGCCGGCCGATCCGAGTGGTGGTGCCATTGGCCGCGCGCCTCGAACCATTGCCAGGCGAGGATGCCGGGGATTCCGAAGGCAAGCTCCCGAACGCGCCGCGTGAGCGCAAGCGCCAGCGCCCCCTCTGCCGGGAGCGACAGTAGCGTACCGACCAGCAGGAAGCCACCCTCCTGGGCGCCAAGAGCCCCTGGGACGAGGAAAGCTGCTGCGCGCACGCCTTGAACAACGCTTTCGATCAGGAAGGCGTGGAAAAAGCTTAAGGGATATCCAAGCAGCCAAAGCGCAATCCAGACCTCCAAGATTCCAAGGATCCAGGCGCCGGACAGCCACAAGACGCTCAAGAGCACGTCCGTGCGGCGCGCGTAGATGCGGCGCGCCTGCTCATCGATGGCGTCGGCGCCGTCCAGCACTTTCGCATTGAGCGGTCCCGCGAAATTTTCAACCAGCCGCGCCAGGGCGCCGAACAGGCCGCGCTGCTGCGCCACATAGAAGCCGATGACGAGGACAATGCCGATCAGCACGGGGAGGAGTACCGGCAGCAGGACTCCATCTGCCGCGACGTAGAGGCCGAGCAGCACGAGCCCGAAAAGGGTGAACGCGATCAGCGTGACGAGGGTGAGGGTGAGGTCGGCGACGAGGCTTGCCGCGACCAGCGATCCCGATATGCCGAGCTTGGTGAACAGCCTGATGCGCACGAGGTCGCCGCCGACGCCGAGCGCCGGCAAGAGGGTATCGACCGCTTCGCCTATCCAGCGACCCCATAGCAGCGTGCGAAAGCTCGGCCGCTTGTCCAGTGGGAACAGAAAACGCCAGCCCATCGCTTCGGCCACCAACGGCAGGATGTGCACCGCGGCGATCACAGCAAGCCCCGAGACTCCCGCAACCGCCAGCGCCGCGGCGATGTCGCCGATCCCGTAATAGCCGATCAGAAGCACGAAAACCGTGAGGCCTGCCAAAAAGGCGATCCAGCTCACGCGCTTGAGATGCGGATTGAGGCCGTGCATGGAAACTTCCGCCCTGGCAGCCAACCCGGTCAGGCCTAGGTGGTACCGCGGCTGAACGCAAGGCTCATGAGGAGCGCCGCGGGACGATACGCCCGCCGCGCGCAAGCTCGAACTCGTAGCCGCGCCACACAAATGTCCGCTTCCCCATCGCCAGCACCCAAAACAGAAGACCGGCGAGATCGCGCAGCGGCAAGAGCCAAAGAGCGCGGAGGGTCGCACGATCGCGCAACAACAGCGCATTTCCCGCCGCCGTTCCGAGCCTGACTGCAATCGCCGCCAACAGGATTAAAAGTCCCAGCGGGTCGAACAGCCTCAACGCGGCATAGAGCAGTGCGAAGGGCACGGCCCGCGTCAGCACGGATGCGGCAAAGCCGACGGGCCGCGCAGCCCGTGTGTTCTGGTCCCAGTAGATCTGGTGTCGCCACCAGCTTTTGGCGCTGTCGAGATCGACGGTGAGATCGACGAAATAGGGCAGTAGAACCATGCGCTGGCCGCGCTCTAAGATGCGGCGCCCGAGCTCGTAGTCCTCCACGAGATAATCGGCGAGCGAGGCAAGCCCGCCCACCGCTTCGAGCGTCGTCCGGCGCAAGGCGACCGAGGCGCCAAGACACAGCCCGCTCGCTCCGGTCCTGTAAGCGAACACGCTGCTCGGGATGAACTCGGCATTATAGGTGAGCAGCTCGAGCTGCTCGTACCAGCTCCGCGCGTCCACGCCTTTGTACAATGTGCAGACATAGCCGACGTCGGCGTCGCGCAGCGGCGCGGCGATGCGCGCAAGGTAGTCGGCAGGCGTGAACATGTCGCTGTCGCTGATGACGAGGATGTCGTGGCGGGCGGCCGACAGCCCGTTCTCCAGATTCTGCACCTTGCCGTTCACCACCGGCTCAGACTGCACAGCGACCACGGTCGCTCGCTCGGGCCCATACTCTTGCTCCAAGCGGCGCAGCAGCGGCAGCGCGGGGTCGTCGAGCCGTTGCACCGACATCACAACTTGATAGTCGGGATAGTCCTGGCTCAAGGCGCTGCGCAGATTACGTTCGAGATTGCGCTCAAGCCCGTAGATCGGCTTCAGCATCGTGACCGGCGGCTGGTTCGTGTTCGTGGCCTGCCCCTGCTCGGACGGAAAAAATAGCGACGCCGTCACTTGCGTCGCCATGTAAAACAGAGAGCCCCCGACCACGGGGACCAGCAGCAGGGCTTCGATGAGGCTCACGAGCAGCCTGCGGTCCTCAGAACTTCAGCAGCCAGGGCAGCTGCTCCAGAACCGAATGCACGGAGCCTAAATTACCCTTTCGAATCAGGGCATTAGCTCCTTCATGTAAATTGCCGCGCTTGAAGGATTGGTAGGCGTCATGCGCCGACACTCCGACATGCTGCATAACGCTTGAATCGCGGTAGCAGTCGATCATGCATTTGGTACACCCGTCGCGCACCCGCTGCGAGCCGTCGAAATCCTTGATGTGGCACATCGGCTGATCCCAGTTGTGGCAGCGCCATAAATCGAGATGCCAGTCGAGATAAAAATATTGAAAGCCGCCAAGGCAGGGGAAGCGCTGTTCTTGCCCACGCACGAAGCGCTCCATTTCTTCGAGCGAGGCTGTAGGATTGACCACCTGAAAGCGCTTCTTGAGCGCCTTGACCTGCCCGAAAGCTTGAAGCAGCTCGGCATCGGAATAATTCACAAGATCCGAGTCTGAGAAACTCAGGAAGTTCGAGTCGAGCTTGGTCAGAGGATAGGAGAAAGTCACGGCCTTGAAGCCGAGCGACTTGAGGAAATCTGGCAAGGCCTCATAGTCCACGAGCCTACTCATCGTCACCGACGCGGTCGAATGCAGGCCAAGCTCGTCGATCACCGCGTTGGCTTCGCGAATGCGGTCGCACACGCCCGGAAGGCCCCGATTCCGTTCATGAGTATCGGCATCGGCGGCGTCGATCGAGATAATGAAACTCGAGAGACCCCCCGCAGCGAGCTCGCGGATGCGGTGCGGCTTGAGCAAGCCTGCGTTGGTCACGAGCAGGACTTTCATGCCGAGGCCGCTCGCGCGTTGCACGATCTCGAGCAGATCCGGATGCAACATCGGCTCTCCGCCGGTTAGCACGAGATAGCGCACGGCCTGCCGGTAAAGAATGTCGATGGCTTCCAGAGCGCCTTCGCGCTCGACATAATGCCAGTCCTTGCGCGGGAGCTTATCGAGCGCGAAACCGCAAAACCCGCAGCGCGCGTTGCACGCATTGTTGAGCGCGAATTGACAGAAGCCGGGACCGCCGTCCTCCAGAACCAGGCGCAATGTGCTGCGACGGTCAGGCTCCGGCAGCGGACGGCTGCGCGCCCCATCTCGGCGTGTCGGACGCACGGTCGCCTCGGCACTGGCGCCTTGTGCTGGTTCGGCTTCAATGATGCGCATCGGCTTCGCCCCTATAGAGCATCCTAAGCCCTCTTGCCGAAATAATCAGCCGGTCTTGGCGCGTCTGGGAGGCCCCATCAAAATCGGCTGAATCAGGACGGCCGCGACAAAGGTGGTGAGAAGGGAGAGGCTCAAGAGCTTGCCCATGCTTGAGGTCCCCGGGTGGTTCGACAGCCACAGGCTGGCAAAGGCGGTCGCGGTTGTGAGCGCGCTGAAGAACACCGCGCGAGTGAGGGCGGAGGAGAGCAGGTTTGTCTCCCCCTCTCTCCAGGCCAGCACGTAGTAGATCTTGAAAGCGACGCCGACGCCGAGAAGCAGCGGCAGGGCGATGATGTTGGCGAAGTTGAGCGGCACGCCGAACAAGACCGTTAGCTCGAGCGTGACGATGCCGGCGATCAGCAGCGGCACGAGCGTCAAAAGGACGTCGCGCGTGCTCCGCAGCACGATGAAGAGAAGCGCCGTGATGCAAAGCAGAGCCAGAGCCACCGCATAGATGAAGGCGCGCACGATGGTCTTGGCCGATTCCTGGATCAGGATCGGCATGCCGGTCGCTTCCGGCGCGACCTTCAGCACGGCAGAAGCGAAGCGCGCCATCGTCTCGTTGTCGTTCTGGTTGCCCTTAGGCCGCACCTCGACGCGAGCGCGACCGTCTTTGGCAATCCAATCTTGGGTCAATTCCTTCGGCAGGTTGTCGAGCGAGACACTTTCGGGGTGGAGGCTTGAGCGGATTTGCTGAAGACGCAGCTTCAAGCCGCTCAGCAAAGCGGTTTCCACCGCGGCGCGTTTCGCTTCGCTTGCCTCGGTCAGCGCCTTTAGCGAGTTTGCGATCTTCACGCCCACCGCCCGATCATCGGTTTGATCAAGCTTCTGGAACGCGTCCGCGGCCGTGCTCAGAGCCTTCCGAGTGTCTTCGTCGCTTGGTGTGGGCTTCGTTTCTGCAACGTTGAGCGTGGGGTCGAGCAGGGACGCCGCATCGGCGATGACGGCGAGCTTTTGCTCCTGGTCGCCCGGAACGAAGCTTTGCAGCGTCGCCGTCTCGGAAACCTCGGGAAGCTTGTTCAGACGCTGCGCCAGATCGTTCGCTTCTCTCAAAGAGGGAGCGAGCACATTGATGACGTTCGGCGTCGTCGTCGGGTCCTTGCTTAGGTCGAGGAAAGTCGTGACGGACTCGACGCTGCTGTTGCGCAGATTGATCGGGTTGAAATCGAACTTAAGGTAGTTGAACAACGGAAGGCCGGCGACGACGGCGACGGCGATAAGCACAAGAAGCGGGATCCGATGGCGCGCAGTGAAGCGATCGACCGGCGCAAGCCCGCGATAGCCTATGGCGTGATGCTCGGCAGGTGGCCGCAATAAGGAGAGCAGCGCTGGAAGAAGGGTAAGGCTAATGATGAAGGCGATGATCATCCCAACTCCTGCAATCAGCCCGAGCTCGGAGATGCCGACATAGTCGCTCGGCAGGAAGGCGAAGAAACCCGCCGCAGTGGCAGCTGCGGCAAGAGCGAGCGGCTTTGCAATCGCGCTCGCGGCGGCGCCGAGCGCGCCCTGGAGATCGCTGTTGAGGTGGCGCTCGCGCCGATAGCGCACTGCCACCTGGATGCCGAAGTCGACGCCGATGCCGATAAACAAGACGGCAAAGGCCACAGAAATCAGGTTTAGCGAACCCACCAACGCAAGTCCGACCGCTGCCGTCAGCGCAAGCCCGACCAGCAGGCAAACCACGACGGCAAAAATGATCCGCCCTGACCGCAACCCAATCCAGAGAAGGAGAAGGACGGCCGATAGCGTCAGAAGCAGATTGCGCAGAGCCCCGTCGGCTACTGATGCGAACTCCTCGTCGGCCATGGCGACCTGGCCAGTGAGGCGGACGGTGACGCCCTTGTCTGGCGTGAGACCAAGTTCGGAGGCCGTCTTACGGATCGTCTCCGATGCGTTCGCGCCCGGCTCGAGGTCATCGTAGTCGAGCACCGGCTTGACGCGGATGAAGCGGCGGAGCTCGCGGGCGGCGGGAGGTTCGCCGGTCATCAGCTCGGTCCACGAGATGGAAGCCGGACGATCCTGAAGCAGTGTGTCGATGGCAGTCGAGAGATTGATGAGCGGAGTGGCGAAATCTTTAAGCGAGATTTGCCCCTCCTTCACGCCCGTCGGAATGAAGCCAAGAGCTTCTGCCAGGCCGCGCAGCGTTGGATCGGCGGCGAGCGTTCCGAGAAAAGGCTGCGCGCGGATCAACTGGTCGGTCGTTGTCTTGACCTCGTCGAGAGACAAATAGAGGAGGCCGTTCTTGTCGAAGAAGCGATTAATCTCCTCGCCATATACGGCTTGGATATGATCTCGGCCCTGAAGCGCGGAGCCCAGCTTATCCGCGGCATCGGCCGCAAGCTCGGGCGTCTTTCCATCGACGACCACGAGCAGTGTGTCGACCTGCTGGGGAAATGCAGCGTCGAGCTGAATCTCGCGCTGACGCCAAGGCAACTTCGATGAGATGAACTCGCTGGTGTCGGTGTTGATCGCGAATTTTTCGTAGGTGAAGAGGACGGCAGCGAGTGTTGCAAGCGCGGCGACGGCAAGCACGAGAAAAGGGCGACGGCAGCAGGCCCTGACGACCCTGGAAATAGCCGTCTCAAACACGTCGGCACCCTTCGCAGGAGCTGCGGTTTGACGACGCTGTCGGCCTGATTGACGTTTATCGCGCTTCTGACGCGATTTCACTGGACGCGAGTCCAAGTCTGACTCCGGCCGAAGATTGACAATCCGACATATCCCCTCACCGTGAGGCGCGAGCCCCCGGGATCGAGACTCATGCTCGCCTTGTAAAGCTTTCCAGTATCCGGATCGAGGATCGTGCCGCCCTCATAGTCGAGGCCCGACTGCTTCATACCTTCGATGAAGACCAGGCCAAGGATGGGCTTATTGTGCCTTGCGCCGGGACATTCGGTGCAAACCGGGTTGGGATCGTCTCCTGGGTCGAGAAACAAGCGCGAAAGCCTGCCGACATAGACGCCGTTCTCTTCGCTGATGGTGACGAGGGCGCCGACCTTGCCGTTCTCGTCGATCTGCTTCCAAACCCCTGCCGCGGTCGGTGTGGCTGCGCTCGCCTGGGCCAGCATCAAAGCGAAGGCGCCCATGGCGGCTGGCGCGAGTTTCAGAATGAAGGCAAGAAGCTTATGCATGAAATCGAGAGAGCAAACTGTCGATGTGGCGATTTTCCTATGAATTCGGGCGTTGTTATGGACGACGATTGCGGCAGAGTGTGACCTTCGCGAGGCAGGTCGTTAAATGACCCGCGTCAGATCGTCCAGATTAGGTGAAGAAATGACGAGCGTTAGCAGGCTGCTGGAAACAGCTCTCTACGTCGATGACGTGGACCGCTCGTGCGAGTTCTATCAGCGCGTTCTTGGACTTCGCCCTCTCTCCGGGGTGACGACGAAGGAGGGAGCAACCCGGGCGTTTCAACCCTTGAACGTGCCGGGTGGGCAAGTCCTGCTTCTTTTCCTGAAGGGCTCTACCACGACGACGGCCGTTCTTCCCGGAGGCACGATCCCGCCGCACGATGGCAATGGGCGGCTTCATCTCGCCTTCGCCATCTCAGGCGACGACCTGGACGCCTGGAGAAAATGCCTGCAATCGCATGGAGTCTCGATCGAAGGCGAGGTGAAGTGGCCGCGCGGCGGCACGAGTCTTTATTTCCGCGATCCTGACGGTCATCTTGTCGAGCTTGCCACGCCGGGCCTATGGTCGACGTACTGACCGCTGTCGCCGAACGTTAACACCTTCGCCTAACACCGCTTTCACCCGACACGCGCTGGCGCCGACAACCCACCTCACCACGCAGGGCAAGATAGTGCCGGCCAAGGATCGCGTCTTCATCACGGGGGCTTCGGGTTTTGTCGGCTCGGCAGTAGGACGGGAACTATCCAGGGCAGGCTTTGCTCTGCGCGCGCTGGTGCGGGCGGGCAGCCCGCGAGGCAATCTCGACGGCCTCGACACCGAGATCGTCGGAGGCGACATGCGCGACGAGCGGGCGGTTTTTGCTGCGGCGCAAGGCGCGCGGTACGTCTTTCATGTCGCCGCCGATTACCGGCTGTGGGCGCCAGATCCAGGCGAGATCGTGAAAGCCAATGTCGAGGGAACCAGGATGGTGATGGAGGCGGCTAAAGCCGCCGGCGCGGAGCGCATCGTCTATACGTCGAGCGTCGCCACACTGAAGCTTCGGGAACATGGGACTCCGGCGGACGAAAGCGCTCCTCTCCACGAGGGTGAAGCCATTGGCGCCTACAAGCGCAGCAAGGTTGCTGCCGAGCGGCTGGTCGAACGCATGATCGCGGACGGGCTTCCGGCCGTCATCGTCAACCCATCGACGCCGGTCGGCCCTCGCGACAGGCGCCCGACGCCAACCGGGCGCATGATCGTCGAGGCTGCGTCGGGACGCATGCCAGCCTTTGTCGATACCGGTCTCAATATCGTGCACGTCGACGACGTCGCTGCTGGACATCTTGCGGCGCTTAAGTCTGGCCGGATCGGTGAGCGCTACATTCTCGGCGGGGAGAACATGACGCTCGCCGAGCTGCTGGCCGGGATTGCGCGTCTTGCGGGGCACTCGCCGCCGCGCGTGCGCTTGCCGCGTGCGCCGCTCTACCCGCTCGCATTTCTCGCCGAAACGGTAGCGCATGTGACCAAGCGAGAACCGTTGCTCACGCTCGACGGGCTGCGCATGTCGAAGCAGCATATGTTCTTCACGTCGGCCAAGGCCGAACGCGAACTCGGCTACCGGGCAAGGCCTGCGGAGGAAGGCATTCGCGACGCCATCGATTGGTTTCGCAAAGCGGGCTTTGTGTCGTGACGGCCGAGCTCGTCATCGCTTGGCTGGTGCTCGCGGTCTGGATTTACCTCCTCGCCTTCCGCGGCGGTTTCTGGCTCATGCGACAGCGTGATGATGTCGATGAGCTGGAACGCCCGAGCGCATGGCCGAGCGTCACCGCAATCCTCCCGGCGCGCGATGAAGCGAAGCTGGTGCCAAGGAGTCTCGGCTCGCTTTTGGCGCAGGACTACCCCGGCAGATTCTCCGTTCTCCTGGTCGACGACCAGAGCAGCGATGGGACGGCTGCAATTGCTCGTTCCGTCGCGACGGATGCGAAATTCGATGTCGCTATCGTGTCAGGCCAAGCTCTGCCAGCCGGATGGACCGGCAAGGTGTGGGCGATGCAACAAGGCCTCGCCCATGTCGATGCGGGCGGAGATCAGCCCGACTACTTCCTCTTCACCGATGCCGATATCGAATACGCGCCCGACGCCTTGCGGCGCCTCGTCTCTCGCGCTGAGCAAGATGACCTCGTCATGACCTCGATCATGGCCAAGCTCAATTGCGAGAGCGTGGCCGAGCGCGCGCTCATCCCTGCCTTCGTGTTCTTCTTTCAGATGCTCTACCCGTTCTCGTGGGTTAATCGCAGGACTGCCAAGACCGCAGCAGCTGCCGGCGGCTGCATGCTGGTCGATGGGCGTGCGCTCGAACGGGCAGGGGGCCTCGGCAAAATCCGCGGCGCGATGATCGACGATTGCGCCCTTGCGGCGCTGCTCAAGAAAGAAGGGCCGATCTGGGTCGGCCTCAGCAATCGTGTGCGGAGCCTGCGTGCCTATCCCCGTTTTGGCGACATTCGCCGCATGGTGGCCCGCTCGGCCTACGCGCAGCTCAACTATTCGCCGCTGCAGCTCATCGGCTGCGTGGCCGGGCTGATCCTCACCTACATCGTTCCACCCCTGATGGCGCTGTTCGCCGCCGGTTGGGCTCAAATCTTCGGCATCGCTGCATGGGCGCTGATGACGATTTCGTTCCAGCCGATCCTGCGCTTCTATCGGCTCTCGCCCTTGTGGGGCGTGGCGCTGCCCGCTATCACGTTCCTCTTCATGCTCTATACGCTGGATTCCGCGTACCAGTATTTCGCCGGAAAGGGCGGGACCTGGAAAGGGCGCGTACAGGCAAAGGCTCATGGCGACAGCCGGTGAACTGCGCTCCGGCAAGGGGCATCGCGACGAGAACTTTCCGGTTGCCTCGCGGCTGATCGACGCGCGCCATCGCGGCATCATTCTGGCGTTCT
>Ga0207691_10007294_pt1 | contig 10668 bp, 12 predicted proteins | sample KBSM13metaG_FD_184327 | JGI IMG/M metagenome (GOLD analysis project Ga0207691, IMG submission 184327) | Miscanthus rhizosphere microbial communities from Kellogg Biological Station, Michigan, USA - KBS M1-3 metaG (SPAdes) (version 2) | ecosystem: Host-associated > Plants > Roots > Rhizosphere >... | reverse complement strand
CCTAGGGGACCAGGTCAATCGGGAAACGACCCCGGATCCTCCACGGCCCGCCGGTGCAGCGCGTCGTCGATGTTCCGTCCCGTCACGACGAGGACGATCGGCCCCTCCGGAGGCACGTCGCCGAGCTGCGGAAGCGCCGCCAGAGCCGCCGCGGCGGCGCCCTCGACGCGGATCCCCGCGTTCTGGTAGGTCCGGACGGCTTCGGCCATGGCGCGCTCCGAGACCAGGAGTAATCGGTCCACGACGCCGCCGACGAGAGCCACGGCCTCGGGGATCGCCACGCGGACGGCCAGGCCGTCGGCGAATGTCGCCATTTGCGCACACTCGACCGGCTTGCCGGCCTCGAACGACAGCGCCATGACGGGAGCCTCCTTCGCGGCGACGCCCACGACCGCGGTTTCCGGAGCGCGCGCTCGGAGCGCCCGGCCGATCCCAACGATGAGGGCTCCATTGCCGACGGGGACGACAACGGCCGCGGGCGGCGCGCCGAGCTGCTCGACGATCTCGTTCCCAATCGCTCCGTAGCCTTCGAACTGCGTCGGCTCGACGCCGTCTTCGAAGAAGGGGATGCGCGCCTCGGAAGCGAAGCGCTTGCCCTCGTCCTTTGCGAAGTCGAGGTCCGTCCCGATCAGCCGGACCTCGGCGCCAAGCGAATCGATGAGCGCGAGCTTCGCGAGCGAGGCGCCGGCGGGCGCGTACACCATCGCGCGCAAGCCGAGCTCCCTGGAGGCCCAGGCCACGGCGGCGCCGTGGTTCCCGGTGGAAGCCGTGACGACGGCGGAGGCGCCCTTCTTCTTGTACGACTCGATCGTCGGGAGCGCTCCGCGCCACTTGAAGGCGCCGAGCTCGTGGACATCCTCGCGCTTGAGATGGAGCGGCCGGCCACCCGCGAGCGCCGGGGGCGCCGGCTCGAGGGGCGTGGGCAGCTTCACGAGGCGAACGCTATCGCAGTCGGCTTCAGGCGACGTCGCCGACGTCCTTCTCCGGGCCCGTCGGGACAGGAGCCGGCGCCGGGGTCGCGCGGCGCGCCGCGGCCCGCAGGAGGGGTCGCGCCGCGTAATAGGCGCCGGCGATCACGAACGGCACGACGAGCATCCAGGCGACGACCGCGTGCGCCGCCGTCGTTCCCAGCCGAGAGATCGTTCCGAGAGGATCCGTCTTACCCATGGCGACGAGCTGGTCGAGCGAAAGCGTCAGCCGGGGCGCTCCAAACAGTCGTTCGCCCATCCGGATGAAGGGGAAGAGGAGCAGGAGCTGGAGCGGGTAGCTCGTCCAGTTGATCGCCTGGATGATGGGTTGATTGAGCCGGAAGGCCCAGGCCGCGAGAAAACTCAGGATCGTCGTCACGCCGATGACGGGGATCACCGCGATCGCGAGGCCGACGCCGATCGTCAGAGCGATCGTGTTCGAAGACAGCCCCTGCGTGAGCTGCTCGAGGACCGGTCCGGCGACCTTCGAGCGGAGATTGTCCGGGAGCTTCACGCCCGGCGCTTTTCGAGGTCGCGCGCCATGCGGGCCTTCGGCTTCTCCGCCGGGCCGGCCGTCGACCGGGTCTCGGGAGCGCCCGCCTTCGCGAGGAGGAGCTGGGCATCGCCGATGTACCTCTCGGCGAACGCGCCCTGGCAATAGCCGAGGTAGTAGTCCCACATCCGGATGAACGTCTCCGGGAAGCCCAGGGCGCGGACGCGCTCGCGGTTCCCGAGGAAATTCTTCCGCCAGGCGGTGAGCGTGGTGACGTAGTGGAGCCCGATCTCTTCCAGTCCGGAGACGGAGAGCGACGTGGCCCGTGCCAGGGAGCGGCGGATCTCGCCGATCGAGGCGAGCTCGCTTCCCGGAAAGATGTGCCGCTGGATGAAATCGGGCTGCGCGTGATAGCCCGGGAACCGCTCTTCGTTCATCCAGATCGTCTGGAGCAGCATCGCCCCGCCGAAACGCAGCAGCCGGTCCACCGCCGAAAAGTACGTGTCGTAGAAGGAGAGTCCCACGGCCTCGAACATCTCGATCGAGACGGCCTTGTCGTAGAGACCGGTGAGCTTGCGATAGTCCTCGAGGAGGAGCTCGACACGCCCGCCCGATCCTTCGCGCGCGAGCCGCTCGCGAACGTAGTCGTACTGCGAGCGGCTGATGGTCGTCGTCGTGACCCGGCAGCCGTAGCGGGTCGCCGCATGGATGGCGAAGGCGCCCCACCCGCTTCCGATCTCGATGACCCGGTCGCCCGGGGCGAGCTCGAGCGCCTGGCAGATGCGGTCGAGCTTGGCGAGCTGGGCCTGTTCGAGCGAGGTCTCCGGCGTCTCGAAGATTCCGCAGGAGTAAGTCAGCGTCGGATCCAGAAAGAGCGAATAGAAGTCGGTGCCGAGGTCGTAGTGAAAACGGATGTTGAGCCGGCTGCCCGAGACGGTGTTGCGGCGGAACGCGTGATGGAGGCGGTGACCGAGGCGCGAGAGGATCGACGTCACGCGCCGGCCCGCGTCGAAGGCGCGCATGTTCCGGACGCCGAGGCGCACGACGCTCGGCAGATCCGGCGAGGTCCACCGACCCTCCGCGTAGGTCTCCCCGAAGGCCACGTCGCCGCCGAAGACGAAGCGGCGGAAGACACCCGGGTCGCGGATCTCGACGACCGCGCGGAGATCGGAATGGGGATCGCCGAATACGCGGGATGTCCCGTCGGGCAGCCGCACTTCCAGTCTGCCGTCGCGGGTCGCCGCGAGCCGGCGGAGGAAGAGCGCCTGCGCCGGGCCGTTCATACCGTGGTCTCTAGCCGGGCTGGGGGTTCGGCATGCCGATGGATTCGGCCGTCGCCACGAGGCGGCGGAGGATCTCGACGAGGTGGACGCGCGTCTTGTCGATCTCGCGATGGAGCTCCTCGAGCCGCCGGCCGGCGCGGGCGCCCGCCGCCGAGGCCTCCTCGTGGAGCCGCTCGAGCCGCGCCGCGGCCCCCTCCCGGGCCGCTTCGAGATCGCCGAGGGCGTCGTGGGCGGTGACGCGCGCCGACGCGCGCAGGTTCGCCCAGCGCTCCGTCAGCGTCCGGACCTCGACGTGGAGGCGGGCCGAGGAGAACGCGCGGCCCGTCTGCATGGCTTCGCGCGCGGCCGCTCTCCACCGCTGCGGCGGCCGGTTCAGGTTCTTCACGAGGCCCATCCGCTCTCCCAGCCAGAGCAGGTAGTAGCTCGGGTCGATCTCCCACCAGCGGAAGCCCTGAGCGGCGGAGCCCGGCGCCCAGTGGTGGTTGTTGTGCCAGCCCTCGCCCATCGTCAGGAGCGAGAACAGGAAGCTGTTGCGCGAGTCGTCGGTCGTCGCGAACACGCGGCGGCCGAAGAGGTGCATGACGCTGTTGATCGTGAAGGTGCCGTGCCAGAGGAAGACGGTCGAGAGGAAGTAGCCGTAGAAAAGACCGACCGGTCCGAATCCGAGGTACAGCGCGATCCCGTAGAGGATTGTCACGAGGTACTGGTGCTCGTTGAGCCATACGAGCTCGGGGTACTTCGCGAGATCCGGCACGCGGGAGTAGTCGGTTTTCTCGTGGTCCGGGGAGAGGATCCAGCCGATGTGGGCCCACCAGAATCCGCCCTGCAACGGGCTGTGGATGTCTTCCGGCCGGTCCGAGTACTTGTGGTGGTGGCGGTGGTGGGAGGCCCACCACAGCACGCCCTTCTGCGCCGCGGTCTGGCCGAGGACGGCCAGCAGGAACTGGGGCACGCGCGCAAGGCGATACGTGCGGTGGCTGAAGTAGCGGTGGAAGCCCGCGGTCACCGCGAACATCCTCAGGTAGTACGAGCCGAGACAGAGGGCGACCCCTTTCCAGGAGAAGCCCAGGGCGAAAACGCCGAGTGCGGCGACGTGCACGACGAGGAAGCCGGCCATCGAGGTGGCCCGGATCCGCCGGCTCTGCTGCGGCGCAGTGGCCGTGGCGGGGGTCAGATTCATTCGCAAACTCTACACTGCCGGAAGGCCCTTGGGGATCGGGGCGGCCAGAAAGCCGCCCCGGACTCGACCCCGAAAAGAACGTCCCTTACTTGGTCGCGGCCTCGGGCTTCTTCTTCACGGTCTCGAGGTTGATCTCGATGTCCACGTCGTCCGAGAGCATCAGGCCCCCGGCGTCGAGCGTCTTGTTCCAGGTCATGCCGAAGTCCTTCCGGTTCAGCTTCGTTACGACCTCGAAGCTGGCCCGCTCGTTGCCTCCCGGATCCTTGGCGACACCGAGGTACGTGACCGGGATCGTCATCGGCTTCGAGACGCAGTGGAGCGTCAGCGTCCCCGCAACGTCGTACTTGTCCTTCCCGGTCGGAGTGATCTTCGTGCTCTGAAACGAGATGTCGGGGCACTTCTCGGCGTCGAAGAAATCCGGCGAACGCAGGTGCTTGTCGCGGTCGGCGTTGTGAGTGTCGATCGAGGCCGACTTGATCTTGAACGAGACCGTCGAAAGTGCCGGCTGGGCCGGATCGGCCTGGATCGTCCCCTCGAAATCGGCGAACTGTCCACGGACCTTCGAGGCGAAGTGGCGAATCCGGAAGCTCGCGTCCGAATGGTTTTTGTCCACCGTGTACGTATCGGCGGCGAACAAGGGAGCGGCCGCCGCGGCCGCGGTGATGACGGAGAGCAGGGCGAACAGTCGGGACCGTCGTGGCATCGTTGTGTCTCCTTTCGTGCAGCCCGTCTTTTACTGCACGCAGCCGCGCGCGGCAACGGTGATCTGGCCCTCGACGCGCCCGCCGCGGACGGCGACCAGCCGATCGTGCAGATTCGACACGATGCAGGCGTGGTTCGGCAGGATCCGCACGCGCTCGCCGACACGGAAAGATTCGCCGGGCTCGACCCCGATGACGCCGTGTTCCTCGGACAACCGGGCGATGCGGCTGTCTCGCCCCAGGATCCGCCCGTGGCCGGCGCCCGCCGGACGGAGAGGGTCGCTCGAGAGCGTCTTCGAGCCGGCGTCGCAGACGGCGCGGTCGGCGGCCGGGGCGCTGACGATCGTGGCCAACACGGTCATGGCGCAGTCTTCGAGCTTCGCGCTGCCGAGCTGGACCTGCGAGAAGTCGTTGTAGACGTAGGTGCCCGGGCGGCACTCCGTAATGCCGCTCGCGGAGATCGCGGAACGCACGGTCGGTGTCGAGCCGAGGGAGACCTCGTCCACGGGCAGCCCCGCGGCGCGGATCGCGTCGGCGGTCTCGGCGACGACGCGGCCCTCGTGGTGTCCCGCTTCGGCGACTTCCTCGGGCGTGCGTCCGGCGTAGCCCTGGCCACCGTGCGTGAACACGCCCGCGAATTCGAGGCCCGGCACGTCCGCGATCCGGCGTGCCGTCTCGACGGCCATCTCGGGCGGCACGCCGACGCGGTGGTAGCCGCAGTCGATCTTCAGGCGCACCGGCAGGCGGCGTCCGGCCGCATGGAAGACGCCGCCGAGGCTCCGCGCCCCTTCGAGGTTGTCGACGCCGACGGCGAGGCGAACCTTGTCGGCGAGCACGAGGAGCCGGCGCGCCTTGTCGGCGCCGAAGACGGGATAGCCGAGGAACACGTCGTCGAATCCGAGCGCCGCGAAGACCTCCGCCTCCGACGTCTTGGCGAGCGTCAGGCCGCTCGCTCCCGCCGAAAGCTGCAGCCGCGCGACTTCCGGAGACTTGTGCGTCTTGGCGTGAGGGCGGAGCTTCACGCCCGCCGATCGGGCGCGGTCCTGCATCGCGCGGACGTTCTTCTCGAGGACGTCGAGGTCCACCAGGACCGACGGCGTCGGCAGGTCTTCGATGGCTTGCATGGACGGGAGCCTATCGTTTCGGGGTTCTCTTCGCGTTCCGGAAGATCGCGAAGACCAGGCCCGCCGGCGCCAGACCCATGAGTCCGACGATGATCGTGGCCGAGACGAGACCTCTGCGCGCATTCGCATCCGGGATGACGGCGCGCGCCTCGGAACCCGTAAACGACGACAGGGAGACGAGCAGCCAGAGCCCGAGGGCGGTGATCATCCAGAGCGCGCTCTTTCGGATCAGGGGCGCCCCGCGCGGATCCTTGCGGCGCAGGAGTCCGGCCCCGTAGAGGAGGAGCGCGTTCAGGCCGAGGCCGGCGAGATTGACGAGGATCGTCGCCGTGCGAAATCCCGGGAAGGCCCTCATGAGAAATCCGACGTTCGTGCCTTCGGCCGGCGAGGCCGCCCCGAAAAGGTTGTAGAGGCCCCAGGGGATGCCGAGCAGTCCGACGATGGTGGCGACGATCGACCCGAGCTTCGTGTCGGTCGCCGGGAGGCCCCGCGCCGCCGCGCGCGAGAGCCTTCGCAGCGGGGACGTCGGGAGCGCTGGAGGGCCGCCCGGTTCCACGCCGAGCGCCCTCAAGCCGGACACGAGACGAGGGCCGAGCGCGGCGGCGCCTTCCTCGGGAACCTCCGCCGACACGGCGGCGCCGAAGGCCATGCGCCATTCCGGTTGCCGGACCTGAAACTCGGCATGGGTGATGTCCCGGCGCACCGGAACGAATTTCTTGCGTGCCTCGTGCGCGCGGATGACCTCTTTGGAGACCTGGTCCGAGTCGACCGAGTCCGGCGAGATCACGACGATCACCGCGTGGCAGCGCTCGATCTCCTGGTCGATCTGCCTCAGGTACGAGGCGCCGATCGCGCCCTTGTCCTCGTAGTACCAGGTCGTGTACCCGGCGGCCTCGAGCTGCGGCGAGAGCTCCTTGACGACGTCGCCGTCCTGGTGCGCGTAGGAGATGAAGAGGTCCGCCACGATCTCAGTACCACTCCGCCTCGACCATCAGGCGCAGCCACTCCTGCTGCTCGTTGCGCAGGAGGTTCTCGGTCAGGGCGAGAACGCGGAAGACGTCGAAGGAGTCGGGCGCGGCCTTGGGAGGTTCCGGCTCGAGCGATCCGGCGTACGCGTTGAGCAGGGCCAGCCGGGCGTGAGACCGCGCGGCGTTGCGCGAGAACTCGTTGGCGGCGCGCCAGGTCCGGATGCCGGCCCAGACGACCGGGATCACGACCGAGATCAGCAGCATCAGCGCGCTCAGGCCCGCGAACGTCGTCTTTTCGACCGGGCGGCCCTCCGCCATGGTTTCCGCCGTCTCGAATGCCAGATGCAGGAGGACGAAGACGATGCTGCTGAGGAACACGAGTGGCAGGAACACGGGGTTTTCGAACCAGCGGTGTTTCTGCTTCTCGAGGGCCTCACGGAAATAACGGATCTGGGGCTTGAGCCGCCGCTCGAGATAGTGGGGGACGAGTCGCGCCGTGAGCTCGGGGTCCGCCCGCTCGCACTCCTCGGGGCGAGGAATCGCGGGCGGCTCGTCGGTGTGGGCGATGTCCTTGAGGCGGTCTCGGTGGACTTCGGCGAGCTCGTTCAGATCGTGCGCGACCGTGCTCCGCAGCTCGCCGGCGCCGGGCTCCGTCCGGCGCCAGAGCGTGGGGCTGATGAGGAGCGTGAACGGGAGGCTCCGGTAGCGCTCTGCGACGTGTCGGCTCAGGAGCCATTCGTGGTGGTTGTGCGAGTAGTGCCCCAGGAACACGCAGATGAGCGTCACACCGACGAGGAAGAACTCCGCCGGCATCGCCCATTCGGACATGGCGACAAACAGTCGCGACACCAGGGCCAGGAACTCCGCGGCCCGACGGCCGGAGACGTCCTTGCCGGCCTCCCAGTAGGGCTTCCCGAGTTGCGTGCTGCCGATGACGATGGCGAGTGTGCCGCAGAACGCGCCGACCCCCGTCGTGAGACGGTGCCGAGCCTGGCGGCGCTGGGCCGCCTCATCGGCCCGAGTGAATTTGTCGCCCAGCCCGAGATCGTTGCAGGTCGATCCGAAGAGCGCCATGCGGCGCTTCCAGCGGGATTCGGGGGAGCCCGCCGCATCCTGGCTCACGGCCGGCCCTTTTCGATTCGGAACCCGAGCGCGAGGATCGTCTTGACCGTTTCCATCGCGGTCCTGCGGTCGTATTCCTTCTCGGACTCGGGCAACGCGTCGTAAGGGACGAGGGACGGGTGCTCCTTCTTCGAGTCATCGCGTTGCGGGCCGTGGCGCCAGCCCTCGGCCATGCGCTGACGGGCCCAGTTGTCGTGGGTGTTGCGCGCGAGCAGCTCGGTCAGCTCGGAGATCTCCCGCGGTACCTGGACGCCGGAGGTGTCGCGGGGCGCCGGCTTGTAGTCCACGCGCGTCTCCTTGCGGGTGCGTTTGTGGGCATCCTTATACACCCGAGCTCGAATGCCGCCCCGCAGGCCTGGGGTAAAGTCACGCCCGACAGGAGCGGAACCCATGCAGCGGACCCGGAGACTCGCTCGTTTCGGAACGGGGCTGAGCTTCGTATGGCTCATCGCGGCGTTCTCGGCCGCCGAGACGGCCGACGAGCTCGTCGCGAAGAACATCCAGGCGCGGGGCGGCCTCGAGAAGATCAAGAACGTCCAGTCGATGAAGATGACGGGGACGATGCGCCTGGGCGACGAGAAGCTCCCCACGACGCTGGAGCTCAAGCGGCCGAACAAGTCGCGATGGGAGTTCACCCTCGAAGGACAGACGGCCGTCCAGGCCTACGACGGCAAGACCGCCTGGATGATCATGCCGTTCGAGGGCCAGACCGAGCCGCAGGTCATGACGGACCAGGAAGCCCGCGACATCGAAATGCAGGCCGACGTCGACGGGCCCCTCATCGATGCGGCGGCCAAGGGCAACACGATCGAGCTCGTCGGCAAGGAGACGATCGAGGGCGGCGTCGAGACCTGGCGCCTCCGCGTGACGCGCAAGAACGGCGACGCGCGGGACCTCTATCTCGACGCGAAGACGTACCTCCAGATCCTCGCCGTGACGAAGCGGACGGCGGACGGACAGACCCACGAGATCCGAAGCAAGATCGGGGACTACCGCAACGTCGGCGGCCTCATGCTGCCGCACTCGTTCGAGGCGTCGGCGTCCGATGTGCCGCAGACGCAGGCGCTCGAGTTCCAGAAGATCGAGATCAACGTCCCGATCGACGATTCCCGCTTCGCGATGCCGAAGGCCGCGAAGACCGAGGCTCCGGCGACCGGCGGATGAGAATTGCGCCTCGCCGTCTCCTCGCCCTCGCGCTGTTCCTCGCGGCGACCGCGACCGCGCCGGCTTCCGCCCAGTCGAAGCTCAAGGTCTACATCTCGGCGGACATGGAAGGGATCGCCGGCGTCGTCTCGGGCGAGCAGCTCGGACCGTCCGGCTTCGAGTACGAGCGCTTCCGCGGGTTCATGACCAACGAGGTGCTCGCGGCGATCGAGGGCGCGCGGGCCGCGGGGGCGACCGAGATCCTCGTGTCGGACTCGCACGGCAACGGGCAGAACCTCCTGATCGAGCGTTTCCCCAAGGACGTGCAGATCGTGCGGTCCTGGCCCCGGCCGCTCGCCATGATGGAGGGGATCGACGCGAGCTTCGACGCCGTGCTCTTCGTGGGCTACCACGCCTCCACGGTGAATCCGCAGGGCGTGCGGGCGCACACGATGTCCTCGGCGAACCTGGCCGACGTGCGGCTGAACGGCGTCTCGGTGCCGGAGGCGGGCCTGAATGCCGCGATCGCCGGGCACTACCGCGTGCCGGTCGCGATGATCTCGGGCGACGACGCGGCGGTGAAGGAGGCCCAGGCGCTGCTCGGCCCGATCGAGGGCGCCATCGTGAAATGGAGCTACGGGTTCCACTCCGCGCGCACGCTGACGCCGGAAGCCAGCTGCGACCGGATCCGCGAAGCCGCGAAAACGGCGGTCGGCCGCCGGGCGCAGATGAAGCCCTACGTGCTGACGACGCCGGTCACGCTCGACGTGCGCTTCAAGAGCTACCGGCCGTCGGAGGTCCTCTCCTACCTGCCGATCGTCGAGCGGACCGACGCCCATTCGATCCGCTTCCGCGGCAAGGACATGGTCGAGACGATCCGATTTCTCGAGTTCGTGACCAACTACGAGCCGGGCTTGACCCCTTAGGGGTTACTTCGTCTCGAAGAGCTTCGCGTACTGGCCGTATCCGGCCTTCTCCAGATCCTCGGCCGGGATGAAGTACATCGCCGCCGAGTTCATGCAGTAGCGCAGCCCCGTCGGCTTGGGCCCGTCGGTGAAGACGTGTCCGAGGTGCGAGTTCGCGTGGGCCGAGCGCACCTCCGCGTACGATCCGAGAATGCCGCCGAGGTTCGAGCTCTGTTTGACGTTGGCGGGCTCGAGAGGCTGCCAGAAGCTCGGCCATCCGGTGCCGGAGTCGAACATCTCGAGCGAGGAGAAGAGCGGCTCGCCCGACACGATGTCGACGTAGATGCCGGGCTTCTTGTTGTTCCAGTAGGTATTGGCGAACGCCCGCTCGGTCGCCTCGTGCTGCGTGACCTCGTACTGGAGCGGCGTGAGCCGCTTCTTGAGATCCGCGTCCGAGGGCTTCTGGAAGGTCGCCGTCCAGCGGGGAGGGGCCGAACCTTCGACGGGCGCCGAGGATGCGATCGCCGCTTTCTGCGAAGCGCGCGAGGCCGCAACGGCCGCCGCGAGCCCGAGGATGCCGAGTACGAGAAAGAGCAACGCGCGTTTCACTTGTGACCTCCCGCCGCGTCTCCCCAGATTTCCTTGAGGCGAGTCTCGCGGCCGCAGCCCTTGTAGTAGGCGGTATAGCGGAGCGGGTTCACCTTGCAGTAATCCTGGTGATACTCCTCCGCGGGATAGAACTTCGTCAGCGGAACGATTTCGGTGGCGATCCGTCCCTGGA
>Ga0207691_10007291_pt1 | contig 10669 bp, 8 predicted proteins | sample KBSM13metaG_FD_184327 | JGI IMG/M metagenome (GOLD analysis project Ga0207691, IMG submission 184327) | Miscanthus rhizosphere microbial communities from Kellogg Biological Station, Michigan, USA - KBS M1-3 metaG (SPAdes) (version 2) | ecosystem: Host-associated > Plants > Roots > Rhizosphere >... | reverse complement strand
GGCTGTCTGCAGTGCTTCTTCGGTCGCCTTCAAATCGAGGAAAGCCGTGCGCACGTCGTAGTAGATCTCTGCCTTCGCGTCCTCAGCTTGAGCACGCCTCGTCCGCAGCTCCGAATCGGCTTGGGCGAGCCGCCCCTGGACACGCCCGCCTTCGAAGATCGGAACGCTCAGGGCTCCGACGATGCTGAAGGTGGGAAGAGAGCTACTGACGTGCAGCCCGATCGCACCGTAATCCGCGGTCACCCGCACCGACGGAAGTGCCTCGCCAACAATGGCCCTCCGCGCAGATTCCGCTTCCTGTACGCGTTCTTGTGCCGCCAGATAGTCAGGCCGCTCACGGTACGCGCGCCCGAGCGCCTCGTCGAGCGTCATCTCTGGCACGGGAACAAACGGGATCTCCTGACTGAGCTCGAACAGCTGCCCCGGGGGCAGACCGATGACTCGCGCGAGCTGCAGCTTGGACTTCTCGAAGTCGTTGGTTGCGGCGGTCACACGCTGGCGCTCGGTGATCATTCTCACTTCGGCCCGAACGACGTCGATCCCGGCGACCAGTCCACTCTGCCGCAGATTGACCGCCTGCTGATGAAGCGTCGTCGCCGTGTCGAGCTGGGCGCGAGTGGTCACCGCGCGAGCCTCGGTGGCCCGCGTCTGCAGGTACAGATTCGCGGCAACCAGGACGACGAGATCGCGCGCGCTGCGAGCTGAATGCTTTGCGGCGGTGAGTGAATGGTCGGCCGCGCGAAGGTCATTGACGGCGCTCATGTCGAGCACCGTCTGCGTGAGGAAGAGGCGCGCATCAAACACGCTGAATGGGCCGACGATGCGCGGGAACTCTTCGCGCAGCGGGAAGCCAAACGCCTCGAGGTTGGTCTTCCGGCGCTCCTGCGAGACCCTGCCGCTCACGTGCGGAAGGAGGTCGCTCAACGCAACGGCGCGATTGCCTGTCGCATCATTGGCGTCTTCCTCAGCGAGCAGGGCACCGAGGTTGTGATCGAGCGCGCGCTTGATCACATCGAGGACGGAGAGCTTCAGCGTATCGGAGATGACCGTCCCTTGCGGGACACCTCCACCAAATGGGCTACCGGGCGGCAGCGACGGCCGCACCTGGGCAAATGACGCAACCGGAAGGAAGACGCAGGCGGCAATCGCCACCAATCGAAAATGCTGTCTGGAAGTCACGCGAGACGTGCCTCAGTGAGACCGCGGATGAGAAGCAACCGGCGGAGATCTGAGTATGGTTCAGAGGCTGTGTCCTGAACAACCCGTGGCGCGGTTGGTGGTTGGTGGTTAGTGGTTGGTGGTTGGTGGTTAGTGGTAGGTGGTTAGTGGTAGATGGTCGACACTTCGTGGCTGGCCAGCTCGGCCTACCTACAACCCACCACCAGCCAGCCATTCGGTGAGCTATGCGGGCTTGGCCTTCAGAGCACCGATCTGGACGAGAAGTCCGGTGAAATCGTAGATCCGGCGCTCGCGCACGATCTTGCCGTTTTCCAACTGGTAGAAGAAGACGGCCGACATGATGAACCGCTTTCCGGTCGGCTCCAGCCCCAGGAACTCGCCGATGTGTGTGCCTTCGATTGAGACCACCATCACGGCGCTGCTCCCGTCGATGAGGAGGTTGTCGACCTTCGTGGTCAGGTCGAGAAAGGCGCCGAATATCACGCGAAACGTGCGCTCTGCGGCCTCGGGCCCGGTATGCATACCGGCCGTCGGGCTTTCGATCACCGCGTGGTCCGCATAGTCCGCCGCGAGGCCTGCGGCGTCGAGGTCGTCGTACGCGTCTTCGCGACGCTTGAAGAAGTCCAGCATCTGCTGACGCGTCATGCTGCCCTGGGCTTCTGCAGCGCCGGCAACCGTCGGGTGCTTGCTGGTCATGATGTCGCCTTCTCTCTGGGCTGACGGATGACCGGCGGATTATAGCGGAAGCCCATCCAGGAAGCATTGCCAGCGAGTCTTTGATCGAAAGCAAAACGTGCAACTCTGCTGTAGGGCTATTGTTAGAATCGGCGAGATCGATGGCAAACCAAGGTCCTCTGGCACTTGCCCGCGAGATAGACGAGCTCCGCAAACAGTTCGAGCAGATCTCCACGGACGCGGACACCCTCGTCACTCCTCTGGGCCAGGAACAGTTCGTCTGGAAACCCGGACCGACTCGCTGGTCGGTCGCCGAGTGCCTCGAGCACATGAACGCGACCGCGAGAGCTTACCTGCCTGCAATCGACGAAGGCATCGCTGACGCGATCCGCAACGGCGCCTACGCAGAGGGACCGTTCAAATACAACCTGATCGGCCGAATCTCTTCTCGTGTGATGGAGCCGCCGGCGCGGTTCCGCATGCGCGCGGCAATCGATAAGATTCCCGGCCCCCAACGTCCGAAGCGGGAGACGCTCGCGGGATTCCGTGCGTATCAAGTGCAATACGTCGATCGCCTGCGTCAGGCCAATGGGCTCGACCTGGCGCGGTCGTGCGTGCGATCGCCGCTCGCTTCGTGGATTCGCATCCCGTTGGGATCAGCGTTCGCGTCGATGGCCGCTCACGAGCGGCGCCACTTGTGGCAGGCGCGGAAGATCACAGAGTGGGCGGGCTTCCCGGCGGCGTCGTAGCGTTACTGCTGCTGGCTCGACGACGACCCGGACTCGAGCGCAACGGCCGCATGTGAACGTCGCGGATCGGCGCCCCCTTCTACCTGGCCGTGCTCCTCGTCGATGAGCGCACCTGATGCAAACCCGTAGCGCAACTCACCCTTTCGGCCGATCTTCTGGAATCGATGACCGCGTGCCGCGAGCGTCTGCACGACCGCGCGCGGGAACCGGTCCTCGATCTCCACACGGGCACCTCGCCCGCCAACGTCCATCGGATCGCGGCTGACCAGGAAACGGGGCGCCTCGATCGCCTGCTGCATCGACAGGCCTCCATCGAGGACGCCCGTCACGATCGAGTAGGTGGAGGCGGGAATCCAGGCGTTCCCGGCCGACGCGACTGCCAGTCGCGGCACGAGCGTGCCGGCCTTCTCCTTGAACACCAGCATCGGCACGTTGGCCGTATTGGATCGGCTGAGCGGCCTCAACTGGCCGTACGAACCGGGCGCGGTTCGATTCGATCGCAGATGGTTGTTGTAGAGAAAGCCGAGCCCGCGCGAGACGTAGAACGATCCGCCCCACGTGCTCAGCGTCTGCGTGATTGCAATGACGTTGCCCTCGACGTCAGCGACCACAAAGCCACTGGTCCCGCTGCCGATGCGTTCCGGCCCTCCGCCGATCTCGTCCGAGTCTTCAGGAAACGACTGTGCACGCTGCGAGTCGATCCGGTTGAACAAGTTCGCCGCGTGCATCGACTCGAGGTGTTCCTCGAAATCGACGGGCCACTGTGCAGGATCCGCGATGCGAGCCACGCGGTCGCGCACCTTCCACGATTCGATCAGGTAGTGCCAGTACTCGGCATCGGTCGCGGGCGTCGCATTCGCCTTCGGCGTGTAGTTGCCGAGCACCTGGAACGCCTCCAGCAACGATACCCCTGTGCTGACAGGAGGACCACCGGTGAACAGCACGTGACCGCGGTAGCGTCCGGTGACGGGCTTTCGTTCGATCGCCCGGTACTGGGCCAGATCGTCATACGTGATCAGGCCGTCGTTTGTCTGCATGTCCGCGGCGATGCGTCGCGCCAACGAACCACGATAAAAGGACTCGGCACCTTCAGACGCGATCGTGCGAAGCGTCGACGCGTAATCACGATTGAAGAATCGATCGCCCGCTTTAGGCACTCGTCCATTCGGCAGGTAGATCCGCGCGGCAGCGCTGTACTTCTGAAAGTACTGCCGGCCCTCGGCGATGCTCGACGGCAACGTCTGGTCGAGCACATACCCTTGTTCGGCATGCGCCACCGCAGGAGCAACGAGCTCGGCCCACGAAACGCGGCCGCTCCCGTACTTCGAGTACAAATAGTCCATCCCGGCCACGACGCCAGGGATATCCGCCGCCACCGGCCCATCGCCGACGAGTCGTGGGCCTCGGAAAATGCGCGGGTTGTCCAGCGTCGCAGCACCGGGCGTCTGATCCTTGAAATCGATCACCGACGGTTCGGCCATTCCGCTGAGGAAGAGCACTGCCTGCCCGTCACCCCCGATACCCGACGCATCGGGTTCGACGACGCCAAGCACGAACGACATCGCAATCGCCGCATCGACCACGTTCCCGCCGCGCGCCAGGATTGCCCGCCCTGCCTCTGACGCGAGCGGATGGGCGGACACGACGACGGCACGTGATGACGTGACGCGCGGCTTGACGAGCGGCTGCCGCGCAATCATCAGATCGATCACGTCCTCGAACGCGCTCTCAGAACGCGCCTGCTCGGCGCGCGGTTCGAGATCGGTGCGAAGTCGATCCCATTCACGCGCACTCTCGCCGCTCTGGTAGTACATGCGCTTCAGCGTCGCCCACACGCTATCGAACGCACGCCGATACGGGCCCGTGGGCACAGAGGCCGGCGCTGCAAGAGCACGTGTTCCTTCGTCAACCGCACGCGGTGCTGGCACGATCCACAACCGGTACGTGCGGCCATCGCCGAAGAGTGCCGGTGGATCGTCTCGATCACGCCGGGGATTGCCGTTGTAGACGGGATCGGGTTCGGGAATCTCACCGATCGCCAGCTGGTGGCCATCGGGCGACCATGTCAGCGAGCCGCCATGCCTGGACACCAGCACCGACGGCGAAACCGGGCGGCTCGCCGCAAGCGAATCGACTTCGTTCAGCGAATCGATGCCGGTGACCCAGGTCGATCCAACACCATCACGCACGGAGTAGTACGCCAGGCGCGTCCCATCTGGTGACCACTCAGGGAAGCCGTCATATCCAGTCTGGCGCGCGAGCCGCACCGCCGGTCCGCGACCTCCACTCGACGGTGGCGCCGTGCGATCGAAGAGTCGCATGAGCCAGATGTCGAAATCGCCGTCCTCGCTGTTGCGATTGGACGTGAACGCGATGCGGCGGCCGTCCGGCGCCACACGCGGCTGCAGTTCATCGTCGGGCGATTGCGTCAGCCGCAACGGAATGCGATCGGGCTCCGGCCCGGCCGGATCGACCAGGAACAGGTCCCACTGCACTTCGTCTGCAGAGCGATGCGCGAAGACGATGCGGCCATCGGGAGTCCAGGAGGGCGTGCGCTCGTCGCCTTCGAGATCGAGCACGCGCTCCGGCAGCGAGCCCCGCACGTCGGTGAGATAGAGATCGAATCCCTTCCCGCGGTCTGCAACAAAGACGATGTGTTTGCCGTCGGGAGACCAGGCCGGTTCGCGCTCGGACTCAGGAACGCGTGTGAGCTCGCGCGCATCGCGGCCGTCTGGCGTTGTGGTCCAGATGCGATCGAGGATGACGACGGCGAGGCGCTTCCCGTCGGGCGCCCACACGGGATCACGCATGCCGGTCGGCCCGGTCTGCGCGCTCGGCGAGAGCGCCAGCACGCACAACAGAATCGACGTGGCCAGGAGGCGGCCTGCGCTGGCTCGTTTCCTCGGAGGTGTGATCAGGCCGCCCTTCCTTCTGTGGTCATTATAATGACCGTGTGCTCGCGCTGCGGTACGTCTATGTCCTCGCGCTAGCCCTGTGGCTAGGCGGGATGGTCGTATTAGGCGCGGTCGTGGCGCCCACGACATTTCAGGTTCTTCAGGCGAGCGTCCCCGACTCCGGTCGTGTTCTCGGTGGCGCCGTCTTTGGCGCGATCCTCTCGCGGTTTCACTACATTGCATATGGCGCTGGCGCCGCAACGCTGGTGTCGCTCGCGGCGATGGCGCTGCTCGGGCCGAGGCCGCGTGGCTTCGCCGCCCGCTCGGCCATAGTGACGTTGATGCTGCTCGTCGCTCTGTACTCGGGCTTCGTCGTTCTGCACAAGGTCGATGCGATCCAGCAGGAGGTCGGCGGTCTGCCCTCGAGATTGCCCGCCGGAGATGCGCGTCGCATTCGTTTTGACGAGCTGCACCAGCTCTCGACGCAATTGATGATGGCCAATATCATCGGAGCGCTGGTGCTTCTCTACTGGGAAGCCAGGGAGCCTTAACGAGTTCGCGCTAGGCAGTAGGTAGTAGGCGGTCGGTAAAAGCGTTCATCGTGAAACACACCATTACGCTGATTCCGGGCGATGGGATCGGCCCCGAAGTCACAAGCGCCGTTGTCAGGACCCTCGAGGTCGCCGGGCTCGAGGTCGAGTGGGAGCCGCACGCCGCGGGCCTGCTCGCCGTGGAACAGCATGGCGATCCACTTCCACGGGTCCTGATCGATTCGATCACCCGCACGAAGGTCGCGCTCAAGGGTCCAGTCACCACGCCAGTGGGCGGCGGCTTCACGAGCGTGAACGTCGGACTGCGCAAAGCGCTCGGCCTCTACGCGAACCTCCGGCCCGTCTGGAACATCCCCTCGGTGCCCTCGCGCTACACGGGCGTCGACCTCGTGATCGTCCGCGAGAACACAGAGGACCTGTATTCGGGACTCGAGCACGAGGTCGTCCCGGGTGTGGTCGAAAGCCTGAAGATCATCACTGAGGAGGCCTCGGAGCGCATCGCGACCTTCGCGTTCGAGCACGCGCGCGCTCATGGCCGCAAGCGGGTCACCGCGATCCACAAAGCGAACATCATGAAGATGGCCGACGGTCTCTTCCTGAAGAGCGTGCAGAAGATCGCGACCCGCTATCCCGACATCGTCTGCGACGACCGCATCGTCGACGCAGCGTGCATGCATCTCGTGATGAACCCCACGCAATTCGACGTCCTGCTGTTGCCAAATCTGTACGGCGACATCGTCTCGGATTTGTGTGCAGGCCTCGTCGGCGGTCTCGGTGTGGTGCCGTCCGCGAACCTCGGGACGGAGATCGGCGTGTTCGAGGCCGTGCACGGCAGCGCGCCAGACATCGCAGGAAAGAACCTTGCCAACCCGACGGCCCTGCTGCTGTCCGCCCTCCTGATGCTGCGGCACATCGGCGAACGGCCGATGGCGGACCGCATCATGACCGCGCTCAGCGGCGTGCTCTCCGAGGGACAGGTCAGGACTCGCGACCTGGGCGGCACAGCGGGCACTAGAGAATTTGCCGACGCGATCTGCGCCAGACTGGCCGGCTAAACCCTTCGATCGTCAGGTTGTTCGGGTAGCTAGGGCGCGGGGTAGCTGGTATAGTGCTCGCAGCTGATGCTGGACGAGATCACCCGTGCCGTGCTTTCCAGAGAAGAGGTCGTGCGGTACCTGCAGGGCGGCCACGGCGGAAGTGGTCAGGTCGCTCGCGAACGGATCGAAGCCTACCTCGACGAGCTCAGGACGACGCAGCGGTATTCCATCTATCGCGCGCTGAAACACCCGCTCTACCCCATTCTGCGCAAGATCGAGCGCATCGGCGAACGCTACGAGCCGGTCAAGGCCGCAACGCGCGGTGGTCGCGTGGTGTACGCCTCGAATCATCGCAGTCACACTGACTACCTGGTCGAGCCGCTCGTGCTCGACGACAATGGCATCAGACCGCCGATCATCGCTGCCGGTATCAATCTCTTCGGCGGCCCGCTCGGTCTGATCCATCGTCACGTGACCGGCGCGATTCCGATCCGTCGCAACACCAAGGATCCGGCTTACCTGATCACGCTGAAGGCGTATGTCGCGGAGCAACTGCGCTCGCACGACTTCTTTTTCTATCCCGAAGGCGGACGAAGCTACAGCGGCGAGTTGAAGATCCCGAAGACCGGGCTCATGCACGCCGCGCTTCAGGCCGAGCATCCCGGGCTCGTCGTGGTTCCTACGGCTGTCTCCTACGATCTGGTGCTCGAGGACCACGTACTCGCTCGCCAGCACGTAAAGCGGTCGCAGCGGCCGTTCAGTCACGAATTGGCGGAGATGGTGCGTTACGCGGTCGGATACCGGTCACGCGCATTTGTCACGTTCGGAGCGCCGATCGATGTCAGCGGTGTGGATCCCAATTCGCGCCGTGCGGTCCTCGATCTCACACACGCGGTCATGCAGACGATCGGCCGCCTCTACAAGGTGCTGCCACCGACGGTTGTCGCTGCCGCGATGCGGCCGTCGATCACGAGGCGCGATCTCGCGCAGCGCGCCGACGCGCTCCTCGACACACTCCGCGGTAGTGATGCCAACCTGGGTGTCGAGAGTGGCGAGGAGGCGGTGGACGCCGCTCTCGAACCACTTGAAGCGCGCGGAATCCTCGTCGTCAACCGCGGACGCGTTCGCGTTCGGAATCGCACCGTGCTGCGCTACTACGCCCGGTCGCTGGACCACCTGCTCAAGTCTCCCTCCCGGACTCACTAAGCGCCTCACGTCACGGCCGCGTCGAGCCGATGTTCACTCTGCTGTCGCGAAGCACCACTCTCAAGCGTCTGGCGTCGGCGTACGGAATGGCCACGCCGGGCAGCTTCGCGAGACGCTTCATTGCCGGTGAACAGATCGACGATGCGATCGTGGCGGCGCGCGCGCTTCAGGCAAAGGGACAGCTGCTCACGCTGGACTATCTCGGCGAGAGCGTGACGACCACCGATCAGGCCACGTCGGCAACGCGCGAGTACATCAGGCTCATCGACGACATCGTCGCGGCCAACATCGAACGCAATGTCTCGCTGAAGCTCTCGCAACTGGGCCTGGTGATCGATCGCGCCACCTGCGTTGACAACATGCGACGCATCCTCGAACCGGCGCGGCAGCACGAGTTTTTCGTCCGCATCGACATGGAGAGCTCGGCGTACACGGAGGTGACGCTCGAAGTCATCGAGACGTTGTGGAACCTCGAGTATCGGAACATCGGCGTCGTCCTCCAATCGTGTCTGTATCGCACCGAGCGCGACCTGCGAAAGATGAACGAGATGGGCGCGCGAGTGCGCCTGGTGAAGGGCGCGTATCGTGAGCCGGCATCGGTGGCGTATCAGCAGAAGGAAGACGTGGATGCTGCCTACCTTCGCCAGATGCGGCTCCTCATCGACCACGGCACCTACCCGGCGTTTGCGACTCACGACGTCGCCCTCCTGGACCAGATCAAGAGCTACGCTGCCGAACGTGAGCTCGCGCGCGACAAGTACGAATTTCAGATGCTGTACGGCATCAGGCGGGATCTGCAGGCGTCCTACGTCGCCGACGGGTATCGCATGCGCGTCTACGTGCCGTTCGGGCGCGAGTGGTACCCCTATTTCATGCGACGACTCGGCGAACGGCCAGCCAATGTCTGGTTCGTGATCCGGGCGATTCTGGGGGAGAAGCGATAGTCCTCGGTCCCGTGGACTGTGCCCGCTACGTGAACGTACGCGCAAGATTCACGAGCGCGTCGCGACAGCGACACACGTCTTCGACAAACACGTACTCCTCGATGCTGTGAAGGCCCGCCCCGCCTGGTCCGAAGAGCACTGTTGGAATGCCGGCCGCTCCGAGGATCGCGGCGTCCGTCCAGAAGGTCATGCCCACGCGCTTCGCGGAGCAACCGGCTCCTGACGCTGACTGCATCAGCGCGTCAGGGAGTGAACTCGACGGATCGACCTCGTACGCGTCGCGACCGAAGACCAGCCGGGCATCCGCTTCGAACTCGGGATCTTCGCGTCGGAGCTGATCGAGAATCGCGACCACCTCCGTCAGCCCGGCATCCGCCTCTTCGCCCGGCAGCGTGCGCCGCTCGAACTGCAGTGACGCCCGGGCTGGATAGCTGCTCAACTCCTCCCCGCCCTCGATGATCGACGCGTGCAGCGAACCGGTACCCAGAAGCGCATGATTCGAACCGTCGCGAAGCTTCCTCTCGAGATGCTCGAGACGAGACAGGACGCGCCCCATCCGCATGATCGCGTCACGTCCGTCCCCCGGCCTGCTGCCGTGGGCCGCACGGCCTTGCGTCTCGACGGCAATCCACTGGAAGCCTTTGTGCGCGACAGCGACATCAAGGCTGGTGGGCTCGGTGACGACGGCCGCATCCGCGCGCCACGACTTGACGAGCGCATCGGCGCCGAGGCTCGAATGCTCCTCGTCGGCAACTGCTGCGATGACGAGCCTGCCCCGATCCAGACCGCCACTTTCAGCAATGCGACGCGCGGCGGCTACCATCGCGGCCACGCCGCCTTTCATGTCCTGCGATCCGCGGCCGAACAATTTGCCGTTGCGAATCTCGGGCTCGAACGGGCGAAGCATCCCCGCAACACCGACCGTGTCCGTGTGACCGCACAGAATCAGCGATCGACCGTGCTGGCGGCCCTCGAGCACGCCAACGACGTTCGGTCTCCCTGGTGCCGCTTCGGAAATCTCGACCGCGAGACCGTACGCGCGCAATTCGTCGGCCAGCCGGCGAGCGATGTCGGTCTCGCCGCGCGCGCCCGGCACGAGCGTGGGATTCACCGAATCGATCGCAACCAGGTCACGAAGCAACGTGATGACGGGATCGTCGTGGAACATGGAACCTGGAACGTGGAACCGGAACCTGGAACATGGAACTCGAACCATGAACTGGGAAGCGGAGCTGTGTCATTCCGGGTTCCGGGTTCCAGGTTCCGCTGATAATCGAGTCGTGCACGGTACTACACCTCCAGCCTTCGTGACAGCGATCGCGTCCGGCGTACGAGACGCAGGCGGCCGTGCATTTGTCGTGGGGGGCTGGGTGCGAGATCGATTGCTGAACTCGATCCGTGAACCCGAACGCCCGCGGCCCGAAGCGGGAAGCC
>Ga0207691_10007286_pt1 | contig 10671 bp, 9 predicted proteins | sample KBSM13metaG_FD_184327 | JGI IMG/M metagenome (GOLD analysis project Ga0207691, IMG submission 184327) | Miscanthus rhizosphere microbial communities from Kellogg Biological Station, Michigan, USA - KBS M1-3 metaG (SPAdes) (version 2) | ecosystem: Host-associated > Plants > Roots > Rhizosphere >... | reverse complement strand
GGTGTCCCGCTCGATGACCATCGAAATCCGCGAAGGCCGCGGCGTGGGTCCGCTCAAGGACCACATCCACCTCGACCTGACGCACCTGGACCCGAAGGACATCCACGAAAAGCTCCCCGGCATCGCCGAGAGCGCGAAGATCTTCGCGGGCGTGGACGTCGAGAAGGAACCGATCCCCGTCATCCCGACCGTCCACTACAACATGGGCGGCATCCCGACCAACTACCACGGCGAAGTCGTGCAGCTGCGCAATGGCGACCCCGATGCAGTGGTCCCGGGCCTGTACGCGATCGGCGAAGCGGCCTGCGTGTCGGTGCACGGCGCCAACCGCCTCGGTTCGAACTCGCTGCTCGACCTGGTCGTGTTCGGCCGCGCGGTCGCCAACCGCTGCGCCGAGACGATCAGGACGGGCCAGTCGCACAAGACCCTTCCGAAGTCGGCTTGCGACGCCGCTCTCGCCAACCTCGACAAGCTGCGCAACGCGAACGGCTCGACCCCGACCGCGCGGATCCGCGACGCGATGCAGCGCGACATGCAGGACCACGCCGCGGTGTTCCGCACCGGCGAGACGCTCGACGAGGGCGTGCGCAAGATCACGGCCATCGCGAAGTCCTTCGCCGACGTGAAGGTGTCCGACCGCTCGATGATCTGGAACTCCGACCTCATCGAGACGCTGGAACTGCAGAACCTGCTCGGCCAGGCGCAGGCGACGATGGTGTCGGCCGCGAACCGCACCGAATCGCGCGGCGCGCACGCGCGCGAGGACTTCAAGGACCGCGACGACGCGAACTGGCGCAAGCATTCGCTGTGCTGGGTCGACGGGAACCAGGAAACGCATCTCGACTACCGTCCCGTGCATGCGAACACGCTGTCGGACGATGTCGCGGCGGTGCCGCCGAAGCCGCGGGTGTATTGAAGAAGCGGGAATGGGGAATCGGGAATGGGGAATGGGAAAGGCAAGAGCGGAAGGAGCACAGGCATGAAACAGCGCAGCTTCGTGATGGGTCAGATGCGTAGGAGCCTTGCTTCTACCTATTCCCTATTCCCCATTCCCCATTCCCGGCACTGACCCATGGCCGAATTCACGCTCCCGAAGAATTCCAGGGTCGGCAAGGGCAAGCGCTTCGCCGCGCCGGCGGGCGGCACGAAAGTCCGTTCGTTCAAGATCTACCGATGGAACCCGGACGACGGCCAGAACCCGCGCACCGACACCTACGAGATCGACCTCGCCAAGTGCGGGCCGATGGTCCTCGACGCGCTGATCAAGATCAAGAACGAGGTCGATCCGACGCTGACGTTCCGCCGCTCCTGTCGCGAGGGCATCTGCGGCTCGTGCGCGATGAACATCGACGGCGTGAACACGCTGGCCTGCACGCGCGCGATCGAGGACTGCAGGAAGGCCGAGGTGCCGATCTACCCGCTGCCGCACATGCCGGTGGTGAAGGACCTCGTTCCCGACCTCACGCAGTTCTACGCGCAGTACGCGTCGATCAAGCCCTGGATCCGCACGCAGAGCGCGCCGCCGCCGGACCGCGAACGCCTGCAGTCGCCCGACGAGCGCAAGCACCTCGACGGCCTGTACGAATGCATCCTGTGCGCGTGCTGCTCGACCTCGTGCCCGAGCTACTGGTGGAACGGCGACCGCTACCTCGGCCCGGCGATCCTGCTGCAGGCGTACCGCTGGATCGTCGACTCGCGCGACGAGGACACCGGCGCGCGCCTGGACGACCTCGAGGACCCGTTCAAGCTCTACCGCTGCCACACCATCATGAACTGCACGCGGACCTGCCCGAAGGGCCTGAATCCGGCCAAGGCGATCGCGGAGATCAAGAAGCTGATGCTGCAGCGGCGTGGGTGAGCCGGCGCGCTTGCGAGCCACTGGCTCGCGCGCCAACGAACGCGCGGCCACGGATGGCCGGGCCGGGCGATCCGCAGCCCAGTCGTTGCGCCAGGGATGGCAAGCGGAAGGTCGCACCGAGCAGGACATCGACCGGAAGCGACGTCCATGACCGACGCTGACCTTCCACGCCTCCGCTGGCGCTGCCGGCGCGGCATGCGCGAGCTCGACCAGCTGCTGCTGCGCTACCTGGACCGCTGTTGGGAGGATTCATCCGAATCCGATCGCGGCGTTTTCCTACGGCTGCTGGACTGCGAAGACGATACGCTGTGGCGGTGGTTCATGGGTTTGTCCAAACCCGACGACAAGGATCTCGATGGACTCGTTCGACGCATCCGCGACCTGCCGCATTGAGTGGCGGCGCTCGCGCTGGATGATCGCGCTGCTCCTGCTCCTCGGACTCGCGGGCGGCGTCTCGCCGTGGCTGTCGGACCTGCCGCGCGCGGCCTGCGCGGGCGCGGACCTGCTGGTCGTCGGATACCTGGCCTGGGCACTTCGCCGTGAGGCCCTGCGCCAACCGTGTTCGCTGGCGTGGGCCGGCGGCGACGCGCCGTGGCGCGTCGAATGCGACGGAAAGGTCGCCGCGTTCCGCCATGTCGATGCGAAGGTCCCCGGCGGGCTCGCGGTGTTGACGCTGGCCGACGAGGCCGGCGGCCGCCGGACGCGTCATGTGTGGTGGCCCGACACGCTCGATGCCGCGTCGAGGCGCTCCCTGCGGCTGGCGTCCATCGCGGCGCGCGGCGACGAAGCCACGGGAGCCGACGCATGATCCGGCCGCTTTCGCTCGCGGTCGGCCTCCGCTACACCCGGGCCAAGCGCCGCACCGGCTTCATCTCCTTCATCTCGGCCGCGTCGATCCTCGGCATCGTGATCGGCATGACCGCGCTGATCACGACGATCGCGGTGATGACCGGCTTCCAGGAGGAATACCGCACGCGCATGCTGAGCATGGTGGCGCACGCGACGATCGCCAGCGTGGGGCAATCGCTCAAGGACTGGCCTTCGGCGGTGAGCATGGCGCACGAGGACCCGCGCGTGACCGGCGCGGCGCCGTTCGTGACGCGCGAGGCGATGCTGCAGGGAAACAGCGAGCAGGGCGCGATTCTGCTCGGCGTCGTCCCGGAGCGCGAGGGCGAGGTCGATACCGTGCTCACGAAGAAGCTCTACGCCGGTTCGCTCGCCGACCTCAAGCCCGGCGGCTTCGACGTGGTCCTCGGCAAGGAACTCGCGCTGGAACTGGGCGTCGGCATCGGCGACAAGGTCACGGTGCTGGTCGCCGAGGGCAACGTCACACCGGTCGGCTTCGTGCCGCGCGCGAAGGCGTTCAAGGTGGTCGGCATCTTCGAGGCCGGGTTCGCCGAATACGACCAGAAGCTCGCGGTCGTGCACATGGCCGACGCGCAGAAGCTGCTGCGGATGGGCGACGGCGTCAGCGGCGTGCGGCTGAAGCTCTCCGACATGTGGGCCGCGCCGGTCGTCGCGCGCGACCTCGCGCACCGCATGGGCGGGCTCTACGTCGTGCACGACTGGACCCGCGACAACATCAACATGTTCACCGCGCTCAAGACCGAGAAGGTCATGATGTTCGTGCTGCTCGTGCTGATCGTCGGCGTCGCCGCGTTCAACCTGCTGTCCTCGCTGGTGATGGTCGTGACCGACAAGCAGGCCGACATCGCGATCCTGCGCACGCTCGGCATGCGGCCCGGCGCGATCATGCGCGTCTTCATGGTGCAGGGCTGCGTGATCGGCATGATCGGCGTCGCGCTCGGCGTGGCCGGCGGCGTTGCGCTCACGAAGAACCTCGACGCGATCGTCAAGTTCATCGAGCGCATGACCGGCATCGAAGTGATGCCGGCCGACGTGTACTACATCAGCGGGCTGCCGACGAAACTGGAGTGGGGCGACGTCGGCCTGATCTCGGTGGTCGGGCTCGCGCTGTGCTTCCTCGCGACGCTGTACCCGGCCTGGCGCGCGGCGCGGATCGATCCGGCGAACGCGCTCCGGTATGAGTGACCTACGTTGTCATCCCGAGCGAAGCGAGGGATCTCGAAGTTGCCGTCCGGGCCGCAGTGGAGCAGATCCCTCGCTGCGCTCGGGATGACAGGACGAAATGCGGATGATTGGATCCATGACGGCGAACGAACGGTGCATGCGGGAAGGAACTTGAGCGCAAAGGTACCCAAAGAAGCGGTGATCCGCTGCGACGGCCTCGGCAAGACCTACGTCGAGGGCAAGCTGCGCACGCCGGTTTTCGACCAGCTGCACCTGGAAGTGGCTGCGGGCGAGCGGGTCGCGATCGTCGGCGCGTCGGGGGTCGGCAAGAGCACGCTGCTGCACCTGCTCGGCGGGCTCGACACGCCGACCGCGGGCGAGGTGTACGTCGCCGGCCAGGCGATGTCGAAGCTCGGCGAGAAGGCGCGCGGCGACCTGCGCAACCGCGCGCTCGGTTTCATCTACCAGTTCCACCACCTGCTGCCCGAGTTCACCGCGCACGAGAACGTGATGATGCCGCTGCTGATCCGCGGCGCGCCACGCGCGCAGGTCGAGGCAAGCGCGCGCGAGCTGCTCGAGCAGGTCGGACTCGGCCACCGCCTCGGCCACAAGCCGGGCGAGCTCTCGGGCGGCGAACGCCAGCGCGCCGCGGTCGCGCGCGCGCTCGTGAACCGCCCGGCGTGCGTGCTCGGCGACGAGCCGACCGGCAACCTCGACGAAAAGACCGCCGCGGGCGTGTTCGACCTGATGCTCGAACTGAACCGCGCCATCGGCACCGCGCTCGTGCTCGTCACGCACGATCGCCGCCTCGCCCGCCGCATGGACCGCGTGCTCGAGCTGACCGACGGCGCCCTGCGCGAGCTGTCCGAAACCGAGGTTTGAGCCGTGGGCCCGGCCGGTGCTCCGCCGCGCCCACCGCCGTTCGGAGTCGCCTGCGCCGCCGCGCTCGCGGCGGGCGTGGTCGCGGCGATGCAACTGCGCCAGTTGCCCGCCGCGTGGATCGGCATGTCGCTGTGCGCGGTCGGCGCCGCGCTGTGGATCTTCGGCCGCCGCTGGCGCTGGGCCGGCGCGCTGGTGTTCGGTTTCGCGTGGGCCTGCGTACAAGCCGGGTGGGTCATGGCGCAGCGGCTGCCGGCCGACCTCGCGCTCAAGGACATCGCGATCGTCGGCCACGTCGACGGCCTGCCCGAGCGCGACGACCAGGTGCTGCGCTTCGACTTCATCGCCGACCGGCAGGGCAATCCCGCCGGCATCGCGGGCCGTCACCTGCGATTGAGCTGGTACCGCTCGGACGTCGACGTCGCGCCGGGCGAACGCTGGCGTTTCGTCGTCAAGCTGCGCCGTCCGCGCGGCGTGCTCGATCCGGGCGGCTTCGACTTCGAGGAGCTCGCGCTCGAACGCCGCATCGCCGCGACCGGCTACATCCGCGCGCCCGAAACAGCGCGGAAGCTCGGGGCTGTCGCCAGCATCGACGCCTGGCGCGCGGCGGGTTCGCAGCGCATCGCCGACGCGGTGCCCTCGCCGAGCTCGCGCTTCCTGCGCGCGCTCGCGATCGGCGACACGCGCTTCCTCACCGAGGCCGACTGGGACACGCTGCGCGCGACCGGGCTGAACCACCAGGTCGCGATCTCGGGCTTCCACGTCGGCATCGTCGCGAGTTTCGGCGCGCTGCTGGCGTGGTGCGTCTGGTGGCTGTTCCCGAAGCTCGGCCTGCGCTGGCCGCGTCCGCAGGTCCAGCCCGCGGTCGCGTTGCTGTTCGGCTTGGCCTACGCGGCGATGACCGGCTTCCAGCTGCCGACCGTGCGCACCCTGCTGATGATCGCGGTCGCGCTGCTCGCGCGCGTGGGCCGCAGGCCTTGGTCGGTGCCTTCGGCGCTGTCGCTCGCCCTGGTCGCGATGCTGCTGGTCGATCCGCTCGCCGTGCTTGCGGCCGGATTCTGGCTGTCGTTCGCGGGCGTCGCCTGGCTGGTCTGGTGCCTGCCGCGCGAGGCGCGCACGTCGCGCTGGAAGCAGTTCGTCGGCGGCCAGGGCATCGTGTCGCTCGGGCTGTTGCCGCTGACGGTCTGGTTCTTCGGCCAGGCCTCGCTGCTGTCGCCTTTCACGAACCTGATTGGCATCCCGGGCTTCGCGCTCATCGTGACGCCGCTGTCGATCCTCGGCGTCGTCGTGGGTTGCGTCTCGCCGACCGTCGGCGGCTGGATCCTGCGCTTCGCGGCGCATGCGATGGACGCCCTGTGGTGGCTGCTGACGCACGCGGCAGCGTGGCCGGGCGCGCTGTTCTGGCTGCCCGAGCCGAGCGTTCCGGCGCTCGCGCTGGCGCTGGCGGGCGCGTTCTGGCTGCTGCTGCCGCGCGGGATTCCGGGCAAGCCGATCGCGTTGCTGCTCTGGCTGCCGCTGCTGTGGCCGCGCCTGCCCGGGATTCCACCGGGGACCGCGGACCTGGCGATGATCGACGTGGGCCAGGGACTGTCGGTGCTCGTGCGCACGCAGCATCACGCGTTGCTGTTCGACACCGGGCCGTCCTACAGCGGCGGCCTGGACCTCGGCGAATCGGCGGTGGTGCCGACCCTGCACGCCTTCGGCCTGCGACGCCTCGATGCGCTCGTCGTCAGCCACGGCGACAACGACCACGCAGGCGGTGCCGATGCGGTGCGACGCGCGTATCCGGTCGCGCTGCGCTACGCACCCGCCGGCTGGCCGAAGGGCGCCGACTACCGACCCTGCGAACGCGGCACGCAGTGGGCCTGGGACGGCGTGACGTTCAGCTTCCTGCACCCGCCGCGCTACCTGCCTTACCTCGGCAACGACAGCGGCTGCGTGCTGCGCGTGAGCGGCACCGGCTGGTCGGCGCTGCTGCCGGCCGACGTCGAGGAGATCGTCGAGCAGCGCCTCGTGCGCGAACAGTCCGGCCTCCTGCGTTCGGATCTGCTGGTGGTCCCGCACCACGGCAGCACGACCTCGTCGACGCCCGCCTTCGTCGACGCCGTGGCGCCGAAGCTCGCCCTCGTCTCGTTCGGGCTCGACAACCGCTTCGGCCACCCCCGGCCGGCGGTAGTCCAGCGCTACCGGGAACGCGCGATCGCGCTCGAGGACACCGCGAGCGACGGCCTCGTGCGGGTGCGCCTGGATGCGGGCGGGCCGCGCGTGGTCGAGCGCACGCGCGAGCGCCTGCGGCGGTTCTGGCACGAGCCGGTCGCGCCGGCGATCGTGCGCATTCCCGCCGGCGCGTCCGACGCGATCGTGTCCCCGCCGAAGGCCACCCATGCGCACCGAAGGAAACGGGCCCCGGTTTCGCCGCGCGACGATCAGGCTAGACTAGGCTCCGGGGCCGGATCCGGCTGAACGCAAGAGGTGAGCCCGTGCTGGAATTCCTGAAGGCCGGCGGCTGGGTGATGTTGCCGATCGTGTTCCTGTCGATCGTCGCGCTGGCGATCATCGTGGAACGCTTCTGGACGTTGCGCCGCAAGGCCGTGGTGCCGGTTGGACTCGGCGACGAGGTGCGCGAGTGGGCCGCGACGCGCCAGCTCGATCCGCAGCACATCGAGGTGCTGCGCAACAACTCGCCGCTCGGCGAACTGCTCGCGGCCGCGCTCGACGTGCGCAGCCGCCCGCGCGAGCAGATCAAGGAACGCGTGGAAGATGTCGGAAGGCATGTGGTCCATCGCCTCGAGCGGTTCATGAACATGTTGGGGAGTATCGCTTCGGTTGGTCCGCTGCTCGGCCTGCTCGGCACGGTGATGGGCATGATCCGGATGTTCCTCGAGATCCTGCAGAAGGGCATCGGCGACGCGAACCAGCTCGCCGGCGGCATCGGCCAGGCGCTGATCAGCACCGCCGGCGGCCTGTGCCTGGCGATCCCCGCGCTGCTCGCGCACCGCTACCTGCGCGGCGTGATCGCCGACTACGTGATCGAGATGGAATTGCAGGCGATGCAGCTGCTCGACACGCTCGACGAGCAGAACGATGGCCCCGGCGCGGTGGCCGTCCCCGGCGCGGACGCCACGTCGCCGCCGCCGGTTCCCGGAGCGCTGCCGATCGCGCAGCGCATCGCCGGCCGCGCCCGCAGGGGCAGGCCATGAATTTCGGCGGCGGACGCCGGGTCATCGACGAGCCCGAGATCAACCTGATCTCGCTGGTCGACGTGGTGTTCTGCCTGATCATCTTCCTGGTCGTCACCACCAGCTTCAACCGCCACAGCGGGCTCAAGCTGCAGCTGCCGCAGGCCGGCGCGGCGCCGACCGCGCAGCAGGTCTCGCCGCTGACGGTCACGATCGATGCCGAAGGCCATTACTACATCGGCAAGGACCAGGTCCCCGAGCGCGACATCAATTCCCTGCGCGAGGCGATCCGGCGCGCGGCGGGCGAACGCCGCGACCTGCCCGTCGTGCTCACGGTCGATGCGCGCACCCAGCACCAGGCGGTCGTCACCGCGATGGAGGCGCTGGGCGAGCTCGGATTCGAGAAGCTGTCGATCGCGACCGCTCCGGAAACCAAACGGTGACCGAGGCGTCGGCGCCGGGACCCACGCCCTGGCAGACCTACCGGCGGCTGCTCGGCTACGCGCGCAAGTACTGGGTGCTTCTGCTCGTGGCCGCCATCGGCATGATCGTCGAGGCGGCCGCGGCCGGCGCGTTCACGGCGATGATGAAGCCGGTGGTCAACGAGACCTTCATCAACAAGAACCGCGCGTTCTCGGCGATGCTGCCGCTCGCGATCATCGTGCTGTTCCTCGTGCGCGGCGTGGCGACGCTTTCGACCGACTACGGCATGGCGCGCGCCGGCCGCGGCATCGTGCGCGACCTGCGCCAGTCGATGCTCGCCAAGTACCTGCGGCTGCCGTGCACCGCCTTCGACCTCGCGCCGGTGCCGCACCTGGTCTCGCGGCTGAACTACGACACCGAGCAGGTCGCGCAGGCGAGCACCGAGGCGGTCAAGGTCATCGTCACCGATACCCTCACGATCATCTCGCTGCTCGCGGTGATGATCTGGAACAGCGCCTTCGTGACGCTCGGCGTGCTGCTGCTCGTCCTGCCGATCGGCTGGATCATGCGCACCGTGAGCTCGCGCTACCGCAAGCTCAACCGCGGCGTGCAGGACGGCGTCGCCGAGATGGCCCAGTCGGCCGAACAGACCCTCGCCGGCCACCAGGAAGTGCGCATCTACGGCGCGCGCGACGTGCAGCTCTCGCACTACAACCAGCTGGCCAACCGCAACCTGCGCCTGAACGTGAAGATCGAACTCACGAAGGGGATTTCGTCCTCGCTCGTGCAGACGGTCGGCGCGGTCGCGCTCGCGGCGATCCTCTACCTCGCGGGCCACGAGGCGATCGCCGGGCGCATGAACGCCGGCCAGTTCGTGTCGCTGATGCTCGCGATGATGGCGCTGATCCCGTCGCTGCGCCGGATCACCAACGTGCAGAGCGCGATCCAGCGCGGCGTCGCGGCGAGCCAGCACATCTTCGCGCTGCTCGACGCGCAGGAGGAGCGCGACACCGGTTCGCGCCACCTGGAGCGCGCGCGCGGCGAGCTCGTGTTCGAGCACGTCGACCTGCGCTACCACGGCCAGCCCGACACCGCGCTGGCCGACATCAGCTTCGCGGCGCGGCCCGGCACGGTCACCGCGATCGTCGGACGATCGGGCAGCGGCAAGACCAGCCTCGTGCGCCTGATCCCGCGCTTCTACGAACCCGATGCCGGCCGCGTGCTGCTCGACGGCGTGCCGCTCGGCGACTACGCGCTCGCCGACCTCCGCCGCCAGATCGCCCTGGTAGGGCAGCGCGTGATGCTGTTCGACGACACCGTCGCGGCGAACATCGCCTACGGCGACAAGGCCGGCGCCAGCCGCGAAGCGATCGGCAGGGCGGCCGCCGCCGCGAACGCGACCGAGTTCGTCGAACGCATGCCGCAGGGCCTCGACAGCCGCATCGGCGAGAACGGCGCGCTGCTGTCGGGAGGCCAGCGCCAGCGCCTCGCGATCGCGCGCGCGATCCTCAAGGACGCGCCGATCCTGATCCTCGACGAGGCGACCGCCGCGCTCGACAACGAGTCCGAACGCCTCGTGCAGGACGCGCTCGACCACCTGATCCCCGACCGCACGACCCTGATCATCGCGCACCGCCTCTCCACGATCGAACATGCCGACCAGGTGCTCGTACTCGACGCGGGCCGGCTGGTGGAGCAGGGCACGCACGCCGAACTGCTCGCGCGCGGCGGCCTGTACGCGCACCTGCACCGCATGCAGTTCCGGGAGACGGCGGCGCCGTGAGCGGGCTGGAAGCGCGCCTGCAGGAGGTCTGGTACGGCGGCCGCGAACCGGGCATCGGCTTGCGCCTGCTGTCGGTGCTGTACGGCGCGGCCGTGCGCCTGCGTCGGGCGGCGTATCGCGTCGGCCTGTTGCGATCGCATGGCGTCGACGCGCCGGTCGTGGTGGTCGGCAACCTCGTCGCAGGCGGCAGCGGCAAGACCCCGCTGGTCATCGCGCTCGTCCAGCACCTGAAGCAACGGGGCTGGAAGCCCGGCGTGGTCGGCCATGTCACGCTGAAGGCCGAGAGCGGCAACGTCGGCGCGGACGGCAGCAACATCAAGCTGGATTCGGGCAGCGCGTCGTGGACCAAGGTCAACGTCAGCGCAACCGGCAAGGTCTGGCTGGAGGAGACCCAGGGCAACCTGAACCTCGAGTCGCTGAGCGCGGGCGGCGACGTCTACGTGAAGGTGGACGCCGGCGGCCTGGTCGACGCCAACACCGCCGAGGTGCGCGACGAGCGCACCTTCAACGAGCTGAAG
>Ga0207691_10007285_pt1 | contig 10672 bp, 9 predicted proteins | sample KBSM13metaG_FD_184327 | JGI IMG/M metagenome (GOLD analysis project Ga0207691, IMG submission 184327) | Miscanthus rhizosphere microbial communities from Kellogg Biological Station, Michigan, USA - KBS M1-3 metaG (SPAdes) (version 2) | ecosystem: Host-associated > Plants > Roots > Rhizosphere >... | reverse complement strand
GACGCTTCCTGCTCGGCCTCGGCGCGCGCGGCGGCGATGATCTTGGCGCCTTCCTCGTTGGCGCGCGACTTCGCCTCCTCGATCATCGACTGCGCCAGGCGCTCGGCGTCGGCGAGGCGCTGCGCGGCGTCGGTGCGTGCCGACGACAGCTCCTCTTCGGCGCGCTTGTTCGCCGCCGCCAGGTCGGCCTTCGCCTTGTCGGCGGCCGACAGGCCCTCGCGGATCTTCTGCGCGCGCTCGTCGAGCGCGGCGGTGATCGGCGGCCAGATGAACTTCATCGTGAACAGGGCCAGGATCACGAAGACGATCATCTGGATCCAGAACGTAGCGGTGATGCTCACGGTTTGCTCGCTGAATGGTCATGCAAGCCGACGCAAAGCGCCGGCGACGGTCGATCGGCCGGCTGCTTACTTCGGCAGCGCGGCGATCTGGGCGAGGAACGGGTTCGCGGTCGTGTACCAGAGCGCGATGCCCGCGCCGATGATGAACGACGCGTCGATCAGGCCGAGCAGCAGGAACACCTTGGTCTGCAGCACGTTCATCAGCTCGGGCTGACGCGCCGCCGATTCGAGGTACTTGCTGGCCATGATGCCGACGCCGACGCAGGCGCCGAGCGCGCCGAGGCCGATGATGAGGCCCGCGGCGACGGCGACGAGACCGATGAGTTCCATGTTGACTCCAGAGTTGTTGTGAAGGTGAGGGAGCGAGAGCGGGTCAGTGCGAGTCGTGCGCCTGGCCGATGTAGACGAGCGTCAGCATCATGAAGACGTACGCCTGGATGGAGATGATCAGGATGTGGAAGATCGCCCAGCCGGTGCCGGCGACGATGTGCAGCAGTGCCAGCGCGAGACCGCCGACCGTGAACGCGAACGCGCCGCCGAGCAGGGCGATGAGCAGGAAGATCAGCTCGCCGGCGTACATGTTGCCGAACAACCGCATACCGTGCGAGACGGTCTTCGACACGAACTCGACGATCTGCATCGCGAAGTTGACGACGCCCAGCAGGACGAAGCCGAGCCAGGTGAGCGGATTGGCCGTCAGCTTGATGTTGCCGAACGGCGCCGTGTAGAGCTCGTGGACCCAGCCGCCCAGGCCCTTGATCTTGACGTTGTAGATCAGAACGAGGATGAGCACGCCGACCGAGAGTCCCATCGTGATCGAGAGGTCCGCCGTCGGCACCACTCGCAGGAAGGCGTGCTCCGGGTCGTGGCCGGCGGCCGCGTACGCCTTGCCCCACAGGAGCGGCAGCAGGTCGACCGGCAACAGGTCCATCGCATTGAGCAGGAGGACCCAGAGGAACACGGTGAGCGCGAGCGGTGCGACGAACTTTCTGCTCTGCGCACTGTGAATCATGCCCTTGGCCTCGTTTTCGACCAGCTCGAACAGGATCTCGACTGCGGCCTGGAAGCGCCCCGGCACTCCCGGCGTGGCCTTGCGCGCGGCGCGCCAGAGCAGGAAGCAGCTGAGAGCGCCGAGCAGCGCCGAGATCAGCACCGAGTCGAAGTTGACGATCGAGAAGTCCACCAGGCCCTTCGGCTTGCCGGTGCCGAGGTGGGTCAGGTGGTGGATGATGTATTCGCCGGGCGTGAGAGCGTGTTCTTCTGCGGCCATCGTGTCGGTCCGGATCGTTGTTCTCGACGAGATTCAGTTCGCCCGGTGCGCGCCGGTCCCCTCGGCCGACCGGCCGCGCCAGAGCAGCGCGAACCAGTACGACTGCATGCACAACACCATCGACGCCAGCAACGCGGGCCAGACGACGCCCGGGACGATGCGCGTGGCGAGCACGAGCATCGCGACCGAGAGCGCCAACTTGACCAGCTCCCACCACAGCATGCTGGCGGCGCTGATCGCAGGCGACAACGACGAGAGTCTGCTCGTCGCGCCGCGCGCCATCAAGGCCCCCGGCACCGCCACCACCGCGGCGCCGTAGAGCGCCGAGAGGGCTGCGATGCGCCCGCCGGCGAGCCCGGCGACCGCGACCGCCACCGCACCGAGGACGAGCTGCGCCGCGATCACTCGCCACGGCGAAAGCTGCGGGTTGCGGAGACGAAACGCCTCCGCTTCGGCAGGTGTCAGACGGTGGAACGGTCGCTCGTCGGCATCGTCGTCGAAGCCGCGCGAAGCGGGTGTGCGACCGCCGCCGCCGCTCACCGCGTCGAGACGAAGGCGCGACGCAGCGACTTTCAACACAGCCCAAGATTATACGTATAAACCCCAGCGATCGGACCACTCGCCCCAACGCCGCGTCGCTCCGATGCGGGCGACGTCGCGCGTGCGATCGCGTGACATCATCGCGCGGCCATCATCGCGCGCCGCCGATGCCGCAGCCGCTCCTTCGCTTCGTCAGGCTCGTCGCCGCTGCGCTCGTGGGCTCCTTCGCGATCGCGCTGCCGCGCGCCGACACGCTCGCCGACGGCGGCGCGCCGCGCCGCGGCGAGCGCTTCCAGAACAACTACGTCGAGTTCGAGCCGAAGGGCCTCGGTGCGCTCGTGCGCTGGAAGATCGACGCTTCGCGCGAGGGACTGCCGAAGCCGCCGCAGCAGCCGACGCCGCGCGTCGACCCAGACCTCGCGTTCGTGCGCAGCAACGCGGCCGCGGGCGAGACGATGGTGCCGGCGGTGACCTGGATCGGCCACGCGAGCACGCTCGTCCAGCTCGGTGGGATCTCGCTCCTGACCGATCCGATCTTCTCCGACCGCGCGTCGCCGCTCTCGTTCGCCGGGCCGGCGCGCCACGTCGCGCCCGGCATCGCCCTCGCCGAGCTGCCGCACATCGACGCCGTCGTCATCTCGCACAACCACTACGACCACCTCGACGAGGCGAGCGTGCGCGCACTCGCGGCACAAGCCGGAGGCTCGCCGCTCTTCGTCGTCCCGCTCGGAGTCAAGGCGTGGTTCGTCGCGCTCGGCATCGAGCGCGTCGTCGAGCTCGACTGGTGGCACAGCGCGCGCGTCGGCGCGGTCGAGATCGTCTTCACGCCGTCGCAGCACTGGTCGGGGCGCGGCCTCGGCGACCGCATGGCGACGCTGTGGGGCAGCTACGCGATCTTCGCGCCCGACTTCCAGGTCTGGTTCGGCGGCGACACCGCGTACTCGCCCGACTTCGCCGACATCCACCGCCGCTTCGCGGCGCGCCAGAACGGGCGCGGCTTCGACCTCGCGCTGATCCCGATCGGCGCCTACGAGCCGCGCTGGTTCATGCGTGCCCAGCACGTCGACCCGACCGAGGCGGTGCAGATCCACCGCGACCTCGCCGCCGAGCGCTCGATCGGGATCCACTGGGGGACGTTCGAGCTCACCGACGAATCGCTCGACGAGCCGCCGCAGGCGCTCGCGCGCGCCGCCCGCCAGGCGGGCCTCGCCGACGGCGCGTTCACCGTGCTCGAGGTCGGCGCGACGCGGCGGTTCGCGCCGCGCGCGCCCTAGCTCACTTGAGCTCCGCCTTGAGGTAGTGGGCGCCCGGAATCGGGTTGTAGTAGTAGGGCGGGATCTCGACGAAGCCGAGCGTCGCGTACAGCTCGCGCGCGGCCTCCATGTCGTCGAGGGTGTCGAGCAGCATCGTCGAATAGCCGATGCGATGCGCCTCGTCGAACAGCGCCTTGGCGAGGATGCGGCCCAGGCCGATGCCGCGAAAGCCCGGCCGCACGTAGAGGCGTTTCATCTCGCACGCGTTGCCGTCCTCGGCGTCCGCGAACGGCCGCAACGCGCCGCAGCCGGCGAGCTCGCCGCGGACATAGGCGAGCAGCAGGTCGCCGCGCGGAGGCGCGTACTCGCCCGGGAGCGACGCCAGCTCGGCGTCGAAGTCCTGGAAGCAGAGGTCGACGTCGAGGCTCGCGGCGTACTCGCGGAAGATCTCGGCGGTGCTCGCGAGCTCGCCGGCCGTCGTCGGCCGACGCACCTCGATCCCCGCCGCCCCCCGCCGCCTCGCCGCCGCACGCGCCACCATCCGCCGCCGTTCCCCGCTTGTCAGAGAGCGGGAACAATAACCGCAAAGCCGGCGCCAAGTCCGACCGCTGCCGGACTGCGCTGCGGGGACGCTACCATCTGCGGCCGCGATCGCGCCGCCCGCGCCCTCGCGCGCCCTGCCTCGTCCCGTTGCCGATGATCGTCTCCTTCCGCCCGCTCGCCCGGCGCCGACCGGCTGCGCTGCTGCACCTCCTGCTCCTCGCGCTGCTCGCTGCGGCGGCGTTGCCGGCGCGCGCCGCCGACGAGGTCGACTCGGGCGGCACGTTCACCACCCCGTCGTACCCGCCGCGCGGCACCACGCAGAACGGCGCGACCGGGCTGCCGCAGGGCGCCCTCCCGGGCCAGCAGCCCGGGGCGACGGGGCGCGTGCCGGCGCCGCCCGGGACGACCGACAACATCGGTCCGGGGCGCAACCGCGTCCAGCCCGAGACGACGCCGCGGCGCACCGAGCCAGTGCCGCCGCCGCGCCCGACCGAGTTCCAGCGCTTCGTCGAAGGCGCGACCGGTCGGATGCTGCCGATCTTCGGCTCGACCTTCTTCGCGCAGGCGGCCGACACGTTCCAGTCGCTCGACAACGTCCCGGTCTCGGCCGACTACACGATCGGCCCGGGCGACGAGATCATCACCCGCGCGTGGGGTTCGATCGACGTCGACTACCGCAGCACGGTCGATCGCAACGGGATGCTCAATCTGCCGAAGATCGGCAGCTTCAACGTCGCCGGCGTCAAGGCCGCCGACCTCGAGCGCAACCTGCGCACCCAAATCGGGCGGCTCTACACCAACTTCGACCTCTCGGTCTCGCTCGGCCAGCTGCGGGGCCTGCGCGTCTTCATCGTCGGCCCGGCGATGCGGCCGGGCGTCGTCACGCTGTCGAGCCAGTCGACGCTGCTGTCGGCGATCGTCGCTGCGGGCGGGCCGAGCCCGTCGGGGTCGATGCGCAAGGTGCTGCTGCGCCGCGACGGCAAGATCATCTCGGAGCTCGACGTCTACGAGTTCCTCGGCCAGGGCGACAAGTCGCGGGACGTCCAGCTCGTCGCCGGCGACGTCATCGTCTTCCAGCCGGCGGGACCGCGCGTCGCCGTCACGGGCGCGCTCGACACGCCGGCGATCTTCGAGCTGAAGAGCGACCAGGAGCCGATCCGCGACGTGCTGCGCTATGCCGGCGGCGCGCCGGTGCTCGCCAATCCGAACCGCGTCCAGCTCGAACGGATCGACCCGTCGCAACCGCTCGCCAAGCGCTTCGTCGAGACGTTCCGGCTCGACCCGACCGGGCTGCAGACGGCGCTGCGCGACGGCGACGTCGTCACGCTGCTGGCGATCTCGCCGCAGTTCGCCAACGCGGTGACGCTGAAGGGCCACGTCGCCCAGCCGCTGCGCTATCCGTTCACGCCCGGGATGCGCATCCGCGACCTGATCCCCGACCGCGACGCGCTCATCACGCCCGACTTCTATCGAAGGAAGAACCTGCTCGTCCAGGTGATCGAGGACGACGAGCGCCTGCGCCTGCGCGAAGAGATCGACCGGGCCACCGACGGCGCGAATCGGGGCGGACGCACCTCGGCCGATTTCGCGCAAAGCGTGAGCAATGCGCCGGAGCCGAGCAGCGAGAGCCGCACCGGCGTTCGCAGTGATCGCCAGGGCAGCGACCGCGCGCCGGCCGATCGCGCCGCGCTCGAGCGCGAGCGTCGCAGCGCCATCCGCGAGGATGACCGTCTCGCGGCAGTGCGCGCCCGGCGCACGCCCGCCGCCCTCTTCGACGAGCTCAACTGGGACTACGCGACGATCGAGCGGCTGAACTCCGACCTCACGACGCAGGTGATCGCCTTCAATCTCGGCAAGGTCGTGCTGCAGGGCGACGAGGCGAACAACCTCGCGCTCGCGCCCGGCGACGTCGTCACGGTCTACAGCCAGAAGGACGTCCGCGTCCCGGTCGCGCGCCAGACGCGCCTGGTCTCGCTCGAGGGCGAGGTCAACGCGCCGGGCATCTACCAGCTGCAGCCGGGCGAAACGCTGCAGGGTCTGCTCGCGCGGGCCGGCGGCTTCACGCCGCAGGCCTACGTGTATGGCCTCGAGCTCAGCCGCGAGGAGACCCGGGCGCGGCAGCGCGAAAACCTGGCCACGGCAATGAACCGGCTGGAAGCTCTTTCGGCCGTACAGGCCGCGCGCGACGCGGCCAACCGGCGCGACGATCCCACGGGCGCGGCATCGACCACGCTCGTCAGCAGTGCGGCCACCCGGGCCCAGCTGTCGCGGCTGTCGCGCATCCAGCCCAACGGCCGGATCGCGCTCGAGCTGACGCCCGACATCCGGACTCTTGAGGCCCTGCCCAACCTGCCGCTTGAGCACGGTGATCGAATCAGCGTGCCGCCGCGGCCCGGATTCGTGACGGTCGCGGGCGCGGTCGTGAACAACAACGCCTTCGTCTGGAAGCCCGACCGCACGGCGGGCGACTACCTCCGCCTCGCCGGCGCCGACGAGGCCGCGGACACCGACAACATGTTCATCCTGCGCGCCGACGGCACGGTCAACAGCGCCGGCGACCGGCGCGGCTTCTTCGGCCGCGGCGGCCTTGAGTCGCAGATCCTGCATCCGGGCGACGCGCTGGTCGTGCCGAACCAGCTCGACTTCGAGACCTGGGGCCGCGCCCTGGTGCGCAACCTGAAGGATTTCGCCCAGATCTTCTCCGGGTTCGGCATCGGCATCGCCGCCATCAACTCGATTCGCAACAACCCCTGACGCGCATGCTCAGCGCCGACTCGACGACACCGCTGGCGGCCGCCCAGGCGCTTTACGAGAGCGACGAGGACGACGAGCCCTCCGTCACGCTGACCGAAATCTTGACCTGGTTGGGCGAGAAGAAGGCGCTGATCGGCGCCTGGACGCTCGGCGTCGCTCTCCTCTCGCTCGCCGTTGTTCTCATGATGCCGCTGATCTACACGGCGCGAACGACCTTCCTCGGCCCCGGGTCGCAGCAACAGAGCGGCTCGGCAGCAGCGCTCAGCGCGCTCGGCGGCCTGGGCGCCACGCTGAGCGCGAAATCCTCCGACGACCTCTACGTGGCGCTCCTCAAGAGCGACAGCGTCGTGCGCGGCCTCGACAAGCGCTTCAATCTTAAGGCGCACTACGACGTCGACAGCTACGAGACGCTGCGCAAGGTCCTGCCGAGCCATGTTCGCGTCAGCTCCGACAAGAAGAGCGGCGTGATCACCGTCGAGGTCGACGACCGGGACCCGCAGTTCGCCGCCAGCCTCGCCAACGCACATGACGTCGAGATCACGCATCTGCTCGCACGCCTGGCGGTCTCCGAGGCGCAGCTGCGGCGCACCTTCTTCGAGAAGCAGCTGCACGACACCAAGGAGAACCTGATCAAGGCCGAGCAGGCGCTGCGCTCGGTGCAGGAGAAGTCGGGCGTCATCGTCCTCGACAAGCAGGCCGAGGCGCTGATCAGCGGTGCCGCGCTCGTGCGCGCGCAGATCACCGAGCGCGAGGTCCAGCTCAAGGTGCTGCGGACTTCGGCGACCGAGCAGAACCCCGAGGTCGTCCGCCTCGGCTCCGAGCTGCGCGCGCTGCGCGGCGAGCTGGCGCGGATGGAGTCGTCGAACGGCGGCACCTCGGGCAGCGCGGTCGACCTGCCGGTCGGCAAGATTCCCGAGGCGGCGGTCGACTACGTGCGGGCGCGCCGCGAGCTCAAGCTGCAGGAGACCTTGCTCGAGGGCATGATCAAGCAGTACGAGATCGCCAAGATGGACGAGGCCAAGGAAGGCCCTGCGCTGCAGCAGGTCGACGTGGCGCTGGTGCCCGATCGCAAGTCTCACCCGGCGCGCGCGCTGATCGTCCTCGCCAGCAGCGCGGCGGCGCTGCTGCTCGCCTCGGCGTGGGTCGTCGCGCGCCGCTATGCCGACGCGCGTCGCGTCGGCGACCCGGCCGCGGCGACGGCGTGGCGCCGGCTCGTCCGCGCGTGGAGCTTCAGGCGCTGACGGCGATACCGCTCAGGCGGCGGGCAATGAAGGGGCGCTGAGGGTCACGGGGCCGCGCGGCGATCCGAGCCGCGCCTGGAGAGGCGCCCAAGCGTCCGGCGTCCACTCCGCCGACTCGAACAGCGCGGCGAAGCGCGACGGCACGCCGCTGATCCGAAGCGCCTCGAGCGCGACGTCGTTCGGCGGCAGCGAATCGGCCGGGTGGACGTCGCCCCATTCGATCAAGAGCGGCACCGCGCCCCCCGCCTCGCGCCGGCCGTTCGCCAGCGCGATGCGCCAGCGCAGCAACCCGCGCGGCGTCATCCGCTCGGCGTCGACGACGATCCCCGGGCTGAAGCCGGCGCCGCGAAAGGCCGCGACGGCGATGTCCATGCGCGTCGTTCGCGCCACCCAGTGGACGAGCCGCGGCGCTTCGACGATCGCCTCCTGCAGCGCCCTGTCGTCGAGGTCGAACCAGCGGTGGCGCGCCGGCGCGGGGGCGTCCGGATCGATCGCGATCAGCTCGAGGTAGGCGCGCGGGAACCGCGGCGACGCGACCGACAGCAGCAGATTGTGCGTTCCCATCAGCGCGTGCCGGCCGCCCGGCGCCGGGCCGACGCCGAAGGTCGATTCGCACCAGTCGCGGCCGGCAGCGAGCGATCGGCAGGCGACGACGAGATGGTCGAGCTCGAGCCGGGGCCCGGCGGCCCCGGCGACGGCGCTCACAGCTCGACTTCGCCGCGGATGCAGGTCACGGTCTCGCCGCCGACCCAGACCGTTCCGCCTTCGCGCGCGATGCGGACGCGGCCGGCGCGGCCGAGGCGGGTTCCCTGCGCGGCGAGATAGCGCTCGGGGGCCCGGCCGGTCGCGATCAGCCATTCGCCGATTCCGGCGTTGAGGCTGCCGGTGACCGGATCCTCGTAGAGCGACGGCCGGCCGACGAAGCCGCGCACCTCGAACGCGCAGTCGGCGCCGGCCGGATGCGGGCCGACGACGCCTACCGAGGCGAAGCGCTTCATCCGCGCCGCGTCGGGATCGAGGGCGAGGACGGTCGCCGCCGAGTCGAGCAGAAGCGTGAGCCAGTTCGGCCCGTTCTTGAGCGACTGCGCCGCGACGACGTGTTCGCGGCGGGTGCCGAGCGCGGCGACGACGGCGTCGAGGTCGTCGGCGCCGACCTCGGCGCGCGCCAGCGGCGGCGCCGCGAAGGCGTGGCCGGCGCCGTCGCGACGGATGCGCACCGCGCCGACCTGGCACTGCTGGACGACGACGCCCGTCGATCGCGGCCGGCCGCCGCGCTCGAGCCAGGCGTGGCAGCTGCCGAGCGTCGGATGCCCGGCGAACGGAAGCTCGCCGCCCGGCGTGAAGATGCGGACGCGGTAGTCGGCGTTCGGGTCGGTCGGCGCGAGCAGGAACGTCGTCTCGCTGAGGTTGGTCCAGCGCGCGAACGCCTGCATGCGATCGTCGTCGAGCGCGTCGGCGTCGTGGACGATCGCGAGCGGGTTGCCGAGCAGCGCGCGGGCGGTGAAGACGTCGACCTGCGCGAAGGCGAAGCGGCTCATGGCGCCACCTCGACGCGTCGTGCGGCAGGGCTCGCCGCGCGCGCCCTGGCGCCGTCCTCGTGCAGGTCGCGCAAGGCGGCGGCGACCGCGGCGACGCCGCGCTCGATGAGGTCGGCGCCGACCGTGACGAACGACAACCGCATCGTGTTCGCGCGCGGCGCGGCGGCGAAGAACGGCGCGCCCGGGACGAAGGCGACGCCGCGCGCCACCGCCTTGACGAGCAGCGCCTCGCTGTCGACGCCTTCGGGCAGCTCGACCCAGAAGAACATGCCGCCGCCGGGCATCTGCCAGCGGCACGCGAGCGGCCCGCTCGTCGGCAGATGGGCGGCGAGCGCCGCCTGCATCGCGTCGCGCTGGACGCGATAGCGGCTGCGGATCGTCGGCACGTGCGCGTCGAGAAAGCCGGAGCGGACGATCTCGTGGACGATGCGCTGGTTGAATCCCGGCGTATGCAGGTCGGCGGCCTGCTTGGCCTGGACCATCTTGGCGAAGACCGGCTCGGGCGCGATCGCGTAGCCGAGGCGCAACCCGGGCGCGAGCACCTTCGAGAAGCTGCCGAGATAGATCGTGCCGTCGCGCCAGTGCGTGGCGATCGGCGCCGGCGGCGCCTGGTCGTACCAGAGGTCGCCGTACGGGTTGTCCTCGACGATCGGCACGCCGGCGCTCGCGGCGGCGCGCGCGATAGCGGCACGGCGCGGCGCGTCGATCGAGCGGCCGCTCGGGTTCTGGAAATTCGGCAGCACGTAGAGGAAGCGCGCACCGGCGGCGCTTTCGGCCAGCGCGTCGGCAACGGGCCCGCCGTCGTCGCAGGCGACGCTCACGAACTCGGGCTCGTACGGAACGAAAGCCTGCAGCGCGCCGAGATAGGTCGGCGATTCGACCGCGACCCGGCTGCCGGCATCGATCAGCGCCTTGCCGACGAGGTCGAGCCCCTGCTGCGATCCGGCGGTGATGAGAACCTGCGCCGGGCTCACCGCCAGACCGTGGCGCGCCATCTCGTCCGCGACCCATTCGCGCAGCGGCGCGAAGCCTTCGCTCGCCGCGTACTGGAGCGCCTCGCGCGGCGTGTCGCGCAGGACGCGCGAAGTGGCCTCGCGAACGGCCTCGACCGGAAACGTCAGCGCCGACGGCAGGCCGCCGGCGAGCGAGATGATTCCGGGCAGCTCGGTGAGCTTCAGGATCTCGCGGATCG
>Ga0207691_10007284_pt1 | contig 10673 bp, 6 predicted proteins | sample KBSM13metaG_FD_184327 | JGI IMG/M metagenome (GOLD analysis project Ga0207691, IMG submission 184327) | Miscanthus rhizosphere microbial communities from Kellogg Biological Station, Michigan, USA - KBS M1-3 metaG (SPAdes) (version 2) | ecosystem: Host-associated > Plants > Roots > Rhizosphere >... | reverse complement strand
CACGTACGGGCTCGAACATGCTACCCGGGCACCTCCCGCTGCTTTGGCGCGGTAGAGCGCCGCGTCAGCCGATTTGAGCAGTTCGGCGCCCGATGCGCCGTGATCAGGATAGGTCGCCACGCCCGTCGAACATTCCACGCCCTGGATCTTCAACTGCTGATCCAGCTGTTTGGCCTTGCTGGTGGCGGCGTCGAGCGAAGCTCCCGGCATCAGGATGATGAATTCATCGCCGCCGAAACGACATGCCACATCACCGGCACGAATATTCTCCAACAGCAGGTTTGCGACTCCGCGCAGGACCGCATCGCCGGCTTCATGGCCGTAAGAGTCATTCAGTAGTTTGAATTTGTCGATGTCGAACATGATGACGCCGAGATTCGTACTCCCGCGACGCGCTCGCACCACTTCCTGGTTCATCGACTCTTCCATGAAGCGACGATTGAACAACCCGGTAAGTGGATCCCGAATGGCCTGCTCACGTAATTCCCGGCGAAGGATCTCGGCTTCGATGAGCGATTGCTGCAGTTTGTCGACCATCTCCTCGAGCTCTGCAGTGCGCGCTTGCACACGCTGCTCGAGCTGCACGTTGAGCTGCCGGATGTCGGTTTCGGATCTTTTCTGCTCGGTGACGTCCTCCGCAAAAATGGTGATACCACCCTGCACTTCTTCCCGGTACCAGGGCCGAACTTCCCAACGAAGAAACTGCACGGTTCCATCGGCGCGATCGAAGCGATCTTCGCTGGCCGCAATAACTTCTCCGTTCATGGCACGCTGGTGAATCGCACGCCAGCGATCGGGAATGTCAGGGAATAGTTCGTAGTGTGAGACACCGCGCCACTTCTTTTTGTCGAGTCCATAGTCATTCACCCAGCGGCGACTGGCGGCGATGTAGTGCATCTCGCGGTCGAACATGGCGATCGGGACCGGCGCCTGATCGATGAACAGCCGGAGAAGCTCTGCGCTGTCCTCCTGCATTTCCCATAGGTAGCACGGGCAGTATCGGGTTTCTAGTTGGACGAAAGGGCCGCAAGTCCGGAAGTTGGGCGGCGCAACTCGAAGCGCCAGACCAGGCCATCGTCGGGCACGACGACTTCTCCTACCTTCCTGAAACCGGACTTGATCAGCACGCGTTGAGATGCGGCTCCATCAGGCAGCGTGTGCCCACGCACAGTGCGCACCTCGCCCGATTCGAATGCATGAGCTGCGAGTGCCCGCGCTGCGGCAGTTGCATAGCCTTTCCCTTGATACTTTGGCGCGACGGCATAGGCAATCTCCACGATGCCGTCGACCGGCGGGCCTTTGAAACTTCCCAAGCCAACATGGACACCGTCGTCATTCACGCAACAGAAGCCGTGGATCCAGGGATCCTGTTCAGATGAACTCTCGAGGAGCACTAGCCACTCGGACGAGACCTGCGTGCGCACCTCCGGGCTGAGCGCGGCGATCGTGGCGCGGACTTCCTCGCGAGTTCTCGGGATCAGTCTCATGCAACTTCAGGGCGCTACCGGTAATACAACGGCGCTCGAGTTGCCACCGCCAAACCACACGCTCTGCGTCGCCTTTCTATAGTCGCCCGGCTTCGCGAACATGATGTTTTCGACATAGGTCTGCGGATTGCGATCGTAGAGCGGGAACAGGCTCGACTGGATCTGCACCATGATCCGGTGACCCGGCAAGAACACGTGATCGACATTGGGAAGCTCCCAGCGATAGCGCTCCACCTTGCCGGCCTTGAGCGGCGCAGGCTTGGCGAAGCTCTTAAGATAGCGCCCGCGAAAAATCTCGATGCCGATCGGCAACTCATAACCGGCGATCGAAGGTTTCGCGCCTTGTGCGGCGCCTTCCGGAGAATCGTTGGGATAGACGTCGATCAGCTTCACCACCCAGTCGCTGTCCGTGCCTGTGGTGGAAGCAAATAATTCGACGGCGGGCGCTCCCATGATGTGCACCGCCGCCTTAAGGGGCGCGCTCTTCCAACTCGCCACGTCAGGCCGCTCCGACACGAACCTCTGGTCGCGCACGAGCCACGGCTTCCACTGTGTCGCGTCGTTCATGTTGATCGGGCGCGGGATGAACGGCACCGGTTTCGCGGGATCGCTGATGTACTCGTCGTGTCCACTGGCCTTGGGGCGATCAAAAGTCGCCACGCCGCCGGCCGCCAGGTAGATAGGTTTCGCAACGCCCATTGGCCAGCGTGGCGAGGACTGCCACTTGTTGACGCCGGTCGCATAGGTGAGCACCGGCGGCGTCTTCGGATCCGGGCCGCCCTTGAGGTAATGATCGAAGAAGGGCTTCACATACTGGACGCGCCATTCGCGTGCCGTGTCGCCGGTGAAGGTCAGCGCTCCCAGGTCGTAGCCATAGTGGTTGGCGCCAGAATGCCGCCACGGACCGATGTGCAGGAAAACCTTGTCGTTATTGGTGTCCTTCGGCTCCATCGCGCGATAGACCGCGGGCGCACCGTAACTATCTTCCTGGTCCCACTGCCCCACCTCGAGCAGCGTCGGCACCTTCAACGGCTGCGCCGCGAGCCACTTGTCGACCGCCTGCAGCGACCAGAAGTCGGTGTAGGCCGGGTTCTCGAGGAACTTGCGGACACCGGCGATGTTGTCGATCCCCAGCATCTTCGCGAAATCCGCCATGGAACCCGCTTCGAGATAACGCGTGTAGTGATCGCCTTCGCCGAGTGCGAACTCACCGTCACCGTCACCCTTCTTGAGGGACAGGCCAACGACGTAGTCGAGGGCGCTCACGCGAAACGCGCCGTTGTGGAACCAGTCGTCGCCCATCCAGCCATCGACCATCGGGCTCTGCGGTACCGCCGCCTTCAATGCCGGGTGCGGGTTGATCTCGGCCATAAGCGTTGTAAACCCAAGGTAGCTGGAGCCGATGACCCCAACCTTGCCGTTCGACTCCGGCGTGTTCTTAACCAGCCATTCGATGGTGTCGTAGGCGTCGGTCGACTCATCGATTCCCGTATCGTTCACCGGCCCGGCGAGCGGGCGGTTCAAAACCCACTGGCCTTCGGAACGATGCAGGCCACGGATATCCTGGTAGACGCGGATGTAACCGTCTTCAACGAACTCGGCATCCATTACTTCGAGGATGTCGACGATCCTTTGGCTCGAGACGCGATGCGTGGACTTGTGCGCGTCATAGGGACTGCGCGAGAGCAGGATCGGCGCGTTGGCCGTTCCCTTTTTCATGACGACTACCGTAAATAGCTTTGTGCCGTCCCGCATGGGGATCATTGCCTCGCGTCGGATGAAGTCCGCCGAGGGAAGCGTCTGCTCATATTTGTCGATGACGTCGGGCGTCATCGGCGTCACAGGGGGTGAGGTTTGAGCCGCTGCATTTTGTGAAATGGCGGCGAGAATCAGAACAAAGCCAGTGAGGTGTGTCATGGCGACACAGACTACATGCTCACCTCTTCATCGGCCAAGGCGATCAAGAATCAGCGATGCAATTTCCCCGTATGCGCCGTCGAAATGATGTCCTCCCGCCATTACGTGTGCCTCGACGCTGTCCGGCGCCAACTGGGGACACAGCGAGTCCTTTTCATCCGCGCCATATATGCACAGCGTCTTGTTTGGTTGCAGCTTGGCAGCTTCGGGCTGGATCGGAATGGCATCGCTCTCTCCGCCAAGCCAGTTGCCGATGTGGAATTCGAACGAGGCTTTCTTCCCCAGACCCATCATCACGGCATAAGTAACGAGCTGACGTGAGGCGGGCGGCAGCCGGTTGATCGCGAATGGCAACACGTCCGCGCCCTGCGAGTAACCCACCAACACCACGCCGGTTTTTTGCCAGCGCGCGGCGTAGTAGCGCACCACGCGATCCACGTCGTTGGCGAGACCTTGCGGTGTCCGTGGCGTCCAGAAATAGCGCAACGAATCTACGCCCACGACATCGATGCCCTTCTCCGCCAGCGACGCCGCCACTTTCTTGTCGAGGCCCGCCCAGCCGCCATCGCCTGTCAACAGCACCGCAAAGGTCGGGCCGGACATAGCGGCGCGGACTTCCACCAGCGGAAGGTCCGCGAGTGACGCGGGAGGTGGCGGCAATGCCGCGTCCGCCTTGGTGGCAAGTCGGTCATACGCTTCCAGGAACTGCGGCTCCCAGTCGGCGTCTCTCGAATAGGAATGCCCCACCTTCGGCAGCTCGATGAATTTCGCGCGCGGAATTTGCGCAGCGAAATTGCGAGCCGGGGCCGTCGGGCAAACGCGGTCGGTCGCTCCGTGCAGCGCTATCCAGTCCACAGCAAGTTCCCTCGTTGGCAACATACCCATTGCCTTGCCGTCCGCGTGCCGCGTGAAGCGCACGCCGTCGCCGCGGCACAAGGGCTTCCCCAGATCCATCTCGAGGCAGAATCCCAGCGACACGGCGCCTGCAAACGTGCCGTCGGGAGCCTGCGCAATCATCGCGTACGCGAGCGTCGCGCCCGCCGAGTAACCCACCAGTACCGGTGTGTGATACGTCGACAGGTGCGCATAGCCCTGTAGATAGTGCGAGAGATTCTCCAGGTCGCCATCGGGATAAACGCAACTGGCGCCATCGGCTTTCAGCGCCTCGTACAGTTGCGGCGTTTCGATGCCGGCCACCAGCGCGCCGCGATCGACGAGCTTGCGCGCCATCGCCGTCACCGGGCTTTCCCAACCGTTGTCGCCTGACAGGAAGAGCACCACGTGTTTTACCTCGCCTTCCGGGCGGTAGAGCGTGATGTCCTTGAACCGGCCGTGTGTCAGGCGCTCCTGCGCCAGCAGCGGCGTGCTGACCGCGAGCAGCACCACGAGGTGCAGTAATTTGAACTTGGACATGACGATCCTTACTTTGTAACGACTCCACGCAACCCACCGCTGATCAGCGCCGCCACGTCGGCGAGCACGAACAACGGCGTAATGCCGCCCGGCGCCGCGAGATAGCGCGCCTCCCATTGCGGAGAGAATTTTTCCTTGAAGGCGCGCAGTCCCTGGAAGTTGTAAAAGTTCTCGCCGTGAGCGAACAGCAGCCGCCCCCAGCGGTGCCAGCGCGGCGCCAGCGGGTGCTCCGCCATGCCCGATAGCGGCGCCATCCCCAGGCCGAAGCGCTGGAAACCCTGCGATTGAAAGTGCAGCAACAGCTTCGCGAACAGGAAATCCATGGTGCCGTTCGGAACATCGGGCAGGTGGCGCATGAGGTCGACGCTCGCTTCCTCGGCAATATCCGTGGTCATGAGCGACGCGAACGCCACAGCGCGCCCACGTACGCGGACCAGCGCGATCGGACTGCGCTGGATGTACTGCATGGAAAACGCGCCGAGCGAGAAGCTTTTCTCGGCGGCCGAGTGCTCCGTGAGCCAGGCATCCGAGATCGCGCGCAGCTCCTCCACCGTGCTCGCTGCGACGCCAGCCGGCAGAACCTCGAGCGACATTCCATCGCGTTCGCCGCGATTGAGCGCTGCACGCAGGTCGGATCGCGCCTTGCCCTTCAGCGAGAAGTCTGGGAGCGGCACGAACGCATACTCGCCGAGTTTGTACACGTGCAGGCCGGCGTCGAGATACACGGGCAGAGTGTGCGGGCGCACTTGATAGAAGGAGGCTCGCCCGCCTTGCTCCCGCGCGCGCTCCAGGAAACGCCACACCAGCTCAGGCCATTCGGATTGTGGCCCCGTCGGGTCGAACAGAGAGATCCACGAGCGTCCGCGCCGCCCGAACATGATGAATGCATTGCCGGAATCGGAGAACTGAAAGTGTTTGTCGCCCATGAGCGCGACGCAGGCGTCGGCGGAAGATTGACGCCGCAGGATGTCAGCCGCGCGTTCCAACTCCGCAGGCGCCGGTTTGGGTAGTGGCGCGGCGGTCGGCCGCAAGAGCTGACGCAGTGCGAGAACGGATGCCAGCAGCGCGACGGCCACCAGCGCGCGCAGCGATCGCGGCGCATGGCCATCGAACTCGAACTGCCACCACAGCTGCTGCGTGTAGTCGACATCCCGGTAGACGAAGAGAGCCAGGCCGGTGAGCCCGAGAATCACGATGGCCACCGACAGCAGCCAACCGCCCGTGAACGGTTGCGCGAGTAGCGACGCGCGGCGGTTGAACTCCCGGCGCGACAGCCACAAGGCGAGCACCAGGAAGCTGATCAGAAAGGCTTCCGAGATTGCGATTCCCTTCGGCAGGCACAACACGATGCTGACGATGCCGAGCAGCAGGCCGGCCCACCAAGCGGCATCGAGGCGCAGCACGATACCGCGCGCGACGAACAGCAAGCCAAGACCTGCGATGCTGCCGATGAAATGTGAGGCTTCCACCAGCGGCAGCGGCACGTGCAGCGACAGCAACTGCGTGGCCTCGTCGGTGGCTGGCGTCACGCCGGAGATGAGCAGCATGAGGCCGACGATGAAGGTGTATGTAGCCAGCAGCAGCGGCGCCAGGCTCACCGCCGCGCGCGTCACGGGCGTGACCGAACCTCGCCGCACTTCGTGCACCGCCAGCAGCGCAAGTGCCAGCAGCAGCGGCAGAATGTAGTAAATGAGCCGGTAGAGAACCAACGCCGCCGCCAGCGCCTCGGCCGGCACGTGTTTGCGCAACGCCACCAGCATCACCGCCTCGAATACGCCCAGGCCACCTGGGACGTGACTCAAGACGCCCAGCACGATGGCAATGGCGAAGAAGCCCATGAAAGTGGGAAAGTCGATGGCGCCCGCGGGCAGCAGAAACCACAACACCGCCGCAGTCGCCGCGATATCGATGGCTGAGATCAACAACTGCTGCAGTGCCAGCGATGCCGAGGGCAGACGCAGCGTGAAGCGCCCAAACAATCGCCGCTCTCTACCGTCGCGACACAAGAAGATGAGGGTGGTCGCGCCCGCCAGTATGAGCGTCGCGCCGACTTGCAGCGCTTGCGCCGGGACGTGCAGCGCCGGCGCCACGGAGGTGGCACCCCACAGCAAAGCGGCAGCACCCACCACCGAAATCCCAAGCATGAATGCTGCCGCATTGAAAGCGATCGCGCGCGAGATCACGCCCGCCTCTATGCCTGCGGCGCCGTAGAGCCGCAGGCGCACTGCGCCGCCGGTCAGCACGCCCACGCCCACGGTATTCGACAGCGCATAGGCGATAAACGATGTTTCGGCCGCGACGCCGTAGCTAACTCGCGCACCCACGTAGCGAAGCGAGGAAGCATCGTATCCCGTGAGCGACAGGTAACTGATCAAGGTCGCGAGCAGCGCGAGACTCAACGAGCTGCCGCTGGTGGCGTGGATGGCATCCAGCAGATCACCGTAGCTGAACGCGTGCAAAAGACCCCGCAGCGTGTGCACCAGCAGCGCGGTGATGATGAGCACGGCGCCACCAATGAGCCATGGCTTCCAGCGCTGCAGCGCGGCGACTAGTTTGATTTGTTCCGGTTCAGCTGACATGAAACCGGCATGTGAGGGTCATGGCGACAGCCTATGAGCCGCTTGACTGTCGCGCAAGGGAAGCCCGGGCGCGGACTCACCGAATCTTCAGCACCACCTTTCCCCGTACGCCACCGGCCTCGACTTTGCGATGCGCGTCTGCTGCTTCCGCAAGTGCAAAGGTGGCTGCGATGGGGACCTCGAATTTCTTCGCTTCCACCGCCCGGTTGAGTTCCGCCCACTGCACCTTCTGATCGCCGAACAGCGCGTCATAAGGAATCGTGTTCAACCCGGGGCGAGATTTCGGCACGGGCTCGACGCCGGTTGGATACGCGAACTTTCCGCCGGCGCGAAGCGCATCCAGACATTTTTCCAGCGCATCACCGCCCGCGAAGGCCAGCACCGCATCCGCACCTTTGGGCGCGAACGCGCGCGCCGCGGCAGCGATATCGCCAGTTCTGCCGTCGATGGCCACGTCCGCGCCGAGACGGCGTACCAGCGCGACGCCCTCTTCTCCGGAAGCCGTCGCCAGCACGCGCGCACCTCGCAACTTCGCCAGCTGCACGGCCAGCGTGCCCACGGCCCCGCTGGCGCCATGAATGATGACGTTATCGCCGCGCTTCAGATTCAAGGCGCGGTCGACGCCGCTGAGTGCAGTCAGCCCGCTCGCGCCCAGCGCGCCCGCAGCCTCGAGCGAAATGCCTTTGGGTAGTTTGGCGATGCAGTCCGACGGTGCCGACACGTACTCGGCATAGAACCCGCCTTTGAGGTTGTCCCAGCAATAGCCGTAGACCGCATCGCCGACCTTGAACCGCGTGACCGAGGCACCGATCGCAACGACGATGCCCGACCCGTCACTGCCCAACACGTAGGGAAACCTGGGCTTCACCCAGGCCATCGACTTCCGAATTTGCAGGTCCCAGACCGCAACGCCAGCGGCATGTACTTCAATGAGAACGTCGTCCGCATCCACAGTGGGCACGGGCAAGGTGCGAAGCGTCATGACCTCCGGGCCGCCCGGCGCATCGATCGCGATGCCCTTCATTTTTGTGGGGAGGGATTCCGCCGAGCTGACTGCCGCGCAAAATCCAAGTGCGGCGACAGCAACTCTGATCGTCAGAGATCTCATACGGCGCAGTTTACTACTTGCGCCGGACGCGGCCGCGCGGCCTTCGAACCAAGCGTTTACCTGATCAGTGCGATCAGGATGATGATGGGAATCGGAACTCCGAGCAGCCACAACAAGGCCGAACGCATGATTGCCTCCTGATCAGGTCTTCACGAGCACAGATGAATCGCGTAGTCGTCCGCCGAACGTGGCGGCGAGGCTCGCCACGAACGCGCCCACGAACAAGGAGACGACCAGCCACAACGCGAGCGCCGCGGAAGCCTTGCGCGCATCGTCCGCCACCTGCTTTGCCCTGGCCTTTGCCTGTTCGAGATTTTGTTTCAGCCGCGTGAACGTGTCGGTCACTCGTTGTTCCGCGTCGGCTGGGGTCATCCCCGTATTCGACGCCACGAGCTGGGCCAGGTACCGACGGTCTGATTCGCCGAGCTGACCGGACTCGAGCGCATTCGCGAAAATGCGCGTGACCTCGGCGCTTCGATCAGGCGCTGGCGAATGCGCGGCGTTTGTCGGCGCCACCGGCGCCGGATTCGCAGATGCCGTGTCACTCGGCCGGAACAGCGAATCCACGAAGTAGCCGACGGGGTTGGTGTCACCCTTGTCATCGGAAGTCGCCGCAGAGGCCGCGCCCGCACCGGCCATGGCGGCCGCAGATTTCGCGACTTCGCCGCCGGCTTTGACGGTGGTCGCGACGGCGGTGCCGATCGCGGATGACAACAATGTCGCCATGAGCAGCGTGGCCACTGCCCATGCGAGGAAGCCGTGTGCCGTATCGCGGAAGTAGACTTCATTCGTATGCACGGTGACCCAGCGAGTCCGCAGTCGGCCCGCAAGGTATCCACCCAGCACTGACGCCAGCAGTTGCACGAAAGTCACCCACACAATGGTGGAGACGCTGGCGGCCGTGCCGGATACTCGTTCGCTGGCCCAGGGCGAGACGACCGCGAGGCCGAGACCAGTTCCCAACAGGAACAGGACGAGTGAGAGTGCTGCCGCGCCAACGGCGCCGGCAATCACGGCGCCCCAGGAAACAGCGCCATTTTCGTTGGTGGTTGTCATGGCACTGAAGGTGCGCGGCTTGCCAAGGATCAGATGCAGGAGCGCCTAACACTTGTGTGTAGGCGTCGAGGTCATCCGGGCGTCAGTTCAGTTCGAACGTATACACCTTGCCGTTGAGGTCCGCAGCATAGAGCTGTCTCCAGCGGATGGCGGCCGTGGCTCTATCTAGTGCCATCAGTGAGCTTGCGACGCGACGAAGCGTTGCGCGTACTCAGGATTCTCCTTTTCAAACCGCGGTTCTTGCTCGAATGTAGGAGAGTGCCATGAACAGCCAGCCTCAGCGCCCCACAAGGAAACCGCAATCCGCCGACTGTGAGCTCACCGCCTGTTTCATAACGTCTGGCGAAACTGCTGAGACACTCCGGCCATCAAGTGGATGTTGCCAGGCCTGCGAAACCCACGGACATCGAGCGCCGGCTTAGTTAGTACAGCCATGCTTCTCACAACATTAGTCTCGACATCCGCGCAAGTCGCGCAGACTTCGGCGCGGTCCGCCAAGACGCGGCTGCTCGCGGAGTGCCTGCAAGCAATCGCTCTCGACGAACTTGAAATCGCGGTGCTGTATCTCGCGGGCGCCATCCGGCAGGGGCGCATCGGGATTGGCCCATCGGTGTTGCGTGCCTGCGCGCAGGCCCCCGCTCCCGCCCCCACCCTGAGTCTCAGCGAAGTCGATGGAGTGTTCGAAGAGTTGGCGGCGATCAGCGGCAGCGGTTCAAGCGCGCAGCGAGCGACCGCCTTGCGCAACTTGTTTGCTCGCGCTACCCAGAACGAGCAGGAATTTCTGCTGCGGCTGCTGGGGGGCGATCTACGGCAAGGTGCACTCGCAGGTGTAATGATCGACGCGATTGCCAAAGCGGCCGGCGTGCCGGCGAGCGATGTGCGCCGTGCCGCCATGTACGAAAGCAACCTGGGAGCCGTAGCGCGAGCCGCGCTGGAGTCCGGCTCTTCGGCGCTGGCAAGCTTTCAACTGAGGGTGATGGCGCCGGTCGACCCGATGCTCGCGCAAACGGCGAAAGACGTCGACGAGGCCCTGGAGGCGCTGCCTGGCGACGTCGCCTTCGAATGGAAAATGGACGGCGCCCGAATCCAGGTGCACAAGCTCGGAGATGTCGT
>Ga0207691_10007282_pt1 | contig 10674 bp, 10 predicted proteins | sample KBSM13metaG_FD_184327 | JGI IMG/M metagenome (GOLD analysis project Ga0207691, IMG submission 184327) | Miscanthus rhizosphere microbial communities from Kellogg Biological Station, Michigan, USA - KBS M1-3 metaG (SPAdes) (version 2) | ecosystem: Host-associated > Plants > Roots > Rhizosphere >... | reverse complement strand
CCGAAGCCATGCCGGGGACATGGCGACCTGAACATCTTCGCTACGCTCGCAATGACGAGCTTACACCACCCCGAACGCCAGCATCGCATCCGCCACCTTCTTGAAGCCGGCGATGTTGGCGCCCTTCACATAGTCGATATAGTCGCCGCGCTGGCCATATTCGCGGCAGCTTTCGTGGATGCCGAGCATGATGTCCTTGAGCAGCTGCTGGAGCTGCTCCTCCTTCCACGAGATGCGCGCGCTATTCTGGCTCATCTCCAGGCCGGAGACCGCCACGCCGCCGGCATTGGATGCCTTGCCGGGCGCGTAGAGCAATTTCGCTTCCTTGAAGACGTGGACGCCTTCGAGATCGGTCGGCATGTTCGCGCCTTCCGAGACCGCGACGCAGCCATTGGCGACGAGGGTGCGCGCATCGTCCGCACGCTGGTCGAGGAGCGGCTCGTCGCCTGCGGCAACGTCGTTGGGCCGATCCGCTCGATCTATCGATGGGAAGGCGCGGTCGAAGACGCCGCCGAATGGCTGCTCGTGTTGAAAGCCCGGGCGGCCGACTTCCCGGCGGTTGAAGCGCGGGTCCGCATAAGCGTCGTGGACGATGGCGCCCTGGCCGGTCGTGAACACATGGCCGGCCACGCCGGTGGTATTGAGGATGCGGATCTCCCGCCGGAACGAGCCGCACTTCGGGGAGTCCGAGCGCGCGGCGGACATCGTCGGCGAGCCCGATGTGCCCGTTGTGAACGGGATCGAAGGTGCCGCCGAGCAGGGCGATGGCCTGCGTCACGTTCGGCGTACGCGCAGCATCGCGAGCGTGATCCCGGACGTCGCCATGCGCCTTCGTCAGAATCCGGCGCCGGGCTCGCGCAGGTATTGCTCTTCCTCCGGCGTCGACGCACGCCCGAGCACCGCGTTCCGATGCGGATACCGCCCGAACCTGAAGACCACCTCGGCGTGCTTGCGCGCCCACACGAGCGGGTCGTCGTCACCCATCTCCTGCGCGAGCGCGCCGAAGAGCTGCAGCGAGCGATGCTGCGCCTTCACGTTCTCGGCATGCTCGAACGGCATGTACATGAACCAGCGCTCGCGAGCCGTGAGCTCGCGGTCGAAGCCGCGTGCGACAGCCTCTTCCGCGGTCGCGAGCGCGCGCTGGTCGCCGGCGAACGCGCGTGCGCTGCCGCGAAAGATGTTGCGCGTGAACTGGTCGAGCAGCAGGATGCGGGCGAGCGAGCCCTCGGCATTCGTGCACCATTCGCCGAGCCCGCCGGCGAGCGCGATTTCGACGGCTTCGCCGAACCGCCGGCGGATCTCGTCGTCGAACGCGTCGTCCTTGCGAAACCACGCGGTGCGCGCCTTGCCGCGCTCCGGCGACCCGGGCGCGCCGAACCAGAAGTGGACCACCGCCTGCGCCGTTTCTTCCATGCCCTATGATATGCCACCGCCACGCTCGCAGAAGAGCCGTGCTCACTGTCCCGGGACGCGGCGCAGTTCGCGCTTTTGGGGGCGGCCCTTCGCCACGCACAGGTCGATGACCACCTCGTACCGCAACGTCTTCCTGCTGGCCTGCTGCCAGGCGCTGCTTCTGACGAATGCCGCCGGCCTCATCACGATGAACGGTCTCGTCGGCTACTCGCTCGTCGACACCAAGGCCATCGCGACGCTGGGCGCGACCACCTACGTGCTGGGCTCGGCGATCGCCACCATGCCGATGTCGCTGTGGATGGCGCGCGTCGGCCGGCGCCGCGGCTTCATGGCCGGTGCGCTCATCAACATCGGCGGCTGCGCGCTGGCCGTCGTCGCGTTGTGGCTGCGCAGCTTTGCGCTGTACTGCCTCGCGACCGCCGTGATCGGCATCTACAACGCCGTCGGCCTGCAGTACCGGTTCGCCGCGGCCGAGGTGGCGTCGAAGGCCGACCGGGCGCGCGCGATCTCGCTCGTGCTGGCCGGCGGCATCGTCGGCGGTTTCGCGGGTCCCGCGATCACGCGCTACGGCAAGGACCTGTTCGCCGCGCCTTTCCTCGGCTCGTTCACGCTGCTCGCGGTCGTGGCACTCGTCGCGCTGGCCGTGCAATCCCGGGTCGAGGTGCCGAAGCCGTTGCCCGAAGAGAGCGGGGGCGGCGGCCGGCCGTTGCGCGAAATCGTGCGCCAGCCTGTGTTCATCGTCGCCGCCATCTCGGCGACGCTGGGCTACGGCCTCATGAACCTGCTCATGACCGCGACGCCGTTGGCCATGGATTTCTGCGGCCTCGCGTACGCGCAGGCCGCGATGGTGATCTCGTGGCACGTCGTCGGCATGTACGCCCCGGGCTTCGTGACCGGGTCGCTGATCGGCCGCTTCGGCGTGCTCAACGTCATCGGCGCCGGCACGGTCGTGATGGCCGCCGGCGCCGTCGTGGCGCTCGTCGGCAACCACTACGCGCACTTCCTCGCCGCGCTCGCGCTCATCGGCTTCGGATGGAACTTCATGTACACGGGCGGAACCACGCTCCTCACCGAGTCGTACCGCCCCGCCGAGAAAGCGCGCACGCAGGGCGCCAACGACGCGATCATGTTCACGACGATGGCGCTGTCGTCCTTCTCGTCGGGCGCGCTCGTATCGTCCGCCGGCTGGGAAGCGATGAACGCCACGGCGCTCGTCCTCCTGCTCGTCGTCGTCGGTGCCGTCGCGTGGTATGCGCGCCAGCCGAAGGTGGCACCGGCCAAGGCGGCATGAGCCGCGCGCCGACGGCCATTCGCGACCTGCGCTGCTTCACCGCGCGCTCGGCGCTGTCGCGTCCGATCGCCGACGCCACCCACGTCATTCCCGCGATCGAGTTCGTCGTGTGCGAGGTCGAGCTCGTCAACGGCATCGTCGGCCAGTCGTACATGCTCGCGTTCCACTACTCGCCGCACGCCATACGCGGCGCGTTGCGCGACCTCGCGGCGTTCGCCGCCGGCCGCGATGCCACCGCAACGCAGGCTTTCATTCGCGACTGGAATCGCGAGACCGAATACTTCGGCCAGGAGGGGCTGCAGCGTTGGGCGCTCGGCCTCGCCAACGTCGCGATGTGGGACGCGCACGCACGCACGCTCGACGCGCCCATGTGGCGATTGCTGGGTGGTGAAGCGCGCGCGACGCCGGTCTATGGCAGCGGCGGCTGGCTCTCGTATTCCGACGACGAGCTCGTCGACGAAGTCCGCGGGTACGCCAAGCGCGGCTTCCCGGCGGTCAAGGTCAAGGTGGGCGCGCGCGGTGCCGGACGCGATCTCGAGCGACTGCGCCTGGTGCGCGAGGCCGTGGGGCCGCACGTGCGCGTGATGATCGACGCCAACCAGGGGATGCGCGTGCCCGAGGCGCTCGAGCTCGCATTGGCCGCGCGCGACATCGGCATCGGCTGGTTCGAGGAGCCCATCGACCATCGCGACTTCGACGGGTATGCGTCGTTGCGCGGCCGTGCCAACGTGGCGCTCGCGATGGGCGAGCGCGAGTACGACCTCTTCGCATTGCGCGAGCTCGTCGCGCGCAACGCGATCGACTTGTGGCAACCGGATCTGCTGCGCCTCGGCAGCGTGGAAGCGTGGCGCGAGTCGGCCGCGTATGCCGCCGCGCATTCGATACCCGTGCTGCCGCACTACTACCGCGACTACGACGTGCCGCTCCTGTGCACGATCGCCAATCCGTACGGCGCGGAGTCGTTCGACTGGATCGACGCCATCGTCGACACGCCGATGCGCGTCGAGAACGGCCTCGCGTGGCCGCGCGACGCTGCGGGATGGGGATTCCGCTTCAAGCCGTCGGCGCTGACGGCGCTGTAGCTTCGGATCTCAGGTCCGGATCTGCCCGGATCCCAGCACCACGAACTTCTGGCTGGTCAGGCCTTCGAGGCCGACGGGTCCGCGCGCATGCAGCTTGTTCGTGGAGATGCCGATCTCTGCACCCAGGCCGAATTCGAAGCCGTCCGCGAAGCGCGTAGACGCATTCACCAGCACGGATGCCGAATCGACTTCGCGCAGGAAGCGCATCGCGTTGCCGTAGTCCTGCGTGACGATCGCGTCCGTGTGCTGCGAGCCGTACTTCGCGATGTGCGCCATCGCCTCGTCGAGCGAGTCGACGACGCGGATGGCGAGGATGGGTGCAAGGTACTCCGTGTACCAGTCGTCCTCGGTGGCGGGCTTCATCGCGGGCACGGCGCTGCGCGCGCGGTCGTCGCCGCGCAGTTCCACCCCTTTGTCGAGGTAGATCGCACAAAGCGGGGGCAGGATCTGCGCTGCGATCGCGGCGTGCACGAGCAGCGTCTCCATCGTGTTGCACGGCGAGTAGCGCTGCGTCTTCGCGTTGTCGGCGATGCGGATGGCCATGTCGCGATCCGCGGACGCGTCGATGAAGACGTGGCACACGCCGTCGAGGTGCTTGATGACCGGGACGCGCGCTTCGCGCGCGATGCGCTCGATGAGGCTCTTCCCGCCGCGCGGGACGATGACGTCGACGTGCTTCTCGTCCGTGATGAGGTGGCCCACCGCTGCACGATCCGTCGTCGCCACTACCTGCACCGCCGATCCGGGAAGGCCGGCCTCGCGCAGGCCGTGGTGCACGCATTCGGCAATGGCCGCGTTGCTGCGGATGGCCTCCGAGCCGCCGCGCAGGATCGTCGCATTGCCGGCCTTGAGGCACAGGCCCGCCGCATCGGCGGTCACGTTGGGGCGCGATTCGTAGATGATGCCGACGACGCCGAGCGGCACGCGCATGCGGCCGACCTGAATGCCGGTGGGGCGATAGCGCAGATCCGTGATCTCGCCCACCGGGTCCGGCAGCGCCGCGATCTCCGCGAGCCCGTCCGCCATCGCAAGGACCGTCTTCGGCGTCAGCGTGAGCCGGTCGACGAACGCATCGCCGAGACCCTTCGCTCGTGCCGCTTCGACGTCGTCCTTGTTCGCGGCGATGAGGCGCCCCTCCGCGCGCCGGATCGCCGTCGCCATCGCGTGCAGCGCCCGGTTCTTCGCGTTGGTGTCCGCACGGGCGACCTCGCGCGCCGCCGCGCGCGCGGCTTCTCCCACGCCGTGCATGTACGCAGCGACGTCGGCGAGTCCGGGGACGTGGAGGTTCGTCATGCCGGTCATTCTATCGTGGGGCCGTCCGCGATGGGCGCCTTGACAGCGCTGTACCAATTGGTACAGAATGACGTGCATCCAGCAACAGCGCCAACCGAATGCCGACCAATCGCAACATCGCGCGCGCTGCCGCCGCGCACCAGCGTCCTGCCGTCGCCGTCACGCGCGAGGCGCGGACACGTCTTGCGCGGATGGTCGTGAAGCTCCTCGACCACTGGGCGCTGCCAACCACGGAGCAGGCGGCACTGCTCGGCCTGTCCGCGGGCAGCCGATCGACGCTGTCACGCTACCGCGGCGGCGAGCCGCTGGCCGACAGCCGCGACCTGATCGACCGGGCGGGCCACCTGCTCGGCATTCACAAGTCGCTGCGCATCCTCTTTCCGCACGATCGCGATCTCGCATATCGATGGATGGGCGAGCTCAACCTGCGGTTCGGCGCCCGGCCGGTCGACGTCGTGGTGACGCACGGATTCGAGGGTCTTCTCGCGGTGCGCCGCTATCTCGACTTCCAGCGCGGGCAGTAGACCGCCGTGGCACCGGGCAGCACGCCGTGCATTGCGCGGGCAGGCAGCGATCTCTTCGACACCAATGTCGAGATCCACCGCGACCTCGTGCGCAACATCCCGGGCATCCGGCGTTCGCAGGATCTCTTCGACGACCTGTCGGACGACCCGGACGACTGGGCGGTCGCCGTTGCGGCGGAGAGCACGGCCCGCATCGACACGCCGAGTGCGGTGGTCACGCGGCCGTTCGACTACGGGACGGTGATCACGTACACCTTCGACTCGGCGCACTGGCAGGCCACGCGATTCTCCGACGGCCGTCGTTACGCGGTGTGGTACGGCTCGATGGACGTCGCGACGACCGTGTACGAGACGGCGTTTCACTGGAGCCGCTTCGTGCGGGAGTCGTTCGCGGGGCACGATCGCGCGATCCGCACCGAGCGACGGCTGTTCGACGTGCGCTGCGACGCGATGCTCATCGACCTGCGCGGCAAGGAGAAGGCGTATCCCGGCCTCGTCGACCGCAAGAGCTATGCGTTCTCGCAGCAGGTCGGCAGCCACGCGCACGAGCAGGGACAGAACGGATTTCTGGTGCGCTCGGCGCGGTGCGACGGCGTGAATGCGGCGATATTCCGTCCCGAGCGGCTTGCGGATGTCCGCGACAAGCTCTTCCTGACCTACCGCTTCAATCCTGCGCGCGACCAGCTGGTGGTCGAGCGGGTGCAGGGGCGCGCGTGGCTCAAGCTCGCGCCGAGCGCGCTCGAGTAAGCCGAAGGCTGCTAGGCAGGCGTGATCGTCTGCACGCCGCCGCTCGCGCCCACGAGGATCACGTCCGCGCCCCGATGGGCGAAGAGCCCGACCGTCACGACGCCGGCGATCCCGTTGATCGTGGTCTCGAGCGCCTGCGGGTCTTCGATCGTCAATCCGTCGACGTCGAGGATCACGTTGCCGTTGTCGGTCGTGAATCCCATGCGCCACGCCGGGCGGCCGCCGAGGCGCACCAGCTCGCGCGCGACGTAGCTGCGCGCCATCGGAATGACTTCGACCGGCAGCGGAAAACCGCCGAGCACGTCGACCACCTTCGACTGGTCGACGATGCACACGAACTTGCGGCCGACGGCGGCCACGATCTTCTCGCGCGTCAGCGCGCCGCCGCCGCCCTTGATCATCGCGCCCCACTTCGTCACTTCGTCCGCGCCGTCGATGTAGACGGGCACGTTGTCGACGTTGTTGAGCTCCTCGACCTCGATGCCATGGGATTTCAGGCGCGCGGTCGACTTCTCGGAGCTCGACACGGCGCCCTTGATGCGGTACTTGATCTTCGCGAGCTCGTCGATGAAGAAGTTGGCGGTGCTGCCGGAGCCGACGCCGGTCCATGCGTCGTCCACGACGTACTTGATCGCCTCGCGGGCGACGGCCTGCTTCAGCTCGTCCTGGGTCATCGCGCGATTCTACGCGGGACGCCTCACGCGCTGCCAGGCGAGGCGCCCACTCGCCACCGCGGCGACGAGCAGCGCACCGGCAACGGCACCGACCACAAGGTTGCCCGCGAACGTCATCACCTCCTCGAAGCCGGCCACGCGCTCCGCGACCGCCTCGACCGCGTGGTGCAGCGCGGGCGTGCCGTGCACGAGGATGCCGCCGCCGACGAGGAACATGGCCGCGGTCCCGGCGACGGACAGGAACTTCATGAGCCACGGCGCCGCGCGCAGGATCAGCGCGCCGAGCGAACGTTGCGCACGGGCGAGGGCGCGGTCGCCTGCGCGCCTGCACAGGTGCAGCCCCGCGTCGTCGAGCTTGACGATGCCCGCGACCAGGCCATACACGCCGATCGTCATCAGGATCGCGATCGTCACGAGCACGACGATGCGCGTCGCGAGCGGCGACGCGGCCACGATGCCGAGCGCGATCACCACGATCTCCGCCGACAGGATGAAGTCTGTGCGGATCGCGCCCTTGATCTTCGCGCGCTCGAGCGCCAGGACGTCGACGTCTTCGTCGGAGACCGCCTTGGTCAGCGCCTTGTGGTCGGCCTCGCGCTCGCCCTTCGAATGGAGCCAGCGGTGCGCGATCTTCTCGAAGCCTTCGTAGCAGAGGAAGGCGCCGCCGAGCATGAGAAGCGGCGTGATGGCCCATGGCGCGACGGCGCTGATCACGAGCGCAGCGGGCACGAGGATCGCCTTGTTGACGAACGATCCTTTGGCCACCGCCCACACCACGGGCAGCTCGCGGTCGGCGCGAATGCCGCTGACCTGCTGCGCGTTGAGCGCGAGATCGTCGCCGAGCACGCCAGCCGTCTTGCGCGTGGCCGCCTTGGTGAGCACGGCCACGTCGTCGAGGATCGTCGCGATGTCGTCGAGGAGTGCGAGTAGTCCGGCGGCTGCCATCCGCGTATGTTAAGTGGGCGCTGCGACCCGGCTACGTTAGTGCGCGCCGCATGTCGGCGAGGATGGCCGCGAGGTAAGCCGTGAAGCGCGCGGCGGCCGCACCGTCGATCACGCGATGGTCGTACGAGAGCGACAGCGGCAGCATCAGGCGCGGCACGAATGCGTTGCCGTCCCAGACGGGCCTGGTCGCGCTCTTCGACACGCCGAGGATGGCGACTTCCGGCGCGTTGATGATCGGCGTGAACGCGGTGCCGCCGATCCCGCCGAGCGAGCTGATGGAGAAGCAGCCGCCCTGCATGTCGGCAGGACCGAGCTTGCCTTCGCGCGCCTTCGCCGACAGCTCACCCATCTCCCGGGCGATCGCAAGCACGCCCTTCGAGTCGGCGCCCTTCAGCACCGGCACGACGAGACCGTTCGGCGTGTCGGCCGCGAAGCCGATGTTGTAGTACTGCTTGCGAACGAGGTTGTCGCCGTCGAGCGAAGCGTTGAAATCGGGAAACTTCCGGAGGGCGTACACGCTCGCCTTGATCAGGAACGCGAGCATCGTCACCTTGATGCCCGCCTTCTCGTTCTCCTTGTTCAGCGCGACGCGCAGTGCCTCGAGGCCGGTGATGTCCGCCTCGTCGAACTGCGTGACGTGCGGGATCATCACCCAGTTGCGCGCGAGATTCGCGCCGGAGATCTTCCTGATCCGCGACAGCGGCACGGAATCGACCGGCCCGAATTTGGCGAAGTCCACCTTCGGCCACGGCAGCAGGTCGAGGCCCGCGCCGCCGGACGCGGCGCCGCCGCCGCCCGTCATCGCGCCCTTCACGAACGCCTGCACGTCGTCCTGCGTAATGCGTGCGTTGGGACCGGTACCGCGCACTTTCGACAGGTCGACCCCGAGCTCGCGCGCGAACTTCCGCACGGAGGGCGACGCATGCGCCGACGTGAACGCGGCGGGATCGATCGTGGGCGCCGTCGCAGGCGCCGCTTCACCCCCCCTCCCGCGCGCGGGAGAGGGTTGGGGTGAGGGTTCGGGTGAGGGCATTGGCGGCGGCGGGGAAGCCTGCGCGGGCGCGGGTTCCGCCGCCTGCGCCGCATCGAGGACGAGCACGAGGCTTCCCTCGCTCACCTTGTCGCCCGCCTTCACCTTCACTTCCTTCACCACACCCGCGACGGGCGCCGGAACGTCCATCGTCGCCTTGTCGGACTCGAGCGTGACGAGCGCATCCTCCGGCTTGACGGTGTCGCCGGCCTTCACGAGCACTTCGATGACGGGTATATCCTTGAAGTCCCCTATGTCGGGGACCTTGACTTCGAGCGCGCTCATCTGCTCAGACGGTCCAGGGCGCGGGCTTGTCCGGGTCGATGCCGTATTTGGCGATGGCCTCCGCAACCTTCGCCGCCGGAATCGTCCCTTCGTCCGCGAGCGCCTTCAACGCGGCCACCGCGACGTAGTGCGGATTGACCTCGAAGAAGTGCCGCAGCTCCTCGCGCGTGTCGGAGCGCCCGAATCCGTCGGTGCCGAGCACGACATATCGCCGCTTCACCAGCGGACGAATCTGCTCCGCGAATAGCCGCATGTAATCGGTCGCGGCAATCGCCGGCCCCACCGCGTTGTCGAGGCACGTCTGCACGTGCGAGCGCCGCGGCGGTTCCGTCGGATGCAGCGTGTTCCAGCGCATGACGGCGTTGCCGTCGCGTGCGAGCTCCGTGAACGAGGGGCAGCTCCAGATGTCCGACTCGACGCCGAAGTCGCTCTTCAACAGCTCGGCGGCCGCCATCACCTGGCGCAGGATGACGCCCGATCCCATGAGCTGCACGCGGGGACCCTTCGTCGTCGCCCCTTCTTGCAGCTTGTACATCCCCTTCAGGATGTCCGGCGCGGCGCCCGCCGGCATGGCCGGGTGCGTGTAGTTCTCGTTCATCACGGTGATGTAGTAATAGACGTCCTGCTGCTCCGCGCACATGCGGCGCAGGCCGTCCTGGATGATCACCGCGACCTCGTACGCGAACGTCGGATCGTAGGAAATGCAGTTCGGCACCGTCGCCGAGATGAGGTGCGAGTGCCCGTCCTCGTGCTGCAGGCCTTCGCCGTTGAGCGTCGTGCGGCCGGCCGTCCCGCCGAGCAGGAAGCCGCGCGAGCGCATGTCGCCCGCGGCCCAGCAGAGGTCGCCCACGCGCTGGAAGCCGAACATGGAATAGAAGATGTAGAACGGGATCATCGGCACGTCGTGCGTGGAGTACGACGTCGCCGCCGCGATCCAGTCGCACATGCCGCCGGCCTCGTTGATGCCTTCCTGGAGGATCTGGCCGTGCTTGTCCTCCTTGTAGAACATGAGCTGGTCGTGGTCCTGCGGCGTGTAGAGCTGTCCCTGCTGGTTCCAGATGCCGAGCTGGCGGAACATGCCTTCCATGCCGAAGGTGCGCGATTCGTCGGGCACGATGGGCACCACGTGCTTGCCGATGTCCTTGTCGCGGATGACCACCTGCAGGATCTGCACGAACGCCATCGTGGTCGAGATCTCGCGGTCCTCGGTGCTCTTCAGGAACCGCTCGAACGCCGGCAGCTCGGGAACCGCGAGCGCAGTGGTGGCCCTGCGCCGGCGCTGCGGCACATAGCCGCCCAATTCCATGCGCCGCTCGCGCATGTACTCGAGCTCGGGCGAGCCGGGCGGGAAATTCACGTACGGGATCTCGTCGAGCTTGTCGTCGGGGAC
>Ga0207691_10007279_pt1 | contig 10676 bp, 9 predicted proteins | sample KBSM13metaG_FD_184327 | JGI IMG/M metagenome (GOLD analysis project Ga0207691, IMG submission 184327) | Miscanthus rhizosphere microbial communities from Kellogg Biological Station, Michigan, USA - KBS M1-3 metaG (SPAdes) (version 2) | ecosystem: Host-associated > Plants > Roots > Rhizosphere >... | reverse complement strand
GTCAGGTTCGTCAGCTCGGGAACAGAAGCCACGATGAGTGCGATTCGCCTGGCGCGAGCGTTCACCGGACGGGATCGCATCATCAAGTTCGAAGGCTGTTACCACGGTCACGGCGACGCGTTCCTCGTGAAGGCCGGGTCTGGCGCCATGACGCTGGGCATACCGACGAGCCCTGGCGTTCCTGCTCCGGTGGCCGCCGACACGCTGCTCGCACGCTACAACGATCTGGCGTCCGTCGATTCGCTGCTCGCCGCTCAAGGCGCGTCGATCGCGGCCATCATCATCGAACCGATTGCCGGCAATATCGGTGTCGTTCCACCCGCTGACGGCTTCCTCGCGGGCTTGAGAGATCGTTGCCGTCAGCACGGCATCCTGCTGATCTTCGACGAGGTGATCTCGGGCTTCCGCGCCTCTGCCGGAGGGGCACAGGGTCTCTTCGGCATCGATCCCGATCTGACTTGCCTCGGCAAGATCATCGGCGGCGGCCTGCCCGTCGGCGCGTACGGTGGGCGCGCCGACATCATGAGCAGAATCGCGCCGGCCGGTCCGGTGTATCAGGCCGGGACATTGTCGGGAAACCCAGTGGCGATGACTGCGGGGCTCTGGGCGCTGAAGAATCTTGTGCCGACGCTGTATCGAAACCTCGCACGACGTGGGGCGGCGCTCGCGGCAGGCCTGGCCGACGCCGCACGCGACACCAACGTGCCGCTTCAGGTCAACGCGTTCGGCTCGCTGCTCACGCCATTTTTCACGTCAACGCCGGTTCGTGACTATCAATCCGCACTGGCCGCCAATACCAGCGCATATGCGGTGTTCTTCCATGGAATGCTGAAGCGCGGCGTCTATCCGCCGCCTTCGCAGTTCGAGGCGTGGTTCCTCTCCGCCGCCCATACCGACGCGCACATCAGAAAGACGATCGCGGCGGCAAAGGCGGCGATGAAGGACGTCAAGAAACTCGTCAGTGTCTAGTCTGCGTGTCGATCTGAACCGGCGAGTCCATCCGCACGCGCAACACTGATCCCTGCGGCAGATCGACTTCCTTGCCTTCGGTCGCCGCGATTGTCCCGCCGCCACCGATCAGGATTCCGGCGAGCGCGCCCTTGAATCCACCCAGGATGCCCCCGATGATCGCACCCACACCCGCGCCGGCTGCCGTTCGACCGGCCTCACCCCGGATGCCTTCGCCTTCGATGGCCTGCGTCACCGTGCCACGAATCGGGTATGACCGGCCGTTGAGCGTGACCTGGTCGAAGCTCACCGTCATCTTGGACGTGCGATTCGTACGCGTACCGGGCTCTACCGCGGTCACTACACCTCTGAAGATCGAGCCAGCCGGGATCGCCAGACGACCATCGACGGTCACGTCGGCGAGTGTCGCACCTTCAAAACGGTCCTCAACCTGCGCGGTGCCGGAGTTGAGTGTGTTCTGCAATCGAACGTCGATCTCGGTGCCGACAGGCACCTCGACGCTGCTCGCAGTCGTCGTTGTTGATGGCGTGGACGTGGTGTTCCCCGGAGCCGACGTCGAGCGAGACGCAGTCGTCGCGCTGTTTGCGGCGGACGACGGAGCGGGTGCCGGAGTCGGGGTTGATGCGGGTGCAGCGGCTGCCACATCACTGCGCGCGCGAGATCGCAGATCCTCGATTCGATCTCTGACGTCGGAATACTCAGTTCGGGACAGGGTCCGCTCTTTTCGCAGCTTGACCTTCAGATAGACGACCTCGTCCCGCAGATCGTCCAGCTCCGTTCCGAGTTGAGTGGCGCGCGTCGCGTCGCGACTTCGCAGCTGCGAGAGGTCACGATCGGCGAGGTACACGTTGTCCTGTAAACGTTGCACATCAGCCTGTGTGACGGTCGAGCTTTGCTGCGCATACGCAGGCGCAGCAATGATTGCCAGAGCCACCGCTCCAAGCAGGGCCCGATATCGCAGGTTCATTGATTGCTCCTTCAGTTACGCCACGGCATGAGGCGTTCGAGCCAACTGATTCGGGTGAGGTCGTTGTAGATGACCGTCACCATCAGCATCATCAGCACGACGAACCCAGCCAGCAGCATCTTCTCTTTGACCTGCATGCTAAAGTCGCGCCGTGCGATTCCTTCGAGCGCCATGATGAGAATGTGGCCGCCGTCGAGCACGGGCACCGGCATCAAATTCAAAATGCCGAGGTTGATGCTCAACATTGCCATCAGTGACAGAAGTGCGATGAACCCTTCCTGCGCTGACTCGCCGGAGAGTTGGGCGATTCCGACCGGACCTTGCAACTGACGTACTGACGTCGCGCCCGTGAAGAGACCTGCCAGCGTCCGGAAAATCAGTCCGGACGACTTGATGTTCTGTTGGACGCTCATGCGAATGGCTTCGAGCGGCCCAGGCTTGAACGACTTCCTTGGATCCGAAATGTAGAGACCGACCTTGGCGCCGTCACCACGGTCTTTCGGAGTTGCGTGCAGTTCGACTTGCTCGCTCCCTCGTTGGACGGTGAAACGCGTTTCCTTCTCGCCGGTACGTCCCACCATCTGCCTGAACTGCCCAGCGGTGACGACCCGCTCGCCGTTGATCGCGAGCACGACGTCCTTCGCCTTGAACCCGGCGGCCTCCGCGATGTCGCCGGCAATCACGGAGTCAACGACCGGATTGATGTCGGGCAGGACGCCGATGTTCCCGATCTCGTACTTGCCCTCACCGACCGGCCGCACGTTCGTCGACACCGGACTTCCATCGCGAAGCAGCGTCACCCCGACGTCACGATTGGGCTTCGTGCTGACCTCGATCAGCAGATCTTCCCAGGTATGGACCTCTCGGCCCGCCACCGTCAGGATGCGATCGTTGCGACGGATACCGCTTTGCGCTGCAGGTGAATCCGGAAGCACCGCGCCAACGACGGGAGGCTGGTCGAGATAGGTGAACACCTCAGCGCCCTGCGCGAGGACGAAGGCGAGCACCACTACGGCCAGGAGGATGTTCATCGCCGGCCCGGCGAACAGGATCTGGAAGCGCTGCCACTTCGTCTTGGACAGGAACTCGTCTGGCTGGCCTGAGCGTGGATCCTCGGGGTTCTCTCCCGCCATCTTCACGTATCCGCCGAGCGGAATCGCGCTGACGCAGTACTCGGTGTCTCCGCGCGTCACCTTGAGAATCTTCGGGCCGAAGCCAAGGGAAAACGTCAGCACGCGAACGCCATGGCGGCGTGCTGCCAGGAAATGCCCCAGCTCGTGGACGAAAATCAGGACGCCCAGTACGAAAAGAAAGGCCAGCAGCGTCGTCAACGGAGAGAAATCCTCAAGTCGTTAATTCTAACTCGCCCGCTCGCTCGCGGGCGTAGGTGCGCGCCCAGCTGTCGACCCTGCGCACGGTTTCTAAGGTTGAGACGCTCTCCGCGGCGTGTCCGTTCATTGCCAGGTCGATCACGACAGGTATGGATGTAAAGCCGAGCTTTCCGTCGAGAAATGCTTCGACTGCGATCTCGTTGGCGGCATTGAGAACCACCGGCAGCGTCCCTCCCGTCCGCAGCGCCCGATACGCCAGCCCGAGGCAGGGGAAACGCTCGGAGTCGGGAGTGAAGAATTCCAACTGCCCTGCCCGCGTCAGGTCGAGCGACGGCAGCAGCGCCTCCCAGCGATCCGGATAGGAGCAGGCGTACTGGATTGGCAACCGCATGTCGGTCACGCCGAGCTGCGCGATCACCGAACCGTCGGCAAGCTCCACGAGGGAGTGGACGATCGATTGCGGATGGATGACCACGTCGATCTGGTCGGCGGTCACGTCGAACAGCCAATGCGCCTCGATGACCTCGAGGCCCTTGTTCATCATCGTGGCAGAATCGATGGTGATCTTGCGACCCATCTTCCACGTGGGATGCTTGAGCGCCTGCTCGGGACTCACCCGGTCGAGCTCGTCGCGCGTGAAGCGACGAAACGGCCCGCCGGACGCGGTGAGAATCAATCGACGAAGCTCGCGCCGCTGACGGCCGTGCAGACATTGATGCACGGCATTGTGCTCGCTGTCGATTGGAAGAATCGCAACGCCTCTGCGGCGCGCAGCCTTCGTCACCAGCGCGCCAGCCATGACGAGAATTTCCTTGTTAGCGATGGCGATCGTCTTCCCGGCGTCGATGGCAGCGAGCACTGCTTCGAGAGCGGTCGTACCGGACGACGCGCAAATGACGATGTCGGCGTCGGGACAGGTCGCAACGGCCATCAGGCCTTCGGCGCCACCGGCCAATGTTGCCGACGAACCGGCGCCACACGCTGCTCTCAGCCGGTCCACGGCCTCGGATTTCGCCAATGCCGCAACACGCGGCCGATAGCGCCGAATCTGCTCGGAGAGCAACTCGGAGTTGTCGCCCGCGGCCAGCGCAACGACCGAGAGCCTGGTCGGGTGCGCATCGACAACCGCCAGCGCATTCTGACCAATCGAGCCTGTGGAGCCGAGGATTGCCAGTCGTCTCACGAGATGTTTCGAACGAACAGATAAAACGGAGGGACCGCGAACAAAAGAGCGTCGATGCGGTCGAGGACGCCGCCGTGCCCCGGAATGAGTGACGAACTGTCTTTCACGCCCGCGGCGCGCTTCAGCCGCGACTCGAACAAATCACCACAGATCCCAAGACCAACAACCAGGATGCCCAGCACGAACAACGGAGCGTAGCCGGTGAAGGGCAGCATCTTCGCACCCGCGAAGACCATGAACGCCGTGCCGAAGATGAGACCACCGATCGCGCCTTCGATCGTCTTCTTCGGGCTGATCGCCGGCGCCAGCGGTCGACGGCCGAACATGCGGCCAACGTAGTACTGCGACGAATCGCTGACGACAATCGTCCCGAGAAGCAGGAGCGTCGCAGGCCAGCTTTGAAGCGCCTGGACGGCGACGAGCATGCCGAGCGGCATCCCTACGTAGACGGCCCCGAACACCCCCGACGTCGCCGGCGCGATCGGATGATCCGCGATCAGCACTTCGGCCGTCACCCACAGCAGCGCCATCAGCATCAACAACTGCGCTGCCGGCATCGTCAACCCGGATGAGACCCAGCACAGTGCAACCGCCAGCACGACCGCGCGAATCGGTGAGTCCACGATTTCCAGGTACTCGCGTGCGGCCAGCGCCGCGACGACGCACGCGAGGACGCGCAGAGCGACGATGGGCAGCAACAAAATCGCCGCGAGCGCAACCGCCACGAGAGCGATCCCGCTGACGAAGCGAACCATGCCTGGCTACAGACTCCCGTCCGGGGTCATTTGGCGCCGATGACGGCCGGCGAGCTGATGCCGCCGTATCGCCGCTCGCGCTTCTGATAGGCGAGCACCGCTTCAATGAGATGTTGCCTGCGGAAGTCCGGCCACAACGTGTCGGTGACGTAGATCTCAGAGTATGCGATCTGCCAGAGCAGGTAGTTGCTCACGCGCATCTCACCGCTCGTCCGAATCAACAGATCAGGATCCGGCTGACCGGCGGTGTAGAGAAAACTCGCAAAGCGCTGTTCGTCGAGGTCCTCTGGCCTGACACCGGAGGCCATCGCTCGTCTGGCGGCATCGACAATCTCGGCCCTGCCGCCGTAATTCAACGCGATGTTGAACAACATCCCACGACTGCCGGCGGTGCGTTGCATCGCCGCGTGCAGTTCTTCCTGGATGTCCGGCGACAGATCTTCCATCCGTCCGATCACACGAAAGCGGATGTCGTTTCTGAGTAGGGTGTCGAGTTCGGATCGGAGGTACCGCTTCAGGAGCTGCATGAGCGTGCCCACCTCGCTGGCGGGACGCTTCCAGTTCTCCATCGAGAAGGCGTACAACGTCAGGACCTGAATGCCCAGACGAGCCGCGGTCTCGACCGAATCGCGAACGGAGTCGATGCCGACGCGGTGCCCTTCCACACGTGGGAGATGGCGCTGCGCGGCCCATCGTCCGTTGCCGTCCATGATGATGGCCACATGGACCGGCAGGCGGTCGAACTGGATCTCACGGGCGAGCGTCTGGTCCGGATGACCGGGCGGAATCCACGTCAGGAGATCGTCACGCGACACGGCTCAATCCCAGAGCTGGCTTGTGTTGGTGGCCGGAGCGCGCCGACACAAGCGAGCAGCAGAGTAATTCCTCGTCTGACAACCACTTAATGATAATCCACACAGAGGAGGAAGAGCCCGTGGGCGGGGGCCGTCGCCCCAGCCTCCGCGCGCGTCCGTGGCTCGAGCAGAACAGCCACGTTCTCGGGTTCGCGCCATCCACGACCGACCTCGACGAGGGTGCCCACAATTGCCCGCACCATGTGACGCAGGAACCCGTCTCCGGTGATTTCATACGTCAGAAGGCCATTGGTATCACGCCATCGTGACCGCGTGATGGTGCGAGCGGTTCCGCTGGTTTCACTGCCTGCGCTCTGAAACGCGACGAAATCGTGAGTGCCCACCAGAGTCGCCGCTGCCCGCTCCATGGCGGCGAGATTGAGCGGTTCGGGAATATGCCAGACGTACGCGCGATCGAATGGATCCGCGACGGGCGTGCTCCTGATTCGATACTGATACGTCTTCCCGCGCGAGCTGAAGCGGGCGTGGAACTCCGGATCCGCGTCCGCCACCGACAGCACTCTGATATCGGGGGGGAGATGCGCGTTCAGCGCACGCTGCAGTGTCGTGACGTCGTGATTGAAGCCGACGACCGCGCTGGCAACCTGGCCAAGCGCGTGCACACCAGCGTCGGTGCGTCCCGCGCCGTGCACGTTTACGCTCGCACCCTCGAAGCGTGCGAGCGCGTCTTCGAGCAGGCCCTGTACCGATTCCCCCTCGGCTTGTCGTTGCCAGCCGACGAGTCGAGTGCCGTCGTAGGCGAGTGTCAGCTTGAGCGTGCGTCTTGTCACTGAACTATCGACTTCCAACTTCCAATCCCCAACTCCCAAACGGATTGGGTTCGTGGGAATTGGGAGTTGGATATTGGGACTTGACTCGGCGAAGCCTCAGGCGCGAGAACCCGGCTTCACCACAGCCTGCCCGGCTGCGCACAGAGGGCACGACTCCGGCTGATAGGTGGGCAGCGACACCGTCGCGAGCGCCTGGAAAGGGACGTCCAGACTCTGTTGCCCTCCACTGCGGTCGATGATAGAAGCGGCGCCGACGACGGTTGCGCCGGCCGCTCGCGCGACCTCGATCGTCTCGCGGGTCGACATGCCGGTTGTCACAACGTCTTCAACAACCAGGACGCGCTCCCGCGGCTCCAGCGCGAAACCTCGCCGCAGACTCAGCTTCCCATCTTGACGCTCAGCAAAGATCGCCCGGACGCCCAGGGCCCGTCCGACTTCCTGCCCGATGACAATGCCCCCAAGGGCCGGTGAAAGCACAACCTGGGGCTTCAGGTCTTTGACCCTTGCCGCAATCTCGGCACCGCAGGCTTCAGCCTCACGCGGATGCTGCAGAACCAGGGCGCATTGCAGGTACCCCGGACTGTGCAGTCCTGAGGTCAGCCGAAAATGCCCTTCGAGCAGGGCACCCACCCGTCGGAACCGATCTAGAACAGAATCAACACTAACTAGCGACATTCTCGGCGAGTATACCTTTTGCACGGCCTGAACATCCGGCCTTGGCCGTTCGTCTTACAAGAGACCAAAACAAGTCAGTGGAGTTGGGAGAAATGCGTACGATGTTCATTCGGATAACAGTTCTGGCGGCATTTGTGGCCGTTTTCGGAACGGCGGCGTCCGTTTTCGCACAGGTGTCACAGAGCAGCCAATTGGCTGCCGCTGCCCCGCAAACCAGACGGTTAACGGCTGACGAGGCAGTCCGCCTGGCGCTGGAGAACAACCTCGGTATCCGGGTCGCCCGCATCGACCCGCAAATCGAGGACCTGAATATCGTCAACGCGAAGACGGGTTGGACCCCCAACTTCAACACGACGTTCTCGACCAACAGCCAGGATGCCCCGAACCAGAACTTCCTGGCCGGCGCGCAGGGCACCATCACGAGTAGCGATCAGGTCCTCAGCAACATCGGCATGACGCAGACACTGCCGTGGGGTGGCAGCTACGACATCGGGTGGGACAGCTCGCGATTCAACTCCAACAGCTCGTTCTCGACGTTCTCGCCCCAGCTTCGATCGACGCTTGCGCTGAACTACACGCAGCCGTTGCTGCGAAACTGGAAGATCGACAACACGCGGCAACAGGTGCTCATCACCTCGAAGAACCGCGAGATCTCCGACGTCAGTCTTCGACAGACGATCGCCATGACGACGCGCACCGTGCGCAACGCGTTCTGGGACCTCGCGTACGCGATCGCGTCACTCGGTGTGCAACGACAGTCTCTGGATCTGGCAAACGAGTCGCTCCGCGATACGCGCGCCAGGGTTGAAATCGGCACCACACCGCCCATCGACATCGTCGAGGCCGAAGCAGAAGTGGCACGTCGCCAGGAGGCGGTGATCGTCGCGGAAGGGAATATCGGTGACGCCGAAGACGCACTCCGCACGCTGGTCTTCGATCCCAACGCGCCGGACTTCTGGACGATCAAGATCGAGCCCTCCGACCTGCCCCCATTCGCGCCGACGACCGTGAACGTCGACGCCGCAGTGAAGAACGCGCTCAGCCGACGGACAGACCTCGAACAATCGCGCAAGTCGATCGAGGGCGACGACATCAACATCCGGTTCTATCGCAATCAAAGGCTGCCAGACGTCAACGCCTCTCTGAACTATGGCCTGCAGGGACTGGGCGGGACACAGCTCGTGCGCGGGGCGGGCCCGTTCGGACCGGGTACCGGCGATATTCTTGGCAGCTCACAACGGGGCTTCAACAATGTTCTGGGCGACCTCTTTCAGAACCAGTATCCGAACTGGACGGCGCAGCTGAATATCAGCTATCCGATCGGCACGAGTTCCGCCGACGCAAACCTGGCGCGGGTACAGCTGGAAAAGACCCAGGCGCAGACTCGTATTCGCGATCAGGAGCTGCAGATCACCACGCAGGTTCGCGTGGCCGCCCGAGAGGTGCAGACCAACCAGCAGCGCGTCGAAAGCTCACGTTCCGCGCGTCAGCTCGCCGAGCGTCGACTCGAGGCCGAACAGCGCAAGTTCGAGGCAGGCACGTCGACGAGCTTCCTCGTGTTTCAGGCCCAGCGCGACCTCTCGCAGGCGCGCAACGTGGAGCTGCAGAACGTCCTGAATTTCCACCGTTCCGTCGTCGATCTAGAAACCGTGCAAGAGGCGCCATTGCAGGGTGGAGGCTCGCAAAGCGCGGCCGTGCGATAACATCAGCCCGTGCCGCGTGTCACGGTCACGATCATCACGCTCAACGAAGCCGCACATATCGCTGACGCCATCGAGAGCGCTGCGTGGGCCGACGAGGTCATCGTCGTTGACTCTGGCAGCGCGGACGACACGCTCGCCATTGCCTGCGCCAGGGGGGCCCGCACTGAAACCCGGTCGTGGACCGGCTACGTCGATCAGAAGAACTTCGCTGCCGGCCTGGCCAGTAACGACTGGATCTTCTCGCTCGACGCTGACGAGCGAATCCCCGCCGCTCTTGCCTCGGAGATTCGCAGCGTTCTGTCTTCAGAGCCGCCACACGGCGGGTATCGAGTCCCCCGAGTCACACACCATCTCGGTCAGTGGATCAGGACGACGGACTTTTATCCCGACCACCAGACGCGGCTGTACGACCGGCGAAGGGCGAAATGGCATGGCCGCCACGTGCATGAGTCGGTCAGGGTCGAGGGGCCGTCTGGTGAGCTCACGAAGGAACTGGAGCACTACTCGTATCGAAACCTGAGCGATCACCTCGATCGCATCAACGCCTACTCCACGCTGGCGGCGCGGCAAATGTACGAAAGCGGCCGCCGCGCCAATGCGCTGCATCTGCTGGTTCATCCACCTGCGGCGTTTCTTCGGAACTACATCCTGCGGCGAGGGTTCCTCGACGGCACCGTCGGCTTGACGCTTTCGATCGTCAACGCGTACTCCGTCTTCCTGAAGTTCGCAAAACTCTGGGAACTGCAGCGGTGTTCTCGCTCCACATAGACACTGCACGCACGTGGCGTGGCGGGCAGGGCCAGGTGATGCACACCGTCATGGGTCTGCGCGCGCAACGGCAGCGTGCTGCTTTGGCCGCGCATCCAGAGGGCGAACTGTTTCGCCGCATGTCCGAGGGGACAGACCTGATCCCGCTGGCCCCGCGAAACGAGATCGATCTGGCAGCCGCGTGGCGGCTCTCACGCGTGCTCAAGCAGCTGCGGCCAGATGTGATTCACGCACACGATCCGCATGGCGTGGCAATGGCGGCTACGGCTTTGTCGATCGCGTCGCCATCACCGGAACCGCCGCTCGTCGCGTCGAGACGCATCGAGTTCCGGATCGCGCACAACTCGTTCTCGAGATGGAAGTACGGACGCGTCGCCTGTTTCATCGCAATTAGCGAGGCCGTTCGGGATCGGCTCATTGCGGACGGCATCCCGAGGCAGAAAACCACAGTCGTCCATGAGGGCGTTGACGTCGAGCGCATCGTGCACCTTCCAGCGGCCAACGTACATGCCGCATTTTTTCTTCCTACTCATGCGCCTGTCGTCGGTAACATCGGCGCGCTCGTCGCGCAGAAGGGCCAGCACCATCTCGTTGATGCTGCCGCGATCGTCCTCCGCGCTGTCCCGGATGCTCGGTTCGTGATTCTTGGCGAGGGCGAACTGCGCCCTGCTCTCGAAGAG
>Ga0207691_10007277_pt1 | contig 10676 bp, 10 predicted proteins | sample KBSM13metaG_FD_184327 | JGI IMG/M metagenome (GOLD analysis project Ga0207691, IMG submission 184327) | Miscanthus rhizosphere microbial communities from Kellogg Biological Station, Michigan, USA - KBS M1-3 metaG (SPAdes) (version 2) | ecosystem: Host-associated > Plants > Roots > Rhizosphere >... | reverse complement strand
AACCGCCGCGCGATGTCGTCCATCTGCGATTCATAAGCCCAGCACACCTGCGGCACGCCGAAACCCCGGTACGGCCCCGTCGGCGGCGTGTTCGTGTATACGCAGTACGTCGTCAAATCCTGATGCGCAATCCGATATGGCCCTCCCGATACCTCGCCGCCGTTGCGTCCTGTGTTGGTCGAGGTGAGAGCGTAGGCGCCTATGTCATAGGCCGCTTCGACTTGACGGGCGACGATGCGGCCGTCTCTTTTCACGCCCGTCTTGATCCGGACAATTGCGGCCTGACAATGCGCGGTAAGAAAGACTTCTTCTCGGCTGAGCACCCACTGAACGGGACGGTGGGCTTTGCGCGCCAGGCTCGCCGTCAACGGTTCCAAACGGGGATGAGTTTTCGCGCCGTAGCCACCACCGACGTAAGGGACGATCAGACGCACTTTGGATTGCGACAAGTTAAACAGTTCGGCTAGCTGCGCGCGGACCAGTGACGGATTTTGCGTCGAGTTATAGATCACCAACTTGCCGGACGGCTCCCAGTAGGCTAGCGCAGCATGCGGCTCGATATGCGCATGCTGGATTTTTTGCGAGCTGTAAGTGTCTTCGAAGATTTCATCCGATTCGCGAAAGCCCGCATCCACATCGCCGTCGTCGACATGATACATGCTCAGGATATTGCCCCCGGTTTCCAGGCGAAATCCGCTCTTGGCCGGAAACGACTGTGCTTTGACTCGATCGGCGTGAATGACCGGCGCATCGGCCTTCATCGCAGCGCGAAGATCGAAGACCGCCGGAAGCGGCTCGTATTCCACTTCGATCAATTCAAGCGCCTCCTCGGCACAGTCTTTCTCTTCCGCGGCGACCGCCGCGATGATATCGCCCACGTACCTCACCCGATCGAGGGCCACCACCGGCTGATCCTTCACCACCGGTCCAAAGTGGCTGTTCATTCCTTTGAGATCGTCGCGGGTCAACACCGCGACGACACCCGGCAACTCCACCGCTTTGCTGGCATCGACCCGTAGGAGTCGTGCGTGCGGATACGTGCTGCGTAGCACTTTGGCGTAAACCATTCCGGCCATCTCGATGTCGGCGGTGAATTGCGCCCAGCCGCGCAGCTTCGCCGGCCCATCGACTCTTGAATAGTTTTCGCCTAGGGCTGTCATGCAATTTTCAACCGGCGACGCACTCATTCAGCGCGCGGCGCACCAATACATTCACGAGATGCCGTTTGTAGTCCGCCGGACCGCGCAAATCATCGATGGGATCGACGGCCGCCGCTGCTTTGCGGGCGATTTCGGCAATTCCGTCCGCGCTCAAATCATAGGCCGAAGGAAAGTCTTTTTGAGTTAAAACCACCGGCGCCGGCGATACCGCGCCCACAACCACACGCGCCTCTGCAATGCTGCCGTTTACGCGACGTACCCACGCCGCAATGCCGGCGCACGGGCGGTCCTCCGAAGAACGAGTGGTAAACTTGAGATAGGTTGCCTTGGCATTCGCGGGTGGCGTCGGCACGCGCAGTGCCGTGAGTATTTCATCGCGCTCCAGACCCGTCTCGTAGCTGCCGACTAAAAAATCGGCGAGCTTGACGGTGCGCGCGCCGCCCCGTTTGGTCAGCTCCACGCTGGCATCCAAGGCAACGAGCGCCGCGGGCGGATCGGATTGCGAATCGGCATGCGCCAGGTTGCCGCCGATGGTTGCCATGTTGCGGATGCGGATGTTCGCCACCACGTGGCACGCTTGCGCCAGCAACGGATAATACTGGCGCACCGCCGGCGCGCTCTCCATATCATAGATACTTGCCAAGCCGCCCACACGAAGCCCGCTCGTCGGATCATAGGTGATTTCTGTCGCGCCTTGAATTTTTTTCAGATTGACTAAAGTCTTGGGAAGCAAGATCCCGTGCTTGATCAAAATCAAGAGCGCCGTGCCGCCGCTAATCAGCTTGACATCATCATCCTCTGCGAGAATTTCGCAGGCGTCTTCGATCGACCGTGGCTCGACTATATTGAAGCGTCGCATGTCACACCTCGAAGGTGGAATGTTGGAGTAATGGATTGATGTCTCGCGAAACCCAGCCGTCCGCTACTCCAACACTCCATTTACCTTCCCAATTATTCATCCGCCGCCGCCCACAACACGCGTATCGCCGGCGGCTGTAGCCATTTGGTGCCGCGCTTCTGCAAAGCAACCTCTTGCCAGGTATCGCCGCGGTCGTAAGTCACATAGATCGCGCCTTGGCCCGGAGGGCCCGCCGTGTGGCCCCGCGCCACATCGCCGAAGGCGGCAAAAATAGAATCTTTACAGTAAGGGTTGTACGCGAGCTGCCAGCACATGGCGGGATGCTTGGCCGGTAATCCCGCGCCGACTTGTCGCCAGCTCTGGCCGCCGTCTTCGCTGCGATAGATTCGGCCCTGAACGCCGCCCGGCTGATCCCAATACTGCGGCGAGCCATGGCCGCCGGCCACGAACATCGCCGCCCGCTCGCCGGGAAGATTGATCACATCATGAAAGTAATCGCTCTCCATCCCTTTTTCGGCGCGCTTCCAGCCCTTTTCCGGCGGATCGGCGATGAAGAAGCCGCGCGAAGTAGCGGCAAAATATCGCGTCGCGCTTCCCGGCGAGCGCACGACCATATGGATATCAGGATATTCAAATCCATCGCTGACGTCTTCCCAAGTTTGTCCACGATCGAAGCTGCGCACGACGCCGCCATGCTCAATGCAGAGATAGATTGTTTTCGGATTTTCCGAATCGATGTTGATGTGGCGGATGTGACCTTGATGCGGCGGATGCGGAAAGTACCACTTGTATTTTACCTCCGCCGGCATTTCGACGAGAGATTTAAGCTCCTCCCACGAATCGCCGCCGTTTTCGCTGCGATACAGATGCACCGGCTCGGTGCCCGCGTAGATAACCCGCTCATCGGTCGGATCGACCGTGACCCATCGGATGTCGCCCTCCATCACCCGTTGCCAGTGGCGTCCGGCATCTTTCGTGCGAAACAGGCCGTCGAAGGTCACTCCGGCGAAAACGATTTCCGGATTTTGTCGGCAGCCGTATACCGAATCGACAACCTTCTCTTTGAAATAAGGCTCAAACTCGCGCGAGCCTCCCATCGAAGTCCAGATGTCTCCCACGCCGCGAAATAGGATCATTCCCGCTTGCGTGCCTGCATAGAGCCGATAGGCTTCAGCCATAAAATTCCCTCCGAATTTGAACTACCCGCAACGCAAGAATTCGCACAATTTCACCACAGAGACGCCGAGTACACAGAGCTTTTAAAGTTGCTCAAAGATTCTTGGCTACTTTCCGGTCTGAGTGTCCGCCGCGCCTCTGTGGTGCGTTTTTACGTCAGTTGAAAATCATCCCGCCATTGACATGAATAGTCTGCCCCGTAATGTAACCGCTCTCTTCGCTCGCCAGGAATCCGACCGCTTCGGCGATTTCGCCCGGTTCGGCGGCGCGGCCCATGGGAAGTGATTGACCGATCCGGCGCCACTCTGTCTCGTTGTAGTTGCTCATCGCCCGCGCGGTTGTTGTCAGCCCGGGCGCAATCGCATTGACTCGCACGCCATGCGGCGCCATCTCCAATGCCAGTGATTTGGTAAATGCAATCACGGCTGCTTTCGAAGCGGCGTAAGCCGTCCGTCCGGCGCCGCCGGTGATGCCGAAATTGGAGGAAGTGTTGATGATCACGCCTGCTTTGCGCTCGCGCATCGGCTTGCAGACAGCCTGGCAGCACAAAAACGTTGCCTTGAGATTGACGTCGATGACCTCGCGCCATTCGGAGAGCGGAAACTCCTGGATCGGATGTTTGTGCAATGTCCCGCCGGCGAGATTCACCAGGAGATCGACGCGCCCAGCCTCACGATGAATCTCGGCGAACACAGTCTTGAGCTGCGCAGCCTTGGTCAGCTCAACCGTGCGATATTCCGCCTGACATCCCTGCTGGCGCAACTGCTCGGCAGTTTCGGTTGCGGCCTGCTGATTCTTGTCGAGAATAAAAATCGCATAGCCGGCTTCGCCCAGGCGCCGCACTACCGCCTGCCCGATGCCGCCCGCTCCACCGTTAACCACAGCAATTCTTGCTTCCATATTTCCTCTGTAATCGTGCGAGTCCAGGTTCCGATTCGGCCCTCCGGGCCTACTCAGGGCGACGGAATTATTGAGCCGTATCCCCGAGTAGCGACTTCAGTCGCGTAGCGAGGGGCCGTTCGAATCCTTAGCCGTCGGTTGGAAAAAGTTTTCCAACTTCACCACATGATGCCGCCGCCGTTGGCGAAAATGGTCTGCCCGGTGATAAAACGTGCGGCATCGCTCGCAAGAAAAACCGCCGGACCGGCCAGATCTTCGGGCTGGCCGATGCGGCCCAAAGGAATTCTCTGCCCCTGCGCATAAATCTGCTCTTCGCTCTGATGCCCGCGCGGCTGCGCGGTGTCGGTAATGCCGGGACAGATGACGTTTACCGTTATCCCATGCGGCGCCAGCTCGAGCGCCAGTGATTTAGAAAAACCGATAATACCGGCCTTGGACGCGGCATAATGTGCACCGCTCCTGGCACCCTGAAACGCGCGTCCGGATGTCAGGCTGATAATTCGTCCGCAACGCTGCGTGAGCAACTGCGGCACGACAGCCTTCGAGCAAAGGAAGGTGCCGACCAGGTTGGTGCCGATGACACGATCCCAGTCCTCCTCTGCCATCTCTTCGACAGGGCTCGTGGGAAAAATGCCGGCGTTGTTGACGAGAATATCCACTCGGCCGTATTCTTTGAGCGTCGCCTCGACCATCGCCTGCACCGATTCTTCGTTCGAGATATCGGCGTGGAGCGCCGAAGCTTTGCCGCCAACGCCCTCAATTTCTTTTTTGACTGCGCTGGCGTTGGTCTCGTTGAGATCGCCGATCACGAGCGCTGCTCCCTCCCGCGCCATGGCCAGAGCGATAGCTCGGCCAATCCCCTGTCCTCCCCCGGTCATGAGGGCGATGCGATTTTCCAGTCGACGCATTTATTTCACCCGTCGCAGCAAACCGATCTCGGCCAAAGCGTCCCCATGACTAAGAGCCGTTGATAGCTTCATGGCGACGCTTCTAACCGTTCTGCCGATTTTATCGACCCCCGTCGCTTTGATTCGCTCGGTCGGTCCGATCACCGCGATGCTGCCGAACACGTCGTGTCCCAATACGCAGGGAGCAGCAATGCCGGCAGTGAACGAATATCTTTCTTGAACGCTCACCGCATAACCATGCCGCCGTACCGCTTCGAGTTTTTTTAAGATCTGGTTTGCCGAGTTCGGTGTGTGCGGCGTAAATTTTTCCAGCGGCCTTTTTCTAAGAAGCGAGAGAATCTCCTCTTGCGGCAGCATTGCCAGGATCGCGAGCGCCGATGAGCCTACGTAAAGCGGCCGCGGCACGCCGGTCTCGATCACCGTGCGGGTGTGATGCGGGCTTTCGCGTCTCTCGATTGTGACACAGCCATCCTGTTGGTATCTTTCACAGTAGATCGCGGTCTCGCCTATGGCGCGCACGAGCTGCTCCAGGTAGGGCACCACCCGATCGCGCATGGTAAAACTGCGCCGATACTCTTCGGCCAGCACCAGAAGCTTGGGACCCAGCGCATAAACCCCTAGACCCCTGGTCTTCTGCGCCAGGCTTTTTTGGCAAAGCGCATTTAACATTCGATAGGCAGTGGCCTTGTTCAAATGCGTCCTGCGCGCCAGGTCGCCGAGCGCAACCGGCTGCTTGGCTCGGCTCAATTCTTCGAGCAGTTGGATGGCTTTGGTGACCGAGTTATTCATTTCAATATGTGAAATAGTATTTCGTCTTGGTGAAAATTCCCCGATATCGCAGCGCGAGGCCGCTGTCAAGTTTGAGTTGACAAAAGTTACTGGCGAGAGTTATGCAAGGACGCACGCAGAGGAAGAAAATTATGAAACAAGCCTACGCCAAGATCGTTCACGAGGCTCTCAACGAGTCGGGCATCAATTTCGTCGCCTATCTTCCCGACGATCAAATTCATGACGCGCAAAAATTAATCACCGAGGATGCGGGCATCATCACGGTCGGAGCAACCAATGAGTCGGAAGCCGTTTCGGCCTGCGCGGGCGCGTGGCTGGGCGGCGCCAAGCCGGCGTTGCTCATTGCCGATTCGGGATTTCTCGTAGCAACTTGGCCCTTGGCATCGCTGGGCGTTTCCTACGGCATTCCCATGCTGATTCTGATCGCCCATCGCGGCGAGGTCGGCGATCGTGCCAATTGGCGTTTTATCACCTACAAGTTCACCACCGAACCGATCCTTCAGGCACTGCAGATTCCGTACGTCCGCGCCAGCCGTCCCGAAGAAACCAAAGAAGTCATTATGGGCGCGAAGCTCTCGACCTTTCTCTGGCAGCATCCGGTGGCGGTTTTACTTTCCGGCGAAGTCCTGCGCGACTGAGGAGGAGCGATGAAACGATTAGAGTGTCTCAACCAATTGGGGCCGCTTATCAAAGACGACGATCTTGTGGTGACAACGCTCGGATGGGTGGCGGGAGAATGGTTTGCGGTGCGCCACAAAGAGTCAAATCTTTACCAGGTCAACATGGGCATGTGCACGCCGCTCTGTTTGGGCCTGGCGCTGGTGCTGCCGCATCGCCGTGTGGTCGCCATTGAATCCGACGGCAGCGTGCTTCTGAATTTGGGCGCGATGACCACCCTGGCGAACAAACGGCCGCCCAATCTCACCGTCATCGTGTTCGACAATCAATGCTACATGGCTACAGGAGGATTGCCGACGGCAACCGCGGGCGTCACCGACTTGGCCGCCATGGCTAACGGAGCCGGCATCGAGAACTCTTGCTCGGTCAGCTCGCTCGATGAATTCGAGCGGGAAGCCCGCGCCGCACTGCAGCGCAAAGGCCCCAATTATGTCGTCGCCAAGGTGGAAGCGGCAGGCAAACGAATGAGCACCGACATGGACGGGAAAGAAGGCAAATATCGCTTCGTGCGCTACATCGAAAGGACTGAGGGAATTAAGATCATCGGCACCGCAGCAAAGTAGTTTCGCAGCCGGAGCACCGATCACGCCATCGTGATCGGCAATCAGCGTCATCGAAGGAGACTTTATGCGAGGTAGCGCTGCGGTAATGCTTCTAACCGCCGGACTTCTTCTATCGGAACCATCTCCTGTTTTGCAGGGCGGCGAAGCGCCGACGAAACTGTTCATCGTGCACGGCTCGATGAATGTTAGCGCCACGCCGGCCTGGATCGCCAAAAGCCAGGGATTTTTTCGCAAGTACGGTTTTGAAGTCGACCCGGTGTTTGTCATCGGCGGCCGTGCCGCGCAAGCCATGATCGCCGGGCAGGCGCCGTTCGGTTTTATCGGCGTCACTCATATCGCCAATGCGCTCACCGGCGGCGCCGACCTGAAAATGATCTTGGGTCTGACGACAACGTTGCACTACGTCCTACTTTCCCGCCCGGCCATTAAAACCATTGAGGATTTGCGTGGCAAAAAGGTTGGCATTGGCACACCCGCCGGACCGCCTTCGCTGGCCGCGTACTTAGCGCTCGATCATGCCGGGTTGCATCCGCAGCGCGATCAGATCGTCCTGTTGCAAGTGGGCGGTGTACCCGAACGTTTGAGCGCATTGCAAACCGGCAGCGTCGACGCAACCACCGTTCCACCGGCATTGGCGCAAACCATGATGACCAGCGGCTACAACGTGCTTTTGGATATTGCCAAGGCGAATATCGCCTTTTACTCTTCAGGTTTGGTCACGTCTGCTCGAACCATCCGTTCCAATGGCGCGCAAGTGGAGAATATGGCTAAGGCGATAATCGAAGCTACTACATATATTCACAATCCTGCGAACAAAAAAACCGTCGCACAGATATTGGCCAAACATTTGCGCCTGAATAAAGCCGACCTGATCGAGAGGACCTATCAAGAATTGCTAATGGAAGTGCCGCGCAAGCCGTGTCCGCGCTACGAGGGCGCCGCCTCTGCGTTGAAACTAATGGCGCAGTACGGCCTCAACCCGAAAGCCGCGCAACTGCGGCCCGAGGACGTGATCGACGCGGCATTGTGCAAGAAACTCGACGACAGCGGTTTTATCGACGCGATCGAGCGGAATCAGTGAGATGATTTCCTGCGGCACAAGTCAATCGCTTGCTTATCAGCAGTAAATAAACTCGACGATCTGCAGACTGCATCTCATCTCATTGGATCTCGAAAATAGCGCGAAACTGCTTCTTCCATTCCTCTTCTTTGTCTGCGGACGCCGGCGATAGAGGTAAAAGCCTGAGCTGTTTTGGGTCCAACTTGGGCGAGATCGGCTCGAGGTCAGCGCGGGATGGAATGCGGTAAAATTTCCTCAACTGCAGCTGCCCGTCTCTCGACAAGAGAAAATCTATCAGGAGCTTGCCGGCATTGGGGTTGTGCGCTTTGGCCGCCAGCGCCAGCGGACCTCCGGTAGTGACGATCGGATTCATTGTCGAAACCCAATCCATCGGCGCTTTTTGCGATTTGAGAAACTCGACCCGATGAGCGTAGACAAAACCCAGTGGATATTCCCCTGCCACGATCAGCTGCGAAAGCAGCGTGTTCCCTTTGCGGAATTGAATTTGCTGCTGGGCGAGGCGACGAAAAAAACTGATAGCTTTATCTCGCCCCCAACTCTGCTCCAGCGCACCGTAAAGAATATGATTATCGGGATCCATGCCGATCTTGCCGCGCCACTTCGGTGCTAGAAGATCGTCCCAATCCTTCGGTGCCTCGGCGGCTGAAACCTGCCGCGTGTTGTAGCCGATGACAAAGTAGTTATCATCCGTCGAGGTCCAGTAGCCTTGCTTGTCTTTCCAGCCGGCCGCGTAGGCCGCGCGCTCTGGTGACTCGTAAGGTTGCACCAGTCCGCGCTGAATCAACAGACCGATCGTCAATGTCGCCTGCCGCACGACATCGAAAAGGTAATTTCCCGCCGCCGCTTCATTGAGAATCCGATTCATCAGCGGGTACACCGTGCCGCGCACCACGTCGACCTTGATGAAAGGATACTTTTTCTCAAACTCCTGGGCGAACTGTTGCGACTCGCCGACGCTGCTGTACCACACCACTCGCCCCTCGCGCTTCGCCGCTGCCAACAGATTGGCATCTTGGGCCGACGCCGAGGAGAAACCGACAACGATGGCGAGCACACATTGAAGAACGCAAAAGTAAGAGCTCATCGGGTCAGCCGTTCTTGCTCGATGGTCGAAGGAAAAGCCCCTTCACAGGAAGTACGAAATCAATGGGCTGTTCCTATCCGCCTAGCGGCTAAAAATCTGGCGGTACTCTTCCTTCTTCTTGTTGTATTCGTCGACGCTCATACTGTTCATCTGCACAAAACTCTTAACGACATGGTCAGCACCAGAAATCGGCGGATAGATACCTTGGCGGTTTACGAACTCGCCGACGCCGGCCATTATCGCTGAGCTTTCTGCGCCGAGGAAATAGTCGACGAAAAGCTTCGCCGCGTTTGGGTTGGGTGCCTTGGCGGTCATCGCGATGTAATTACCGTCGCCCAAATACACCGGGAGCCCTTTCACATAATCTACGGGCGCGCCCTTTCGGCCCCAGACTTGAACATATTTTACGTAAGCAACGCCCAAAGGAACTTCGCCTGAAGCCACGCGTTCGCCGACCGGCACCATGGAATCAAGCAGCAATGGTTTCAAGGCAGCAAGCCCCTTGATCCAATCATTGGCCTTCGTTTGTGAGCCGAAAACACTATCCATGCTTGAAAGCCAGTCAATGGTAGTGTCGTGCAGCGACGGATTGCCCATTGCGATCTTGCCCCTCCACTTCGGATTCACCACATCCTCGTAAGATTTCGGCGCCTCATCAGGCGAAATCATACTCTTGTTGAAAATGAAGCCGATAATGACGCTCCGATAGTTGGGGCCGAAGAAATCGTCGATCAGTTTTTTGTCGTAACCTTTAGCGGAAGACGGAATGTAGCGGGCAAACAGACCCTTTTCTTTATTGATGAATTTCATCGGCTCCGAAGTGGTATAAATGATATCGGAGCTCATCTTCCCAGCGCGATGCTCGGTGGTCACGCGATCGATGATGACAGTCGATGAACCACGAAAATAATTGACTTTGATGCCGTACTTCGCTTCAAACCCTTTGTTGATGGCCGCAGCGACATCGTTTTCCAGAGAACCGAAAACGACCACCTCTCCTTCCTTTTTAGCCGCTTGAACGAGTTCGGGCGACTGGGCGAATGCATAATAAGCAAAACCCGCAAGCCAAAATACGAGCGACAGTGAAACGCCGAAATGGATTTTACCGAATATGCGCTTCCGACCCATACTCTCCTCCCAATCAGGAATTTGGTGCTTCACGAGGACACTAGCAGCCGGCTAAAAAAACTCTGATTGCAGGCTGCTCAATATGAGTCGTTTTCAGCAGCCTGCTAGGAATCTGCGCCGATCCACAGCACCCGGTCAGCCGGCAGATCGAGCGGTAATCTTTCCCAGCTGTCGCCCTGGTCCTCGCTGACCAAAATATCACCCTCGCCTCTTTGAGTTGCGTCCGCGGAGCGGCCGCGTGATACGGCGCCCAGACCAGCGTAGACGATCGATGGATCTTCCGGGTGTTGAGCCAACGCCCAAACCATTTGTTTCATGTCGTGCGGCAGCCACTTGCCGACACCAACGCG
>Ga0207691_10007273_pt1 | contig 10679 bp, 10 predicted proteins | sample KBSM13metaG_FD_184327 | JGI IMG/M metagenome (GOLD analysis project Ga0207691, IMG submission 184327) | Miscanthus rhizosphere microbial communities from Kellogg Biological Station, Michigan, USA - KBS M1-3 metaG (SPAdes) (version 2) | ecosystem: Host-associated > Plants > Roots > Rhizosphere >... | reverse complement strand
GCGCTGGAAGCGGTCGGTGTTGGTTCGAAAGCCGGGGTGATCGCGCAGGTGCGAGAGCCCGAGCGCGTCCAGCAGCTTTCCGTACACCTGGTCGTTCGAGGGCGCGATCGCGACCTGCCCGTCCCTGGCGTCGAACAATCCGTACGGCGAAACGAGCGCGTGGTCGTTGCCGGTGCGCAGCGGCTGCTCGCCTGTCCCGAAGTAATGCGCGGACAAAAACGCAAGGTTGGCGATCATGCTGTCGACCAGGCTCGCGGCGATCTCCTCCCCCTTGCCCGTGCGCTGGCGGCGCACGAGCGCGGCGCAAACGCCCATCGCGGCGTAGGAGCCGGCGATCAGGTCCGACAACGGCGGCGCGGCGCGGGCGGGCGCGTCCTCCTCCGCGCCATTCACGCTCATGAAGCCGCTCATGGCTTGCGCGATGAAATCGAACGCGGGGCGATCGCGGTAAGGGCCGGTGAGCCCGAACCCGGTGATGTGACAGGAAATGATGTCGGGCTTGATCGCCTGGAGCTCGCTGCGCGAGAGGCCCATCGCTTCCATGACGCCGGGACGGAAGTTGTCGAGCACGACGTCCGCGCTCGCGATCAGCTTGCGCAGGATGGCCTTGCCCTCCGCGCTGCGCAGGGCGAGCGTCAGCGATCGCTTGTTGCGATTGAACGATGCGAAGTAAAGGCTGTAGCCGTTGCGCATCGCGCCTTGTTTCCGCACTGGGTCGCCGTCGTCCACGCCTTCGACCTTGATCACCTCAGCGCCCATGTCCGCGAGGAACATCGAGCAGAAGGGGCCGGACAGGATGCGGGTCAGGTCGACGACGCGGATGCCGGAGAGTTGCATTTATCCCGTGGCGAATCTTCAGCGGCTCGCACGCTCACCAGGCGACGGGGAGGTTGTGCACTCCGTAGATCTGCATGTCGTCCTTGAAGCGGATTTCCCCGCCGTCCGCTGCAATGCGCAAGTCCGGGAGCCGCTGCAGCAAGAGCGGGAATAGAACCTGCAGCTCCATGCGCGCGAGGAGCTGGCCCAGGCATTGATGGATGCCGTACCCGAACGCGACGTGATGCGAAGCGTCGCGGTGAATGTCGAACTTGTCCGGGTCTGCGAAGACGGCCGGGTCGCGATTCGCGGCCGGATTGACCGCGAACACGCCTTCACCCTTGGGGATCACGACATCGCCGATGGCCACGTCCTCGAGCGCGACACGCCGCGGCAGGAACTGTACGGGACTGATGTAGCGTAAAAGCTCTTCGACGGCGCCCGGCACGAGCTTGGGCTGATCGCGCATCTCGGCCGCCTGCTCGGGATGACGAAGTAGGATCAGCGTGCCCAGCCCGATCATGTTCGTGGTCGTGTCGTGGCCGGCACGCAGGATCATCGCGCCGATCTCGGCGAAGTCCTCGCGCGACAGGTGGCCGGGCCGCACGTGCTCCTCGATTACGCGGCTCACGAGGTCGTCACCGGGCTCCTTTTCCTTGCGCAGGATCAGCTGCATGAAGTATGCCGCAAGCTCGCGCGCCTTCTGCGAAGCTTGCGCGGCGGTCTGCAGCAGGCCGTGGCGGCCTGCCGCACACTCGATGATGAACCGATGGTCGTCGTACGAAGAGCCGACCAGGTCGCACATGACGAGCGAGGGGAAGGGCACCGCGATGGCTGCGACAAGGTCCGCCGGTTGCGGTTGCGCGATCAGCGCGTCGATCAGGCGGTTGGCGATCGCCGCCATCTTGGCGCGCAACGCGATCATCCGCTTCGCGGTGAACTCCTTCGTGAACATCCGGCGGTAATGATCGTGGCGCGGATTGTCCATGCCGACGAATGCGCGCTCCTCCTTGTCGACGACGACGCGCGCCTCAGTCACCGTTGGAAAATCGGGATGGGCGAACTCGCCGCTGAAGCGCGGGTCGGTGACCACGCTGCGCATGTCGTCGTAGCGGGTGAGAATCCACGCGCGCCGTCCGTTCCACAGGCTCACCGGAAGGATCCGCTGCGCCCCTCGCGCCTGCGCGTACTGCGGCGGCGGCTGCAGCGGATCAGCGCGGCGGAAAGGAAAGCGGGGGAGGGCCGGGTCGTCGCTCGGAACCATCGACATATGATAATGATTCCGCCCCGGTCACGACGCAGCGCTCGACCGCGATTGCGAGCGGCCGACTTGAAAAACTTGCACGTCTGTCCGTCAACTCATCTGCCCGCTGCAAGTTGGCGAAGCGCAGAACGCATTTGCAATCAAGTCATTAGGCACCCGTAGCGCTTGGTCGCCGCTTGCACGCGGCGGTCGACCGCGACAAGCACAAGGTGCGGCTGCGGCTAATCGTGTGCCGCCTCTTGCAGCTCGCGCTCCGCGTTGTGCGTGCGTTCGAGTTCACCGTTCTCAATGTGCGCTGGGACGAGGGCGCCTACGGCTCTGCGGTGTGGGTGCTCCTTGGCTTTCGCACGGTCAACCTCGTGGCCGACTTCGCGGACACGCTCGTGCTCACGGCCGTGATGTACAAGGAGCCGATCGAAGGAAAGCGCTACGTCGACATCGCCGAGAACTCGGGATACTGGGACTTCATAGTCCGCCGTCAGCGAAACCGCCGTCAACGAAACCGCCGTCAACGAAACCGCCCCAAGAGCGGCGTGATTTTGCGAGGGCGTCGCCTCATGCCTTGATGTCCGGCATCGCGAAATCGAGAGCACCGAGTTGCGCCAGCAACTGGTGATGCTGGGACGAAGCAAGGCCGGTGAAAGGCGGTCGCACCGTCTCCCAGGCGGCGTCTTCAGCGTAGTGCGCGATGACCGCCTTGAGCGCAGGAATCATCGGGACGGACTGCAGGGCGCCGCGAATCGCGTTGGCGCCGGACTGCAATTGATCGGCCTTTGCCGTTTGCCAGTTGCGATAGACGGCGTCGATACCGTGCGGGTTGACATTGGCGCCCGCCGTGATGCACCCGACCCCGCCCGCCCGGAGGTTCTGCAGAAGAAAGGTCTCGCTTCCCGTGAATACGGCGAAACCGGTGCCGAGGAACGCGTCGAGCAGCTGCTGCGTGTTCTTCCAATCGTTCGAGGAATCCTTGATTCCGGCAATCGTATCGGGGAACGTTGCGAGCAGACGGCCGATGAGGCCGACAGAAATCGGCACGCCGCTCACCTGCGGGATGTGATACAGGTACACGCGCAGCCGTGGGTCGCCGACACGCTGAATGATCTCGGAGTAGCTGCGATAAAGGCCGTCGTCGGCGACGCCCTTGTAGTAAAAGGGCGGCAACACGAGGACGCCGGCGCAGCCCAGCTTCACGGCATGCGCGGTGAGCCGCACGGAGTCCGGCAACGCCGAGCAGCCGGTTCCCGGCATCAGGCGGTCGGGCGGCACGCCTTTGGCGACCAAAGCTTCCAAAAGCTCCATGCGCTCGTCGACGGACAGCGAATTCGCTTCGCTGTTCGTGCCGAAGACCGCGAGCCCGGCGCAGCCGTGCGCCAGCAACCATTTGCAGTGCCGGACGAAGCGGCCGGGGTCGGGCGAAAGATCCGCGGCGAAGGGAGTCACGACCGGCGACAGCACGCCAACCATGCGCGCGGTCATGTCGGTCTCCCTGACAAGCGATGCTGGCACATGCGGACATGATAGACGAGCTCCATTGCACTGTGCGACTGCTAGCTGTCTTCGCGCGTGGACGGTGTCGCCGCCTCGTCCTCCCAGTCCTCGTACGGGACCGGATGCTCGCGCAAGTAGGCTTTCACCGCCTGGCCCACGGTCGGATGGAACGATTCGGCGCCGAAGCGCGCGAAGAGGCCGAACCGCTTGAGCTTGTCCTTGACGGGGTCCTTCATCTCGGCGAAAGAGAGCTCGACGCCATCGTGACGCAGGCTGTCGTCGAGTTCGGCCACGGCGTCCGCCGCCGTGACGTCGACGCTCGTCACCGGCTCCGCCGCCACGACTATCCAGCGCACCGGCGTCGGCGAGCCCGCCACGGCCGCGCGCACGCGGTCGGCAAAGAACTCCGCATTGGCGAAGAACAGCGGCGCATCCCAGCGGAACAGCACCAGGCCGGGAACGCGCTTCGCTTCCGGGTGGCGCGTGATGTCGTGATAGCCCTTGAGGTGATCGACGCGCCCCAGCACCGCGGAGTGCGGACGCCACCCGTCCCACAGGAACTCGATCACGGCGATGACGACGGCTATCCCGATGCCGGGAATTGCGCCGAAAAGCGCGACACCGGCGAAGCAGACGATGGACAGCCAGAACTCCCAGCGCTGGATCCGATAGATCCTCCGCAGGTCGCGAATTTCGAAGAGGCCGATGGCGGCCGCAATGACGACGGCGGCAAGCGCGGCATTGGGGAGGTATTGGAGCAGGTCGGGGGCCGCGATCAGCAGCAGCGCGATCGCCAACGCCCCGACGACGCCGGTGAGCTGCGTCTTCGCTCCTGCGGCTTCCGCCACGGGCGTGCGCGACGAGCTGCTGCTGACCGGGAAGCCCTGAAACAAGCCGCCCGCGAGATTGGCGACGCCGAGCCCGATCATCTCCTGGTTGGGGTCGACTTTCGTGGTCGTCTTCGCCGCGTACACGCGAGACAGCACGCTCGTGTCGGCGAATGAAACGAGCGCCACCGCGAGGCCGCCCAGGAGGATCGATCCAAGGTCCTCGACGCCGATTCGCGGCAGCGCGGGCGTGGGCAGTCCCTGCGGCAGCGTCCCGAGCACCGACACGTCCGCGCGCTCCGTGAGGTGGAACGCGGCCACCGCCGCCGTCGCGCCGACGACTGCGATCAGGACGCCCGGAAGACGCGGCCAGCGCCGCAGCAACAGGATCGCCGCCAGCGCACCGGCGCCGACGAGCAGCGCCATCTCGTTGCTCTCCCCGGAGAGCACGCCGTCGATGAACGCCCACCCTTCGCGCAGCGGACCTTGCTCGTCGACGGTGAAACCGAAGAGCTTCGGCGCCTGGCTCAGGAGCACCGTGAGCGCGATGCCGTTCATGTAGCCGTAGCGGATCGGCTTCGACAAGAGCTCGGTGATGAAACCGAGCTTCAGCAGGCCCGCGGCGATGCAGACGACGCCGGCGACGATCGCCATCGCGCCAGCCAGTGCAATCGCTCGTCCCGGATCCCCGTCGGACTGCGAAAGCACGACCGCCAGGATCATCGGCGCAAGGGCTGAGTCCGGGCCCAGCACCAGGATGCGGCTCGGGCCGAACACGGCATACGCGATCAGCGGAACGATGGTCGCGTAAAGGCCGTAGATGCCGCTTACGCCGGACGCTTCGGCGTACGCGATGCCTACCGGGACCAGCATCGTCGCCAGCACTATTCCGGCGAGGACGTCGCGGCCGAGCCAGGCCCGCTCGTAGCTCCGCAGTGTGCGCAGTCCGGGGAGCCAGCGTTGCAGGAAGGATGGATCGTCGTTCGTCGAGGCCGGCGCGTTCACCGCCCTTGTCCTTGCGCTCCGGAGCAACAGCAACCGATTATACGAGGGGCGCCGGCCGTACTCCGCGCGAGATGCGAACTGATCTCACCGGCGGCACGTCGGTTGAAGGGCTATTGCGACTTCGTACCCTTCGGCGCCGCTTGCGGCGCGGGAGCGGGACGTTTCGCGGGTGCAATCGACGCACTCGCCTGCTTCTTCGCGCGCTCGAATTCAGCACCCCACACGGGATGCGTCTTCTCCGTCGCCTCGAGCGCGAAGCCCGGATCGAGTTTCAGCGCGTCGACGAAGTGCTTGCGGCACTGGGTCCGGCGGTTCGTGACGCAATAGCTGAACGCAATGTATTTGTTCGCTGCCACCTTGTTCGCAAGCGCGTCCGCCGAGGCGGAGTCGTCCCAGATCTCCCTGGCGCCAGCCAGGCGCTTGATCGCGCCGTTGAAGTCGCCCGCGTCGTAAAGGGCGACGCCCGACGCAAGCGCACGCGCACTCGCGGTGACGACCGGCGGCGGCGGTGGCGGCGGGGGTGGAGGAGGCGCCCGCTCCGGCTCAGGTGCCTGAACCTTGGGTGGATCCGGCTCCACGACCGGCGCCGGCGTCCCGCATCCTGCCAACACCAGCAACACGATGGCGCACACGACGACGAGCCGCACACTGTTCTCCAAACACACATCGCGACACACGAGCCGGGCGCTCGCCCGTCGCCGACAGAACCGGCGCTCTGCTAGGGCGCCTTGAACGACCAGGCGATCTCGTCCTTGCTTCCGGGCTTGATGTCGAGCTCGCGGTCGAAGCCGGGAAAGTCGCCGTTGCGAATCTGGATGCGGTGGCGGCCTTCGGCAATGGAGAGCTCCTTCAGCGGCGGACTGACGCCTCGCGCCTTCCCATCGACGAGCACTTCACCCCAGGGCTTGATCGACAACCGCACCTTGCCGGTCTTCGCCACGTGCGCCACCGATTCAGCCAGCTTTGGCTCGGCGTTCGCGACCATCGCTCCGGCCGCCGCGCCACGCGGGGTGGCTTCCACGAGAGCGGCCACGGGTGACGAAGCCGACACGGGCACATCGGTTGCGGGTGCAGGTGAAGGCGCTGCGCCTGCGCCTGGTGCCGCCACCGGCGGAAGCACAGGCGTACGGTCTGCAGTTGCAGGAGACACTTGTCGACGCTCGTCTAAGGACCAGAGGAGAACGCCGAGCGCGAATAGGCCCACGACGGACACTTGCAGCACGAGCTTCCGCGGCAGGACGCCGGGCGAGCTTTGCATCGTGGGTTGCGACACATCGTCATGGGCCTCATCCGATTCGGAGCCGAGCGCAGGAAGAACGATCTGCTCGACGCTCGCCATCACCGCACGCGTTCCGTCTTCCGCGGCATCGTCGATGCCGAGCAGTTTACGGAAATCGACGATGGTTTGCGGCCGATGCCCCGGGAGCACGGCGACACCGCGATCGATTGCGTCGAGGAATACCGCGGAATACTCGGGATGCGCATTGCGTAAAGGCTGCAGCGTGTCGGCCGCCATTCGCGCCGCGAGCGGAGGAAGCGGTTTTCCGGTGATCGCAAGACGGATCACCGCGGCGATCGCATAGACGTCGGTCCACGGACCTTCCGGCATGGTCGGGTCGTGCGCGTATTGCTCTATCGGCGCGAACCCCGGGTTCAAGTCGTGCCGCAGGTCTCCCGAGCTGCTGGTCGTGGTGCGGCGACCCGCGCCGAACGCGAACAGCAGCGGCGTACCGTCCTGCAGCATCACGATGTTGTCGGGCGTGACATTGCAGGGATAGCAATCGAACCGGTGCAGCGTCGCCAGCGCACCGAGCAACGGTCCCAGCATCGCCTTGAGCCACGCCTCGCCGGGGCGGGCCGAAACGCGCAGTATTTCGCTCAGCGTCTGGCCATCGTACAACGGCATCGCCATGTAAGCAGTGCCGTTCTGCTTCCAGCACTGCAGCACGCGAACCAGCGCCGGTTCGTCGAGCGCGGCGAGCATCCGGCCGTTGCTCAAAAACCGGTCCTTCCCCTCCTCGAACGACGGCTTGTACCGCAGTGAACGCAGTCCGACCTTCCCGCTCGCCATGCGATCGGCGAGCGTGGCAGGCAAGTATTCCTTGATCGCGAACTTGCCCGTCGACGACCGGTCCTCGGCTGCGTACACGATGCCGGAAAGGTCGCGATGGGTGATGCCGGTGACTTCGAACGTGCCGAGCAGCGTGCCGATCGGCAATGGCGTCGCGCTGTGGACCGGGTCATTCCCGTCGGCCGCAGCCGGCGTGATCGACGTCGTTCGCGGGCGCCCACCCGACAGGCGATTCAGGAGCCCGTCGTGACGAGCGGGCGCCGGCTGTTTGACATCAGCGGCCCCCGCCGGGGACGGTGCCACGGGGACGAGGTGCGGTGCCTTCGACGAGGGCGTACGGGTCGGCAAGGAGAGGGAATGTCGACTCGGGGCGCCAAGCATAGTCGCAACGGCGCCGGAACGGAATAGACCTCGTATAGCCGCGTTGGAATCCCGACACCTATACTTACTCACCCTTCGAGGGCCAGCCTCACGGCGCTCTCTCCGGTGAGGGCAGCCCCTTCGCCGGTCAGGCGGGAGAGCCCGTCGCGAGCCAGCCCCTGTTGTAACAATCGCTGCAGCCGTTCCCGGGAACGCGCTTCGTTCGGCTGGCGCGCGATCTTTCGTCCTTCGAAGGCGGAATCCGCGAATCCTGCGAGGCGCGCTGCTTCCGCGAGCTTGCCCGCGAGCGCCGCACGGAGCGCAAGATGATCGACGTGAGACCAGGCGAATCCGCCCTCGACCAGCATCGGCAGTCCCTCGCGCGCCGCCGCCAGCGCCTCGTCGAGCTCGCCGCGCTCCGTGTGCGCGCCCGCGAGGTTGGAGAGGCACAAACCCAGCATGACCGTCGTGAGCGGCGCTTTGCGCAGCAGGGCGATCGTCTCCAGCATCCCCGACCGAGCGGCATCGAGATCGCCCGACGACCACGCGACGTCGCCGAGCTGCGCGAGCGTGAAGAGCGCGTAGCGCTCGGCGCCGGCGCTGCGATAGAGCGCCAGCGCCTTCTCGAGGTCGGACCGCGCATCGGCGGGCTTGCCGGTCAGCGCCTTTAGCACACAGCAGTAGTCGTAATAATCGCCAAGCACCTTCGGCAACCCGGCGTTCTCCAGCAGCGGTTGCGCTTCGGAAAGCAGAGCGGCGGCGTGACCGAAGCGGCCCGCCAGCGCTTCCTCGTGCGCGAGGCGCAGCAGCGCGAAGGCCAGATTGCGCGCATCGCCCAATCGACGGTACAGATCGATGGCGCGCGTCAGGGCCGGGACCGCGCGATCCGGCGCCGCGAGCGCCCAGTTGAGCCCGAGCCACAGCGCGAGCCTCGCTTCGTCGGTCGCTGCGGTGTCCGCGCCGACGTGCGCGGACGCCGCTTCGAGGCGGCGGTGACCTTCGCCGTAGAGCGACAGCTCGGTCCAGATCGGCCCCGACGCGCCGGCAAGTGCGATGCCCACCGCACGGTCGCCGCCCGGTCCGAGCGCCCAGTCGAGCGCCGCGCGCACGTTGTCGCGCTCGGGCATATAAGCCGCGCGCCAACTCGCGTCGGGCATGCTCAACCAATCGTCCGCGGCACGGGCCCCCCAATCGCGGTAGTAGCGCGCGTGCCGCCGATCCAGCTTGCTCGCGTCCGCGGTAGCGCCCAGCTTTTCGCGCGCGTAGCTCCGCGTCGTCTCGAGCAGCCGGTAGCGGTTTCCCGTTGCGCTCGTTTCGGCGACGACGAGCGACCGGGCGACGAGATGAGAAAGGCGATCGACGACGGTGAATTCGTCGATTGTTTGGTCGGACGCGACGGCCGAAGCGGCAGTGAGCGTGAACCCCCCGGCGAACACGCCGAGGCGATCGAGCACCGTTCGCTCCTGCACATCGAGCACTCGTAGCTCCAGTCGAGCGTCGCGCGAAGCGTCTGCTGGCGCGGCAGCGCGGAGCGGCTGCCGCCGGTCAGGAGCTTGAACCGGTCCTTGAGCCTGACATTGATCTCGTCGATCGACAGCGAGTGGGCGCGGGCCGCGGCAAGCTCGAGCGCAAGCGGAATGCCATCCAGATGATTGCAGATCGACGTGATCGCTGCTGCGGGCCGCTCCGTCAAGCGGAACGCGGGATCCTGCAGGCGCACGCGCTCGATGAACATCTGCGCAGCTTCCGAGCGCGCGAGCGACTCGAGACTGCTTCCGGCCGCAGGCAGCGACACTGGCGGGACCGCTCGGGGTACCCTTCGTGCGTCTCCGACGCGACCTGCAGTGCGAGGCGAGTCTTGCCGATTCCGCCCACGCCGACGAGCGTCAGCAACCGGCTGCGGGAAATGAGTTCCCGCACCTCCGCCGCCTCGCGTGCGCGCCCGACGAACGACGAGATCTGCTGCGGCAGGTTGTTGGGCGTCGTCTCGAGCGATCGCAGCGCGGGGAAATCCTGCTGCAACTCCGGGTGGACAAGCTGAAACACGTGCTCCGGAACGGCCAGGTCCTTGAGGCGCACGCGGCCGAGATCGCGCAGCGAAGCGAGGCCGGCAACTGCTTGCGCACGCGATCGACGACCGCTTCCGACAGCAGGATCTGGCCGCCGTGCGCCGCGGCCATGATGCGCGCCGCGCGATTGACGGCGCCGCCGAAGTAATCGTTGTCGCGCCGCTCGACGTCACCGATGTGAAGTCCGCAGCGGACTCGCAGCTCAAGCATGTCCGTTTCCCCGGACGAAGCGATTCCGCGCTGGATCGCCACGGCAGCGCCGAGTGCGGCGACGGCTCGTCGAACGCGGCATAGACGCCATCTCCGGTCATCTTGACGACTGTTCCGCCCGACGAAGCGATCGAAGCGCGAACGAGCGCGTCGTGGCGGGCGAGCGCGGTCTGCATGCGCTCGGGTTCCTGTTCCCACAGCTGCGTGCTGCCCTCGATGTCGGTAAAAAGGAAGGTGATCTTGCTCGCCACGCGTGCCGCTCCTTCGCCATCGTTCAGGAGCGGGCGGCGAGTGTCAATGCGCGGCGGCGGGTTGCCGTCGGCTATGGCGCGACGTCAGCTGTGGCCGGCGTACGTGATGGTCGTGTCTTCAGCGAGCGCACGCATCGAAGCGTGCCTGCGGCGCCGGGCGGCCTCGCGTTCGCGTGCCATTTTGCTCACGATGAGCAGCACGGCGCATACGAGCACGGCCCCGACGACGCCGAGGATGACCCAACCGAGGGGCATGTCTGCTCCGCTGTTTGTTGACGCCACACTCTCGCACCAACTGCCTTCGCGACGCAAGTCGCG
>Ga0207691_10007270_pt1 | contig 10681 bp, 10 predicted proteins | sample KBSM13metaG_FD_184327 | JGI IMG/M metagenome (GOLD analysis project Ga0207691, IMG submission 184327) | Miscanthus rhizosphere microbial communities from Kellogg Biological Station, Michigan, USA - KBS M1-3 metaG (SPAdes) (version 2) | ecosystem: Host-associated > Plants > Roots > Rhizosphere >... | reverse complement strand
GGCCGCCTCCACCGCCTTTTCGCCGCGCAGCTCGGCCTCGCGCACGATGAGGTCCGCCTCGCGCTTGGCCGCCAGCTTCATCTCCTCGACCAGCCGCTGCGTCGTGACCAGCGTCTCGTTCAGACTGCGCTCGCGGTCGAGCACGCCGCGCTGGCGGTCCTCCATGGCGGCCAGCTGCTCCTTGAGCAGCTGGTGCTCCTTGAGCAGGGTCTCGTAGTCGTCCGCCACGTCCTCCAGGAAGGAATCGACCTCCTGGCGATCGGTGCCGCGGAACATCCGGACCGTGAACTGTTGCTGGCGGATGTCGTGGGGGCTGATGCGCATCGAAACCTCCGCTCGCTATCTAAGGCTTACGGCCAAGTCGCGCAACGAGTCCACCAGGAACCACTGGAGGACCTTGATCACCAAGATCACGATGAGCGGGGACAGGTCCAGTCCCATCTGCATCGACAGCCGCCGCCGGATCGGCCGCAACACCGGCTCGGTCACCTGATACAGGAAGCGGACGATCGGATTGTACCGATCGGGGTTCACCCAGGACAGCAGCGCGCGCACGACGATGATCCAGAAATAGACCTCCAGCAGAATCTCGAGCAGCCGGGCGATCGTCAGGATGAAATTCGAGACGACGAACATCAGGCCGGGCCCCGGCCCAGCTCGCGCGACCGCTGCGTGGCCCGCTCCACCGCTCGGATCAATGTCGTGCGGATACCGCCCTCCTCCAGCGCCGAGATGCCGGCGATCGTGGTACCGCCCGGGCTCGAGACCATGTCCTTGAGTGCGCCAGGGTGCAGCCCGGTCTCGGACAAGAGCTGCGCGGCGCCCAGCACGGTCTGGGTGGCCAGCGTCATGGCGGTCGCCCGGTCCAGCCCCATCTTGACGCCGCCGTCGGCCAGCGACTCGATGACGATGGCGACGTAGGCGGGGCCGGAGCCACTCAGCCCGGTGACCGCGTCCATCAGCTCTTCGTCGAGCACGACGACGCGGCCCACGGCGCCGAAGATCTCCTCGGCGGTGCCGAGGTCGTCGGGGCCGAGGCCCTTGCCCTTGGCGATGGCGGTGGCCCCTTGCAGCACGAGCGCCGGCGTGTTCGGCATCACGCGGATGATGCGCGCGTCCTTGCCGAGGCCGGTGCGAATGGTGCTGGTCGACACCCCGGCCGCGATCGAGATCAGCAGGTGCTGAGGGCCGACGGTCGGCGCGATCCCGCGCAGGACCTCGGTCATGATCTGCGGCTTGACCGCGAGGATCACCACCTCGGCGTCGCGCACGCAGCGGGCGTTGTCCCCGTGGGCGGTGATCCCGAATTGCCGGGTCAGCTGGCTCGCCCGGTCGGTGCGCACGTCGGTCGCGGTGATCATGTCCGGCGGCACGAGGCTGGCGCCCAGCAGCCCCTTGATGAGCGCCTCGCCCATGTTGCCGCCGCCGATGAACCCGACGCGCTTGCCCTTGACGCTCATGCGCCGGGATCGATCGGTCGGGACGGGCGCGGGCCGAAGATCGCGGTGCCGACCCGGACCATGGTCGCGCCCTCTTCGATGGCCACCTCGAAATCGCCGCTCATCCCCATCGAACGCTCGCGCAGCCCGTGCTTGTCGGCCAGCTCGCGCAGCCGCCGGAACCACGGGCGTGCGTCCTCGGGACGCTCGGCCTCGGGGGGAATGACCATGAGCCCGCGGATCTGCACGTGCGGCAGCGCGCCGATCGTGTCGAGTGCTGCGCCGACCGCGTCGGGGGCAAAGCCGCCCTTGCTCGCCTCGCCGGCCACGTTCACCTGCAACAGCGCCTCGATCACGCGGCTCTGGGCGGCGGCGCGGCGTTCCAGCTCCTGCGCCAGCTCCAGCCGGTCGAGCGACTGGATGAGGGCGAACAGCGGCAGCGCGTCCTTGACCTTGTTGGTCTGCAGATGCCCGATGAGGTGCCACGGCACGGGGCGGCCGAGCTCGCCGATCTTGGCCTTGGCTTCCTGGACGCGATTCTCGCCCAAGGCACCGATGCCGGCCGCGAGGGCGGCCCGGATGCGCTCGACCTCGACGACCTTCGACACGCCGATCAAGAGCACGTCGTCCGGCCGCCGCCCGGCGCGCTCGGCAGCGCGCGCGACCCGCTCGCGCACACGCTCGAGGTTCGCCGCAATGTCGAGCATGCGCGATTCTAGCATGCGTGCTCGTCGAGGAACGCCGCGGCCTGCCGCAGCGCCTGGCGTGCCTCCGGCAGGAAGCCGTCCAGGATCGGCCAGTCGTGAAACAGATCGTCGAAGATCTCCAGCCGGCTGATGCCCCCCGCCTTCTGCACGGAATCGTGGATGCGGCGGGCGTCGTCCACCAGCAGCTCGTTGGACGCCGCCTGCAGCAGCAGCGGCGGCAGCCCGGCCAGGTTGCCGAAGACCGGCGAGGCGTAGGGATCGCGGTCGGAGGCGTCACCGAGGTAGATCCGGGCGTACTTCGCGATGGTCGCGGGGTGAAACGAGGGACAGCGGCCGTTGTTCGTGCGCAGCGACTCGCCGGTGGCGGCCAGGTCGGTCCACGGGCAGAAGCAGACACCGGCCGCGGGCAACGGTACCCCGAGATCGCGCAGGCGCAGGAGCGTGGCGATGACCAGCCCGCCGCCGGCGGAGTCGCCGGCCAGGGCCAGGGCGCGGGGTGACACCCCCTGATCGTCGAGCAGCCAGCGATAGGCGAGCACCGCGTCGTCCAGCGCGGCGGGAAAGCGATGCTCCGGCGCGCGACGGTAGTCCAGGCTGAACACGCGCCGGCGGGCCAGCCGGGCCAGTCCCACCGTGAGCGGCCGGTACCCGGCGGCCGAGCCCGCGATATAGCCGCCACCGTGGAAGTAGAGGATGGTGCCGCGCTCGGCGTGGCGGGGCACTTGCCACTCGCCGTGGAGGCGCTCGGCGCGCACGCGGTCGATCTTCACGCCAAAGGTCCGCAGCCATTGAAACGCCAGCGGCGTACCGGTGGCGAAGCGGGCCATCAGCGCCATCGTCCGCTCTCCCGCACTGGTCTCGTGGCGCATGAGCATGCGGACGACGGCATTGGCACAGTGCGCCTGCCAGCTCGCCATCCTAGGGGAGCGCGGCCACGGTCACCAGGCGCCCGCGGTTGCCCTTGCGGTAGGAGTAGAGCAGGTCGAGGTGACAGGCGGTGCAGACGCGCGGGTTCTCGATCTGCGAGGGATCGACGCCGGCATCGGCCAGGATCGCCTCGTTGGCCGCCCACAGATCGAGCATGGCGTGGCCCTCGCGCACCGGCTGAAACCAGCGCTTCCAGCGACGGGGCTCGGCCTCGGCGAACGCGCGCATCACCGGCTCGTCGACCTCGTAGCAGCACGGGCCGATCGACGGCGCGATCGCCGCGTGCAGCTGGCCGGCGCGCGCCCCCGCCTGCACCGCCGCCCGCACCGCGGCGCGGGCCGCGCCGCGCGCGGTGCCTCGCCAGCCCACGTGGGCGACGACGAGCACGTGGGCGATCGAATCCCACAGCGTGACGGCCAGGCAGTCGGCGGTGAAGATCGCCAGCGGCACCCGCCGCTCGGTGGTGGCCAGGATGTCGCCGGCGCCAGCCCAGCCGCCGCCGACCGGCGCGCGCAGCACGTCGGCGCCGTGGACCTGCCGCGCGTAGGCCACGCGCGCCAGGTCCAGTCCGGCCTCGCGGAGCGCCTCGCGGGCGTCGTCGTTGAACGGGGCGGTCGGCTGCGAGGGCGCGGTGACGCCGGGAAAGTGCCGCGTGGTGGTGACGTGGGGCAGGCCCAGCGCGGCGAGGCCGCTGAAGGTGAACCAGCGCGGCGGCTCGCCGTGGGCGACGAGACGCGTGGTCGGACGGACACTCATACGATCGATCTTAGCCGCGATCGGCCTGGCGACGAACCGGGGCGACGTGGCGGCGCCGCCCCGGTGGTGCCGCTAGTCGGCCTGGCGACGAAGGAAGGCGGGCACGTCGTAATCCGCGTCACCCATCGGGTCGTCGGCCTCCGCCCGGACGTCGGCGGCGAGCCGCCGGCGCCACGCCGCCGCTGCGCCAGGCTGGCTGGCGCTGCTGCGGGAGGCACGGGGCAGATCGACGATCTTGGTGGGTGACGTTTCCTGCTTGCGCTCGGTGAAGCCGGTGGCGATGACGGTCATGCGGACCTCATCGCGAAGCCCCGGATCGATGACGGCGCCGAAGATGATGTTGGCCTCTTCGTGCGCGGCTTCTTGCACGATGCGGGCGCCCTCTTCCACCTCGTGGATGGCGAGGTCGGAGCCGCCGGTGAAGTTGATCAGGATGCCGCGGGCGCCCTCGATCGAGGTGTCGTCCAGCAGCGGGCTGGCCACGGCCTTCTGGGCGGCGTCCAGCGCGCGATGCTCGCCGTGCCCCACGCCGGTACCCATCATCGCCATGCCCATGCCGGACATGATGGTGCGGACGTCGGCGAAGTCGAGGTTGACGAGGCCGGGGACGAGGATCAGGTCGGAGATGCCCTGCACGGCCTGCTGCAGCACGGTGTCGGCGACCTTGAACGCTTCGAGCAGCGGCGTGCCGCGATCGACCACGGACAGCAGCCGCTGGTTGGGGATCGCGATGAGCGTGTCCACGACGTTGCGGAGCGCTTCCATGCCGGCCTCGGCCTGGAGCATCCGCTTCTTGCCCTCGAACGTGAAGGGCTTGGTCACGACGGCCACGGTGAGGATGCCGAGATCCTTGGCCAGCGACGCGACGACCGGGGCGGCACCGGTGCCCGTGCCACCGCCGAGTCCGGCGGTGATGAACACCATGTCCGCGCCCTCGAGGAGCCGGGTGATCGACTCGGGATCCTCCAGCGCCGCGTCGCGCCCGACCTCGGGATTGGAGCCGGCGCCCAGCCCCTGCGTGAGCTTGCCGCCCAGCTGGATCTTCACCGGGGCCGGCGAGTTGCGCAGCGCCTGCAGATCCGTGTTGGCGACGATGAAGTCGACGCCCGTGAAATCAGCCATCATCATGCGGCTGACCGCGTTGCCGCCCCCGCCCCCTAGCCCGATGACCTTGATCTTGGCCGCCTGGGGCACCTGCTCGAGCTCGAACAGAGGCCGCCGTGCGCGATCCTTCTCCATCAAGACCTCCTCTCCCTGTCTCGCCGTGGCATCGCGTCGCCGACGCCGCGGGTGCGTGAGTGTTTCGTCGGCCGAGTCGGGTGCCCACAGCAGCGTCTGCCGTTGTCCCCTCGACCGTCCCTCGCCGCCGCTCGAAGCTTTCATGTCGTCAGAAGATTTCGCCGAACCACGCGGCCAGTCGTCGGCCGATGCGCGCCAGGAACGCCTGGTCGTTGGGATCCACCTGCGCGCCCACGCCGGCCGGCCGGCGGGCGCCGTGCAGCGCGAGGCCCACCGCGGTGGCGTGGATCGGGCTGCGCACCACGTCGGCCAGGCCGCCGATGTCGCCGGGCACGCCGCGGCGCACCGGCTGATCGAAGATCGCCTCGGCCAGCTCGGGCACGCCCTCCATGATCGAGGTGCCGCCCGTCACCACGACGCCGGCGGTGGCCGCGTCCTGGAAGCCGGCCCGCGTCAGCTCGCGCGCGACCAGGGTGACGATCTCCTCGACGCGCGGCTGAATGATCTCCGAGAGCACCTGGCGCGAGAGTTGGCGCGCCTTGCGGCCGCCCACCGAGGGGACGTCCACCGTCTCCTCGGCCGGCACCATCGAGGTGAGCGCGCAGCCGTAGCGCTTCTTGAGATCCTCGGCGTCGGCCATCGGGGTGCGCAGCCCGACCGCCACGTCGTTGGTGATGTGATCGCCGCCGAGCGGGATGATCGCGGTGTGCCAGATGGCACCGTCGCGGAACAGCGCCATGTCGGTGGTGCCGCCGCCGATGTCGATGAGCACGACGCCGAGCTCTTTCTCGTCGGGGAACAGCACCGCCTCGGCCGAGGCGATCGGCTCCAGCACCACGTCCTGCACGGTCAGGCCCGCGCGGTTGACCGCGCGCACCACGTTCTGGATGGAGGTGACCGCGGCGGTGACGATGTGGACCTCGACCTCCAGCCGCACGCCGGACATGCCGATGGGCTCGCGCACACCGTCGGCGTCGTCCACCGCGAAGGTCTGGGGCAGCACGTGGATGATCTCGCGGTCCTGCGGCACGTTGATGGCGCGCGCGGCGTCCACCGCCCGCTCGACGTCGGCGGCGCTGACCTCGCGCTCGCGCCCCGAGATCGCCACCACGCCGCGGCTGTTGAGCGAGCGGATGTGGCCGCCGGCCACGCCGGCCCACACGCGGGACACGTCCACGCCGGCCATCTGCTCGGCGTCGGCCACCGCATGCTTGATCGCCTCCACGGTGGAGTCGATGTTGACCACCACGCCGCGGCGCAGGCCGCGCGACGGGGCGGAGCCCACTCCGATGACGTCGAGGCCGCCGCCCGGCTTGGGCCGGCCGATCACCGCGCAGATCTTGGTCGTGCCCACATCGAGGCCGACGACGGGCTCCGGTCCCTTCGCCCTTTTCATTGGAGCGGGTGCCCCGGAGCCGCCTTGAGCCGCAGGTGGCCTGTCTCAGGAGCGCGTGGCTTCACTTATTTCTCCTCAAAACGACCTGGTCGCGGAAGCGCAGGTCGACGCCGTGGACGTCCTGGGTGGCGACCTGGGCCAGCACGCCTTCCAGGCGGGCCAGCCGCTCGTCCCACTCCTCGGAGCCGAGCCGGACCTCGACGCCGTCCACCGTGTAGAGCACCGGGCCCTCCGGGCGGCTCATGTCGATCTCGGAGATCTCGGAGGCCAGCGCGCTGCCGGTGCGCAGCAGCGCGCGGATGAGCGCGATGGCCGCGCGCGCCCGCGGACCGGGGCTGGTGCGCATGGTGACCAGCTCCTCTTCGCTGAGCCCGCTGATCACCGGCACCTCGGTGTTGACCGCGCGGGTCTCGTCGCCCAGCACGCGTCCGTCCTCGTCCAGCCAGTGCAGGCGGGCGGCGTGCACGAGCGTGAACGGCCGGCGCTCCTCCACCACGATGGCCACCCGGTTGGGCAGCTCACGGACCACGTCGGCGCGACGGATCTCGGGCATCTCCTCCAGCCGGGCCCGCACGCGCTCGGGGTCGATCCGCCAGAGGTTCTGACCGTGGACGATGCCGGAGGCCTCGAGGATCCGCTGGGGCGGTACGCGCGAGGCGCCGCGCACCTCCACGGCCACCACGGCGAAGCGCTCGGTGGTCAGCACCCAGTAGCCGCTGGCCACGATCGCCGCGGCGGCGGCCGCCGTCGCCGCGACGGTGCCCAGCACGCGCAGCCAGCGGATTCGCCGCGTGGGGCGTCGGCGCCGCACGCGGCCCACCCGCTGGCCGGCCACCGAGGAGGCCGACTGCCCGAATTCGCCGAGGGCGCGCGTGGGCGCCCTCGGCGTGATCAGGACTCTACTCACCGAGAATCCTGATCTCGGGCTCGAGCAGGATGCCGAAGTGCGCGTGCACGCGCTCGCGCGTCATCTCCATCAGCGCCAGGATGTCGGCGGCCATCGCGCCGCCACGGTTGACGATGAAGTTGGAGTGCTTGGACGAGATCTCCGCGCCGTTGATGCGCTTGCCCTTGAGCCCGGCCTTCTCGACGAGCCGGGTGGCCAGATCGTTCGGCGGGTTCTTCCACACCCAGCCGGCCGAGGCCAGCGCCAGCGGCTGCGTGGACTTCTTCACCTTCAGGCGCTGCTTGATGTCCTTCTGGATCTCGGGCAGCGGACGGCGATGCAGCTGCAGGCGGCAGCCGATCAGCACCGAGCGCGGCGGCGCGTTGAAGCTCCGGAAGGTCATGCCGGAGCCGGGCTTGAACTCGCCTATCGTGCCATCGGGGTGCAGATAGTAGACGGCGCTGACGAAGTCGCCGATGCTGCCCTCGACCGTGCCGGCATTCATGGCCAGCGCCCCGCCGACGGTGGCGGGAATGCCGACCAGCGCTTCGAGCCCGCCCAGGTTCAGCGCGGCGGCCTCGCGGATGAGGGCCGAGAGGCTGACACCGGCACCGGCCACCGCCTCCTCACCGTGATATTCCGCCCGTCCCAGGCACCCCTCGAGCTTGAGGATGACGCCGCGGATGCCGCGGTCCCTGACGAGGAGGTTGTTGCCACCTCCCACCACCGCCACCGGCAGCTGCTCGCGCTCGGCGAACAGCAGCGCGTGACGGATATCGTCGATGTCCTGCGGCACCACGAAGATGTCCGCCGCCCCACCGATGCGCAGCGAGGTGTGAAAGCTCAGGGGCTCCTTGAAGCGGACTTCCCCCCGGATCTCTCCTAGCATGTGGCCCTCCCATTCGGCGCTTCGGCCTCGAGCCGACGCAGAATGTCTGGTCCCAGTTGGCTCACGTCGCCGGCGCCGAGCGTCAGCACGAGATCCCCCGGACGGCTGATCTCGCACACGTAGGCGGCGACACGAGCCCGATCGCTTCCCAAGTAGGCGACGTTGCGGTGGCCGTGGGCGCGGATGCCCTCGGCAAGATCGCTGGCGCTGACGCCGGGAATCGGCGCCTCGCCCGCGGCGTAGATGTCCATGACCACCAGCACGTCGGCCTCGTTGAACGCCGTGAGAAATTCCTGACGCAGGGCTTCCGTGCGCGTGTAGCGGTGCGGCTGGAACACCGTGACGATCCGGCAGTCGAACCCGGCCTTGGCGGCGGCCAGTGTCGCCCGGATCTCGGCGGGGTGGTGACCGTAGTCATCCACCACCGTGATGCCGCCCGCCGTGCCGCGGACCTGAAAGCGGCGCTGCACACCGGCGAACCCGGCCAGCGCCTTCTGGATGATCGTGAACGGGATCTCGAGATCGAGGCCGACCCCGACCGCGGCCAGCGCGTTCAGCACGTTGTGCCGTCCGGGAATCTGCAGCGTGCACTCCCCCAGGCGCGTGCCGCGGTGGTAGACCTCGAAGCGGCTGGTCATGCCCGCCATCTGCAGGTGACGCGCGACCAGGTCGGCGCCGGACTCGAGCCCGTAGGTGACGATGCGTTTTTCGATGTTGGGGATCAGCATCTGGATGTTCGGCTGATCGAAGCAGAGCACCGCGGCGCCGTAGAAAGGAACCTTGTTCACGAAGGTCAGAAAGGCCTGGCGAATGGCGTCGAGGCTTCCGTAGTGGTCGAGATGCTCGGCATCGATGGTCGTCACCACCGCCAGCGTCGGCTGCAGCTTGAGGAACGAGCCGTCCGACTCGTCGGCCTCGGCGACGAGATAGTCACCCTGGCCGAGTCGCGCATTGGAGCCCAGGTTCGTCACGCGCCCGCCCACCACGATCGTCGGGTCGTAGTGGCCCTCGGCCAGCACCGCGCCCACCATCGACGTGGTGGTGGTCTTGCCGTGCGTGCCGGCCACCGCGATGCCGTACTTGAGTCGCATCAGCTCGGCCAGCATCTCGGCCCGCGGGATCGCGGGGATCTGGTGCTGGCGGGCGGCCTGCAGCTCCACGTTGTCGCGCGACACCGCGGAGGAGTAGACGACCACGTGGGCCCCCTCGACGTGGCTCGCGTGATGGCCGATGAAGACCTTGGCCCCCATCTGCTCGAGCCGCTCCACCGTGTCGCTCCGCCTCTGGTCGGAGCCGGTCACCGCGTAGCCGAGGTTCACGAGGATCTCGGCAATGCCCGACATGCCGATGCCGCCGATGCCCACGAAGTGGATGTGGCGGTAGCGCTTAAACATGGGCGTGCTGGGAGATGTTGAGGAGCACGCCGGTGCCGACCATCGTCACCAGCAGGGCCGAGCCGCCGAACGAGATGAAGGGCAGCGGCAGGCCCTTGGTCGGCAGCAGGCCGGTCACCACGCCGAGGTTCAGCAGCGTCTGGATGGCGATGAGCAGGGTGATGCCGAGCGCCAGGTGTGTCCCGAAGGCGTCGGGCGCGCGCAGACCGACGCGCAGCCCGCGCCAGATGAGCACCGCGAAGAGCCCGACCAGCGCGACGGCGCCGATGAACCCCAGCTCCTCGCCCACGATGGCGAAGATGAAATCGGTGTGCGACTCCGGCAGGTAGAAGAGCTTCTGCCGCGAGCCGCCGATCCCCTGCCCGGTCAGGCCGCCGTTGCCGAAGGCCAGCCACGACTGGATGATCTGAAAGCCGCTGCCGCGCGGATCCGACCACGGATCCCAGAACGCGGTGATGCGGCGCAGGCGATAGGGCGCCACCCAGATCGCCAGCGCGAGCAGCGGCAGCGCCGGCGCCACGATCCAGGCCAGGTGCTTGACGGGCGTGCCGGCCATGTACAGCACGCCGAACGTCAGCGCGACCAGCGTGAGGCAGTTGCCGAGGTCGGGCTGCACGAGCACCAGCGCGGCGAACGCGCCGGCCACGAGCAGCGGCGGCAGCAGCGTGCGGCGCACGTCGGACGTCTCGTCGCTGCGGCGCGCCACGAAGGCGGCCAGGTAGATCACCAGCGCGAACTTCGCCAGCTCGGCCGGCTGGAACGAGACGGGGCCCAGGCGAATCCAGCGTCGCGTGCCGTTGATGGCCTGGCCGAACGGCGGGATCAGCACCAGCAGCAGCAGCACCCCGGCCAGGATCAGCCCCGGCAGCACCAGTCCCTCGAGCTTGCGGTAGTCCACGCGGATCGCCGCCAGCATCGCCAGCGAGCCGAGCAGCGCCCAGAACAGCTGCTTCTTGAGAAAGAAGTAGGGATCATGGAAACGATCCGCGGCCACGATCGCGCTCGCCGAGTACACCATCACGACCCCGGCCGACAGCAAGACCACCGC
>Ga0207691_10007268_pt1 | contig 10681 bp, 10 predicted proteins | sample KBSM13metaG_FD_184327 | JGI IMG/M metagenome (GOLD analysis project Ga0207691, IMG submission 184327) | Miscanthus rhizosphere microbial communities from Kellogg Biological Station, Michigan, USA - KBS M1-3 metaG (SPAdes) (version 2) | ecosystem: Host-associated > Plants > Roots > Rhizosphere >... | reverse complement strand
GGCGGTCCCGGCAGCAGTTTCACGAGCTGGACCCTTGTCCTTCTGGTTCTTAACATAGATCGCGCGAATAATGAAAAATTGTTCGTTATCGGCCGAGATCTGATTGATAACTCTGCGTCCGGCCGTCGGCGACGCCGAGATTGCGAACTCGACCGTGCGTTGCTCAATCAATTTCGGGCCGGGCAAAGGCTTCGACGAAGTCCGTGGCGTTGCGGCAGGCGCCGGGCTAGTCCCCGTCGCTGTCCCCGAATGCGAGACTCGATGAAACGCTGTGATGGCATCGACCCGCGCCTCGATGATCGTATTCAATAAGAGCTGAACTTGAGAAAGTTCCTGGCCGAGCGCCGGCGCATCTTCTGGAGAAGGCAGCGACGAAACGAATTCATCGAACCCGAGAAAGAAATTGGCCGGCAGTTTTACCCGATTGTTTCGGGCGTTCTCAGCCGTGCGAAGTATCGCTTGCCGCAAACGCGTCTGGAATTCGTTAGGGGCCAACGGCGCTTCGATCAACATGCGCGTCTTCAGCTCGGCTTTCAGCTTGTTTAAAGTGGCTTTGTAATTCTCGAGATAGGTTTTCATTTTGCCCACGTTCGCTGCGCTTGGATACGGGTTACCACTTTCCAAACGAGTCTGTTCCGCGGCAGATTCTCGATATTTCGCCATCGCATCTTCGTAGCTGCCTTTCGTCCACCAGAGCAAACCCGCGGCGACAAGGAGAGCGCCACCTGCAATGGCGATAAACGCGCTCCAAAACGGATTTTCGCGAAACCAATTCATGGCAATGGCAAAGGTTGTTTTAGGTCAAGCTGAAGCTCGTAGGGAAATGCCCACTCATTGTTATTCGGCATGGTGGGCTTGATCACCTTCTGCTGATTCTTGGGGTCAATTTTGAAAAAAGGTGAGCCCACCAAGTTTTTGAAATAATCGACCACCACTTCCTGTTGCCGGGCGTTCCACAAGTACAATCCCCGAACGAGCAACCCGTCAATCGCGGGCCCGCCTTGCGCGCGCCCCCCAGCAGAACGCGCCCCCGTAGGCAGCGTTGCTGCCGGTTCGGCCGCGGCAGCCGCTGCACCCGGCCGCGCGGTAGCTCCGCCGATAACCGGTTTTCCATTGGACAACGGAATCAGCTCCGTGACCCAGATATTTTCCTTTGGCAATCGGGCGTTGAGGTCTTCCAACAACTGCGGCCAAAAACTGCGCGCATTGAGGGCCTCCAGCAGCGGCGAGGCAACGCCATCCAGGGTAGTTGCCTCTTTGCGAATACCATCAATCCGCGTTTGAAAACCACGGAGCGTAGCCACTTTCGCATCCACCCGCTCCTTAACCGCGCTCAAGACCCCTGCGGCGTGCATATAAAAAACGCTCCAGCCGAGCAAAGCCGCAATCACACACGCTGCCGCGCCGATCAGGAATGGACGTCGCCGCTCAACTTCGTGGGCGCGGATAACGCTGGCCGGCCGCAGGTTTAATTCCATTGGGCAGCTCGCGACCGCGCGCAAACCCAGACCAACGAGTTCGCCGAGAAGATGGGCTGATTGCGCAATCTGTCGCGTATCCGCCTCGTTGGCGATAGCGACATTGCGCACGGGGTTAAAGAATTCGATCGGCACCTGCAATTTCTCCTGAAAAAATTCGCGCATATACGGCATCCCCGAGCTCCCGCCGCAGAGGTAGATTCGCGCCGGCGCTTTGCCCTGCTGCTGCGACCGATAATGGCTGATCGACCGCATAATTTCAGCATGCAGACGCGTCATGGTGCTCCGGATGATTTTCGACATCCGCGCGATGTCCACATCAGCGGGATCGGCGTAAGCACCCCCGAGACTGACGAAGCCGCTTTCTCTTTTGCGCGTTTCCGCGGCGGCAAAAGGCTCATTGAATTCTCTTGCCAGAGCCGTCGTAATTGAGCTGCCGCCGATTGGCACGCTGCGCGAAAAAATTTTGCCCGGCTCAATGAAGAGAAGATTGGTGGTGCGAGCGCCGATATCGACCACGAGCGACGAATCGGTCACATCGCTGTAGTTGTAACGAAAGGCGTTGTAGAGCGCCATGTTCGCAACCCCAATCACCATCGGTCGAAGCCCCGCCGCTTCCACCGCGGCGTTGATTCCTTCAAGCAAGTCGGATTTAATCGCGACCAGAACGACCTGCAGTTGTTCATCCACTCCGCCACCGACGAGTTGATAATCCCAAACCACTTCGTCAATCGGGAACGGCACATTCTGTTGCGCCTCGAATGCAATGATGCGATCGATTTTTTCCTCTTCCACCGAGGGCAATTTCACTAACCGCGCGAAAACCGATTGTCCCGCGACCGCGTAGTTCACCTTTGCGCTTTTTATCCCCAGTTCGTTCAATATTTCGCGGATTGTGGCGGTGATTTGCGCATGCCGAATCGGCTCCCCCGGATTCTCGATCGCAAGGTCGCGCCGTTTGTAATCGCGTAGCACCAGTCCGCCGCCACTTTGCGGACGAAAATCTGCTACCGAAATCGCCTGCGACCCGAGGTTAAGAGTAAAAATGCGAGCTACCCCGGGCATGATTCAAAAGTTCCAAATCCCAAACCCAAATCCCAGGGAAATCTCAACCTCCAATTCTCAACACCGGTCACGCGGGCGCGTTCTCGCTTCTTCATTTAAAGATTCTGGGTCTTTTGCACCTTGAGTCTTCATTTTGCCACGTCTTGTGCATCGGAATCCAGAAGGCATTTGCATTTGGGGGATTGGGGATTTGAAATAGAAACTTCCGCGCGCTAGCGCGGCGTTTTTATTTGGCAGTAGCGGTCCCAGTACAAGGGCATAAAGGGAGTTTCGTTCTTATTCAGGACCAACCCCCCGACTTGCGGCAAAGTCGCGTACCATTGCGGCGCCGCTCGCTGCGCGCTTATCTCATCTTTCAGCGCGCCCTGCTGGATGAGCTGGACCGCGGTATTTTGCACCGCATTGTTCGTAACCGTTCGGCCAAGCAGCAAACGCTGCAATGTCTTGGGCGTAACGTACATGACAGAACGGTTTTCACGGCCTGCCGGAATGTTCACATGCGTAACCTCGCCGGTCAGCAATTTGCCATTAACCAGGATGAAGTATTTCAGCGTCAATTCATCGGTAAACTCAGGGGCGCAGGCAAAGGTTACTTCCACTTCCAGCCAGCGCTCGCGCTGGTCGGCCTGGAACTGCGCGGCGCCGGTATAAGTGAACTGCGGCGAAGAAATGAAGTTGGTGCTGATTTTCAGCAATTGAAAATCTACCGCGCCCCGAAGTTGCGCCTTTGCCATCGCTACACTGGCCGAGACAACGATCGCACTAATTAAAACCGTTCGTTTCATTTAGTGGTTCCCTCTACCAGCTCGATGTGTTGCTTGAAGTAATCTATCGTTTTGCGAATACCCTCATCGAAATTCACGCGCGGCTCCCACCCTAGAACTTCTTTGGCCCGTGTAATGTCCGGCTGGCGCACTTTCGGGTCATCCTCAGGCAAAGGACGGTACTCCGTCCCGGATTTAGTCCCGGTAATCCGAATAATTTCCTCGGCGAACTGTTTGATCGTCATCTCCCGCGGATTGCCGATATTCACCGGTTCATGAAAATCGCTCATCGCCAGCCGAAAAATTCCGTCGATCAGGTCGCTCACGTAACAAAATGATCGCGTCTGCGAGCCGTCGCCAAAAATCGTTAGCGGTTTTCCGGTCAAGGCCTCTCCAATGAATGCGGGCACGACCCGTCCATCGTGCAAACGCATGCGGGGTCCATAAGTGTTAAAAATGCGCACGATCTTGGTATCAACATGGTGATACCGGTGGTAGGCCATGGTCATTGCTTCAGCGAAACGCTTGGCCTCATCGTAAACCCCGCGCGGGCCGATCGGGTTCACATTGCCCCAGTAATCTTCCTTCTGCGGATGCACCAATGGATCGCCATAGCATTCCGAAGTCGAAGCGAGAACGAAAGTGGCCTTCTTGTCCTTGGCCAGGCCGAGGGTGTTGTGAGTCCCAAGCGCGCCCACTTTTAGGGTCGGGATCGGCAGCTCAAGATAATCGATCGGGCTGGCGGGAGAGGCAAAATGGAAGACGAAGTCGATCTTTTGTTCGGGCAGGAAGATAAAATTGGAAACGTTGTGCCTGACGAAGCGATAATTTTCGTTCCCTGCCAGATGGCCGATGTTCGCAGCGTTCCCAGTGATCAAATTGTCGATCGCGATGACGCGATGGCCTTCGGCCAAGAGGCGATCGGTCAGGTGCGATCCGAGAAATCCGGCGCCACCGGTTACGACGGAAACGGGTTTGACAGAAGCAGGCATGGTGGAGTGTTCTTCTAATTCACGCTGCCGTAGCTGACGAGCAATTTCGGCAGTTTGTCATTGGAACACGGGCCTCCGGCCTGTGCGCCCAGCGGGTTTTTAACCCGCTGGCTAAGTAATCTGCCCACAACGCACAGTCAGTGGAGTAAAACTCCGCTAGGCGCACAGACTGGAAAGTCTGTGTTCCTTGTCTTGGGTGCTTTCCGCTAAAACGATCCCCTAAAAAGGCGATATGGCCGCACAAGAAGAAATATGCTCGGATTTCTAGCGTGATAACGACGTTGTAGGGCAGGCATTCCTGCCTGCCACGACAAGCGGGAACGCTTGCCCTAAAAGCTCCGCGCAGAGACAACGTAATAAAGATTGGGCCATTGACTTGTCATTTCGAGCGAAGTCGAGAAATCTCTGGCTACACCATGCGCATTCTTTCCGGCATTCAACCGAGCGGCATTCTGCATATTGGCAATTACTTTGGCATGATGCGGCCGGCGATCGCCTTGCAGGACGAAGGCGAAGCGCTCTACTTTATCGCCGATTATCATGCGCTCACCAGCCTGCGCGATCCGATCGCTTTGCGCGAAAACAGCCGGCGAGTGGCGCTCGATTTCCTCGCCTGCGGATTGAACCCCGAAAAGGCGGGGCTTTTTTTACAAAGCGATGTGCCGCAGGTGACCGAGCTGGCCTGGATTCTTTCGACCGTAACGCCAGTCTCGCGACTGGAGCTCGCGCATTCCTACAAGGACAAGATCGCGCGCGGTGCGACTGCGGCCGCCGGCTTGTTCACCTATCCGGTGTTGATGGCAGCCGACATTTTGATTTACGACAGCGATATTGTCCCGGTAGGGAAAGATCAAAAACAACACATCGAGATCACCCGCGACATCGCCGCGCGGATTAACGAAACATTTGGGTCCGAGCCGGACGGGCGGATTTTGAAGCTGCCGGAGCCGCGTATTCAGGCACAGACAGAAGTTGTTCCGGGAATTGATGGCCAAAAAATGAGCAAGAGTTACGGCAACACCATCGACATTTTCGGCGACGAAAAGGAAACGCGGAAACGGGTGATGAGCATCGTGACCGATTCAACGCCGGTAGAGGCGCCAAAAAATCCGGACACATCAACCATCATGCAACTTTACGCGCTGGTCGCATCGAAGGATGAAATCGAGGAAATGCGCGAACAGTTTCGCACGGGTGGGCGCGGTTACGGCGATTTCAAAAAGCAGTTGTTCGAAAAACTTTGGGATTATTTTGCCCCGATGCGAAAACGGCGCGACGAAATTTTGCGCGACAAGAATTATATCAACGATGTTTTGGAGCGGGGCGCCGAACGTGCAAACACAATCGCCCATGAAGTGATGAAGCGCGTGCGCAAGGCGGTGGGATTATAGCGGTGGTCTCAGTGAGAAGAAATCCAAATTGGGCTTCGCGCCGAAAAGTAATCGGATTCGAGTAGTGGTTGAAAACGTAATTCCTCACGCGCTTGCGGCAGCTGGAGGTTTCAGTTCCCCGAAAATCAGGCGCCCGCCGGCGGTCTGCAGCGTGCTTGAGACCACGATTTTTACTGTTTTTCCAATGAGCGAGCGGGCGTGGTTGATTACGATCATCGTTCCATCGGGCAGGTAACCGACCGCCTGATGGGGATCGCGTCCTTCCTTGACCAGGTGCAATTCCAGCTCGTCACCGGCCAGAACGATCGGCCGCAGCGCGCGGGTCAGGTCGTTCAAGTTTAGCGCTCCCACCTGTTGCAAACGCGCGACCTGACAGAGCGAATTATCATTTGTGAGCAAACGCGCCTGCAAAACCTTTGCCGTGCGCACCAGTCGCTCATCGACTGAGCCTTCGCCCGATTCACTCTCATGAATCGTTAGCTCGATTTCACGGGAGCGCTGCAATTGATTCAAAATGTCGAGACCGCGCCGGCCCCGTTCCCGCTTAATCGGTTCGTGCGAATCGGCCAGTGCTTGCAATTCGGTCAGGACAAAACGCGGCACAATGAGCGCGCGACTGAGAAAACCGGTCGCGCATAACTCGGCAATGCGTCCGTCAATGATCGCGCTGGTATCGACGAGGAGCGGTTCGTGGTCCGCCGTCTCGCGGGTAAAGCGGACATACGGAATGATAAGCGAGAATTCATCGCGATTGCTCCGCATCGCCAGCATCATCCCGAAGTAGGCAAAAACGACGTAAACAACCAACCGCACCGACCATTGAACGGTTTCCGATTGAAAGCGTAAAACCTGCGATCCACTCAAAAGACTGGCGAAAATGAGGCCGAGCAAAAGACCGAAGGTGGCGGACGAAAATGCCCGGAGGGAGATTCCCTTCAAAAGTCTGTCCACCAGGACAACGATCAGCCCGAGCAGAACACCTACGAGCAAACCTGGAACAGTTTGTTCGAGCAGTTCAGAGGAAATCAGGGAGCCAACCACTCCACAAAAGGTCACGAACAGCACCCGCAAAAGATTAACGGTAAAAACCGGTGTCATGTTTCAGGGAGAAGTGCGGCGTTTTGCTGGCGAAGGCGAAGGCGACGGCAGGGCCTTGGCCGCGGAATCACGATAAAAGAGGACCCCATGTGTTCGTAAATTCGCCACCAAAGCACGAAGATCACGGGCCATATCAGAATCCTTAATCAGGCTGGCAAGCAAACCATTTCCGTTGGTCGCTTCGCGCATTAATTGCGTGGCTGCTGAAAAAGTCTTGCGCGCCTCCCCAATCGTACCCTGCAAATCGTCTGCATCCTTTTTCGCCGACGCCATGGTTGCGTCCGCTTTCTCGACAACGCCATCGAGTTTTTTGGAGGTTTGCGCCAGGCTATTGGTGGTCTCGTTCAAATGCTCGATGCTCGCTCGCAAATCGTGCATCGCTTCGGGCGAGAGCGCTTCGGTATTCAACCGTGTAAAAGTGCCATTGATGTTTTGAACTGTGCCGCGCAACTCCTCGATCAGTTGGCTGCCCGCATGAGTCAGGTCATCCATCCCAGTCGGCCGCTCCCCATCTAACACCGCGTTTTTCGGGATATACTCCTTCGGCGGACCGTTTGGAGTCATCACATTGACGAATCGATCGCCCAGCAATCCTGAACTTCCCACCGTAAATTGGCTACCTTTCGGGAGTTTAACGTAATCGTAAATCCGCAGCGGAACGGCCACCCCCCCGCCCTCGCGCAACAGCCTCGGTCCCCCCGAAACTCGTCCAACCTTCGCGCCGCTCAGCACCACATCCGAGCCCTTTAGCAAACCGCTGGCGTCTTTGAATCGGACTGTCAGATCGTAGTAGATTTTGAAACCTTCGCCGAGCCGGCCGAATTTCAGCACGAACCCCCCGATCATAGCCAGCCCAATGGCAACAAAAATGCCGACTTTAAGCTCGAGAGCGCGGTCGGGATTCATTTACCATGTCAGCATTCGCTAAATTCCAATCTTGGCTAGCGCGATCTTACAAGCCTTAAATTGCATCCAATAGTTGCAGTATAACTCTAGTTCGTCGCCGATTCGGAGCGGCCCAGCAAAAAATCCTGGATAATCGGATCATCGCATTGTTTCAGCTCAGCCGGCGTGCCGTGAAAATAGATGCGACCTTCATGCAAATAAGCGATGCGGTCGCCGACATGCACTGCGCTTTTCATGTCGTGCGTAACTACGATGCTCGTCATCTGAAATCGTTCCTGTAAGCGACGGATCAGCCGATTAATACTGTCGGAAACTACCGGATCGAGGCCGGAGGTAGGCTCGTCATAAAGCACGCATGAAGGCTGGCGGATAATGGCGCGAGCGAGGCCGACGCGTTTGCGCATTCCGCCACTCAAGCTTTCCGGCATCTTGGCGTTCTCGCCTTCCAGTTCAACCACCTCCAGCACTTCGTTGACTCGGGCCCGCATCGCCTTCACATCGCGCATGCCCGCCTCGCGCAACGGAAACGCGATATTCTCTTCCACTGTCATGGAATCGAAAAGCGCTCCGCTTTGAAAAAGTATGCCCACTTTTTGCCGAATCGCGGTCAACTGCCGTTCGCTCATCCCAGTGATATTCTTCCCCGAGACCCAGATCTCACCCGCATCCGGCTGCATCAAGCCGATAAGATGCTTGAGCAGGACTGATTTTCCGCCCCCGCTACGCCCAATGATCACCACCGTTTCCCCAACCGCGACATCAAGCTCCACCCCGCGCAAAATTTCTTCCCCACCGATGGCCTTGCGCAAATCGCGCACCGTAATCATCGCGCCATTGCTCGTTGCTGGTGATTGGTCTTTGGTCGGCATGATCAACGCCAATCTTTCTCTCAACCGCCAACAATCAACTTATGTATGTAGCTATTCCACACGTTGTACTTGCCGCCGTCACTGGCGGCACATCCTCAGGCGTGTTCAATCTCCACAATTTCACCTTGAAACGGCCAATCCTCTGTCGTGCTGACCAAGCCAGCACGAATAGGATTTTCGCGAACATAATCCCATTTTTGCGCGTAACTTTCGGTATTGCGAATGAAGTGATCAAAAAATCCGCGTCGCCAAAAGGGCTTTAATTTTCCCAGTGGCGAAAATGATGTGGCTGCCGCTGTCTCAGCGGCAGGATCCTTTCCATCTCCGCCGCCGGTGACGGCGCCAGCTACAATATCTTTTTACTGATACCCCGCCGGATAAACAATATTCAGCGCCATCGTCAGAAAGAAATTCGAAACCAGAACCGCCAAAGAAGAGACCACGACCGCTTCGGTCGTGGCCCGCCCCACTCCCACTGCGCCTTCCTTTGTGGTCAATCCTTTGTGACAGGAAATAAAAACAATCAGGATCCCGAAAACGAACGCTTTCGATGTTCCCATGATAAGATCGCGCATCCGGGTCCACTGGACCATGTTCGCGACATAATAAGTGCCGTTGATGTCCAGGAAAACAATGGCGACGAGATAACTCGCAACAATTCCGAAGCCAATGCATTCCGCTGTCAGCAATGGCATCGAAATCATCATCGCCAGAGCACGCGGCACAACCAGGTAATCGATCGGATAAACGGCGAGAGCGCGGAGCGCGTCGATTTGCTCAGTCACTTTCATTGTCCCAATTTCCGCCGACATGGCCGCGCCGACGCGCCCGCTCACCATCAATGCCGAGAGCACGGGCGCGAGTTCACGACAAATTGCCACGGCAACGACTGCCCCGGTCGCCGAACCCATCCCGATCTTATTAAATTGAAAATAAGTTTGGGCAGCGAAAACGGCGCCAGTGAAGCCGCCGGTCACCATCACGACCACTTGTGATAACAAGCCGATCTCGACAATTTGCTGGAGGAACAAGCGCCAGCGCAATCGGTGAGTGAAAGCAGAACGAAAGGTATCAGCGGCGAGCAGAACAAGCTCGCCCAGATAGCGGACGAAGGCGACGAGCGGTGCGCCGATGGCAATGAAAAAACGCGCGGTCATTTTCGCCCCAGCCCCATCTTCCAGTCTCCGCGATCAAGAAGCGAGTGGTTGCGTCTTTGATTTTTCGCGCATTTCATCCGGGACGGCGCCAATGAACCGCGGTTCGAGCCCGATTTTGCGAAACATCGCGCGCAGTTCGCGCAGAGTAATCGCGGTTTCTTCCATTTCCAGATAAACGAGATTGTGGCTGCGATCCACTTTGTAGCGCAACCCCGGGATGGTCTCGAGCAGATGATCGAGCTCCAGGATTTTATCGATGTTGCGCAAGCCAGCCGCGTAAACTTCAAGCTCGATCATCCCTAAATTTACGATGGCGCCCGCGAAAGCAAAAGCTTAAAACGACGTTGCGTTGCGCGCCCGACTGGTGAACACATTCTGCCAGATGAGGCGCTTCTTTCCCTTGCTCGGAGCTTTTCTCCCGCTCCTGTTCCTGGCCGGATGCGAAACCGCACCCCCTGGAATTCAGGCTGCGAAAGTCGCAATGGCGCAGAACTATGCCGCAGAAACGCCAGGCGATTATTTTATCGGACGCCGCTATTACAAACCCGATTTCAAATTCTGGGGCTATATCCGCCGCCCGGGACAACCCTGGAGCGAATCGCAACTTGTCATGTTGAATGAAAAACAGAAACTCGCGCCCGACCGCGAGAAACTCGACTTCGGCAGCGACAACAACTACGAATACAAACTTTACGGCTACTTCAGCGGCGACAGGGTTTACGAGCCGGCCAGCAACACGATTTATCCAGAGTTCGTTCTGAAAAATTATGAGCTAATCTCGACCAATCCAGCGCCGATTTTTTCCAGCCAGTTTTCCGGTCATTGCAATTCGAGAGGCTCCGCGGCGGGTGGCAGCCAGACTGGTACTGGAAAGATGACTCGGCAAGCGGTAAAAATTACACATTGAAGCCGCATGACGCGGCAGCTTTTTTGTACCCGCGCTCATGAGAAAGCCGAAGGC
>Ga0207691_10007267_pt1 | contig 10682 bp, 12 predicted proteins | sample KBSM13metaG_FD_184327 | JGI IMG/M metagenome (GOLD analysis project Ga0207691, IMG submission 184327) | Miscanthus rhizosphere microbial communities from Kellogg Biological Station, Michigan, USA - KBS M1-3 metaG (SPAdes) (version 2) | ecosystem: Host-associated > Plants > Roots > Rhizosphere >... | reverse complement strand
GCAGATCAAGCAAATTATAAATACTGTCTTTGGTACCAATAGGTAGCCAGGCGGAATTATCGTGATTGATCTGCACTTCGATTCGAACAATATGGACATTCACTGAATCATAAGCAGCCGGTTTATCCGTCAACAGGAAGTGAACCGGAGCTGTCCTGCTTTCCTTTTTGCAAGATGAAATCGCAATGATCGCAAGGAAAGAAGTTAAAATCAAAAAGATGTTTTTTGTTTTCATAGACTGTTGATTAAATTGTTTTGCAATTAAAAGAAAAAACCCTGCCACGCCAGAATTTTTCTAAGATTTCGTTCCTGATTTTATCAACAATCGAAAGATTACAACGAATAGATTGTTATTTACTTAGTAGGATTATCAATTGACAACTTAATGGCTCCTGGAAAAGAAAAATGTATGATCGAATTAAACCTTCGGGTAAAAGCAGAGTCGATGTTGCTTTTCATATTCGTGGCAAGAATGACAAGGCCATTGTAATCTTCCATTCGCTGAAGCAGGTGAGAGACTTCCTGGTTGCTGTATTTATCGTGAGCATCCTTTACTCCTGTTCGCTTGCCGAACAATGCATCGGCTTCACCAAAAAATAATATCCAGCCTTTTCCCTCCGCACGATCAAAGATAGTCTCAAGGTTCTTCTCGGTTTCGCCTGTATATTTTGAAACCAATTTTGAAAGATCGATTTTATAGACGGGCCTGTCAAACTCCTTACCAATCAATGCAGCCGTCAATGTTTTTCCGGTGCCCGGGAGGACCATAAAACAAACTGCGGTACCCTGGCTTCAATTTCTTTTCTGCATTGTCGGAAGCCATCAACCAGGCCTTTATTTGCTCCACTTGCTTTATTGCCTCTTCAGTCAAATCCAGGTCGTTCCACGACTGATCGGTTGTGATGACAGATAAATGTGGAGCGGTCATGTTTCAAAATTATTATCTGATCAATTTTCAGCTGTCCTTGTAAACTTTAGACTTATGTCGGGAGGCAAACCGATCTTCAAGCTTAACCCACTGAATTTATAATGTGACAGGTTCATTCCTTTTTGCAAAGCGTCCGCTTTTAACAATGCGCGCACTATCAATTTGAGCATGTCTTTGTCTTTGTTATCCTCTAATAATTGGTTGATCGTTTCCGCATCGACGTCTTTTTCCTTTACAAATGAAATAGACATGCCTGGTGGAATACCCGCATCAACGCTTACATCTTTCATATTAAAACCTGTAACTTCTATCAGGGGCGCCAAACCAAGAATGTCATTTACAAATCCAGTGATCTTTTCGGAACCTGCCTCTTTCGCGTCTTTTAGGAATGATAAAGAAGCCGTCAATTTATCACTTGCGAAATTCATTACATCGGCGACACTGGATTTGAGATCAGCGGTTGTCATAGATAATAAAATTTTTGGTTAAAAAAAATGAACAGATCAGATGCGAACGAGTCCTTCCTGTAATAACAGGTTAATTGTCGCAAGGCATCATTTGATCTTAAACTTTTTAGAGCTGCTTTCTATTTTCAGAGTGTAGTGAGGGACCCTGGCGTGCGAACGATGACGAAAGTTACAATTTTTTGAATTATTCATTCGTCATTCAAATGGTGAAATAACCCCGCGTTAAAAAGATCATCCGGTGATTACTTAAAAGAAAATTTTGATTTAAATTGACGAATCCTGATTTATACTTAAATGAAGTAAGACCATGTCAATATCTCGACGCAGGTTTTTGAAGCTGGGGTTAAACAGCGCTTTCCTAATTACGACCGGGAATGTGTTGGTCCCTTTAGGAAAAAATTGTTTTAAGGATGGTTCTCCGGGTAGTTTGCTATATCGTTTTGCCATTGCCTCTGATGGACATTATGGGCAAGCAGGCACGCAATATGAGGCGCAACATGACCGGATGATCCATTGGATCAATGCAGAAAAAACGAATCGTCGCATTGATTTTACTGTGATCAATGGTGACCTTTTTCATGATGATGTTTCATTTCTCAACCCGGTAAAAGCGAAGTGGGACAATCTTGCAATGCCCTATTATGTTTCTCACGGCAATCATGATAAAGTGGACGAAACTCAGTGGAAATCCGTTTGGAATCTTCCATGGCATTTTTCTTTTGAGCAGGGAGATATTGGCGTTATCGTTTTAAATACAGCAGATGATAAAGGCAACTATATCTGCCCTGATGTTGAGTGGACCAAAAACGAATTGCAGAAGCTTTCGACCAAAAAGCAATTGTTCGTTTTTATGCACATTACACCATTTACATGGACAAAGGGTGGTATTGCTTGCCCCGCGATCGTTAATCTTTTCGATCAGCAAAAGAATTTAAAAGCAGTATTTCATGGCCACGACCATGACCAGGATGATGTGAAAGAAAACAATAGTAAATATTATTTTTTTGATTCTCATGTTGCCGGAAGTTGGGGCACCAAATACAATGGGTACAGGATCGTTGAAGTACTTGAAAATGGGCAAATTCTTACCTATCAAATGAATCCTAAGCCAATGAAGAAAGTAAATAATACAGAAATAAGCTAGGTGAAGAGCACTGATCTCGCAAGATAATTCACCCAAACAGCGACTTCAGCAATGTACGTGTCCCAGTAAAAAATATACAATTCCAAAAACGACGAGGAAACCGAGACAACCGCCGCCCCATTTCCAACCTGCATAGCCAGCTATCAAAGTTCTTAGCCAATTATTCATTTTTTATTTTTCCTAATCCCAAAGAAAAATTGTGCCAACCATTTTCATTCCATCGGCTCGGCTGAGAGAAACACTGTCTCATCAGTCTTTTCATTGGCGTCTGCATCCATCAAAATTTTCCAAACTCCCTTTTCTTTCCTCAGCAGCACGTGGAATTTTCCGTAGCCAATTCTCTTTTCGCCAGTGACGATATTCGTGCTGGTGGTCCTATAATAACCAACTTCAAAAGCTTTGTCGGCGGAGGCGATGCGTTGGATAAAGCGTAATTCGATATTTTTTTTCCAATTGGCCCATTTTGCCTTCAGGCTGTCGGGGACTTTTTTAAAATATTCGTCATATCCAAGTAAGCGGTTGTCATCCTGGACCACTCTGATAATTTCTCTACTGTGCACAGCCCTGAATCCGTCGTTGTCATCGCTATTAAACGCTTTGATAAATGGCTTCCACACCTGCTCGTCGATTTCTTTCTGAAAGCTCCCGGTTTGTGAAGAACAAAAACTAAATCCTAACAGGCTTGCTGCGATCAATAAAAACTTTCGCATGGGTTTTTACTGAAAGGTAAAGCAACTAAGACACGGCGGCAAGGCCCATGCAGACATAAGCACACATCCCCGGTTTTCTTGGATCAATGCTTAAAAGCCAGCTTCTGTAGACTCTGTCCAAAAAAGGGCTAAATATGCTGAAAGCGCGCTTTACGGCTTTGTAAAATAGGTTGTCAGGTCTCCATACGGGAACAATAGTTACTATCGTAAAGTATTGCTGGAGCAGTTCTACAAATTCATCAAAACCAAACCAGTAATCTGTCCTTGTGGTCAGAACGAAATAACCTCCTTCTGCCAGACTTTTCTGCACCTCAGCAAGTACTTTCTCAATTTCTTGGGGCTTAAGATAGTAAATGACCTCTGCACATGTAATCAAGTCAAAGGTTCCCATTTTACTGGAAAACTCCTTCATGTCCTGCTGAAAGTATTCAATGTTCTCGGCTGCGTAATTCTTTTTGGCGGACTCAATTGCTCGAGATGAAATATCAAACGCCTTGATGGACTTCACGTAGGGGGAGAGTGCCTTGGTCAACGAACCTTCGCCACAGGCAATGTCAAGAGCTTTCTTCCTTTTACTCCAGCGAACCAGGTTTATGATGATTTGGTTTCGGATCCTATCGTTGAAGTCTCCGACGTACCCCCAAGGATTGGGTTTAGAATAAAATTTTTCCCAACCTTCCGCACTTTGTGTAAGGTTCGATTTGAGGGATAAGAAATTTTCTTTCATACGGTGGTTTAAATTTTCGAAAAAATCCTTTAGTTGGACGTGTATTTAATAACGACTCCTCGGGCACAAAATTTTCTCCCGGTTTCCAAAACTACTCAAACGAACAGAAATTTCATAGAGTCTTGGTTTAACTTTTTTCCACTGATCCGGACGTTGTATTTTTATCACATAATTACCTGTTAATGAAACAATGTATTTTCCTCCTCCTTGCTCTTATCCAGGCGGTTCACCTTTTTGCCGACGTTACACTTCCAAAGATCTTTGGCGATAACATGGTACTCCAACGTAATAAACCTATTCCGTTATGGGGCTGGGGGAAACCCAATGAAAAGATCACTATTCGTTTTAATCACCAGACAAAAACAGTTACTACTGACCTGAACGGGAACTGGAAGGTCACTCTTGAGAAGGAATCAGCCGGGGGCCCTTACCAGCTCGTTTTAAAAGGCATCAATACGGTTACTTTCAAAAATATTTTAGTGGGGGAGGTTTGGATATGCAGTGGTCAGTCAAATATGGAAATGCCGATTGAGGGCTGGGGAAAAATAAACAATTACCGGGAAGAAATTGCTGCGGCGAATTATCCTCAAATACGCCATATCAAAATTCCAAATGCCGTCAATTCAACTCCTCAAAAAGATATCTCCCAGGGCGAATGGAAAATTTGCAGTCCGCAAACAGCAGGAGATTTTACCGCAACCGGATATTTTTTTGCACGGGAATTATATAATCAGTTGAAGATACCAATCGGTTTGATCAATACCTCTTGGGGCGGCACACATGTAGAAACATGGACTAGTCGCGAGGGATTTGAAAGCAGTGATGAATTTAAACGTATGATCGCTCAAATGCCCATACTGAATCTTGATTCGCTGGCGAAAGTGCGCAAAGAAGCGGTCATGAAAAACATACAGAAATTGCAAGGCTCATTGCCAACGCAAAAAGAGGCGGCTTCGTGGAGTTCAGATATTGACGACAATGCGTGGCCACAAATGTCGCTGCCATCTTTGTGGGAGCAAAAACAGCTGGGCGACCTTGACGGCGTTGTTTGGTTTCGCAAATCAGTGGATATTTCGCCGGCTGATGATGGCAAAGAAGCAACACTTGAACTGGCGATGATCGATGATAACGATGTGACCTATGTAAATGGAGTACAAGTGGGCGCGACCAATTCTTATAACCAACATAGGAAGTATTCAATTCCCGCAGGCCTGTTAAAAGCTGGAAAAAATTTTATTTCAGTTCGTGTAGAAGATACCGGGGGAGGTGGAGGCATCTATGGAGATAGCTCCACTATGAAATTAACAATTGGCGCTAATGTAATGCCGCTTTCAGGTAACTGGAAATTCAAAGCAGAGCAGCTATATGGCAATACCAGCTCTGTTGGCCCTAACAGCTATCCTACCTTATTGTTCAATGCGATGGTGAATCCTCTTATTCCTTTTGCTTTTGAAGGCGTGATCTGGTACCAGGGCGAAGCGAATGCGGATCGTGCCTACCAGTACAGGAAAGCATTTCCATTGATGATCACAGATTGGAGGAAGCATTGGAATGCCGGCGATTTTCCATTTTACTTTGTACAACTCGCCAGCTATAATGCGGACAACGGAAATAGTAAAAACGGAAGCACATGGGCGGAGTTGCGTGAGGCGCAAACAATGACCTTATCATTGCCAAATACCGGCATGACTGTTACTACTGATATTGGTAATTCAACCGATATCCATCCAAAAAACAAACAGGATGTGGGAAAACGCCTGGCTGCTATTGCCCTCCGCAATGTTTATAAGAAGGATATAGTATCCAGTGGCCCAATGTACCAGTCAATGAAGGTGAGTGGGAATAAGATCATTATTAGTTTTACGAATATCGGCGGAGGCCTAGTATCAAAGAATGGAGAACTCAAGGGATTTGAAATATCCGGACTTAGTGGACAATTTTACCCTGCCGTTGCTACTATAGATAACAATCATGTTGTTTTGGAAAATGAGATGGTCAAATATCCTGCAGCTGTTAGGTTTGGCTGGAAGGATGACTCCGGGGAAGACAACTTATTTAATAAAGAAGGATTTCCTGCTTCTCCCTTTAGAACAGATAAGTGGAAGGGAATTACTGAAGGGCAGCAGTTTCGAATTCAATAATGAGTCACGAGTAATCAGTAATGCGCAATGAATAATGAGTGATTAACTCTCGAGTTGTCAATTCGTAGCGATAGATAACGGGAGAAGTGAGGTTGCATGTTGTCGTGCATTAAGTATTTATTAAGCTCAGCCTATTTCTTTTTCGCGCCATGTCCTCACCCAGTGCCCTTCCAAAACCAAAGCCTGATAATACGATAAGCAGGAAGTGCACCCATTGAATGGCCACTAACGTATGCGGAAAAGTTTTGACAGGACCATAGATGTGACCAATTATCGGTATGCTCGCAATAATATGTATCCAGCGGATGATCCTTCTTTCTGTCGAAGTCGTCATAGTAATAAATTTTCTGATACAATATGGAATTATAAAAGCTTGTTACGCTTGAGGGAGCGGACCTGGAATAAAAGTGTATCGACCGAGCAAATCGGCTATGGACCCGGTTGTGTAGAATTCCTTGGTATAACTATTGCCTTAGTGACGGTATGAATTTGCGTTTTTTTCTGTTGATGTGGTTAATGAGTTTTTTGCAATGTGATCTAAAAAAGAACCACGATAAAAATGTGAACAGTCGATCGCAGGCAGGACGAGAGGTTCCCATTTTATGTTATCACAATATCAGAAGCGTCCTTGATCATCATTCTCCTGAATTGACAGTTACTGAAAGAACATTCGATGACCAAATGAAAACATTGCATGACGAAGGGTATCATACAATACTTCCCGATGATTTATACAATTATTTGACCAAAGGATCACCTTTGCCATCTAAACCAATCATGATAAGTTTTGACGACTCTCATGAAGAACATTTTTCAATCGCGGCTAAGCAAATGGAAAAGTATGGATTCAAAGGTGTTTTTTTTGTGATGACAATTGTCATTGATAAACCTCACTACCTGAGCCGCCGGGAAATATATGATCTTGCCAACTCGGGTGAGGCCATTGCCTGTCATACCTACGACCATCCATTGCTAACAAGGATACAGGATAGCGAATGGACAAAAGAGATTGACAAACCAAAAAAATTGTTGGAGCAAATAACCGGCAAGCCGGTGTATTACTTCGCTTATCCGTATGGCGCCTGGGATGAACGGGCTGTTGATGAATTAAAAAGACGAGGTATCAAGGCAGCTTTCCAGCTTTCGGAACAACAAGTTTCACGAAATCCTCTTTACACTATTCGCAGAATTATGGTGTCTGACAATTGGTCAACGGCAAAACTTGAAGAAGAAATTCATTCGGCATTTAACAGGAGAAACCTCGCCGTGTTAACAAGAACTGAGTATAGAATTGAGAAAAAAAATCCGAAGGGCAACTCTCATTAAGCTGCATTTTTGCGGTGACTTACTATAAGAGAAGTTTTGGGCCCCATCGTCAAACTACTCAATTCAATTTTTTTCGATTTCCCTCTAAGCTCGATTGAACCCAGTTCATGGATATTAAACTGATCGGTTAAAGGAAGATGTTGCAACAGATCGGATGAGGCAATCAATTCTACATTAAATTCTTTGCAGAGGCTGCGCATGCGTGCAGCAGTGTTCAGCACATCGCCACTATAAGTAATGTCACGCTTGATGATGCCAATTTCACCCGCGATCACATTCCCTGAATGTATCCCTGCTTTGAAAGTAGGCACAAGGCCATAGGTATTGTAATAATAATCGCGGTGCTTTTCAATTTCTTTTTTTATTTCAAAAAAGCATTGAATACAGCGATTATTTCGAACGCCTTTTGCCAGATCCCATCCGACAATGACCTCATCCCCGGCGTACTGATAGATCTCGCCGTAGTTATTTACAATCGGATTTGTGACATGAGCAAAAAAATCTTTCAATAGCCGGTGATAATTTACTTCTCCCAGGTTTTCTGCTATGGTAGTTGAAGAATTAAGATCAAGGAACATGAAGATCCTTTCCTCTGCTTTGGGAACACGATACTTACCTGTAAGGATCTTCCAAAATACACCGGGGCCAAACTTGGTGTTCATCAGAAAGCTAAACTGTGTAATGGCGGTGATCGTTGACCATATCAAAGTGTCCTTTAAATTAAGCGGATCGCAGACATAATCGAGGAACGCCTTGTTAAAGTCCGCATCCATGACCGATTTTTTCAAAATCATCGTGAGATAGAAATAAGCGCTGAGGACAGTGATGATGGCCATGGTATGAACAATACACAGAATGACAGCTATCATTGACTTGCCATAGGATCTGTTTGCAAACTTTGGATTTATATAAAAAACCAGTATCGACCCGCCGATCAAAGTGGCAACAATGGTTACACTGCTATAGAGTATCAGGTTGGAAAAGAAATTGTAATCTTTTGCCGGGGAACTGCTCAGGCCCGAATTTATCGCAAGATGATCATAGACACAGATCCATAATGCCATGAATTGCCAGGCGACTCCTAAAATGAGCCATTGACGGAATTGTATTTTTCTTCTTCGTGACATGAGAGATATGGGTGCTTTAATCAGGGGCAATATTACGATACAGGTAAGGCCATATCCAGTGATACTGTTATGAATTGAATAAACCCGTTCATGAATTGATAGCATTCAGTCTTTATGATGAAAGTAATCGAGGAATTGTTTTCAATTGTCAGCTATTAATTTGTTTTGGCAGACAAATTTTTTGGCGACCGATTATTTTTCTGACCTTTAAAAGAACCAAAAACGACTGAAATGAAAGCGATATTAAAAAAAATCTGGGGACACATCCTGATATGGGGTGTCCTAAGTATCTTATTTGGGATAATATCTTTTGCGTGGCCAGGTCTTACTTTAACAACCCTGGTATATTTATTTGCGATCGCTGTTATTGCAGAAGGCATCGCTATTCTCGCCGGTGCATGGCAAGCCAGGAATGAAGATAAAAACTGGTGGATCATGCTGCTGACCGGCATCATCAATATTGTTGCAGGCATTATCTGCATTGCGAATCCTGGAATCACTGCGCTATTCTTTGTGATTCTCATAGGAGTCAGCTGGTTAATTACAGGCCTGATGGAGATTTATGCAGGCATAAGCTTGCGGAAGGAACTCACTAACGAAGGCTGGCTTATATTGGCCGGTATACTCTCAACTCTTTCGGGGTTATTTTTAATATTCCGGACGGGAGAAGGTGCACTGGCATTGATCTGGCTTATTGCAGGCTTTGCAATCGTTTTCGGAATCGTCCTTGTTTTGGTGGCGTTGCGAGCAAAAACTTGGGTCAGTGGTATGGCGAGCCGTTAACAAATTCAAATGTCACAGAGGCACTGAAGCACAGAACGATTTATTAAAAAATTCAAAAACTCCAGCCGGCGGAAAGCCCCAAAAACAAATAGCCAATTCTGTATTTGGTAAAAAAGGGAGTATAATCGATCCTCCACATCAGGCCATACGGTGTCTGGTGCCGGGTAGCCTCTTGATGCAAAGAACCCGGCTTCATATTCGGAAGAAGAGTTTTGAAATCCTGTTTTCCAAATACTCTCTTCGGCCCACGTCACACCGAGGCCGGTTTCAATAAATGATAGTTGCGGGGAAATATCAAAGAGATAATTTACGCCAACAGGAATAGAAACTCTGAATTCTCCTGTTGATGAGGCGTAGCCAACACCAGCACGCACACCAAGACCAGGTTTGTTCCCCAACCGTCTTTCATAATTTTCGCGGAACAATTAATACCATTGCCACAAAACTCGGCATACACTGTATTTTTTCGAAATGGATTTTGTGCAAAACAATAGCTGAATAATAGGAGAGAGCAGAAAAGATAAAAAACTCTCATGACAAGCAGTTTCCGTAAAAACGAGAGATCCTCGCCTTTATTGTAATATTAAATGACCAGGTATTACATGATGATCATAACAGCCTCGGTCAGTTTGCTATCTTTCTCACTTTTATTGCAAACGCCTTTGCAGGATTCTTTTTAAAGATCAGATCGATCTCATTTTGTGTAAATCCATTTTCCTTAAGCAGGGGAATAAATTGTGTAATGACACAAGTATAAGGTTTAAAGTTTCCACCTTTCGGATCACCGACATTGTACCACCCGGAATCCTGCGAGACCAGCACCTGCTCAAGCAGGTTATTTTCTTTCATCGTTTTTAGATGATCCAGGTTTGTCTGAAGTGTATCGGGATTTACTCCATCAAATGACACCCATGTTTTCAGTTTGCCTGCCCGGATATGCATTTCTTTGTTGGTTTCGTTTTGTGCATGCACCCAGATCCTTGCCGAAGGTGAAACACCTTGTTCTTTTAAAATTTCCAGTTGTTCAAAAGCTGCATCCCCGTTCCCGCTGTGAACTGCTATCGTCAATCCCGTTGTAAGATGAGTGATGCCTGCCGCCTCGATCAACTTCCGTTGCATCGGAGTCAGCGGCCCTTTGTCGGTGCTTGTTTTGATAAGACCCGGTTTGATAGATGTGCCTTCAATTCCTCTATTCCATTCATTGACCCAACGATCCGACAGTTGCTTTGCAGATTCACCGTACGCATGTTTCGGAACAAATTTTTCATTGACCGCGCCATAATAACCTGTAGTAGTAAGCATGTTTATGCCTGTTGCATCTGAAAGGCG
>Ga0207691_10007265_pt1 | contig 10683 bp, 6 predicted proteins | sample KBSM13metaG_FD_184327 | JGI IMG/M metagenome (GOLD analysis project Ga0207691, IMG submission 184327) | Miscanthus rhizosphere microbial communities from Kellogg Biological Station, Michigan, USA - KBS M1-3 metaG (SPAdes) (version 2) | ecosystem: Host-associated > Plants > Roots > Rhizosphere >... | reverse complement strand
CCCGGCGTCGGCGCGCACGCTGACCTACGACGCACACGGCGCGTCCATCAACCAGACCGACGAGAAGACCCTGTCGGTCGGCTTCTCGCACGGCGAGACCGGCAGCATCCTGTTCGTCGTCGACGCCCGGAACAGCCTGGGGTGCTCGATCGGACACGGCATGGCGACGCAGGAGATCAAGAAGGGCGGCGTCGCCCAGGCGACCGTCTCGCTGACACCGGGCCTGAATTGCACCGACGTCGACGGCGGCGCGCCGGAGGTCCCCGAGGGCAGCACGTTGCCCGGCTGCGATCCGGTGAACCCGCAGAATCCCGCCGCCACCAGCGCCGACGGCGGCGCCGACGGAGCCGCCGACGGTGGCGTGCTCGCCTGCACCGCCACGCAGACCTGCCAGGTCGACTGCGTGCCGCCCAACAACGCTCCGCCGCGCAACGAGTGCGTCCCCGGCGGCACGGGCGCGCCGGGCGCGACCTGCACGACCAACGCGGATTGCACGCCGGGCACACAGTGCTTCAACTACGCCGGCACCGGCTGCAACGTGCGGGTGTGCCTCCGCTTCTGCAACGGCAACGCCGATTGCGCCGCGTTCGGCGCGGGCGGCGGCGGCCCCGGCAGCTTCTGCGAAGGACCGGTCCAGTGTCCGACCTTCCTGACCGCGTACCACACGTGCACGTTCAACTGCGATCCGCGCGCCATGGCCGCGGGCACCGGCGGCGGCTGCCCGACCGGCCTCGTCTGCCTGATGCCGGCGGCGATGGACCAGGTGGACTGCGCCTGTCGCGAACCGACGCGCACCAAGACCGAGGGCCAGGCCTGCACGCAGGCGGCCGACTGCGCCCCCGGCCTGATCTGCAACCAGATGTCCGGCACGAAGACCTGCCGTCCCATCTGCCGCTGCGACGCGAACGCCTCGGGCACCTGTACCGCGACGACCAACGACTGCCCGACGGCCGGCACCGCCTGCCACGCCGTCACCAACAACACGACGTACGGTATCTGTCTCTAGGCACTCGGCGCCGCGGGCGCGAGCCTGGTGCGATTCACGCCGGCGCTCACCGCCCCAGCCGCGCGCGCAGCCCCGTGAACAGCGCCGTGGCCGCGTCGATCTCCTCCTTGCGGATCGAGACGCTTTCGACGTTGACGCCCACGGGGATCTGCCGCTCGTGCGCGAACGCCAGCACGTCATCGGCCACGGCCTCGGCCAGGCGCACGGATGTCTCCAGGGTATCGCGCGCGTCCAGGAGCTCGTTCTCCAGCCAGCGCGGCACGGCGATGCCCAGCCACTTCAGCAGGGCCAGCGTGCGCGGCGAGCCGCAGGGCGAGAACGTCAGCACGACGGGCAGCGGGTGGGCGCCGCGGGCCCGCGCCGCGCGCGCGTAGTCGGACAGCAGCGACTTGCTGGAGCCAGCGTCGTAGACGGCCTGCGTGATGAAGAAGCGGCAGCCCGCGGCGGCCTTGGCCAGCATGCGCTGGTGCTCATCGCCGCGGCGCGCGTGGCGCTCGGCGATTGCGATGGCGCCCAGCACAAGGCCAGGCGCATGCCGGCGCACGAGGCTGTACGCGTCGTCCAGGGTCACGCCAGCGGGCAGGCCCACGCGGCTGGTGGGCGCGCCGACCAGCACGCAGAAGCGCGCCTCGCCGGCCGTCGCCGTCTCGGCGCACCACCGCTCGAAACCCGAGCGATCGGCGCCCGCGACGGTGCGGTAGACGATCTTGGGCAGCGCCAGGTCGCCCATCAGCTGGTGCGCGTACGTGTCGGGCGGCAGCGTGGGCAGGAAGGGGAAGGGCCGCGGGTCGGGCTGCCGCGACGACTCGTCCTGCAGGTCGTAGACGACCAGCGCGTCCGGCGCGAGGGCGCGCACGCGCTCCTTCTGCGCGGCGACGATGGCCTGGATGCGCTCGGCCGGCGTGCTCTGCTTGGGCGGCGCCAGGCCGTAGAAGCACAGGTCGGGGCGCGGGGAGCCCAGGCGATCGAGGAGCGCGCTCATGGCGCGAACGTTAACCCACTCCTCGCCCCCGCTACGGCTTGCTCGTGAACGTCGTCTCGCGAACCTGACTCGCGGCCACGCGACCGCCCTCGGTGAACGCGGGGTCCACCTGGCCCATCTGGCCGCGGCCGAGCGAGAGCGTGACCGTGCAGCTGTCGCCGGCATGCTCGGCGTGGAACCGGTCGTGCGAGACGGTCGCGGCGCCGTCGTCCGGGATCGATTCGCCGATGAAGTCGATGCACGACCCGTACACGCTCTCGTCGAGGTCGACCGTGCCCGGCGGCGCCCAGGTGAAGGTCAGGTCGTCGGTCGCGCGCGACAGCTCGCGCGTCGGCAGCGTCACCGCGAACGGCTCCGGAAGGTTGACGGTGGTGTTCGGCGCGGTGGTGTCCTCTGGCCCGCGCAGGAACGCGATCACGACCGGGCCGCCTGCGTCGGTCGAGAACGTCGCCGCGTAGCCCACGCTGCCGGACGAATCCAGGTCCTTGGTCGTGCCGCCCATGGTCGCCTGCAGGTGATCGGGCCCGACGAGATCGAGGAACGTATTCGAGGCCGGTCCTCCGACCTTCAGCCTCACCTGGACGCGCGTCGTGCCCGTTCCGGTCGCGGTCACATCGACCTCGGGATAAACGCCCGACGTCCTGATGTCGGTCGATTCGACCTCCTGCTTGCAGCCGGCCGCGAGCGCGATCGAAAGAAGAATGAAGCTAAAAGCGTTTGTTCGCATGACTCGATTTTAAAGCAATGCGAAGACCACGCGTAGACGCAGATCGATCGCGCCGGCAGGTGGTGAACTTTCGACAGTGACGACAGTTACGTGTCAGGGTTCCCGACTAATTCGTCTTGCCGCGGAGGGTCGTGGCGGCTGCACGCGCCGCGGCGATGACGGTCGCTTCCTTCTCCTTGCGGGCGGCCTCGTCGATCCGCCGGGCCAGGCGCGCGTCGCCCAGCTTCGCCAGCGCCCGCGCCGCCGAGATGCGCACCGGCACGTACTCGTCGCCGCGCAGGCGTTCCAGCAGCGCGTCGGCCGCGGCGGGATCGCCGATGTCGCCCAGCGCGTCGACCATCTCGCGCCGGTTCTGCACCTCGGGCAGGTGCTTGATCAGCACCGGCACCGCGCGCCGATCGCGCAGCTTGCCCAGGTGGACGATGATGGCGCGGCAGAGCAGCACGTCGTCGCAATGATCCAACGCGTCGCCCAGAACGGGAACGCCGCCGCCATCGCCGATCGCCGCCAGCGCCAGCGCCGCCCGCACGCGCAGGTTCGGCTCCGTGCCGGCGGCGGCGACGATCGCCTGCACGCGCGGGCGCGCGGCCGCGTCGCCCAGGCGCGCGGCGCCGACTGCGGCCCAGTCGGCGATCTCGCGATCCGGATCGCCGGCCGCGCGCGCCAGCGCCGCCGCCGTCTCGGGCCGGGGCGACAGCGCCACCAGCAACTGCGCGGCCTCGCGGCGCTGCGCGGGCGGCGCGTCTGACGTCATGATCGCGGCCAGCTCCGGCCCCGCCAGCGCATCGCCCAGGCGGCCGCGCTCGATCGCCCGCGGCAACGGCGCGCCCTTCGAATCGGCCGCGCCCTTCGCCAGCAGCGGCTCGAAGCGCACGTGGCCGTCCAGCCAGTCGTCCAGGATCGCGCGCAACGCCGCCGCGCGCTCGGGACGCGCCTCGGCCAGGTTGCGCTGCTCGCGCTGATCGGCCGCCAGGTCGTAGTACGCGCAGGTTCCCCAGTGCAGATCGCACAGCAGCTTGTCGGTCCCCACGACGACCATGCGCTTGTCCTCGACCTCGGCGAACGCGGGCGGCAAGCGCGCCGGCGGCGCGGACGGCACGGCCAGCCAGGGCCCCAGGTCGGTGCCGCGCATCCGCACCGGCACCGGGATGTCGAGCAGGTTCAGCAGCGTCGGCGAGATGTCCAGCAACTGGACCGGGCTGTCGACGACGTGCGAAGGGATGCCCGGAATCGAGACGATCAGCGGGACGCGCAATTGCTCGTCGTAAAGCGTGGTGCCGTGATAGCGGCCGCCGTGCTCGTCGAACTCCTCGCCGTGGTCCGCCGCCAGGACGATCACGGTGCCGGGACGCCGCTTGCGCACCGCCGCGATCAACCGGCCGACCGCCGCGTCCGTGTACGCGATCTCGCTGTCGTAGCGGTCGACGTCGCTGCCGCCGAACGCAAAGCCGTCGTGGCGATCGTACGGTTCGTGCGGCTCGAAGAAATGGATCCACACGAACGAGCGCGGCGGCTGGACCTGGTCGAAGTACGCCAGCACCTGGTCGACGCGCTTGTTCGCGTCGATGTATTCGAACTTCACGTATTCGAAGTCGAAGTTCGTCTGCTCGTAGTCCTTCAGCTTCTTCGAGTCGACGAAGAATACCGCCGGCGGATAGAACGCGGCCGTCCGCCAGCCGAACATGCGCAGCAGCGCCGGCAGCGGCTCGTGACGCTCGCCGGGGGCCAGCCGCGCCAGCGTCGGGAAGTACTTGCCCGTCAGCATCGACGCCACCGAGAACGACGTGTGCGGCGCCTGCGCGTACGCGTGCGTGAACCGCGTGGCGCCCGCCGCCAGCGCGTCGATGTTCGGCGTGGTCGCCCGGCGGTAGCCGAACGCGCCCACGTGATCCACCCGCAGCGCGTCCACGGTGATCAGGAGGACGTCGGCGTCGTGGCGGCGCGGGCCGGCGGGCAGCGGCGGCAACGGCGCCTCCGCGGCGCGGCGTTCGGTGGCCACCGTGGGGCGCGCTTGCACGGACAGCGGGACGGCGCGCAGGACCAGCGCCGCCAGCGCGGTGCGCTCGTGCGCCACGTAGCGCATCACCTGGCTGGTGCGCACCTGGACGAGCGCGAACACGCAGCCCGCCGCGGCGGCGATCGCGGCGACGATCAGCGGCCGGCGGGCGTCGCGCACCCGCAGGCGCGCCGCGAGCACGAACGCGGTCAGCGTCGCGACCGACAGCGTGAGGTGGAACCAGCCGTAAAGGCGTGGCAGCACGAAGCGGTTCGCGGCCGCGGCGCCGATTCCGGCGAGGGCCAGCGCCGCGGCGAGCGCGCGCGGCGCGCGCCGCCCGAGACGCGCGTAGGCGCCCGCCTTCAACCACGCGACGGCCAGGCCGACGGCGACGACGCCGGCCGAGATCGCCCCGTGCGCGGGAATGCGCGCCGCGCGCGGGCCGGAGAACAACGCGAAGGCGTCGTAGACGACGAGCGGCGCGAAGGCGAGCGTCCACGCCGCGCCCGCCCAGCGCGCGGGATGCCGCATCCGCCGCACCAGCGCGTCCGCGGCCGCGATCGTCAGCCCGGCCAGGCCCCCGGCCGCCGCCAGCAACCCCGCCGACAAGGCGATCAGCCGCAACGCCTTGCCGACCGACATGCCGCCGATGCCGCCGGCGATCGCGACGCCGGCGTCCACCAGCCCGGCGACCGCGCCACCGACGATTCCGGCCAGGATCCAGACGGCCGTCACCCGGCGTCTCCCGTGAACATCGTGCCGGCGCGGTCGGCCGCGGCGCGCGCCAGCAGCGCGTGCTCCGGCGCGGCCAGCGGCGGATCGACGGCCAGCACGGCCACCGCCTCGCGCCGCGCGATCTCGAGCAGCTCGGCCAGCTCCTCGATGCGCGCCAGCTCCAGCGGCGGCGCGCCCGCCTGCCGCGTTCCGAACAGATCGCCCGCGCCGCGCTGTTGGAGATCGGCCTCCGCCAGCGAGAACCCGTCGTCGTTGGCGGCGATCAGCGCCAGCCGCTGCCGCGCCTCTCCGGTCAGCGCGGCCTCGGACGCGCACAGCAAGCAGATCCCCGGCCAGCGGCCCCGCCCCACCCGGCCGCGCAGCTGGTGCAGCTGCGCCACGCCGAAGCGATCGGCGTCCTCGACGATCATGACGGTGGCGTTGGGCACGTCGATGCCCAGCTCGACGACCGTGGTCGCCACCAGCACGTCCAGCTCGCCCGCCGCGAACGCGCGCAGCGTCTGCTCCTTGGCGTCCGAAGTCAGCGCGCCGTGCAACAGCCCGACGCGCGCGGGGCGGAGCTCGCGCAGCAGCCGCGCGTGCTGCGCCACCGCGGTGACCGCATCACCGCGCCGGGCGACCTCGCGCACCGGGCAGACCACGAACGCTTGCCGTCCCTCCCCGATCGCGTCGCGCAGCCGCCCGTAGGCGGCCCGCCGTTCGCCGGCGCCCGCGCACACCACAGCCGTCGCCGGCGGCCGCTGCATCGGACGCTCGGTCAGGAACGACGCGTCCAGATCGCCGTGCAGCGCCAGCGCCAGGCTGCGCGGGATGGGCGTCGCCGACATCGACAGCAGGTGCGGCACGCCGGCGCTGGCACCGCGGGTGAGACCCGCGCGCACGCTGACGCCGAAGCGGTGCTGCTCGTCGACGATCGCGAGCCCGAGGCGCGGCAGCCGGCCCGCCGCGTCCAGCAACGCCTGCGTTCCGACCAGCAGCGCGATCTGCCCGGCCGCCGCCCGTTCGAGCAGCGCCGCGCGCGCCGTTCCCGTCGTGCTTCCCGTCAGCGAAGCGATCGACAGCCCCAGGCGCTCCGCCACCGGCTGCAGCGCGCGCGCCTGCTGATCGGCCAGCACCTCGGTCGGCACCATCATCAGCGTCTGCCCACCGGCGCCGGCAACCAGCGCCGCCGCGCCCAGCGCCACCGCCGTCTTGCCGCTGCCGACGTCGCCCACCAGCAGGCGCTGCATCGGCGTCGCGCCGCCCAGATCGGCGGCGATCTCGTCCAGCGCGCGCCGCTGCGATCCGGTCAGCGCGAACCCGAACGCCGTCTCCAGCCGGTCGAGCGCGCGGTCAGCCCCGGCCGCCTTCACCGTCAGCGCCGCCCCGCCCGCGCCCGCCCGCCGCCGCAGGAACGCGACCTGCGTGACGAACAGCGTCTCCAGCGCCAGCCGCCGCCGCGCCTGATCGAGGACGCCACCCGCGACGTCCTCCGCCTCGCGCGGGGCGTGCAGCCGCCGGAACGAATCGGCCAGCGTCGGCAGATCCAGCCGCGCGCGGGCCGCCGCGGGCAACAGCTCGCCGGTGCCGGGCGCCAGCGCCGCCAGCGCCGACGCGCGCACCGTCTCCAGCGTGCGGCCCTTCACGCCCTCGAACACGCCGTAGCGCGGGCGCAACCCCAGCCCCGGCTCCGCCGACGCCGACACCGACGCGGCGAGCGCGGCGGTGACGTTGCTCGGGTGCACCATCTCGCGCGTCCCGTCGCTGGCGGTGCGGACCGGCCCCGCCAGCGCGACCGCCTCGCCCTTCACGAACGCCTTGGCCATCGACGCGTGCGCGCGGAACCAGCGCGCGCGCACCGTCACCCCGCCCTCCTCGACGATGACGTCGAGCAGCCGCCGCGGAAAAATGTGCACCCGCCGCACCGTCCCCCGCACCAGCACGACGCTGCCGTCCGCCACGCCTGCCAGCGCGTCGACCGCCGTCACGCGCCGCAGATCATCGTATCCGCGCGGCAGCCGCATCAGCAGATCGCGGCCTGTCGCGATGCCGCGCTCGGCCAGCCGCGCGGCCGTGACAGGGCCGGCCCCTCGAAACGACGCGATCGGCGCGTCTATACTGGGCGGACCCGCGTCGCCCTCAACGCTTGTACGTGAATCGCAGCTCGTAGTCACAGAGGTGGAACACGTCGCCTTCGTCGATGCGCTTGTTGTCGATGCGCATGCCCTTGTAGTCGATGCCGTTGGTCGAACCGAGGTCCTTGATGAAGTAGGTCCCGTTTCGCCTGATCACCGCCGCGTGCTTGCGCGAGATGTTGCCGTCCTTGATCGGGAGATCCGACGACTTCGCGCCACGCCCGATGATGAACTGGTCCTTGTCGATGCGGTACTTCTGGTTGTCGAACACCAGGTAGAGCGGCGGCGCCGGAACGCCCGGCGCGCCGTCCGAGAAGCTGGCGTATGACGGCGACGGCGGAGGCGGCGTCGGGCTGGCCTGGAACATCCCGCCCAGCCCGCCCTTGGGCGCCGGGATCGGCCGCCCGAACCGGGTCGCGGCCGGCAGCGGCGGGGGCGGCGGCGGCGGCGCATGCCCCGCCTGATTGTGGTGCCGCCCGTGCACCGTCGACGGCGGCGGCGTCGACGGCCCGTCGAACCCCACATCACCGTCGGACTGGGAGTCGGCGTCGATGCCGGTCTGGTAGCCCGCGAGCTGCGCGTAGGACTCCAGCGCGTCGTTGACCAGCTCGTCGACGTTCTTCTCCTGGTCGCTGGCCATCCGTTCGAACGTCGCCCACAGCGTGTCGTTGCACGCGAATTGCCGCAGGCTCTTGCGACCGTGCAACGCCATCAGGGCCTCTTCTTCACCGATTCGACGGCGCGCGCCGCCTGTTTGCCGACTGTATCACCGGCCGGGAATCCTTTGACGGGCGCCGTGTCGCTGGCCAGCTTCTCCAGCGCCGGCGCGTCGGGCGCGCGCCCGATCTGCTCCAGCGCCATGGCCGCGGTCATGCGCGCCAGCGGCGCGCGCGACCCCAGCGACTTGACCAGCGCCGGCCGGGCCGCCGCCCCCTGTTTCTCGATCAGCTTCACCAGCAGGTCGTCGACGTCGACCTTCTTGTAGGTCGCGCTGGCGGGGAACGCCTCCAGCCCAGGCTGGATGCCGTCCGCCTTGCGCGCGGCGAGGACGGATTCGAAGGCGCGGTAACGGACGATCTCGTCCTTGTCGGACGAGATGATCCCGATCAGCCCCTTCTCCGCGTCGAGGCCGCCGATGACCTCGACGACGCCGAACATCTCGTCGCGCAGCGTCTTGTCGGCCTTCGGGTCCGCCGCCACCTTGAGCGCGAACGCCAGCACCGCGGGGTCGCGGCGCTCGCCGAGCGCGCGCGTGGCCATCAGCGCCTCCTCCTTGTCTCCGGAGGTCACCTTCTCCTGCAGGAACTTCAGGGCCGACGGGCCGCCCAGCGACCCGATGGCCTTGTAGATCAGGTCGGGCCGCTTCTCGGTCGTCTTCAGCTTGGGCACCCGGGCGATCAACGCCGCCGCGCCCTGGTCGCGCGAGGCGTCGTCGCCGATCTTGGCGAGCAGCTCGGCGGGTTGATGAAATGGTGCGTCGGTCCCCAGCACGCGCACCAGCATAGCGGAGGAATCATTTCCGATGGCGGTCAGCATCTTGTCGAGCGAATGCCGCCCCTGGCGAGCCTTCCCCGCCTTGAAGTCCGCGTCGAGGGCCGCGAGGATCATCGTGTCGATCCGCCTCTGATCGTCCGGGGGGACGTCCTTTCGCAGCGAGAACAGGGCGTCGCGGTACTCGAGGCTCTTCTGCGACGGCGCCCCGCCCGGTCCCTGCGCGGCCATCGCCGCCTCGTAGCTGGGGATCAGCGTCTTCGCGATCTCGGCGCGGTCGCCCACCGGCAGCCCGGCGATCACGGTATCGACCTCTTCCGAGCGCCCGATGTCGATCATCGCGACCGCGGCCTCGGCGCGTATCTTTGGCGGGACGCCATGGTCGGCCAGCGCGTCGTGCAGCCGCTCCGGGCCCTTCTCGGTCGTCTTCCACAGCTGGATGCTCTCGGACGTCGGCTTGCTGCAGCCTCCCAGGGCCGCGATGAGGGCCAGGGAGACCGCAGGAAAAACAGCCGCGAGCCGAGGGACGCCCGTCGCCGAACCGCGCATGTGCGTCGATGTTACATGCAAGGATCGGAGCGTCAAGACTTCGACCTTTGTTTGCCGGGCCGGGATGGTTCGGATAACGTCGCGTCACCTCATGTGTTTCAGCGAGCGCCGCGCGCGCTTCTCTCGCCGCCGGCGAGCACCCGCGGGCGCCCGAGCGGTGCAGGCTGCGGCCGCAGCCGCGGTCGCGCTGCTGATCGCGTGGGGGCGGCCCGCGTCCGCGGCGCCGCTCGATGAACCGTTCATCGGCGGCCTGTCCTTCGATGGGCCGACCTCGGCCAACCTCGGCGCCGTCTACTGGAACCCGGCGGCGCTGGGGCTCGTCCGCGGGTTTCAGCTGATGGTGGCCGCCTCCGGCCGGCTCTCGACCGTGGAGGTGAACCGCGCGCCGATCAATATGGACGGCACGCCGGGCGGGACCACGACCTTTCCCGCGGCCCGGGCCCGCGACCTGACCGGCCCCTCCCCCTTCGGGCCGAACAGCTACTTCGCGCTCAGCACCGACTTCGGCGGCGATCGGTTCACGATCGCATTCGCCACGTACATGCCGTACCTGCAGCGGATCAACTTCCCGGTCTCGCCGAACGGCGACGAGCCGACGCGATACCAGGCGCTGGCGATCGATCTGCGCAACCTGCTGCTGGCGCCCGCGCTGTCGATCCGGTTCGGCAACGACTTTCGCGTCGGCTTCGCGCCGGGGTTCCTGTTCTCGACCGGCCGGCTGGTGTTCGCGGAGGACGTGGCGCTCGACGGCGGGACCGCCGGCCTGAACAGCGACTGCGGCGGCGCGCCCTGCGGCGCGGAGAACCCTTCGGCGGCGGCCCGCTACGACATCAACTCGGGCCACAACATCGGCGACGCGAAGTTCTCGCTGACGCTGGGGGCCGGCCTCTACTACCGGCGGCGATCGTTCGAGCTCGGCGTCGCCTACCAGAGCCACCCGCTCGGCGGCGACGTGAACGGCGTCGAGGTGGCGGGCGCCCGCACCACGGTGACGCTGCCCCCGCGCGACATGATGGGCGGCGGCAGCGTCCTCGGCTGCTCGAACATGCAGTCGGGCCGCTGCATCTTCGGCGACCTCTCGTA
>Ga0207691_10007264_pt1 | contig 10683 bp, 9 predicted proteins | sample KBSM13metaG_FD_184327 | JGI IMG/M metagenome (GOLD analysis project Ga0207691, IMG submission 184327) | Miscanthus rhizosphere microbial communities from Kellogg Biological Station, Michigan, USA - KBS M1-3 metaG (SPAdes) (version 2) | ecosystem: Host-associated > Plants > Roots > Rhizosphere >... | reverse complement strand
GCGTCCGGCATTTTGTTAATGGCGGCATGGCTCGGCACCGTACCGTCCAGGGTTTTTGCCGCGAGATCGCGCATAGCCTTGATCTTGTTCCCCGACACGCCTGCCGCCCGCAAGGGTTCATCCGGAGTGCCGATCAATTGCTGCGGTGTCGGATCACCGCCAAAGAACTCGCGCACCCGCCGATGAATTGTTGCCGCCGCCTTGCCATGGAGTTGCTGATAGAGGATCGATTCGAGCAGCGATTCAAAGGGGGAAGGCGCGCGATCCAGACGCAATGTAAACTCGCCGACGCGATCAATCAGTGCGCCCAGCTTCGCATCTCTCGCGTGAAGATGCGCCAGCGCCTCTGCAGGATCAAAGGGAAGTTTCCTGCTCTTACCATCATGAATCATAAGAAGACAGTTTATCGCGCCCGGGTAAAGGCGGTCCGGCAGTCGAGCTCCACTGAGAAGACGACTGTCCTCGGGGCCGATGCTAGTAACATCGTGTGGAGAGAAACAACAGGAGTATCAACGCGATGAAGATGCGGCCAGGGACGCAAACGGGTTTTCTGCTGTGTGGAAAAGAATGGAATGAAGGCGAAGCCTTTGAGGTCCGTTCTCCGTGGGATAACGGCCTGGTTGGACGCGTCACTGTCGCCACTCGTGCCGACGCGCGTCAAGCGGTGAATCACGCCGTTGCCAGCCTTCGCCGTACTCGCGCCCTGCCGCGTTGGAAGCGTCGCGAAATCCTCGAAGACGTCGCGGCTGCACTGATCGAGCAGAAAGAGCGCTTCGCAAAGCTCATCACTGCCGAAGCCGGGAAGCCCCTTCGTCTCGCGCGTTCGGAGGTTGATCGCGCTGTGCTCACCTTCAAGACCGCGGCGGAAGAAGCCGCTCGCCTCGGGGGCGAATCCATTCCGCTCGATCTGACGGAAGGCAATGAAAACCGCTGGGGGCTCGTGCAGCGCTTCCCGGTCGGCCCCGTTCTCGCCATTACGCCTTTTAACTTTCCGCTGAACCTTGTTGCCCACAAGATGGCCCCGGCCATCGCTGCGGGTTGCCCCCTTATTTTGAAGCCAGCACCCCAAACTCCGTTTACTGCGCTCGCACTGGGCGAAGTTATTCTCAAAGCCGGCTGGCCCGAAGAAGCGCTTGCCGTCCTTCCTCTCTCGAACGCCGACACCGCGTGGCTGGCAGAGAAAGAAGATCGCATCAAGCTCGTCAGCTTCACCGGCTCCGCCAAAGTTGGCTGGGAACTCAAAGCTCATTCGGGTCGCAAGCGCGTACTGCTTGAGTTGGGTGGCAACGCAGCACTCATTGTTCACGGCGACTGGACAGATTTCGACGATGCCGCCTCCCGCACCGCTCATGCAGCTTTTGGATTTGCCGGCCAGTCCTGCATTAGCGTGCAGCGCGTCTTCGTGGATAAAAACAAGTTTCAGACATTTCTGTGGAAGCTGGTGGAGTGTGCCGAAAAGCTGGTGTCGGGGGATCCATCTGACGAAGCTACCGAGGTTGGCCCGCTTGTCCGCGCGGGAGAAGCCGAGCGCATCGATGAGTGGATCAAGGAGGCCGTGGAGGGCGGCGCGAGGCTCATTGCAGGCGGCGAGCGCAAAGGCTCCGTCATCACACCTGCCATCCTTACAGGCACTAAGCCTGGCATGAAGATTCGCGATGAAGAAGCGTTTGGCCCCGTCGTAATTGTTGAACCCTACGTCGACTTCGAGCAGGCATTGGCAGACGTAAATCACTCGCGGTTCGGGCTGCAGGCCGGGCTGCTTACGCGCGATGCAGGCCTCATTCTCACTGCATATCGAGAACTCGAAGTGGGTGCGCTCATCGTTGGTGACACGCCCAACTGGCGCCTCGATCCGATGCCCTACGGCGGCGTCAAGGATTCCGGACTTGGACGCGAAGGCATTCGCTCCGCGATCAATGAAATGACCGAACCCCGTATGCTCGTCATGGCCCTTCGTACGTGAAAGAATAGCGCGATATGGATCTCGGACTCAAAGACAAACTCATTGTGGTTACTGGCGGAGGCGCGGGCATTGGCGCGGGCATCTCTCGCGCCTGTCTCGCAGAAGGGGCACGCGTCATCGTACTAGGCCGTCGCTCCGAAAATGTCAAGGCGTTCATGGACGAGATGCAAACAGCCAATGCCGATTGTCACCTTGTAGAAGCGCACCTTGAAGACACCGAGCGCTGCAAGCAGGCTGTCATCGAGATTCAGGACCGCTTTGGCGACATCTACGGACTCGTGAACAACGCCGGCATCAACGATGGCGCAGGACTCGAAAAGGGAAGTGTCGCCCGCTTCATCGAGAGCTTGAACAAGAACCTCATCCACTACTACGCGCTGGCTCACTATGCGCTGCCCGCTCTCAAACGCACGCAGGGTGCAATTGTAAATATCAGCTCCAAGGTGGCGCTGACCGGCCAGGGTAATACCTCTGGCTATGCAGCCAGCAAAGGCGCACAGTTGGCACTCACGCGTGAATGGGCAGCCGAATTGTTGCCTTTTAACATCCGAGTGAACGCCGTGCTTCCTGCGGAAGTCATGACACCGCTTTATCGTCGGTGGCTCGACACGCTTGGCGAGCCGGAGGCGGAACTCAAGCGGATCACGGACAAGATTCCGCTCGGCCACCGCATGACGCTGTCTGCAGAGATCGCCGCCGCAACTGTATTTCTGCTCTCGCCGACGCAGTCAGCGCACACAACGGCGCAGCACATCATTGTCGACGGCGGCTACGTCCATCTCGATCGCGCGCTGACCTAAACCTCAGCTACTCGGCTCGCAACGCGTTTGTGGGATCCACTGCGGCTGCCCGTCGTGACGGCACGTAGCACGCGATCCAAGAAATGGCGATGATGCTCACGATGGCTACGCCGTAGGTCCATGGATCCTTGGTACTGACGTTAAACAGCAGTGACGACATCAGTCGCATGGTGCCAAATGCCGCGGCTACTCCGAAGACGATGCCGATGCCAGTCAGCCACAATCCCTGGCGCACGAACATCGCCGTCAGCGCCTCTCGCTGAGCGCCGAGCGCCATGCGAATACCGATCTCCCTCGTGCGCTGCGACACCGCATACGAGATGACGCCATAGATCCCGACGATGCCCAGCAACAATGCCATGCTTCCTGCCACGCACAGCATGACCAGCGTGAACGAAGTGCGCGCCATCGACTTGGTATAGAGTTCGCCGAGCGTTGTTGTGTCGGCGAGAGGAAGATCCCCGTCTACAGACCAGACCTGCGATTGCACTTCCTTCATGAAGGCCGACGAGCCCGCTCGAGGGGAGCGAATCGCAATTCCAAATCCGCGTCTCACCATTTCCTTTTGACCCTCGAAGCGGTCCATAAACACTGGCCAGTACACCGATGTGGATACCGGATTGCTCACTCCGTTGTCGTGCACATCGCCCGTAACTCCGATAATCTCGCGCCATTCATCCGTGTTGCCTACGCGAATTCGTTTTCCCAGCGCGTTCGTTGCGTCGTGCCAGAACTCCTTTGCCAGGCTCTCTGACACGAGGGCGACCGGTCGCTTTTGATATGTGTCAGTCCAATCGAGATCGCGCCCGGCAACCAACGGTGTTCCGATCGTCTTCAAAAAGCCCGGAGAAATAAATTTGAACCGGCGGACCGGAGGAAGTTCGCCCTCCTTGTACGTGAGATCCTGTGCAAACACTGGGTCGAAGTTGTTGTTCCCGTCCATGGGAATCGACGTTGAGAACGCGACAGAGGAAACACCTGGGATCGCCGCAATCTTGTCCTGTATCGCCTGCATAGTGCGAACCACTCGCTCGCGCTGAGTGTCCGGTATCTTCGTATCCGGAATGTAAAGCCGGAAAGTTTGCAGCGAATTGGGGTCGGTGAATCCGGGAGAGATGTGGACCAGGGCGCGGAATGTGCGAATCATCAGCCCCGAACAAATCAACAAGACGAGCGCCAATGCCACCTGTACCACTACCAGGGACTTGCGCGCGCGATGGCGTTCGCGGGTTTGGCTGAGGGCGCGACCACCTTCACGCAGCCCTGTGTTCAAACTCACGCCTGCGTACTTGATCACCGGGATCAAGCCAATGACAAAGCTCACAAAGAGGGCTAGACCTAACGTAAACAGAACAACTGGAAGATCGATTCCGATATCGCGAAGCCTGGGAAGGCCGGTCGGGGCGATTGCTACCAGAACGCGCAATGCGGCATATGCCAAGCCCAGGCCAATCACGCTTCCCGTGAATCCCAGTGCGAAGCTCTCGAAAAGAAGCCCGCCTGTAATCCGGCCTCGTCCCGCGCCGAGGGCCGCTCGAACAGCCAATTCCTGGCGCCGTCCCTCGACCCGCACCAGCAACAGGTTTGCCACGTTCGCACAGGCCACCAGCAACACGATCGCGATCGAACCCATTAGCACCCATAAGACATTGCCCACGTTGCCGATTACCTCCTGTTTCAACGTGTGCAAATTTGACTGAAGCTTCACCTTCTCAAAAAGGGCCAAACTAAATCCATCGGGTGCTGGGAAGCTCCGTGCCGAGATCGGAATCATGCGAGTCAAATCTGCATTTACCTGCGCCAATGTGATGCCCGGCTTCATGCGGGCCAGTGCCTGCATGCCGAAGCCGCCAAGCTTTGTCTTGCTGCGATCCAGTTGCATCGGAATAACGACTGCAGCATCCGCCTGATCGAGAAAATGGAAATCGCGAGGCAAAATGCCGATAATCTCTCGCGGTGTTCCGTCCACCGTGATGGAGCGGCCAATCACTGTATCGCTGCCTCCGAACTTCTGGCGCCAGTACGGGTAGGAAATAAGGATCGTCTTCGGCGCATTTGGGAGGTCATCGCGACGAGAGAAGATTCGACCCATCGCCGGCTTCACACCCAGAATTGGAAGTGTGCCGTCGCTCACATCAAGGCCGCGCACATGTTCCGGTTGCCCCGCGCCCGTCACGCTCAGTGAGTCGCCGCTGTAGAGCCCGATATCTTCAAGTGTTTTATTTTGTTCGCGGTAGATGAAGTAGAGAAATGGCGCGATATTTAGATCCTGTAATCCAATTCCAGGGGCCCGGTGGCCTACGGCGATCAACTGCTCCGGGTGTGGGTAGCTCAATGGCTTCAGCAGTACGCCTTCAACCACGCTGAAAATGACCGTGTTTGCCCCAACGCCTACCGCAAGCGTGATCAATGTGATGGTCGTAAAAAGGGGCGCTCTCGTTAGCCTCCGCAGTACCTGTTTCAGTTGCTCCCTGAACAAAGCCATGGCGCCATACCTCCCGCGTTAGATTTCGGTCTTGGAGCCGGACGAGGATATCCGACGTAAGTTTCAGTACGATGCGGCGCGACTCGAAGTTCGCAGTATTTCGCGGTCGTTTGGCGCAATGCCTTTATTCGCTTGCTTGGGATGGGTTGAGGCATTTTCTGTTCTGGCGGCAGAATACCGACGCTCGTGGCTGAAATAAATAGGCCGCCAAAACGGCGGCCCGACTTCCTTAGAGCGCGGATCGTTTGCTTCCGCGAGGCAGCTGGTCTATTTCGCTGCCTTCTGCTTTCCGCTGGCTGGCTTGTGTTTGCCATCCTCAAATTGCTTGGCCGCATACAGCACGCGATCGCGAGCATATGCCGCGTCGTGCCATCCCTTGATCTCCACCCGCTTGCCTTCCAGATCCTTATAAATTGCAAAAAAGTGAGTGATCTCCTTCAGCATGTGCGGATAAATGTCGGTGTAGTTCCACACGTTGGTATAGCGGGGGTTGTTCTTTCCAACAGCCAAAACTTTTTCATCCAGCCTCCCTTGATCCAACATCTCGAGCAAGCCGATAGGACGTACTTCCTGCACACAACCCGGAAAACTCGGCCCCGGCACGAGCACCAAAACGTCAAGCGGGTCATCGTCGTCGCTGTGAGTCGAGGGGATGAAACCGTAGTCGCCGGGGTAGTGCACGGGAGAATGCAGGTTCCGGTCGAGCTTGAACACATGGAGTTGCTTGTCATATTCAAATTTGCTCGTCCCGTCCTTGGGGATCTCGATAACCGCCCGGAACACTTCAGGGGCGCGTTCGCCTATAGGTAGCTCCAAATAATTAATCATCTCTTCTATGTCTCCTCGGGGTTGGGTCCGGCACGTGGGGCGGTGCAGGATTCTTCTGGGGAAGGCGTTTCGAATCGTACGCCCAGGCGCAGGACTCCGCTGCGTCTCGCGAGGATGAGCCAAAAGGCGCCAGCGTTTCAGGGGTCAAAACGGGAAGTCACCGAGCACTTACCAGCCATCCGTACGAACTTCTATAGTAACCGGACTGCGGCGTACCTCGCAGCCGAGGTACTCGTCAAATGGGACGACCTGTCGACAAACGCTGTCACTGCACGGACATAGCCCTAACCCCAGAATTCTCAGCGCATGATACCTGTCAAAATATGCTATTGTGGTTTCGTTCCCTTCCCCACATTGGTTTTTGAACGTCTAACTCCTTGGCCGAGTTGCTGATCCCCTTGGCACTCGCAGAAGAGCACTATGGTCTCTGAGGCATCAAAACAACCTCGTATCTTCATCGTCGACGAAGAGTATCTTGCTGCGTCGATCCTTGCGCAGCTCCTGTGCGACGAGGGACTGGATGCGCACTCGTTCGGTGAGCCTCATCAGGCACTTGAGGCCGCAAGTTCAGGGCCTCCTGACCTTCTGATCTCCGATGTGGATGTTCCGCCGCTTTCAGGAATTGAACTCGCGTCCCGGATGCAAGCGCACTCCCCAGATTGCAAGGTTTTGCTGTTTTCCACCCACGACGGCACGAATCACATGCTTCAAGCCGCTGCCGGATGCGGCTTTGCGCTTCTTTTCGCACCAGTACTTCTCAACCAATTGTTGGACCAGGTCAATCAGTTGCTTGACGTGGTTGTCTAATTGCCGCACCTTAGAATTATTGTCGAGTCGCGTAATCTTTTTGTGATCCCCGTTTTCAGCCATTGTCCCGTACTGGACAGACTTCAACTCGCATGCGTGCCAAATTCAATCTTCTATGAGTCCCAGGGCCCCACGTGATCTTCTCGAGGAACTTCGCACCTACCTCGAGCACTTCGATGAAAGCGGACATCTCGGCGACGATGCTGACGTCGCCGAAATCAAGCGCCGGCTTCGCATGAGAATTGCGGAGGTTGAGGCTCAGCTCAAGCGAACTGGTGAAATCCAGAATCGCGGGGAGGGTTCGCCTGGCTGAGACGCCCGATAAAAGAACATAGATGCGATCAACCAGAACACTTGGACGAGGCGTAGCAGAGAGAACCTGCCGCCCGGGTCCCGCTCCATTTCCTGCGAGGTGCTTCAGACGCGCCTCATCTCCGGGAAGCAAGACCGCGGTCACGATTCGGTTGGCATACTATAATCACCAAATAATGAAGGCGCATGTCTATGTCACGCTAAAGACATCGGTCCTCGATCCCCAGGGCCAAACCATTCAGAATGCCTTGCGCAAAATCGGATTCGCCGATGTAACCTCGGTACGCCAGGGCAAGTATTTCGCGCTATCCCTTGTCGATGGACTGCAGACCGATGCTGCCCGTGCCGAAGTCGAACGCATCGCTCGCGAAGTCCTTACCAATCCCGTAATTGAAGAATTCACTTACCGTATCGAGGAATAACCACTCGTTAACGCTACGAATCAGCCACATTGGCTGCCTCTGGCCTCCCAGGTATCAGGGTTTTCTGTTTCCCGTCGCATAAAATCGTCCTATGTGCGGAATCGTCGGCTATGTTGGCCCAAAGAAGGTGCTCCCTGTCATCATCGAGGGCTTGCGGCGCCTCGAATACCGAGGATATGACTCGGCCGGGATCGCAGTCGGCAGCCCGAACAGCGCCCTCCTCCAGATCTGCCGCGCACCGGGCAAGCTGCAAAATCTTGAAGAAGTCCTGACCGCGAATCCGCTCGATGGTACATACGGCATCGGGCATACGCGCTGGGCTACGCACGGCCGCCCCACTGAAGAGAACGCCCATCCTCACCGCGACTGCTCGGGCCGCATCGTCGTGGTCCACAATGGCATCGTCGAAAACTACCTCGACCTCAAGCGCGAACTCACCGCGCAAGGTCACAAGTTCGTCACCGAAACCGACACGGAGATCATCGCCCACCTGATTGAACAGGTCCAGAAAGAAGCCGAGCCTTCCGGCACCCCGATCCCCCTCGAGGTGGCCGTGCGTCGCGCCGTCAAGCGGCTTACCGGAGCCTTCGCGCTGGGCGTCCTGTCCTCTGCGGAGCCGGATAAGATTGTGGCCGCTCGATCTGGTCCCCCGGTTGTCATCGGAGTGGGTGAAGGCGAATGCTTTGTTGCGTCAGACGTTCCGGGCATCCTGCACCACACGCGAAATATCTACTTCCTCGCAGACGGTGACATGGCGATCCTCACCCTGGCCGGCGTCCAGTTGACCGACTTCGAAGGCCATCCCATCCAACGCGCTATCACCCGAATTCAATGGGATCCGATCCAGGCAGAAAAAGGCGGCTACAAGCACTTCATGCTCAAGGAAATCTGGGAGCAGCCGCGCGCAATTCGCGACACAACGCTGGGCCGCGTATCCCTCGACTCCGGCAAGGTCTTTCTGGGAGAAATGGAAATCTGCGACGACGAGCTTGCCGCCGCAGCGAGCATCAACATCGCAGCTTGCGGCACCAGCTGGCACGCCGCACTTGCGGGCAAATATATGATCGAGCGTCTTGCCCGCCTCCCAGTCGATGTGGACTATGCCAGCGAGTACCGTTATCGCGATCCCATTGCGGGACCCGACGCTCTCGGCCTTCTCATCACGCAATCCGGTGAAACCGCCGACACGCTTGCCGCTCAGCGAGAGATGAAGACCCTCGGCTCGAAGACTGTGGCTATCTGTAACGTGGTTGACGCCATGGTGGCACGCGAAGCGCATGGGGCCATCTACACGCACGCTGGCCCCGAAATCGGTGTCGCTTCGACCAAGGCATTCACGTCACAACTCACAGCTTTATTCCTTCTTGCGCTGAAACTCGGCCAACTCCGCGGACATCTCGACGCGGCCCAGTCGGTCGCGCTCATTGACCAGCTAAGCCGCATCCCGGGCAAAATCGAAGAAGTGCTTCGCACCAGTTCGGTCCAGTGCGAAGAACTCGCCAAAGACTTCTCCACCGCTCGCGATTTCCTCTACCTTGGCCGAGGCATCCATTTCCCCATCGCACTCGAAGGCGCACTCAAGCTCAAGGAGATCTCCTACATTCACGCAGAGGGCTATCCCGCAGGGGAGATGAAGCACGGCCCCAACGCTCTCATCGACGAAACACTTCCGGTCGTGGTTCTGGTCACTCGCGACGAATCCGATCCGGCCTCGAAGCTGCGTTATGAGAAGACTCTCTCGAACATTCAGGAAGTTACAGCGCGTTCAGGCCGCGTGATCGCCGTCGCCACCGAGGGCGATCACACCATCGGGCAACTGGTCGAACACGTCATCCACATTCCGCCCGCGATGGAGTTGCTCAGTCCCCTGATCGAGATCGTGCCCCTCCAGCTACTCGCTTACTACATCGCAGTCCGTCGTGGCTGCGACGTAGACCAGCCACGCAACCTTGCCAAATCCGTAACCGTCGAATAACCCGCTCAAGCACTGACAGCAGCAACCGGCACGCCACCGAAGCGCCGTTCCCTGTGACGATATTCTGAAAGCGCGGCGTCAAGGTCGGCCTCATCAAAATCGGGCCACATGCGGTCGGTAAAAATGAGCTCCGCATACGCAGACTCCCAAAGCAGAAAGTCAGACAAGCGCTTTTCGCCTCCCGTGCGAATCAGCAAATCCACTTCTCCCGCGTCAGCAATCATGGCCTGCCTCATTGTGCAGCAGAACAGATCTGGTGAATCCAGTGCTTGCTGATGGTGCACGCCGGCAACCTCAGCGGCCGCGCTGGTGATTGCATATCGCGAAGAGTAGTCGACGGCAACGCGCAGATGAAGGCGGGTGCCCGCAGCAGTCGCGGCTTCCGCCTTTTCGATTGCGCGCAGAGCGTTCTGAGGCAGGCGGTCGCGCCGTCCGATTACCTGGATGCGTGCGCCACGTTGCCGCAGCCGTTCCGTCTCCAGCCGCAGGAACGCACGCAACAACCAGAAGATGCTCTGCACTTCGGAAGCCGGCCGTCGCCAGTTATCAGAGGAGAACGCGTAGACCGACAAGCAGCGGATGCCGACGTCCGGCGCGTGTTCCACGATTCGGCGCAGAGCCGCCACTCCTGCGCGATGACCTGCGCTGCGCGGCAAGCCGCGCCGTGTGGCCCAGCGGCCGTTTCCATCCATGATGATGGCTACGTGCAACCCGTCAGCGAATTCGCCATGCATCGTGAACTCCTCGCATACCGTTGTCCTGAACACACTCGTCTACGCCACGTTGTTGGGCGCAACCGGACTCCCACTCGCCTCAGGCATTCCCGTTCCAGGCAGAGAACCGTACCAGTCGATAAACCGGGTAAAGTACATAGCGCATGCCACTGCCGCGAAACTGGCGATTGCGCCAACCAGCAACGCATTGTCCTCGAGCCGCAGCAACATGTAGATGAGGCCGTATAGCAAAGTGAAGATGCCCAGAGCGCGAACACCCTGCGCACGGCTGTGGAAGACCCAGCCTGCATTCGCCGCGAGCAGCATAACCGTGGCGCCGCCTCCAACGAGGAACGCAAGATCAAATCCGATTCGTTC
>Ga0207691_10007262_pt1 | contig 10684 bp, 8 predicted proteins | sample KBSM13metaG_FD_184327 | JGI IMG/M metagenome (GOLD analysis project Ga0207691, IMG submission 184327) | Miscanthus rhizosphere microbial communities from Kellogg Biological Station, Michigan, USA - KBS M1-3 metaG (SPAdes) (version 2) | ecosystem: Host-associated > Plants > Roots > Rhizosphere >... | reverse complement strand
AAAGCTGCCCGAGGACGAACGTCGCGTTCGTGGTCGGGTTGAACGCCCAGTTCGAGAAGATCTCGTAGTTCCACGTCGCGAGTGTCGTGTCGTCGACGTCGAGCACGATGGCCTTCTCGCCCTTGACCGCGTCCGAGCGCGCCGACAGCCAGCGCGCGCCCGCGGCGGCGGCGGAGCTCGCCTCGTTCGCGTAGTTGCTGTCGCTGCCGAACGTCCCCGTCCCCAGCGGATCGCCGTAGTAGTTGCGGATCTGCTGGCGGAGCACGTCGATGTTCGTGATGTTGCTCTCGGACTTCGGCGTGCTCGTCTGGATCGCGGGCTGCGGATCCGCCGCGATCGCGACCGCCGCCGCGATCGTCGCCACCGCGGCGACGACGGCTGCGACCAGAAGCCGCGGCAGACGCCGCGGGCTCGTGTGAGCTCTCACTTACGAACCTCCTCGTTCGCGTCGCTCGAACGCCTGGACGCACGACCGGAGACCTCACCTCGAGGGTGAGGCGTCACACCCAACCGGGCGCGACCACCCTGCCTGCGGTCTCCCCTCGACCGTCCAGACCCAACGGCCTTCACCCTACCCCGTCCTCAGCGGTGCTCGCGCCGCAGCCGGCCCCGGGCACACACCGCGGCGTCGGCGCTGGTACAAACGGCGCCATGCAGGAGCCGGGCGTCTCGGACGCCGCCAGCAGCACGGGGCCGGGCCGGCTGCGCAGCCTGATCGACGCGGGCATCGCGCTCAACTCCGAGCTCTCGCTCGACGCGCTGCTCCAGCGCCTCGTCGAGATCGCCGCCGAGCTGGCGGAGGCTCGCTACGCGGCCCTCGGCGTCGTCGATCCCGCAGGCCAGAGCCTCGAGCGGTTCCTGACCACCGGCATCGACCGGCAGACGTACGAGGCGATCGGAGACCTCCCGCGCGGGCGCGGGATCCTCGGCGTGCTCATTCGCGAGGCGGAGCCGCTCCGGCTGCACGACATCGCCGACGACCCGCGTTCGGTCGGGTTCCCACGAGAGCACCCGCCGATGCGGACGTTCCTCGGCGTCCCGATCGTCCTGCGCGGCGTCGCCTACGGCAACCTCTACCTCACCGAGAAGGCCGGCGGGGAGGACTTCACCGCGGAGGACGAGGAGCTCACGCGCCTCCTCGCCGCGCAGGCGGCCGTGGCGATCGAGAACGCGCGCCTCTACGAGTCCTCGACCCGCTGGCTCCGCCAGCTCGAGGGGCTCAACGAGATCGGGGCGGCCCTCGCGTCCGAGGTCGAGCTCGAGCCGCTCCTCGACCTCGTCGCCCGGCGGATGCGGGAGCTGGTCGGCGCTCGGATCGTGCTGATCGCCTTGCCGGACGCGCGTGGGTCGCTCTCGGTCAGCGCGGCGGCGGGTCGCGACGGCCTCGTCGGCATCGCCATCGACCCGCGCACGAGCAAGGTCGGACGCGTGCTCGAGCGGGGGCAAACCGAACGCGTCAACGCCATCGTCGACGATCCGGAGGTCGACCAACGGGTCGCGCGCGAGCTCGGCGTCACGTCGGCCATGTACCTGCCGCTCACCGTGCGGGGCACGCCCATCGGCGTGGTCGCCGTGCACGACAAGCTCGGCGCCGACGCGCGTTTCGACGAGGGGGACGTGCGTCTCGCCGAATCCCTCGTGGCGCGCGCGGCGATCGCGGTCGACCTCTCCGAGCGCGTGAGCCGCGACGCGCTGCGACGCGTCGTCGACGCGCAGGAGCTCGAGCGGACGCGGCTCGCACGGGAGCTGCACGACCAGACGGGCCAGGCGCTGACGTCGATCCTGCTCGGCCTCAAGCACCTCGACGACGTCGTCGAGACGGACGAGGCCCGGGAGGCGACGGCGTCGATCCGCGAGCTCGTCGCCTCGACGTTGCAGGACGTCCGCAGGCTGGCGGTGGAGCTGCGCCCGAGCGCGCTCGACGACTTCGGGCTGGTGCCCGCGGTCGAGCGCCTCGCGTCGAACCTCTCGGAGCAGTCCGATCTCGTCGTCGACGTCGAGGCCCGGCTCGGCGATTCGCGCCTGCCGCCCGAGGCGGAGACGGCCCTCTACCGGATCGTGCAGGAGGCGCTGACGAACGTCGTGAAGCACGCCGCCGCCCGCCGTGTCAGCATCACCCTCGTGCGGAAGGAGGCATCGGCGGTTGTCGTGATCGAGGACGACGGACGAGGGTTCGACCCCGAGGCCGTGCGCGCGGGCGCGCTCGGGTTCACGGGCATGCGCGAGCGCGTCGAGCTCGTCGGCGGTCGCCTGACGGTGGAGGCCTCGCCCGGCGCCGGCACGACGCTCGTCGCAGAGGTCCACATCACAGACGGCACGACCTCCGACGACGGCGGCGCATGACGATCCGCGTCGTTCTCGTCGACGATCACGCGATCCTTCGCTCCGGCCTTCGCCGCGTGCTCGACGCGGAGGCGGACATCGAGGTCGTCGGCGAGGCCGAGTCGGCCGACCGGGCCGTCTTCGAGACGATCTCGAACAAGCCCGACGTCGTGGTGATGGATCTCGTGATGCCGGGCAAGTCGGGCATCGAAGGGATGCCCGCCGTTCTCCAGGCGTCCTCCGACGTGAAGGTGCTCGTGCTCTCCATGCAGGACGATCCGCGCTACGTCCGTGAGGCCTTCGCGGTCGGCGCCGCGGGCTACGTGCTCAAGGAGGCGGCCGACACCGAGGTCGTCGGCGCGATCCGCGCGGTTGCAGCAGGCGAGCGGTACGTCCATCCGGCGCTCGGGGCGCGGCTCGTCGCGGCCGATGCGGAGGAGCGAAAGCGTGCCGATGCCGACCCGCTCTCCGAGCGCGAGCGCGAGGTGCTGCGGCTCCTCGCCCTGGGCCACACGAACCAGGAGATCGCGAAGATGCTCTACATCTCGGTGCGCACGGCGGAGACGCACCGCGCGCACATCATGCAGAAGCTCCGCCTGTCGAGCCGCGCCGAGCTCGTCCGCTACGCGCTCGAGAACGGCCTCATCGAGGGCTGACTCGCGTCAGCGGACGACGAGGACGTCACACGGGGCGTCTCGTACGACCTTCGCGCTGACGGAGCCGAGCACGACGCGGCGCAGCGACCGGCTGCGGCGACCGAGGACCACGAGGTCGGCGTCCAGCTCGCGCGCGGTCTCGACGAGCTCGGCGGCGGGCTCGCCGACGGGCTGGAGGTAGGTCGCGGGCACCTGCCGGCGCACGAGCTGCTCGCGTGCCTGGTCGAGCGGCCCGGCCTGGTAGCGACCGCCGTCGCGCGCCACGCTGACGACGGTGAGCGTCGACCCGTAGCCGGCCAGGTCCGCCGCCCGGTCGAGCGCGCGACGCGCGGCGTCCGAGTCGTCGAAGGCGATCATGATCTTCCGCGGTTGCGCTGACATGTGCTCCATCGTGGCGCGTCGCGGCCGCGGGGTCGTCCGCTGCGAGCCGCAGTCGCGTGCGGAGAAGTACTGACCGAACGCGGAGCACGAAGGTGTCCGACTGAAGTCGGACACCAGCGGGGGGTTACACCTCGTCCGGATCACGCGCCGTCGCGGCCAAGGGGCGGCTTCGCCGCCCGGGAGGCCAGGCGGCGGTTCCCCCACGCAAAGGAGAGGGCGGCCAGGAGGCCGCCCTCTCGTCTCACTCCGGGAGGTCGGAGCGATCAGTGGCCGATGGCCACCTTCGTCGTGACCCCAGCGGCTGTGGCGGCCTCCTCGCGGAACCTTCCGCCGAGCACTGCGAGCGCCAGGATCATCAGTCCGACGCCTGTCAGGAGCAGCGCGATCCCGACCACGATCCCGAAGATCGAGAGCTGCGACGCCATGTAGCTCGTGTTGAGCGCCGTCGTCAGCGCCGTCTCCGTGACCCAGATGTTGCGGGCCCCGTTCGCGATCGGCTGGCCGCTGTCGTCCTTCGCGGCGGCCGCCTCGTCATTGGTGCCCTTCTGGTCGGACGGGTTCGCTGCCGACTGGAAGCGGCCCATCTGGGCGTATGTGAGCCCGCCGGTCGCCTCCAACGTGTGCTCGCGCATGACGTTGGCGAACGCGCGTGCCTGCTCGCCGGTCTTCACCTGCTGCCCGGCCCACTGGTCGGCGTGCTTTGCGACGGCGGGGTCGGACGCCTCGCCGAAGAAGATCTGCTCCTGCTTCAAGCTGTCCTGGACGGTGCTGCGGCCGTCGAATCCCATGTAGAGCGCCGCGGCGCCGAAGATGATGAGGACGACGCTCGCTGCGAGCCCGCCCCATTCGAGCATCCTTCTGGTGTTCATCGCTCCTCCTCCCGATGGATCACTTGTGGAATACCCGGAGCTTCGTCGCCGGGCGCCGCCGCGCCATCGGGGATTGGTCGCCGCCCGGCTGGGCGAAACCCCGCTCCGCACCTGTGGAGAACTACGCACGCACGGCGTCCGCCGCGCCCTACCAGCTCTTCGTGCGGGCCACCGCGTCCGGCCTTCGCACGCGGATGCGGGCGTCGACGGCGACGCAGCGGTCGGGCAGGGCGAGCACGGGGTTCAGGTCGAGCTCCGCGACCGCGGGAATGTCCTCGCCGAGGCGCGCGAGGCGCAGGACGAGGTCGACGAGCGCCGCCCGGTCGGCCGCCGGCGCGCCGCGGAACCCGGCGACCAGGCGGCCGGCCTTGCCGCCGTCGACGAGCTCCTCGGCGTCGATGTCCGTGAGCGGCGCGATCCGGAAGGCCGCCTCGCCGATCAGCTCCGCGAACACGCCGCCGGGGCCGAACGCGACGAGCGGCCCGAAGACGGGGTCCTGGACGACGCCCGCCAGGAGCTCGGCGCCGCCCGCGAGCATCGGCTGGACGATCACCGGCGTCCCGATGCGCGCCGCGGCGGCCGCGACCGCCTCCTCGTCGGCGAGGTCGAGCGCGATGCCGCCCGTCTCCGTCTTGTGCGCGCCGGGCGCCGCGGTCTTGACGACGGCCGGGAAGCCGAGCCCGCGCGCAGCCGCGACCGCCTCGTCGACGGACGTCGCCACGCGCTCGGGGACGAGCGGCAGCCCGTATGCCTCGAGCAGCTCGCGCGTCGCGGCCGGGTCGAGCCACGTGTCCTCCTCGGCGTCGAGCGCCCGCTCGACGACCGCTTCCGCCCCGGCGCGGTCGATCGCGTCGAGCGTGGGCACCGCGCCCTGCGGGCGCCGCAGCCAGGCGGCGCGGTCCGCGACGCGGCCGAGCGCCCGCGCGGCGGACTCCGGGTAGGCGAACGACGCGACGCGATGGGTCCCGCGTAGGACGACCGGCGTCCCCTCCGACGTCATGATCACCGCGAGCACGGGCTTGTCGGACTCGGCGCGCTCGACGGTCTCGACGACCGCCTGGGCGATCTCGTCGGCCGTCGCGGTGACGGCGGGCACGAAGAGCACGATGCAGGCGGAGACGTGCGGGTCGGCGAGGACGTGCGGGATCGCGGCCGCGTACGTCGCGGCGGTCGCGCTGCCGAGCATGTCGACGGGGTTCGCGACGCTCGCCTCGGCCGGCAGCACCGCGCGCAGACCGGCGACGGCGTCCTCGCCCAGCGCGGGCAGCTCGAGGCCCGCCGCCTCGCATGCGTCGGCGCAGAGGATCCCGAGGCCGCCGGCGTTCGTCACGATCCCGACCGAGCGGCCCTCCAGCCGCCCGCCCGACGACAACAGCGAGGCGACGTCCACGAGCTCCTCGAGCGTCTCCACACGAATCACGCCGGCCTGCCGGAAGAGTGCGCCGGCCGCAGCGTCGGAGCCCGCGAGGGCTGCCGTGTGCGAGCTCGCCGCGCGCTGGCCGCTCTGCGAGCGGCCGCTCTTGAGGGCCAGGATCGGCTTGCGGCGCGCCACCCTGCGGGCGATGCGCGCGAACCGCCGCGGGTTCCCGAACGACTCGACGTAGAGCAGGATCGCCTCGGTCGACGCGTCGTCCTCCCACCACTCGAGCAGGTCGTTCGTGGAGACGTCCGCCTTGTTGCCGATCGAGACGAACGCCGAGAGGCCGAGGCCGCGTGTGACCGCAGCCTCGAGCAAGGCGAGCCCGAGCGCGCCGCTCTGCGACGAGAAGCCGATGTTGCCTGGCGGCGTCGAGCGCGACGCGAAGGTGGCGTTGAGGCTCGGGCCGGCGACGGAGATCCCGAGGCAGTTCGGCCCGATGAGGCGCGCGCCGTACGCGCGGACGAGCGCGAGCAGCCGCTCCTGTCGCTCGCGCCCGTCGCTGCCCGTCTCCGCAAAGCCCGCCGAGATGACGACGAGCGCACGCACGCCGTGCGCCAGCGCCTGCTCGGCCGCCTCGATCACGCCAGCCGCCGGCACGCAGATCACGGCCACGTCGACCGGGTCCGGGATCTCGTCCACCGAGCGGTAGCCACGGACTCCTGCGACGGATGCGCCGTCGCGGTTGACCGGGTACGCGGCGCCCTGGAAGTCGCCGTCGATGACGTTGCGGAAGAGCTCGCCGCCGATCGTGCCGCGCCGCCGCGAGGCGCCGATCACGGCGACGCTGCGCGTCTCGAAGAAGGGGCGCAGGGAAGCGGTGACGGCGACGTGGTCGCGTTCGGCGAGTCGCTCCTCGAACCGCTCCGTCCGCCCGATCGGGAACGCGACCTCGACCTCTCCGCCGGCGAGCTCGCGCGTCAGCTCGAACCCGAGGGCCTCGAAGACGCCGAGCATCCGCCGGTTGTCGGGCAGCACGAGCGCCACAAACCGCTCGATGCCGTGATGGGCCGCGCGCTCGGCGAGCTGTTCGACGAGGCGCGTGCCGACCCCGCGCCGCTGGATGCCGTCCGCCACCGCGAACGCCGTCTCGGCGGTGGAGGGATCGCGGAGGCGCGCGTAGTTCGCGAGCGCGACGACCCGCTCCGATCCGTCCTCGACGAGCGAGCCGAGCAGCGCGCCCCGCTCGGCCCAGTCGGAGTCGAGCACCTGCTCGACCACCTCGGGCCCGAGCGACGGGAACCCGTGGAAGCGCATGTAGAGGCTCTGCTCCGAGAGGGCGCGGAAGAAGTCGAGGATCGCGTCCGCGTCCGCGCGCGTCGGCGGGCGGAGCCGGAGGGTGCTCCCGTCGCGGAGGATCACGTCGACGACGTCGGCCATGGGCGCATTCTCCCCGTGGTGAGGCATCCGTTGCATGGGTAGTTCTCCACTGCTTCGATCCGGCGGACCGCGGATGCCCGCCCGCGTGCACCGCCGCAACCCTTCGTGGCGACACCAGGAAAAGGGGGTTGCGATGAACGCCAGGGCGGTCACATCCGGCGGAACCGGGCTCGACGCGACGATTGTCGGCGACGCGATGCACGAGGGCGTCCTCTCGTGCTCCACGGACACGCCGCTGTCGGCCGTCGCCGAGATCATGGCGGCGCGCGGCGTTCACTGCGTCGTCGTCACCGAATCCGACGACCTCGGGGTGTGGGGCGTGATCTCCGATCTCGACCTCGTTGCCGCCGCGGGCGTCCGCGACCTCGACGCCCAGTCCGCCGGCGCATCGGCTGCGACGCCCGCGCTCACGATCCACCCCGGCGACACGCTGCAGCGCGCGACCCAGATGATGACCGAGCACGCCGTCGCGCACCTGCTCGTCGTCGACGACGAGTCGGGAAAGCCCGTCGGCGTCCTCTCGACGCTCGACATGGCGCGCGTGCTCGCGGAACGCAGCCTGCGATGACACGACGTGCCGCCGGGAAGGTGCGGCCCGCTCACGGGCTCGTCCTCGCGGCCGCGCTCGCGCTCGTCCCGCTCGGCGCCGCACGGCCCGGCGAGCTTCCGCTCCGCCCGTGCACGCTCGGCGGCGCGGTCGAGGCCAGGTGCGGCACGTTCCTCGTCCCCGAGAGCCGCGCCGCCGCGAACGGCAGGACGGTTCGGCTGCGGGTCGCGGTCGTGCCCGCCCGCAACGGGCTCCCCAGCCCGGACGCACTCCTGTACCTCGCGGGCGGGCCCGGCGGCTCGGCGATCGCCGGTGCGGTCGGCATCTCGCAACTCTTCTCGACGACGAACGAGACCCGCGACATCGTCCTTCTCGACCAGCGCGGGACGGGTGCCTCGAACCGCCTCGAGTGCCCGTTGCCGAAAAAGGCGCTCGGCACCGAGGCGAACGCGATTCGCGCCTACGTGAAGGAGTGTCTCGCGCGCTTCGACGCCGACGTCCGCGAGTACACGACCGCGCCCGCGATGGAGGACGTCGCGGACGTCGTGCGTGCGCTCGGCTACGAGCAGGTCGACGTCTACGGGGTCTCGTACGGGGCCACCGCAGCCCAGTATCTGCTCGCCCAGCACCCGGAGCTCGTGCGCACCGCGATCCTCGACGGCGGGACCTTGCTCGACGTCCCCATCTTCGAGCTCTGGGCGCGAAACGGGGAGCGCTCGCTCCGCTCGATCCTCTCACGTTGCGCACGCTCTCCTCGCTGCGCCCGGGCGTATCCGCGGGTCCGCAGCGAGGCGTTCGAGATGATGCGGGCGCTGCGGCGCACGCCGGTGCGGGACAACGACACGGTGATCGACGCGGCGTCGGCGGCCGAGACGCTCCAGGCGCTCTCGCGATCGCCCGAAGGCGCCGCGCGAATTCCGTGGATCGCGCATCGGGCGCGCGCAGGCGACTGGACCCCGCTCGAGCTCTCGATGGACGAGCTCGGCGGCGGCACCGAGACGCGCCGGCTCATGTACTGGTCGATCGTCTGCAACGAGCCGTGGGCGCGGTGGAATCCGGCGCGGACGCGCCTGGCCGCCCGCGGCACGTACCTCGCCGAGCGCACGGCGGCCGATGCAGCGCTCGCGGCCATCGTGTGCTCGGCGATGCCGAAGGCTGCGCAGCCGGCGTGGTCGAAGGCACGGGTGCGCGCGGACGTGCCGGTGCTGCTCGTCGTCGGCGGCGACGACCCGCAGGATCCGCTCGCGAACGTCCGCGACGCGCGCCGAGAGCTGCCGGCGAGCCGCACGCTCGTCGTCCCGCACGCCGGGCACGGATCGCTGCAGCTCGGCTGCACGGCACGGATCGCACAGGAGTTTGTCGCGCGCGGGACAGCGGAAGGCCTGGACACCCGCTGCGTCGCGCGGTACACGCCACCACCGTTCGTCGTCGTACGCTGAGCTTGTCGAGATTCCGAGAAGGAGGCCCGATGTCCGCCGCCCCGTCCTATCCCGTCCGCGTCGAGGGCAGGCTCGAGGGCGACCCGAGCCGCTGGCTCTGGCTCGTCAAGTGGCTGCTCGCGATCCCGCACTACGTCGTGCTCGTGTTCCTCTGGATCGCGTTCTTCCTGCTCGGCGTGGTCGCGTTCTTCGCGATCCTGTTCACGGGCCGCTACCCGCGGTCGCTCTTCGACTTCAACGTCGGCGTCCTCCGCTGGACGTGGCGCGTCGGCTTCTACACGTACGGCGCGCTCGGGACCGACCGCTATCCGCCCTTCACGTTGAGCGCCGACGCGGACTACCCGGCCTCGCTCGACGTCGAGTACCCCGAGCGCCTGTCGCGGGGCCTCGTCCTCGTGAAGTGGTGGCTGCTCGCGATTCCCCAGTACATCGTCGTCGGGGTGTTCGCGGGCGGCGGCAGCTGGCTCGCGTGGAAAGGCGAGCACTGGGGCTGGACCTGGGGCGGCGGGCTCATCGGGCTGCTCGTCCTGATCGCGGGCGTCGCGCTCCTGTTCACCGGGCGCTACCCCCGCGGTGTCTTCGACCTCGTGCTCGGCCTCGACCGCTGGGCGCTCCGCGTCGCAGGCTACGCGGCGCTCATGACCGACGCCTACCCGCCGTTCCGGCTCGACCAGGGCGGGTCGGAGCCCGGCGCTCCCGCGCCGGACGAGGCGGCGCCCGCGCCGTTGGCAACGGGCACGGGATCGGCGGGAGGCTGGAGCGGCGGCCGCATCGCGCTGCTCGCCGTCGGCGCGGTCACCGGGCTCGTCGCCCTCGGTGTCCTCGCGGGCGGCGCCGCCGCGCTCGCGATCGACCGGACGCAGCGCGAGGACGGCTTCGTGACGAGCCCGTCGCACACGTTCGTGACGCCGACGTACGGGCTCGTCTCCGAGACCGCCGACCTCGACGGCCCCGATTGGGCGTGGAACGACCTCGTCGGCACCGTGCGGATCAGGAGCCGGAGCGACCGCCCCGTCTTCGTCGGCATCGGCCCGGAGGCGGAGGTGCAGCGCTACCTCGCCGGCGTGTCGCACGAGATCGTCGGCGACCTGCGCGACGATCCCGGCGACTACGACCGCAGACCGGGCGGTGCGCCCGCCACCCCTCCCGGTGAGCAGACGTTCTGGGCCGCCTCGGCGACCGGAAGCGGCGAGACCGCGCTCGACTGGGACCTCCGAAACGGGCGCTGGGCGGTCGTGGCCATGAACGCCGACGGCTCCCGCGCGGTCGACACGACGCTCGACGTCGGCGCCGAGCTCGACGGGCTGCCCTGGTTCGGCGGAGCGCTGCTCGGCGCGGGCGCGTTGCTCGCCCTGCTCGCCGCCGGGCTGATCGTCCTCTCTCTGCCGAGACGAGGTCGCTGACCGGCCGCGCCCTCAGGCCGCGCGCACGACGACCACGACGCCGCGCGCCTGCGCGGCGCAGTACTGGCTCACCGAGCCGAGCAGGAGGCTCTTGAACCCGCCGCGGCCCCGGGAGCCGACGACGAGCAGGGCGGATCCGTCCGACGCGGAGACGAGCGCTGGGCCGGCTGCGCCCTGGACCGCCTCACCCGTCACGCCGACGCCCTCGGGCGCCGTCGCCTGAGCGGCGTCGAGCGCTCCCTCGGCGTCCGCGGCGAGCGCGGTTCGGAG
>Ga0207691_10007261_pt1 | contig 10684 bp, 11 predicted proteins | sample KBSM13metaG_FD_184327 | JGI IMG/M metagenome (GOLD analysis project Ga0207691, IMG submission 184327) | Miscanthus rhizosphere microbial communities from Kellogg Biological Station, Michigan, USA - KBS M1-3 metaG (SPAdes) (version 2) | ecosystem: Host-associated > Plants > Roots > Rhizosphere >... | reverse complement strand
GGCGGCGACGAATTCGGTGAGCACCTTGCGGCCGTGGTGGCGCTTGTCGCTGATCTGGCTGTAGAGCTTGCCGTCGGAGAACGTGCCGGCGCCGCCCTCGCCGAACTGCACGTTGGATTCGGGATCCAGCCGCTTGTTGCGCCACAGGGCCCAGGTGTCCTTCGTGCGCTCGCGCACGGCCTTGCCGCGCTCCAGGATGATCGGACGGAATCCCATCTGCGCCAGCACCAGGCCCGCGAACAATCCGCACGGCCCCATGCCGATCACGACCGGCCGCAACGGAAGGCGCGCCGGTGCGTGCGCGACGAACCGGTACGACGTATCCGGCGTCGGCATCACCTTGCCCGGCGTGTGCCCGGGTCCGCGCGCCGGACCGGGCGCGTGTTCGAGGTGCCGCAGCAGCTCGGCTTCGCGCGGCGTGTCGACGTCGACCGAATAGATCAGTGCGATCGCACCACGCTTGCGGGCGTCGTAACTGCGCCTGGCGACGTGGTAGCCCGCCAGCTCGGCCGCGGGGATGCCCAGGCGCGCGAGGATCGCGGCGACGAGCGCGGCCTCGTCGTGGTCGAGGGGAAGCGTGATTTCAGTCAGGCGGAGCATGCGCGCGGATCCTGGCGGACGCGCAGTTTACGCAGTCGTGCCGCGCGCGACGGCAGGATCTCCGGCATGGCACCCACGCCGCCCATCCCGCGCTGGACGCGCGCCGGCACGCTGCTGCTGGCGATCGCGCCCGCGGCGTTGCCGTTGCCGGCGGCGGTCGTGCGGCTGGATGGCATCGAGTTCAGGCGCAAGCAGGAACTGCACGCGACCATCGTCGGCAATGCGCTGGGCGCGCGCGTGCGCCGGGCGATGGCCGATGGTGCCGTGCGTCGTGCGATCGGGGAGGCGATCGATTCGCTCGACTGGCGGTGGCGCCGTTGCCGCGAGTGGGTGCTGCTCGAAAAACGCGAGGGCGCCGGCTGCCGGCATTCGCTGATCGAACGCATCGAACTGCCGGCGATGACCGCGTTCCACCGGCGCCTGGGCGAACGCCTCGGCGAGGCATTACCGACGCCGCCGCCGCACGTGACGCTGTATACCGCCGGTGGCGCGCGCGGGATCGGGATCGCCGACGAGGCGACGCTCGCGCAACTGCGGGTGCGCATGGTCGATGCGACGGAGTTGGGCGATGCCGGGTCCTGATCGCCGCTGCGGTTAATGCCCGGCACAGCCACGGCGGGCGAAGCTGCCGCAAACCTCCGGAGGTCACCATGCGCCGACTCGCCCTGGTATTCGTCCCGCTGCTTGGCATGTCGCTGAGCGCGTGCGCCGCCAAACCGATGCGAACCGGCGGTCCGCTGCCTCCGCAGCTGCAGACCTGCCAGGCCGACGCCGCGCAGTCCGCGATCGGCGCCTCGGCGACGCCCGAGCGCGTCGAACAGATCCGCCAACAGACCCACAGCCGCATCGCCCGCGTGCTGCATCCCGGTCAGATGGTGACGATGGAATTCAATGGCGAGCGCGTGGACATTCGCGTCGACGCCCAGGGCACCGTCGTCGCGGTGGGCTGCGGCTGAGGCTTGCGCCGCGTCGCCCGACGCTCAGATGCGGTCGTCGATGCCGACGACGCCAGACTGCTTGGCGCAATGCGCGCAGCAGTAGAAGACGCCGGCGTGCTCGCTGCCGTGGCCGATGATGCTGCACTTGCAGTGCGCGCACCTCGGGGCGAGCGCGTGGATCGCGCATTCGAACGAGTCGAACGTGCCCGAGCCCGATGCGGTCTGGACCGTGAACGCCTTGTCGTAATCGTTGCCGCACACATCGCAGCGGGCCATGGTGGATCCTCGTCGCCAGCGTGGCCCAAGTGTCCGGCCGGACCACTCCAGACGGAGTGAACGCGAACGACGTCAGGCCGTCGATGTGTCCTCGAGCAACAGCCGCGCCAGTGCGCGGTCGCCAGCGGCGAGCAGCTGCTCGGGCGTGCACTCGAATGCGGTCCGGGCGACGGCCTCGCCGATGCACCACTCCCGCTGGCCGCCGCTGAATGCGGTCGCCCCTTCGGCGACCTGCTGCAACTGCGCGCTGGTGGGCGCCAGTGCGTGCGGACATTGAGATTCCGGTTTCGACAGCGGGGCTCCGCGGTTGGCGCATTCGGCCAGCCGTTGCACGCGCCGCAACGCACAGTCGGCAGCACTGCCCCGCGCATCGGCGTCGTCCAGGGCGATCGCATCGGCCAGTGCGGCCTGCAGCGCCGACAGGTCCCGCTGCAGGTTCGCGCATGCCGACTGCGTCTCCTGCAGTTGCGCCTGTGCCTGCAGCAGTTCCGTCGCCGGGTCGACGAGCGTGTCGCCCAGGCGTTCGCGCACGCGGTCGCCGAGTTCGGCGTACAGGCCGGGGTGGGTGAAATGGAGTTCGCGCGCTGCCTGCTGCCAGGCGTAGGCAACCTGTTGCGCGTTGAAACCTTGTGGTTCGGCGACGGGAACGGCGTCGGCGCGGACCGGCGCGGGCGTGCTCATCGCGATGATGGTCTTGTCCAGGCGCGGGCGCAGCGGGCCCTCGTCGAACGCAGTATCGATGCGGCGCAGCGTCGCCCGGCAATCCAGCAGCAGGTTGCGTAGCTCGTTCATGGATCCCCCAATCCAGGAACAACCTCAGGACGGCATCAGGCCACGGAACCGCCCTGCTTGCCGGAACGGCGTGCACGTTTCAGGAATCCCAACGCCGCCGCTTCCCACTGGCGCTCGCCGCGTGGTGCTTGGCCCGGGCGCAGCAGCCCGCCTGCGCGCCAGCCGTCGAACACCGCCGGATGGATATAGGCCTTGCGGCAGATCGCGGGGCTATTGCCCAGCGCGGCGGCCACGTCCTTGACCACCGTGTTCTGCAGCGCGGCCAATGTGCGTTCGCTCGGCGCCTCGCCGTCGTCGGCGACGGGCAGTGCCGTGCGCGCGAAGCGCTGGAACGCGGCGAGCGTGCCGCCCCATGTGCGGAAATCCTTCGCGGTGAAGGCATCGCCGGTGGCGTCGCGCAGGTAGTCGTTGACTTCTCCCGATTCCACCGGCACCACGTTGCCTTCGTCGTCGCGGTACTGGAACAGCGCCTGTCCCGGCAACTGCTGGCAGCGGCGCACCAGCCGTACCAGCCGCGCATCGTCGAGCACGACCTCGTGCTCGAGCCCGCCCTTCCCCCGGAACCGGAACTTCGCGCGACCGCCGCGCACGAATGCGACGTGGCGGTTGCGCAGCGTCGTCAGGCCGAACGAGCGATTGCTGCGCGCGTACTCCGGGTTGCCGATGCGGATCAGGGTTTCGGCCAGCACCGCGACCACGATCGCCAGCACCTTCTCGCGCGGAAATCCGTCGGCCTTGAGATCGCGCCGCAGGCGTCGGCGCAGCTTGGGCAGCGTCTGCCCGAACGCGATCACGCGATCGAACTTGCCGTTCCCACGCACTTCGCTCCACTGCGCGTGGTAGCGGTACTGCTTGCGGCCGCGCGCGTCGCGACCGCTGGCCTGCAGGTGGCCGCGCGGGCTCGAGCAGATCCATACGTCCGTCCATGCCGGCGGGATCGCGAGCGCCTGGATGCGCGCAAGCGTGGCGTCGTCGTCGACACGGCTGCCGTCGTGACGCCGATAGACGAAGCCGTTGCCATTGCGTACCCGTTGCAGCCCCTCGTCGGCATCGCTGACGTAGCGCAGGCCGGCGTCGACCGCTGCGAGTGCGCCGGCCTGCGTGGCTTGCGCCAGGTCGGCGGTCGCGGAAGGAGACATGCGTCGAGCATTGGCAGGCGCGCGTCAAGGCCACGCAAACGGATTCACCCGGCCTTCGCGACAGGACTACGGAAGATCGCCGCGATGCCCGCTTCCAAGCCAACGTCCAGCACCGCGTCCGACGCCGCCAAACCCACGGCGCGAATGCAGGCCATGCTGTTCGATGCCGAAGGTAACGATCGCGGCATCGATCCGTGCGCGATCTCTCCATCAAGACTGGGCGAGCGGCAGCTGTTGTGGATCGATGTCGAGGACGACGATGGCCACGGCGCCATGCCGCTGCTGGAACAGCTCGCCGACTCGCTCGGCCTGGGCGACGGCGCGGTGCCGATGTTCCGCGACTTGAACGGCGCCGCGCGCCTGCAGAACGTCGGCGAGTGGTTCCTTGCCGAGGTCGTCGCCGTAGAGCACCAGGGCCAGTTGCGCTTCAACGGGCGGCCTCTGGCGATCGTATGCGGGGACAACTTCGTGGTCAGCGTGCACCGCGGACCGCTGGACCTGATCGAACAGCTGCGCGACCGCGAGCGCGCCGAAACGAGGATCGGCAACCTCAGCGCGGAAACCTTCGCGGCATCGCTGCTCGATTGGGTCGTGGAGAGCTACCTGCACGCGGTGTCGGAATTCGAAGCGACGGTTGACCGCTTCGAAGTGGCGTTGTTGTCGCGCAAGGTCCATCGCGAATGCCTGCCGGAACTGGCGCAATTGCGGCGGGGCGCCTCGCGCCTGCGGCGGATGCTGGCACCGCACCGGCAGCTGTTCGGCGCCCTGGCGCGACCGGACTTCCGGCCCAGCGACGACGGCATCGCCGACAAGCAGTTCCGCGCGCTCGAGCAGCGCTTCGAACGTGCGATGGACGCGGTGGAGAACACCCGCGACCTGGTCGTCGGCAGCTTCGAGCTCTACACCACGCGCAGCGCCGAACGCACCAACGACACGATCCGCGCGCTGACCTTCGTCACCGTGCTGCTGGGCTCGCTTGCGGTGGTGGCCGGCGCGCTCGGGATGAACTTCAAGACACCGTTCTTCGACACCGGCGACCGCGGCTTCTGGACCGCGATCGTGGCGATGGCATGCATCGCGCTGGTCGCGAGCGCGATCGCGCGCTGGCGGCGCTGGATCTGAGTTAATCCGCGACGGCCGCGGCGGTCGTCGCCGGCTGTGGCGGGCGCGCGACCCGCCAGGCCACGACGCCCGCGCCCATCAGCATCGCGCAAGCCAGGAGGAAGGGAGCGCCCGGCAGGTGCAGCGGGGCACGGTTGCTGATGAACAAAGCGAAGACGCTCGTATAGAGCAGCGGGCCGACGATGCCGGCAAGGCTCACCAGGCTGCTCAGCGCGCCCTGTATGCGTCCCTGCGCATCGGCGCCGACCTGGCGCGTGACCAGCGCCTGCGTCGCCGGCATCGACAGCGCCCAGATCGCCATGATCGGGATTCCGCACAGGAACCAGCGACCGGTCGGTGCCCAGCCGTAAATCGCAAACCCGGCCACGCCGCAGGCCAGGCCGACCAGCAGCGTACGTCGCTCGCCCCACGCCGCGACCGCGCGCTTCACCAGCAGCGCGTTCACCACCAGGCTGAAGACGCCGACCACCGCCAGCACCCAGCCCACGGCCTGCGGCCCCCAGTCGTAGCGGTAATCCGCGTACAGCACGAACACGCTCGGGTACACGTAGTGCGCCAGGTTGATCAGCAGCACGACCGCGGCAAGTCCGAACACCTGGGGATAGCGCCTGAGCAGGACCAGCGAGCCCAGCGGATTGGCGTGCGCCCAGTCGAAGCGCGACGTGCGCTGGACCGGCGCCAGCGATTCGGGCAGCACGAACCAGCCGTAGGCGAAGTTGCACAGCGCCAGGAAGGCGGCTGCCCAGAACGGCCAGCGCAGGTCGATGCCGCCCAGCCAGCCGCCGAGCACCGGGCCGACGATGAAACCCAGCCCGAACGCGGCGCCGATCATGCCGTAGGCCTGCGCGCGCTTGTCCGGGGGGGTGACGTCGGCGATGTAGGCGTTGGCGGTGGTGAAGCTCGCCGAGGTGATCGCCGAGATGACGCGGCCGATGAGCAGCCAGCCCAGCGACGGCGCCAGCGCCATGAAGATGAAGTCCAGACCCAGGCCGAGGCAGGACAGCAGGATCACGGGGCGCCGGCCGTAACGGTCCGACAGCGTGCCCTGGATCGGCGACGACACGAACTGGATCGCCGCGAACAGCGTCCCGAAGATGCCGACCCAATGCGCGGCGACCACGGTGTCGCCGTTGACGAAATACTCCACGAGGTGCGGCAGCACCGGGATGATCAGCCCGAACGCCAGGATGTCGATCAGGACGGTGACGAAAATGAAGGCGAGCGCGGCACGACGCGCGGGCGAGGCGGGCTGGTCCACGGGAACTACCGGACTGACGCGGGCGCGCAGTTTAGCGGGCCCGCGTCGAGCCACGCTTACAAAAAAACCCGACGCGTCCCCACGCGCCGGGGAATACACCCACGGGCTTGTTGATCGCTTCAGGCCTGCGTCGTTCCTACACCCACCCGCGCGCCGCCAACGACACCGGCGCGCCGTCGCCGATGACGAAATGGTCCAGCAGGCGCACATCGACCAGGGCCAGCGACTGCTTGAGCCGCGCGGTGACCGCGCGGTCGGCGGCGCTGGGTTCCGCGCTGCCGCTCGGGTGGTTGTGTCCGACGATGATCGCCGCGGCGTTGTGCGCGAGTGCGCGGCGCACCACCTCGCGCGGATGCACTTCCGCGCCGTCGACCGTGCCACGGAATAGCTCCTCGAACGCCAGCGCGCGATGCCGCGTGTCCATGAACAACGCCGCGAAGATCTCCTGCGGCTGGCCTCGCAGGCGCTGGGCGAAATAGCGGCCTGCCGCACTGGGATCGGTCATCGCCTCGCCGCGTTCCAGGCCAGCGGCGAGATAGCGGTTGCAGAGCTCCAGCGCCGCCGACAGCTGGCAGGCGCGGGCGGGGCCGAGCCCCGGCAGGGACGCCAGTTCGGACGCGCTGCGTTCGAGCAGTGTCCGCAGCGGGCCGTGCGTGGCGAGCAAGCCGCGCGCGGTGGTCACGGCATCCTGGCCGCGCAGGCCCGAGCCCAGAAACAGCGCCAGCAGTTCGGCATCCGACAACGCGCCGGCGCCGCGCGCCAGCAGCTTTTCGCGGGGGCGTTCCAACACCGGCCAGTCATGGATATGCATGGCCACAGCGTGCGCGGCGACGCAGGCCGCGGGGATCGGGCGGCATTAACCCTTCGGGTAAGCTAAAGCCCGCACCACAGGTAGGAAAATTCCGAGACCCATGGCCGCTGCCGCCGCCTCGCCGATGCAACACCGCCGCATCCTGCTATGCGTCTGCGGTGGCATCGCTGCGTACAAGGCGGTCGAACTGGTCCGTCGCCTGCGCGATGCCGGTGCGGACGTGCAAGTGGCGATGACCGCGGATGCGCTGCACTTCGTCGGCGCGCCAAGCTTCCAGGCCGTCTCCGGGCGGACCGTGCGCAGCGCGCTCTGGGACGAGGCCGCCGAAGCGGCGATGGGGCACATCGAACTCGCGCGCTGGGCCGATCAGGTGGTGATCGCCCCCGCCACCGCCAACACGCTGGCGAAACTGGCGCACGGGCTGGCCGACGACCTCGTCAGCACGCTGTGCCTGGCGACGACCGCGCCGATCGCGATCGCGCCGGCGATGAACCACCGCATGTGGAGCCACCCGGCGACACAGGCCAACATCGACGTGCTGCGCCAGCGCGGCGTGCGGGTGATCGGTCCGGACGACGGCCCGCAGGCCTGCGGCGAATTCGGGCCGGGACGCTTGCGCGAACCGGACGATATCGTCGCCGCGCTGCTGGAGCCGGCTGCTTGACCCCCGCGTTGCGCGGGGTGCGGATCGTGGTCAGCGCCGGACCGACGTACGAGGACATCGATCCGGTGCGGTTCGTCGGCAACCGCAGCAGCGGCAAGATGGGGTTCGCGATCGCCGCGGCCGCGGCCCGGCGCGAGGCCGACGTCGTGCTGGTCGCCGGTCCCGTGCAGTTGCCCACGCCCACGCAGCTGCAACGCGTCGACGTGCGTTCGGCGGCGCAGATGCGCGCCGCGGTGCTGGCGGCATTGCCGGCCGACGTCTACATCGGCGCCGCAGCCGTGGCTGATTACACGCCGCGGCAGGTGGCCGCCCACAAGCTCAAGAAGAGCGACGACACCGACGCGCTCGTGCTCGAACTGGTGCGTACGCCCGACATCCTGGCCGAGGTCGCCGCGCATGCGCCGCGTCCCCGCCTGGTGGTCGGCTTCGCCGCCGAAACGCATGACGTCGCCCGACACGCGCGCGACAAGCTGGCGCGCAAGGGCGTGGACATGATCGCCGCCAACCAGGTCGGCATCGCCGGCAGCGGATTCGAAGGCGACGACAACACACTCACCGTGTTCGACGGCGATGGCGAGCACGCGCTCGGATCGGCATCCAAGGCGCAACTTGCCGAGGCATTGCTGGATCTCGTCGCCGCGCGACTGCGGTCATCGACATGATCTGGACGAAGGCATGAAGCACACGCTGGAAGTGAAACTGCTCGATCCACGCTTCGGCACGCAGTGGCCGCTGCCCGAGTACGCGACCGCCGCCAGCGCCGCGATCGACCTGCGCGCGGCGCTGGACGCGACGTTGCGGCTCGCGCCCGGCGACGCTGCCCTGGTGCCGTCGGGTCTGGCGATCCATATCAAGGACCCACGCCTGTGCGCGTTGGTATTGCCGCGCTCGGGGCTGGGCCACAAACACGGCATCGTGCTGGGCAACGGCACCGGGCTGATCGACGCCGACTACCAGGGTCCGCTGCTGATCAGCACCTGGAACCGCGGCACGGCCGAGTTCGCCATCGAGCCGGGCGACCGCATCGCGCAGTTGCTGCTGTTGCCGATCGTGCGGGCGGACTTGCAAGTGGTGGATACTTTCGAACATAGCGAGCGCGGCAGCGGTGGCTTTGGCCATACCGGCGTGCGCTGAAGGGGATAGGCAATGACTGACGAATCCAAACGAGGCCTGCGGCTGCCTGCCGCGCAGTTGCGCGCCGCGCTGCCGCTGGTCGCTGCCGCCTGCGTGCTGCTGGCCGCATGGCTGGCGTGGAGCGGCTGGCAGCAGATGCGCGACGCCAACCGCAGCCAGGCGCTGCAGGCTTCGCGCGATCTCGCCGTGTCCGGCACCCAGCACGCGTTGCAGCTGCAGACCAAGCGCCTGCAGGACGTCCTGCAGAGCACGCCGGTGCAATCCGCGCTCGCCGCGGGCGACCTCGCCGACGCCGGCAGGCGCCTGGGTGCGGGTTGGCCGCACCTGGAGGCGGCGACAGTGCTGCCGCCGGATCTGGATGCCGGATATGCCGGATTGACGCAGGGCGGTTTCGGACGCCTGGCCGTGGCCGAAGCGGCGCTGGTGGCCAATGCGCCGGTGGCGCGGGTGGCCAAGGACGGCGGTCCGCGGCTGGTGCTGGCGGCACCGGCACGCGCAGGCGATCGCCTGGTCGGCATCGCCTACGTGCGGTTGCCGTTGAGCCTGGCGACCGACGCGATCCAGGCAGCCAATGTCGACGGCAGCAGCTACCTGGCGCTGCGCGAGGGCAACTACACGATCCTCGCGCGCGGCGACCAGAGCCTGTCCAACGCCGCCGAAGCCTTGGCGGCCAAGGTTCCGAACACCGACCTGCGCATCGTCGCCGGCCTGCCCGACACCGAGTTGGGACTGTTCGGCCTGGGCGCGATCGCGTCGCTGGGCGCGGCCCTGTTGCTGCTGGGTGCGGGCGTGGCGGCGTGGCTGGCGATGCGCCGCGGTCCCGGGTTCACGACGTCCGACGGACACGATGTGCATACCGAACCGACCCTGGCGCAGACGGTCCTGCAGGCGCCGTTGCGGGCACGGCCGGCACCCGCGGTCGAAGTCAAGGCAAAGGAACAAGAAGCGGTGCGCCCAGGCCGCGTCGACATCGATCGCGGCATCTTCCGCGCCTACGACATCCGCGGCATCGTCGGCAAGACGCTCGACGCCAGCGTCGCCGAACTGATCGGCCACGCGGTCGGCACGCTGATGTTCGAAAAGGGCCTGGCCGACATCGTCGTCGGCCGTGACGGCCGGCTGTCGGGTCCGGACCTCGTCGGTGGGCTCAGCGAAGGCCTGCGCAAGGCCGGCCGCAACGTCATCGACATCGGCATGGTGCCGACGCCCGTGGTGTATTTCGGCGGCTTCCAGCTGCGGACCGGTTGCGGCATCGCGGTCACCGGCAGCCACAACCCGCCGGACTACAACGGCTTCAAGATCGTGGTCGGTGGCGAGACGCTGTCCGGCGACGCGATCACCGACCTGTACGCGCGCATCGCCGAGGATCGCCTGCACAACGCGGCGGCGCCGGGCACGCTCAACCATCGCGACATCAGCGACGACTACGTCAACCGCATCGCCGCAGACGTGCAGATCGACCGTCGCCTCAAGGTCGTCGTCGATGCCGGCAACGGCGTGGCCGGCGTGCTGGGGCCGAAGGTGCTCGAGGCGATCGGCGCCGAGGTCACGCCGCTGTACTGCGAGATCGACGGCCACTTCCCCAACCACCATCCGGATCCGAGCGAACCGCACAACCTGCAGGACCTGATCCAGATGGTGCGGCGGTTGGACGCGGACCTCGGCATCGCGTTCGACGGCGATGGCGACCGCCTCGGCGTGGTGACGCGCACCGGCGAGACGATCTACCCCGACCGCCTGTTGATGCTGTTTGCCGCCGACGTGCTCGAGCGCAACCCGGGTGCGGTGATCGTGTACGACGTCAAATGCACCGGCCGCCTGCCCGGCCACATCCTGCGCCACGGCGGCAGTCCGCTGATGTGGAAGACCGGACACTCGCTGATCAAGGCGAAGATGCGCGAAACCGAAGCCGAACTCGCCGGCGAGATGAGCGGCCACTTCTTCTTCGCC
>Ga0207691_10007259_pt1 | contig 10685 bp, 5 predicted proteins | sample KBSM13metaG_FD_184327 | JGI IMG/M metagenome (GOLD analysis project Ga0207691, IMG submission 184327) | Miscanthus rhizosphere microbial communities from Kellogg Biological Station, Michigan, USA - KBS M1-3 metaG (SPAdes) (version 2) | ecosystem: Host-associated > Plants > Roots > Rhizosphere >... | reverse complement strand
GTCGAAGTCGCCCTGGCCGAACGTAATCGCGCCGCGGCTGAGCAGGCGCTCCGCCTTATCCCGGCGGAAGGCTCAGTCGACACCACACTTAATGCCTTCTGGCCTCGCGACTGGTACGTCGGGCTGGTCGCAAAAAGCTTTGGCGATGCGAGCGGCGCAGAAAAGGCCTTTGCTGCCGCCCGTCCCAACGCGGTCCGAATTACGCAGGAGCAGCCGGATTACGCTCCGGGCTGGCTCATTCTCGGGTTGCTCGACGCCGGACTCGGCCGTAAGTCCGACGCGATCGCCGAAGGGAAACGGGCGCGCGAATTACTTCCGATCTCGAAAGACGCGTTTGATGGCCCGATCTACGCCACCTATCTCGCGACGATTTATGCTTGGGTTGGCGAAAAAGATCTCGCGCTCAAAGAGCTGGAACTCTCGGCCAGCATTCCCGCCGGCGTCCAATACGGATTGCTGAAGCTCTCACCCAACTGGGACTCGCTCCGGGGCGATCCGCGCTTCGAAAAGATCGTCACCTCGCTCGCGCCCAAGGCTACCGCTGCTCCGCAACCTTCTGGATGAGCATTCCCAAATTCTTCGAACGCAAACGAGCGCACGTCGGCGAAACTCAATCTGCGCGTCTCAACAAGAAGGTGCTCTTCGTAACGTTACAGATCGGCAGGACGGAAACTAAGGGGGACGCTAAGATGCTCCCACTTCAGCGAGCAAGCCCAAATCGGCGATTACGTGTGAGAAGACGTTTTGATTCAGCTGGTTGATGGGCCAGGGCGATGTCGATCTTTTATGCTTGACCTTGACCGGGTCGTGCAGCTTTCAAGCCGCTTCCCCCGATAACGAAAAGAAGCAGGGGAAATATCCTTGGCCTTGTTCGGAACCGAACTGTGTGGCACAAGCAGGCCGTGAATCCGAGGAATATTTTTGGGCTGATGCGGCTTGCCATTTTCTTTTTTGCGACAATCGCAGTCGCTTCCGCGGCGCCCGAGGCGGGCGCTTCCGGCGACGTTTTCACGCCAGTGATCGCCTCGACGCTTTCACCAAAAACCCACGCGGTTCGCGGAACCGACGACGTTTACCATATCATTTATGAGCTTCAGCTCACTAACACGAGACCGCTTCCAGCTACCATTCGCAGCATCGATGTGCTGGAGGCCTCGAATGCTTCGAAACTCATCACCAGCTTTTCCGGACCGGACGTTGTCAAGCGCATGCGGACTCTGGCGCCGGCACCGGCATCCGACGCCAAAATCGGGCCTAACGAAGTACGCCTCTTCTATATTGAGTTGTCTTTCAAGGACGTTGCCCGCATCCCGCGCGTCGTCGAACACCGTCTCCATCTTCTCGCTGCCACCAGTCCGGGTCCAGGTGAGCCGAAACCGCTCGATTATGTCGTCGCCCGTCTAAAAATCGCGGAGGACAAACCGGTAGTTATCGGAGCGCCGCTGGCTGGCGCGGGATGGGTAGCCGGCAACGGTTGCTGTAACTCGGAAATCATTCACCGAGGCTCGGTGCTCAGTGTTAATGGCGCCCTCTACGATGCGCAGCGTTTTGCCATCGACTGGATGCGGTTGGATGAGCAAGGCCGGCTCGTCCACGGTGATCTCTCCGACGTGCATAACTACACCTGCTACGGCGCGGAAGTGCTGGCCGTGGCGGACGGTAAAGTAGTAGGCATGCTCAACGATCTCGATGATCAAAAGCCCGGGAAATTACCTGACCCGGATACCATCACTATCGATAACGTCGATGGCAATCACGTTGTTCTCGATATCGGCGGCGGATACTTCGCCTTCTATGGGCATCTGCAAAAGAAATCCGTCACGGTGCGTGTTGGCGATCAAGTTAAGAAAGGCACAGTTTTAGGAAAGTTAGGAAATTCGGGGAATAGCTCCGGGCCGCACCTCCACTTTCACGTTATGACAGACCCGTCTGTTCTCGGCTCGGACGGCGTTCCCTATGTGATCGAATCTTTCAATCTTGCCGGACAAATCGATACCGCCTCATTCGAGGCCGCGCCCGATCTCACCGGGAACTGGGGAAAAGGACGGCTGAGCAAACCCGAGCGTCACGAACGCGAGTTCCCGCTCAACTTCAACATTATCGATTTTCCACCGGCTCAGAATTCCAGGTAATTTGCGCGGCATTTTATCGTGCAAAAAAGACCTGGTATTCCCTGCCGTTCGTCGGAGCGGCGAAGTTTTAATTCCCTCGCTTGTGCTGGACCACAAACTAGAATCGGATTTTGGATTTTGCTCCCCACCTTCGAGACAGCGCCTTGGGTGACGAAGCCCTAACTCAAAAATGAGCGCTGACGAACAACGCAAGCTGGCCGCCATCATGTTCACCGACATGGTGGGCTACAGCGCGCTGAGCCAGCGCGACGAAAAGCTTGCCCAGGAATTGTTGGAAGAACATCGCCGGTTACTTCGGGAAATCTTTCCTCGCTTCAACGGCACTGAAATAAAAACGATCGGTGACGCCTTTCTGATCGAGTTCAACAGCGCGTTGGAAGCGGCCCAGTGCGCCATCGAAATCCAGCGCACGCTGGCCAAGCGCAATCACGACGTGCCCCCCGAGCGGCGTATCGAGATCAGAATCGGCATTCACATTGGCGACGTGGTGCATCGCGGCGGTGATGTGTATGGCGACGGAGTCAACATTGCCTCGCGGATCGAACCACTGGCGGGTGCGGGCGGGATTTGCGTGTCGATGGACGTGGAGCGGCAGATTCGTAACGCACTCGAAGCGCGCTTTGAGAAACTCGCGCCGACCGAACTAAAAAACATTTCTGTGGCGATGGACTTGTTTCGCATCGTGCTGCCATGGGAAGCAAAGGCGGACGGAAGGAGGCAGAAGGAAGTCGGTGTTGTGAAAGTGGGATCTTCGAGGCTTTCAACAAATTTCGGTTGGATCGCCGCGCTCGTGCTTCTCGCTGTCGGATTGGGTTGGTGGTTCGTTCATCAATCCGGCAAGACGGCGAGACAGATTGCGAGTGCGCAGACCGATGCCGCCGACCAGAAATCGATCGCGGTGTTGCCGTTCGTGAACCTGAGCGCGGACAAGAGCGACGAATACCTGAGCGACGGCATGACCGAAGAGCTGCTCAATGTGCTAACGAAAGTAAAAGGTCTTCGCGTGCCCGGACGCAGTGCGTCCTTCGCTTTCAAAGGGAAGAACGAGGACGGCATCTTCCGTAAAGTCGGCGAGGAACTGCACGTGAATACGATTTTGGAAGGCAGCGTGCGCAAAGCCGGCGACAAACTGCGGATCACCGCCCAGCTCATCAACGTGGCCGATGGTTATCATCTTTGGTCCGAAACCTACGATGGCGATATGAAGGATATCCTCGCCATGCAAAGCGACGTGGCGCAACGTGTGGTCCGCGCGCTGGAGGTACAACTCGGCGTGGACGAGGCACGCGCACTGGCGAAAAAACCGACCGAGAATGCGGAAGCCTACCGACTCTACCTGCTGGGCCGTTACCATTTCGCGAAGTTCACGCGACTGGGCTGGACCAACGCGATTCAGTACTTCGAACAGGCCTTGCAGGTCGACCCCAACTACGCGCTGGCCTATTGCGGACTGGCTGACACTTACGGTTGGGCCGGAGGACAGATTGTGGCAGGTAAGGAAGCGTGGGCCAAAGAAAAAGACCTGGCGCTCAAGGCGCTGGCGCTCGATCCGAATCTCGCCGAAGCCCACCTCTCGCTGGGCGTGGCTCTCTTCAGCGCTCTAGATTTGGATGCCTCCGAGAAGGAACTCGACCGCGCCGTGGAGTTGAACCCCAACCTGGCCCTGGCCTACGACCAATATGGGTGGACCTACATGGCGAGTGGCCGCTTCGATGAAGCGATCGCGAAGGAGAAGAAGGCGTTGGAACTGGATCCGCTGAATATTTTGTTCAATACCGATCTCGGCTTTTTCCTTTCCTGGGCGCGGCGCTGCGACGACGCGATTGTGGAACTCCGCAAGGCATTGGAGTTGGATCCAAATAATCCGCTTGCCGAGCAGACATTGGGCTGGTGTTTGCTCTGGAAGGGCCAAGCGGTCGACGCGCTCGCGGAGTTTCAGAAAGCTGCGACGCTGGATGATCTGCCATGGTATAAAGGTTCTCTCGGCTACGCCTACGCCGCTTCTGGCGATCGTGCCAAAGCAGAGCAGATCCTTCGCGACTTGGACGAGATGGCGAAAAAGCAATATGTCTCACCCGCATCCCGAGCGTCTGTCTACTTGGGTCTCGGCGAAAAAGCTAAGGCGTTGGATTGGATCGAGAAGGCATACGACGACCGGGACCCTCTCTTGTGGTGGAACGCCGATCAGCTTTACGACAGCGTGCGCAACGAACCGCGCTTCCAAGCTCTGATGCAAAACGTAGATCGGCTGAAAGATGGAGCGACGCCTTGAATGCGCGCAGTTAATTCGATTCGTTAAATGTCGGGTGGTCGGATAGAAGGTAATCTCATGCCGTCCGAGCGTTCTTCCGAGGTGAAATTTGAGATCGGACACGTCTTGTTCATCGACATCGTTGGTTACTCGAAACTGCTGATCAATGAACAAAGCGAGCAGATTCAAACGTTAAAGGAGATCATGCGCGGCACTGAGCAGTTCCGTTTGGCCGAAGCACAAGGGAAGTTGGTGCGTTTGCCCACCGGCGATGGCGGCGCACTCGTTTTTCGAAACAGTCCCGAAGCGCCTGTTCTTTCTGCACTCGAGATCAGCAAAGCGCTGAAGAATCATCCGGAGCTGCGCGTCCGCATGGGAATTCACAGCGGGCCTGTTAATGAAGTTGTCGATCTAAACGAGCAAGCAAACATCGCGGGTGCGGGCATTAACATCGCGCAGCGAGTGATGGATTGCGGCGATGCCGGACATATCCTTGTTTCGAAACGTGTCGCCGATGACTTGGAGCAGTACCGGCAATGGCGCTCGCTTCTGCACGAACTCGGCGAATGCGAAGTAAAACACGGCGTGCGCATCTCACTCCTGAATCTTTACGGTGACGAAGCTGGCAATCCGGAACTGCCGGAGAAATTTCGACAGGCAAACCGCCAAACGGCGCCGGCAGTTGCCGGGCGGGAGGAAGAGCTGTGGATCGCCGTGCTTCTTTTCAAAAGCTCCGGTGACGCGGAAATGGAGTCGTTTGCCAACGGGCTCGGCGAGGACATCACGACTGGGCTCTCGCGGTTTCGGTATCTATCGGTGGTCGCGAGCGCCTCGGCGACGCGACTAAAGGAAGAGACTGGAGACGAGCGGACCCTGGGCGCCAAACTCGGCGCGCGCTACGTGCTGCAAGGAAGCATCCGCAAAGGAGGCTCGAGTATTCGCGTGACCGCTCAGCTAGTTGATGTCCAAACCGGCACCCAGCTTTGGGCCGAGACTTATAATCGGGACCTGCAAGCGTCCACGATTTTTGCGGCGCAGGATGACGTCGCCGCCCGCATCGTCGCCACCGTGGCCGACAGCTACGGCGTTCTGGTTCATTCGCTGCGAGAGGCTACGCAACAGAAAGACGACGCCGACTTCACGCCGGCTGAGTGGCAGTTTCAGTATTTCGCTTACCGGGAGCAGATCACACCTGCTGCTCATGGAGCGCTGAGGAGCCGGCTGGAACGCGCGGCGAAATCGAACAATCGGCCTTCAGACTTGTGGGCTTGTCTCGCGCAAATCTACGTGGACGAATATGCGTTTGGCTTCCCCGGCGGTGATGCGACCTCTCTCGATCGGGCCTTGGTGGCAGCGCGGCGTGGGGTCGAGTTGGATCGCGCGAACCAGTTCGCAATGGTCGCGCTGGCGCAGACGCACTTTTTCCGGCAGGACCTCGCGGCGTTTGGTCCAGCGGCGGAACGCGCGATGGCCCTCAACCCGCTCAACACCGACGCGCTCGGAATCCTGGGACTGCAGATCGTGCACACCGGCGAGTTCGAGCGAGGCACCGCGATCGTGCGCCGCGCGATGGAACTCAACGCCAACCACGCGGGTTGGATGCATTTCGCTCCCCTTTGGGATCACTTCCACAAAGGCGAGTACGAGCAGGCCCTTGAGTGCGCGAACCGGGTGGACGTCCCCGGACTCTTTTGGCCCTACCTAGTAATGGCGTCGGCCTGCGGTCACCTTGGCCGCCGCGCCGAAGCTAAGGCTGCGATCCGGGATCTTTTGGCGCTCGATCCCGAGTTTGCAGCGCACGCACGTTCGAACGTCGGGACCTGGCACTTCGCGAGCGGCCTGATGAATCCCATACTTGATGGGCTGCGCAAAGCAGGGCTCTCAATTCCCGACAGCGGCTCGTCCGATTCGCCGAGGCGGATCGAGCCGGTCACATCAAGAGCAGAACAGGCTCGCACTGAGGCGGCTACAAAATCCGTCGCGGTGCTGCCGTTCGTGAACCTGAGCGCAGACAAAAACGACGAGTATTTGAGCGACGGGATGACCGAGGAACTAATTAACGCGCTGGCCAAGGTACCAGGGCTGCGCGTGCCGGGACGGACATCTTGTTTCGCTTTCAAGGGCAAAACCGAAACGGATATTTTTCGGAAAATCGGTGATCAGCTGCATGTCGATACCGTGTTGGAAGGAAGCGTTCGCAAAGCCGGCGAGAAACTGCGCGTGACCGCTCAGCTTATCAATGTGGCCGACGGTTACCATCTCTGGTCGGAAGATTACGACGGCGACGTAAGAGATATTTTTACCTTTCAGAGCAACGTGGCCCAGCGCGTTGTCGAAGTCCTGCAAATCAAGCTAGGTGTCGAAGCGGCGCATGCTTTGGCGAAAAAGCCGACCGAGAACCCGGAGGCTCATCGGCTCTATTTGTTGGGACGCTATGAATTTGGCAAATACGGCGAAGCCGGCTGGACCAGCTCGATCCGCTACTACGAGCAGGCGCTGAAGCTCGATCCCAACTTTGCCCTGGCCTATTGCGGTCTCGCCGACACCTACGCCTACATGGGAGGAGTCGTGATGCCGAGCAAAGAAGCGGTGGTTAAAGAGAAGGAATTCGCGCAAAGAGCGCTTCAGCTCGAACCGCAGCTGGCGGAAGCGCATCTTTCCCTCGCCGCCGCCCTCGCCGGCGCTTTTGATTGGCGGAACGCCCAGGTTGAATTCGACCGCGCCATCGAACTAAATCCTAATCTGGCCTGGGCCTATGAAATATATGCGTGGTATCTGGGCGGACTTGGTCGATTGGACGAGGCGATTGCGAAAGACAAAAAAGCGATCGAACTCGATCCGTTGAATTCGTTCTTTCAAGCTGCGCTAGCTTATTTTCTGTATCACGCACGTCGATATGACGATGCAATTGTCCAAGCCAGAGAGACGCTGAAACTGGATCCCGCTTCAACCCTCGCACACCATTTGTTAGGCTGCTGCCTCCTGTGGAAAGCCGACACGGCAGGCGCAATCGCGGAATTTCAACGAAGTAAAATAATGGTGGCCGGTGCGTGGTATCAGGGACTCCTCGGCTACGCATATGCGATTTCTGGAGATCGTCCGAAAGCTGAGCAGATCCTGCGCGAACTCGAACAGATGGCAAAACGGCAATACGTCAGTTCGACAGCGTTCGCTGACATCCATCTGGGACTTGGCGAAAAGGAGAAAGCGCTGGATTGGCTAGAAAAATCTTATCAGGACCAGGAGAGCGCCTGTTGGTATCTAAAGGTTGACCCGATCTACGATAGTGTGCGGAACGCGCCGCGCTTTCAGGCGCTGGTCCAAAGAGTTTTTCGTGAAACTCCGTGAAGATCGACAATGGAACCGGCGGGAGCCGAGAGATATCGACGGGCAAGCCCGCGAGGGTTGACGAGCGGGGACGCGAGTCAATCAATCTCTTTGCTGACCTGAAACGCCGCAACGTTATTCGCATGGCTGGCCTGTAATTGGCCGGCGCATGGTTGCCGCAAGGCCTGAAGCGTGATGAGGACGTTAGGCCGGAGAAATTGATCGTGCTCGCAATCGTCATCGGATTTCCAATCCCGTTTTTCATAGCGTAGGCTTGTGCACTGACAGCTTGCTTGAAACAGCTGCGTTGACAGAAAACCAGCTTTCTGGAATTATGGCCGCGTGAAAACGACCCTTGATCTTCCAGATGATCTCATGCGCGCGGTCAAGATTCGCGCGGTGCACGAACAGAAAAAATTAAAGGACGCAATTGCGGAGCTAATCCGCAAAGGTATGGCTGCCGGCCGAAAGCGCCCGCCGAAAACCCCCAAGCCGGTCAAGCTACGCGGTGGCCCGATCACGACAGAGGAAATCGAAGCGGCAATCGCGTGGGGTCGCGATTAGGAGATGCTCCTCGTTGACACCAATGTGGTCGCTTATCTTCTGATTGAGGGCGATCACACCGAAGCCGCGCAAGAACTGCGCACCCGTGATTCCGATTGGCGCAGCGAAGCTTTCCTGCTCGTTGAATTCACAAATGTCCTCGTCTCATCGATCGCGAGGAAGAGGATGACGGTTTCCATGGCTGAGGATTTTCTCGAGAAAGTTTTCTCCTTATTCGATGGAAAATTAGGGCGTATCCCTCACGCATCGGTCTTGAGAATGGCCACTCGCCATCGCGTCAGCGCCTATGATGCGCGGTTCCTTTCCCTGGCAGATCAACTCGGGAGCCGTCTTATCACACAAGACGCCAGACTACGCGCCGCCGCGCCCGCCTTAACTCAGTCGTTGGCCGAAGCGCTCGCCGCAACTTAGACACCTGGTCTTAGTTGCTGGAAATCGATGAACCTGTCCTCCTTCTTCGCCGAGCTAAAGCGGCGTAATGTTTACAAGGTCGCCGTCGCCTACGCGATTGTCGGCTGGCTGCTGGTTCAAGTTGCCACGCAGGTTTTTCCATTCCTGGAAATTCCAACATGGGTGGTGCGATTGGTCATCGTTCTGGTCGCGGCTGGATTCCCAATCGCACTCGTCATCGCCTGGGCCTTCGAACTCACGCCGGAAGGAATCAAGCGCACTGAAGATGTCGATCTCGCGGCGTCGGCGCGACAACCGCGAAAGTATACCTGGATATTTGTCGTGATTGTTGGAGCCGCGCTCTCAGTTGGTTTGTTTTTCATTGGACGTTACACGGCGCGGAATACTCCAACGCCTCGGCCCGTAACGCAGCCGGAGGCGAGGCCGGGCGTGCAAAGCGAGGCGGCTACAGCGATTCCGCCAAAATCGATCGCCGTCCTGCCATTCGAAAACCTGAGCGACGACAAGAACGCGGCTTATTTCGCCGATGGCATTCAGGATGAAATCCTGACGAAGCTCGCGAGCATCGCCGACCTAAAAGTGATCTCGCGCACTTCTACTGCGAGATACAAAAGCAAGCCCGAAGATCTGCGAACCGTTTCGCAGCAGCTCGGTGTAGCTACGGTGCTCGAAGGCAGCGTGCAAAAGGCGGCCGACAAGGTACGGGTCAACGTGCAGCTGATCGATGCGCGTGCCGATTCGCATCTCTGGGCCAAAACCTACGACCGCGACATCAAGGATGTGTTTGCCGTGGAAAGCGAAGTGGCGCAGGAAATCGCCGATTCGCTTCAGGCGAAGCTGTCCCCAGCCGAAGCTAACACGCTCGCCACCGCGCCAACCAAGGACACCGCAGCGTATGATCTCTTTCTGAAGGGCGAGTCCCAGCTTCGTGCGGCGAATGCTTCCTTGAGACCGGAGTCGTTCGACCAGGCTATCGCGTGGTATCAGCAAGCCATTGCGCACGATCCGAATTTTGCGCTGGCCATGGCTCGCCTGGCCGAGGGTCGTTTGAGTCGACACTGGTTCGTGGAAACGTTCACTGAACCGGAGCTCGCGGAAGTTAAACAAACGGTAGAGCATGCCCTAGCTCTGGCGCCGGGTCTGGCGGAAGCGCACGTCGCGCACGGCCTTTTTTATTACTACGGCTATCGGCAGTACGAAGAGGCATTGGCCGAGTTTGGGCGCGGGCTCCAGTTACAGCCTAACAACGCGCAGGCGCTCGAATATTCCGGTTATGTCTATCGCCGGCAGGGGCAATGGCTCCGCTGTTTGGATACGCTCAAGAAGTCTCTCGAGCAGGATCCGCGCAATGCCGATGTAGCCGGAAACCTTGCTCAGACTTATTGTATCTTGCGCATGCGGCAAGACGCCGAGCGCGTCGGCAAATATGCACTGAACATCGATCCGGCCGATGTGATCGGTATGCGCGCGTTGCTCCTGGCGATTCTGAACGGGAGCGGCGACATCAAAAGAGCGCAAGGCGTGTTGGCGAACTTTCCGTCCACGAACGACCTGATTTCGTCTTCCGCTTCCGGCATCGTTGCGAGCGTGACTGGCGACCGCGCCTCCACCTTTGTTTTCGCACGCGATTTCGAAGCAGCTCTGAAGGTTTGGGAGAACAGTGTCGATACCGCGGCGGATCAACGCAGGCGGCTTTCCGCCAAAACTACCATTCGCGCTCTGGCGGGCGACTTCACCGGCGTACGAGCCGACGCAGAAAAAGCGAAACAAATGCTCGAGGAAAGATTGCGCGAACGGCCGAACGAGCGCGTTTCAATGAGAGAATTGATCTGGGTCTACCTCGCGCTCAAACGTGACGCCGACGCTCTCAAACTCGCGCGGCAGGCTGTGGACTTACTCCCGCCGGAGAGAGATGCGCTGCTCGGTAATTCCAATCTGGCCGGCCTTGCCGAAGTCGAAGCTCGCACCGGAGGGGGATCCGACGCGATCGCAATTCTCCG